>MTKZ01010991.1_pt1 | contig 17403 bp, 18 predicted proteins | sample 1042781 | NCBI WGS metagenome assembly MTKZ01 (sample SAMN06212207, study PRJNA360539) | anaerobic digester metagenome | biome: Wastewater treatment plant; material: sludge; isolation source: anaerobic digester fed with sludge from wastewater treatment plant | place: Denmark: WWTP Viborg ... | reverse complement strand
TGGATTACCCATCAATCAGTACTCGCCCGAATCCAATCCAGCAAAAGCCTACGCCGGTTTGGCTCTGGAACTTCTTAATCAGGATGGGGGCTTTACAAGCCCACTCCTGGGATAGGTGAAATTTATGGCACAAAAATCCGGTCTCGGAAAAGGATTGGACGCCCTCATTCCGGCTGGTTTCTCCAGCCCTGCCATCCCGGCGGACAATCATATTCCCATTTCAATGATCATCCCCAATCCACAGCAGCCGCGCGACGCGATTCAGGAGGAAAACCTGATTGAATTAGCAGCGTCCATTCGCGAACACGGTATCCTTCAACCGCTGGTGGTATCGCATGATGCGGTTTCGGGCAACTACATCCTCATCGCCGGAGAAAGGCGGTTGCGCGCAGCCAGACTTGCAGGGCTTGAAAAAGTACCTGTCATCATCCGCACCGTCACAGAACAACAACGCTTGACCGAAGCGCTCATCGAAAACATCCAACGTGCTGACCTTTCTCCGCTTGAAACCGCCAGGGGATATAGACGTCTGGTTGATGAATTCAACCTTACCCATGAAGGACTCGCAGCCCAGATGGGTAAAAGTCGAGCTACGGTTACTAACACATTGCGATTGCTCAACCTACCCGCGGTCATCCAGGAAGCCCTGGCTGCCCAAAAAATCACTGAAGGGCACGCCCGTGCCCTGCTTGGTCTTCCCACCAGGGATGCACAGATCGCCGCGTTGCACACCATCCTTACCCAGGAATTGAATGTAAGGCGGACTGAAGAACTTGTACGAAAATTAACCGGTGAAAAACCGCCAGCCCTCCCCGCCAAACCGGTCGATCCGTTGATCCAGGAAATTGAGGAAAGACTGCGCAGCCGATTTGGCACGAAGGTCAACCTTCATCCCAGCGGAAAAGGTGGCACGATCACCATCCATTATTATTCTATAGAAGAACTGAATAACCTGCTCGAAAATTTACTGGAGTAAGTATGCTCCTCCTGTACAACGGCAGATTACACGACCATTCACCGCACCATACCGCGCTTGCCATCGAAGATTGCCGCATTATTGCCGTGGGTTCAGATGCCGAGATCCTGCATCTCTACAAACCCGGGATGATTTCATTCAACCTAGAGGGTCGATACGTGATGCCCGGTTTGACTGATTCTCATATCCACCTGGAGCTGTATGGATTGTCACTCGACCTGGTGAATTGCGCCACCTCAACACCTGAACAATGCCTGGAACAAGTGAGGGCCAGGGCAGGGCAAACCCAACCGGGTGAGTGGATCCGCGGCCACGGCTGGAATCAGAACCATTGGGGGGGTGTGTTTGGAACCGCAGCCCAACTGGATACAGGCACTTTAGCACACCCGGTGTTCTTAACCGACATGTCTCTACATAGCGCATGGGTTAACTCGCTGGCTTTGGAACTGGCCGGTATCAATATCACCACGCCAGATCCAGTCGGTGGACTCATCCAACGGGACGCGGACGGAAAACCTACCGGCATCCTGTTTGAGAACGCGGTCAATCTCGTCGAAAAGATCATCCCTGCCCTCAACAGCTCCCGTTTAAAACAGAACCTGCACGCAGCCCAGCAGAACCTTCACAAATTCGGAATTACAGCCGTGCATGATTTTGACCGACTCTCCTGTTTTAGAACCTTGCAGGAACTCGATCAGGCCGGAGAATTGACCTTGCGGGTGATCAAGGGGCTGCCGGTGGATCAACTTCAGGAGGCCGTTGACCTGGATCGACAAGGTGGATTCGCCAGTTCGCATCTTTGTATTGGACCGGTGAAAATGTTCGCGGATGGCGCGTTGGGACCACAAACAGCCGCCATGCTGCTGCCTTACGAGGGAAAGGACACCAATTGCGGGAAGTTGCTTCTAAAGGCCGCAGAGATCCTGGAAAACGGCCGGCTTGCCGGTAGATTCGGATTGCCCCTCGCAGTACACGCCATTGGCGACGCTGCAACCCGGGAGGTATTAAACGGGTTTGCCTTGCTGCGCACGTTTGAAGAAGAAAATAAACTACCCCGCCTGCCACACCGCATTGAACACATGCAGCTGTTATCACCAGAGGACCTGGGGAGAGCCGCCAGCCTTGGTATTTGGGCATCGATGCAGCCGGTTCACCTGTACCAGGACATGAAAACCGCGGATCGCAAGTGGGGCAGCCGTGCTAGGTATGCCTACGCGCACAACACCCTTCTCTCTTATAAAACAAATTTGCTTTTCGGATCGGATGCCCCGGTGGAGTCCCCTAATCCCTTCTGGGGGATGCATGCGGCGATCAACCGTGTGGACCGGAACGCGGGAGACCAACAGGAACCCTGGTACCCTGAAGAATGTATCAGCTTGCACAAAGCCATCAGGGGTTACACTATCAATCCGGCGCTCCAAACCGGCCAGCAGCCGGTGTTGGGGAGCCTGGCAGCGGGTAAAATGGCTGATCTGCTGGTGCTTGGGCAGGATCCGTTCTTGATCCCGCCACGTGAACTGTATACGATCAAGCCGGATATGGTCATGGTGGATGGTAAATGGGTAGTTCATTCAGATCTATGATCAAGGAGGAATGTTGATGGCCTTATCTCCGGAAATACTGGTTCCCCGGCTGGGAGAAGTGCTGATCTCTGAAGGATTGATCACTGAAGAGCAACTCGATCACGCCATCGAAGAACAAAAACGCTTGTCCAGCGAGGGATCGTGGACGCGTATCGGTGAGCTGCTGATCACCCTGGGTTACATTTCCCGTGAATCGCTCAACCAGGCGATCACACAGCAGATCCTCAGGTTTCAACAGGCGTTGCTCGAATCCAACCGGACGCTCGAAGCGCGCGTCGCTGAACGCACCGCGGAGCTTGAGAACGCTTATCAGAAACTCTCCGAATTAGACCTGTTGAAGAGCAATTTTGTTTCAGCCATCTCGCATGAATTGCGTACGCCCCTCACGCACATCAAGGGTTACGTTGACCTGATGCTCAATTCACCGGGCATGGACTCAGTACCTGATGCGATGCTGAGTCTGTCCGTCATGCAACGTTCATCGGAGCGCCTGGAAGGGTTGATCAATGACCTGATCATGTTTTCAGCCGCTGAGAATGGTAAATTAATGCTGTGCTACGAAACTTTCAACCTTAAAGAAGTAACAGAATTGGTCATAGCCCGATACGCCAGTTTAGCGCCCGAAACAAATTTAAAGATCAGCCTGGATTCCCGCCAGGACATGATCAACGTAAACGCGGATAAGAACAAGATCACATGGGTGATCAACCAGTTTATCGACAACGCGGTCAAGTTTTCCAATTACGTTGGGACGGTTTCGGTCCGCCTGGAAGTGGTCAGTGATCATGCAATCATCGCGATCGAAGACCAGGGTTCTGGCATGACGAAAACCCAGGTTGATGACGCCTTCCAGCCATTCCACCAACTCAACGGAAAAGCCAATCGACCCTTCGGCGGAACGGGAATCGGGCTGGCCCTTGCGAGGCGCATTATTGAAGCGCATGGATCTGAGATCAAGGTTCGAACCGCTCCGGGTCATGGCAGTTGTTTTCAGTTCAAACTTCCACTCGTGCATTGAAGGTTTATTGTATAATCAATTATCATGACAACCGGCTATTCATTTCAGGAACTGGACAAAGAAAAGTTATTACAGATCTATAAGATCATCGCCAAAAACCAGGACTGGAAAAGTGCGCTGGATCAGATCCTCGTTTTTTCCCGGGATTTTTTTATTTTTGATAATGTGGCTGTCTATCTCTCTGATACTATCTCAGGTAACTTTGATGTAATCTATGCCCGTGCCACCGGCCGCGGCAGATCAAAAGAAGCCGACGTATCCTGGGGTGAAACGGTTGGCAATCGTGTCATCGCGGAAAAGAAGATCATCCGGGAGGAAGCGCCCGTAAACGATAAGGTTGACCGCCTGGCTGCACCATTTATCCTGGGAATTCCACTGTATGTCTCAAATGCCCAGGCCGGAGCGCTGGTCTTCATTCGCTTTGGCGGACCGGCATATGAAGACGGTAGCCAGGAGTTCGCTGAATTCCTTGCAATACAGGTCACCACACTTGTACGTCAAAAATCACTGGATGCCCTTGAAAAAGAACTGGAAAAACAACGCACCTACACCGCTTTGCAGGGTGATTTCATCAGCACGATCTCACACGAAGTCCGTAATCCTCTCGGATTCATTCGAGGATACACGACCACTCTCTTACGGGAAGATACGGAATGGGACAATAAAACACAGAAAGATTTTCTACAGATCATCGATCGTGAAACCAATAACCTCAGTGAACTGATCGACGATCTGCTCGATTCCTCGAGGCTGCAGAGCGGTAATATGCGCTTCAATTTCCAGATGCTGCGTCTTGATTCGATCATCCGGGATGAAGTCAGCCGCGCAGTGCTCGATAACCCGGGTCAGATCTTCCGCGTCGAAATTGCCGATGGGCTACCTGTAATCTATGGTGACGCCCGGCGAATTGCCCAGGTCATCGATAATCTCATCGATAATTCAAAAAAATACGCTCCAGGCGCGGTGATCACCATAAAAGCTTATCCTGAAGGTAACAGGTTGATCATGGAATACACAGATAATGGACCAGGTATAGAAGAGAAGTACCTGCCGCTGGTTTTCTCAAGGTTTTTCCGCGTACCCGAAAATTCACACGGTGTCCGGGGATCGGGGCTTGGTTTATCGATCTGTAAGCAGATCATCGAAAGCCACAATGGTGAAATGAACATATTTTCCCAAAAAGGAAAAGGTATGTCTTTCAGGATCGCATTACCCCGGGACGCAGTTCCGGCGAAAGAAACGAAAGGAGGGAATTGATGAGCACAAGGATCCTAGTTGTTGACGATGAACCTCTATATGTTCGACTTCTAAAGGTCAACCTTGAACAGGAGGGGTACCAGATCGTCTCTGCGTCTGATGGCGAAGAAGCCCTTGAAGCCATTTCTCAAAACATGCCGGATCTAATCATCCTGGATGTTGTGATGCCAAAGCTTGACGGTATCACAGTCATGCAACGGGTTCGCCAATTCTCCAACGTTCCCATCATACTCCTCACCGCCTTAGGCGAAGAACAGGACCGTGTAAAAGGTTTGAACATTGGTGCGGATGATTACGTGGTGAAACCATTTTCAGCCACAGAACTAATCGCCAGGGTTCGTGCGGTTTTACGTCGCAGCCAGGATCAAGCTGAGGGCACCAAGTCCAAAGTGTTCACCCACGGTGATCTTAAGATCGACATCGCCAAAGCTGAAGTTTGGAAAGGTGACCACCAGATCTACCTCTCGGCAACAGAATATAAACTCTTGATCCATTTTGCGCACAACCTGGGGAAAGTTTTAAGCGCGGAAGAGTTATTGCAGACAACCTGGGGTCAAGGCTACAAAGACGAGAAAGAGATCCTGTGGGTCAGCATTGCCCGGTTAAGACAAAAACTTGAAGATAATCCGCATGACCCGATCCATATTGTTACACGCACCGGGATGGGCTATCAGATGCCTACCCTGGAAGAGAACTAGACTTAATTGAATGCTATAATCTTGAGTACTAAGATCGACCATAAGAGGAGCCGTGACCATGGACATTAATGAGTTTTCCACAAAAGCAGCTGAATTAGGCGCAAAATTACGGGTGGAGCGAGAGCTAAGTGAAATTTCCGTTGCCAGGGCGGCAGCCCAATTGGGCGTTTCACCCGAGATGATCGAAAGCATGGAAAACGGAGAGAATGCGCCCAGCCTGCCCGAGTTGGAGTTGCTGGCAAATTTGTACCGGGTCCGGTTGCACAAACTATTGGGATTGATGGAGGATGAAGAACCAGTTTTCAGGCTTCCCCAGGAGAAAAGACCTGCATTCATCGTTATTAGAACCCGCATTATCGCGGCTACCCTCAAACAAGCCCGCCTCGATTCTGCCATCCCTTTGGATGACATGGCGCTCAAACTAGATGTTCCCGTGAGCACACTAGAGGAATACGAATCTGGAACTCTACCCATTCCGCAACCCATGCTAGAAAAAATATGTGANNCAATCGAAACAGAAACATCAATCCTTCCCTCCGAATTGAACGAATTTGTCTCCAACCCGGCCAACCTTCCATACTTACATCTGGCGAAAAAACTTAGTGGCATGGAAGCAGACAGGCTGCGCGAGATCGCAGAGAGTCTCTTAGAGATAACCTACTAAACCCATGAACGAAGAAATCGATCAGATCAAGCAACAGGCGATAAAGGCCTACAACAACAAGCAATTTGAGGATGCCATCCAGGGTTTTCAGACCTGTCTGACCTACTTCGAAGGATCAGGCGATGAACTGGCGGTTGCAGAAGCCCGCAACAACCTCAGCGTGACACACCTGGCGATGAAACAGGCGCAATTGGCATACGATGAGGTCAAGGGCACTGATGAGGTTTTTGCCCGTTTTGGAGACCGCAAGCGGCATGGCATGGCGGTTGCCAACATGGCGGCTGCCCTCGAAGCGCTTGGAAAGAAAGAAGAGGCTTTAACGCTTTACGAACAGGTTCTGGATATTTTTAAGGAGATCGGCGAAAAAGAGATGCGTACCAGCATCTTACGTCGTGTCTCAGATCTGCAGTTAAAAACCAAACGTGGTTATCAAGCGATCGCATCTCTGGAAGCCGCTTACGATCAGAAAGATAAACCGAACCTGAAAGAATCATTCTTCAATAAAATACTCTCAGCAATTCGCAAAAAGCTGATCCGCTAAATGTTTCCCTCTCTACCCCCGGTGATCATTCGCCAGGCAACCAGCCAGGATATTCCTGCCGTCACCAGGTTCATGGATCAGGCGCTGCTTGTACATCGCAACCTGGATTGGCAGCCATTAATGGATTGGATCACAAAAGAACCATTCCTTTTGAGATACGAAGGTAATAAACTGACTTCTCTAATGTCTTGCGCGTCAGATCCGCCTGGGGTCGCCTGGATCCATGCCTATGCCATGGATCGATGGTCGACCGAGATGGAGAAATCATGGCGCTCGTTGCTTGAGCCTGCGCTCGCCATCATCAATCAGGAAGATAGCAGGCTTTATTCAGTTGCTTTACATGACTGGTTTAAAAATTTGTTGATCAGTGCCGGGTTTTCCATTATTCAACACATTGTTGTGCTGATCTGGAACCAGTCGCTCCCGCAAATACTTCCTGTACCACGCACGGTCAACTTCCGGCCAATGACCCTGTCTGACCTGGATTCTGTTGTTGCGATTGATCACCTGGCATTTGATCCGTTGTGGAGAATTTCACAAGACTCCATGAAATGCGCTTTTTTATCCTCCGCTCATTCCAGCGTTGCCGAAATTGACGACACGATTGTCGGTTACGAGCTATCTACCGCCAGCCATTTTACCGCTCACCTCACCCGTCTTGCTGTGCATCCGGATTATAAACTTGCCAATATAGGATATTCTCTGGTCAGGTTAATGCTTGAGTATTTCCAAAGGTTTCAAATTAATCAGATAACTGTCAATACACAACAGAATAATTCAGCTTCGATCGGGCTTTACAAAAAATTGGGATTCACACTTACTGATGATTCTTTTAAAATTTACCAGTACGGTATAACAGGTTGAATACTGGACAATATTTATCTTATATGAGAAAATAAAACAAACAATTTGGAGGTTCCATGCGCAGACGTGTAGTAGCAAAACAGAGAAGAACACAGCAAAAGGACAAAGGAAATATCACAGCCTTACTGATAATTGGTGCCCTTGTCGTGGTTGTTGTGGGCATCATCATCGCCACTCAATTTAAACCGGTCGGAGAGGTCATTACCTCTGACCGTGTATATAACGCAGAATTAAACGGTTTATCAATGGGCAGCCCGGATGCCCCGGTTAAAGTGGTTGAATTCGCTGATTTTCAATGCCCAGCCTGCGTAAATTACTGGACAGTGCTTGAGCCGACCATCATTCAACAATATGTGGAAACCGGAAAAGTTCAATACACTTATTCTCCCTTCTCATTTCTGGGTAGAGGGCAAGCCTGGGATGAATCAAAGAAAGCCGCCGAAGCAGCTTACTGTGCCAATGATCAGCAAAAGTTCTGGCTATTCCGCGACACCATCCTCTCCAATCATAATGGTGAAAATCTCGGCGCATACTCAAAAGAACGTCTAACCGCGTTTGCCAAAACAATAGGCCTGGATATGAATGATTTCAATGCCTGCATGAATAATGGTAAATACACTCAGGCTGTTGAGGATGCCAACGCGTTCGCTGCCAGCAACGGAGCATCGTATACTCCATCCTTCCTGATCGATGGAAAGATCGTCAATGCGAATGAACTGGTTCAGGCGATCGAAAACAGCCTTGCGAAATAATTAGACTGCGAATGGTATAGACCCCGGTTTAACCGGGGTCTATTTGATTAAACCAAGCAGGAAAACGATTAGAGGTGCGATCAGAAGAGCTGGAAGAAAATTTCCCGTTCTGATCTTTTTTATCTCCAGGATGCTGCTGACCGCCAGCCCGGCCAGAATTACCCCGCCAGTAGCGCTGAGTTCATTCATCATCGCTGGAGTGGCAAATTTTTGCACCTGTTGGGCCATTAACGTAATAACGCCCTGGTAAAGAAGAACGGGGAATGCTGAAAAAACGACACCCGCTCCCATTGTTGAAGCAAAAGCAATGGCAGTGAAGCCGTCCAGTACCGATTTGATCAACAATGTGTTGAAATCTCCGTTCAAGCCATCTTGAATGGACCCCAGTATCGCCATCGGTCCTATAACGAATAGGAGGGTGGAAGTGAGGAAACCTTTGATGAATCTGGCAGAACCATCTGAACCTCCATTTCCCTTGTTCACTTTTGCTTCCAGCCGCACCCCCAGCCAGGAGAGACCCTCCTCGATCCGCCACCATTCGCCCAATAAAATACCAATGACCACGCTACCCAGAACGATCAATGCATTTTCAGTCTCCAGAAAAAGAGAAATAGCATAAGCCATAGTAAATAAACCCAATCCGTTGACCACGGTCTGTTTCAAGTGGTCATTTAGCCTGGAACCGAGTAATAAACCGAACAGACCACCAATAATAATGCTGAAGAAATTTACTATCGTTCCGATCACTTGGCGGAATCCTTTGCCATGGTAGGTTTTGTTTGCGCCTGAGTTTGGATCAATTCTAGTTCCATGACAAAAAATAGCGATGATAGGCGATTCAAATAGCGCATCACCTGTTCGTTTTGCACATCACCACGATCGAACAGCTCGGCAACCCGCCGTTCTGCTCGCCGCGTGATCGTGCGTGCCAGTGCAAAACCAGCACTGGCAGGTATAGCTCCAGGTACAATAAAACCATCCGGAACATCAACTGTCATTGAGATGCGGTCGATCAGCGCTTCAAGCCCGGCAACATCCTTTTCTGTGATCCGGCCAAATTTACCGGCATTCTCAGGTGAAGAAGCCACTTCAGCCATTAATTCATGTAGTTTGCGTTGGATGGCTACGATTCGCTCATGTATCTCCGCGTCCTGCTGCAGGCTGCGTGCCAGTCCCAAAGCGGCAGACAATTCATCCAGCGTGCCCAACGCTTCCATGCGCAGGTCGAACTTTTGCACTCTGCCTTCACCTAGAAAACCTGTCTTTCCATCATCGCCTGTGCGGGTATAAAATTTTTTCATAACTGCCTTTTATCCTTCAGGTATAAAGATGGGTGCCTGTTATCAGGAAAACGGTCTTTTAGCACCTCATCCCAAATGAACTCCCCTTTTACAGCGATCAAATTTAGCTTACCATCCACTCCTGCCAGGGCGAGTCTTGTTTGTTCATCTGGGTAATGTTTTTCTTCAAGTAATAAATCTATGATCACTCTTGTCCTGACCTGGTACACGTAAGAGGCATCCAGTTTCCCTTCATTGAGAATTTCGTCCACCTGGTTACCCCACTGTTTCAATCGCATTGGAAGTTCTTTGGATACTTTCTTCTCCCAGGCAGTTCTCCGCATATCGATCAATTGGTGTAATCGATCAACGACCGAATTTATTTCCAGGTCATCAACGACACATAAACGCGTCATTGCGAGCAACAGGTTTCCGGGGGTCAGAGGTAGATTGGTGTTTTTGATACGCCACAATAACGCTTCTGATGACAGGTATTGTTCGAGCTCACCAGCAGACAGTGTCACAAATCTCCGGTCTTCTTCACTCCCCTTGTAGGTCATCTAATCCCCTGTGCTGGTCGTTTCAGGTACGCTGGTTTGTTGAGAGTGTGAAATGGTCAGGAACCATTTCGTGATAGTGGCTAACCGATCACTTGAGTCGAATAGCGGTCCCATCGTCACACCCTGGATCTGGTTTGAAACTCCATAATTGTAAACCGGGTATAGCAGTGGAAGCGCAGGAAGTTCTTCAGCAAAAACCGCCTGGAAATTGTGATATAACCGTGTCCGCTCTGCCAGGTCAGTGGTTACGCGGGCTTGTTCGATCGAATCACTGGCCAGCCGGTTATTCCATTGAGAGTAATTTTGCCCGTTCGCAGCCTGTCCAAGATCCCAGAATGGGTAAGGATCAGGGTCAGGGGTCTGACTGAAGTTCAGGTCAACCAACGCTGCCTGATATGCCCGTGTATCCAGTTTATCAGCCACGAAAACATCTGGTGGCACCGCTTCAAGCTCAACCCTTACTCCAATTGCTTCCCAATCACTTGCGATCATTTGGGCGACGCTCTGGTGCAAATCATCATCCGGATAGGAGAAGACCATGGTTAATTCAACATCATCTTTCTTCCTGACCGTTTCAGTTTCGCCACTGATAACGTAACCGGCATTCTTTAAAAGATCAGCCGCCTGTACCGGGTCGTAGGTCACTGCCTGAACTTTTTCATTGTAAGCCCAGGTTCCTGGTAAGATCACGCTATTCGCTTCGATAGCCTGCCCTTTAAACACGGTCGTTATGATGTTTCTGCGGTTGATCGCCATCAACAACGCGCGGCGAACCTCTGGCTCCTGAAAAAACGGAACTCCCACATCATCCAGGTTGAGTAATACCAGGCTGATACGCGGCAACCGGCCTGTGTAAATGTTGAGATTTTTATCGAGCAAAGCTTCTTGCAGCAACTCAGTTGGTACCTCACTTATCCCCTGAACCAGGCCTTCCTGGAAAGCACGGTAAGCACTCTGTGCATCCGGATAATACTTAAAGACCAGTTCCTGCAGATATGGTTGATCGCCTGCATATTTGGGGAATGCGCTCAACCTGATCCCGGTTATTTGTGAATTTTCGATGATCAACTCGGTAAATTGATAAGGGCCGCTGCCTACAGGCTGTAAATTCAAAGGTGATTCTGCGATCTGATCGATGGTCATCCCGTCAAACAAATGCTGCGGAAGCACTCCAAAAGCCAGGTAATCCATGAATGGAGCGTATGCCTCGGGAAGTTTTAATTGCATGTGCAGATCATCGAATATGTATACTTCAACCGAATTCCACAATTGACGTATATCTTTCGAGACAAAGCCCTTGCCGTTCCGTATCAATTCGATCGTAAAAAGAATATCTCTGGTCGATAAAATCTCACCATCATGCCAGACAAGATCAGGTTTGAGGTTTATATTGTAGAGAATGCCATCCTGGCTTACCCCAATTGTCTCAGCCAGATCCGGTTGTGCGATCCCGCGTGAATCAAACCTGACCAGACCGGAAAAGATCAAACTGTCCACATCACGATCTACACTGTTCGCATCATCCAACATCGGATTTAATCTCTGGAGATTACCAATCAGCGCTTCTGTGTAAACGCCACCCTGGGCAGGTTGAGGGGTCGTTACTTCTCCGAGGCCTCCCCTTTTTTCCAGGATCAGTAGAGTTCCTACCACCAGACCGGTGAGGAACAGGATGAGAAGTTGCCATCTGTATTTTTTCATAGGTTATATTGAAATGCGGCTTCCCTCATCAAGGTCAGCCGCCTCGAATTCCCGGGTTTGGGTCTATTCGTGGTAAACGAATTACCCTTCCATTAATACTGCAGTAACGGTGAGAATGAAGAAAACAGCGCTTAAAACGATCGTGATCCAGAAGAGAGTTTTCTCAATACCGCGCCGTGCGGTGAATACACCACCGCTGTCTGATCCAGTTAAACCGCCCATACCAATTCCCTTGTTCTGAAGCACGACACTTACGATCAATGCAACAGAAGTTATAATTAAGGCGATGTCAATAAACAATTCCACGTTAGGCCTCCTGATATTTAAAGAACAGCAAAGATTATACCGTCCATCACCGAAAATAGTCAACCTATGGAAGAGATCATCTGCAACTTGCACATACACACTCACTATTCCGATGGAACGGGGGATTACTCACGCGTAGGTGATGAAGCAATAAAATCAGGCGTGGATGTGGCCATCATCACAGATCACAATGTATGGGTAAAAGGGCTGGAAGGTTATATTGAAAAAGATGGCCGGCGGGTTCTTCTATTAACAGGTGAAGAAGTCCATAATCAGGATCGCATTCCTCAGAAAAGCCACACACTGGTGATTGGCTGCGAAGAGGAAGTATCACCCTTCGCCTATGATCCGCAAACTCTGATCGATAAGATCAATGAGAAGCGTGGGCTGTCCTTTCTCGCTCATCCCTATGAATTTGCCCTGCCGCTTTTTCACGAAACAGACATCACCTGGGAAGATTGGGAAGTTGAAGGTTTTACCGGGATCGAGTTATGGAATGGCTTCAGTGAATTCAAGACGGTTGTGCACAACCTTGCCCAGGCGATCTACCATTCGTTCCAGCCTGAACGAATTCCTCATCAACCTCTACCACGCATGCTCGAAAAATGGGATGAATTACTGGCTGCAGGCCACAGAGTGGTCGCTGTCGCAGGTTCTGACGCGCACGCGCTTGACTATCACTTGGGAATCTTTCATAAAACTATTTTCCCGTACCACTACCATTTTTCAACAATAAACAACCACCTTCTGCTTCCTGAACCTCTTAATGGCGAAATCAATCACGACAAGGCGTTAATTTTCAAGGCATTACAAACGGGCTCTTCATTCATCGGGTTTGACCTGCCCGCAACGTCGCGGGGGTTTTCTTTCAGCGCAGAGAATGGTGAAAGAATTGCCGGCATGGGTGAAGAACTTTACCTTAACCCAGGTGCCACTTTACGCATTAAACTGCCCCGGGTTGCGGAACTTAGACTCATACAAAATGGCCAGCTTCTGATCGAGAACCCTGCGACCGATCACCTGGTCAAAACCATCGATCAGCCGGGCGCATATCGTGTCGAAGCCTACATGGATTACCGGGGCAGCCGCCGCGGGTGGATCTTCAGCAACCCGATTTATATCCGCACTGCGCCCAGAACATCCCTTAGTGGATGACGATGGATGGGCTGCGCGCAGATGATTACCCATGTAATGAGTTACTGCAATAATAGCCGGGCATAAACGATCCCTAAGACAACCATGAAATAAACTGCATCCCAAATATCACCGCGGTTGGATATAATAAAAACAAATGAATCAACTGGATCGTCTTGAGAAACGCTTGCGCACCCTGTTTGAAACGAGCGCGACATTACTACCGTGGAACGACCCTAACGATAGGATCGTTCATCAATTGTGTGTTGCCATTCAGGATCTTTTCATGGGGGATGCGCCCCGAGATCAGATGATCGCACCTGTCTTCCAGGTGAACCTCAATCCACTGACCCTGCGACGCTGGCAGAAACAACCTGACTGGGAAAAGATCCTGTCAGACCTGCTGGTTTCGACCGCGGCCGAATATGGGATCAGCTTCCACACCACACCTGCAGTTCACCTGGTTGCTGACGCGTTAATACAACCTGAAGAGGTATTTATTAACTTGAAAGATACCCCCAGGTCGCCTTCTTCAGAAACCGGTGTCATTTCTTTTGATTCAGATGGAAAACCCATCACCGGAGAAATGGAAACGGTATCAACACCTCTATTGATCCTGCAGGGAGAAAAAACGGTCAGGTTAAACAGGAGTGTGATCAACCTGGGGAGAAAAAGCTCGAATCACATTGCGATCAATGACCTGCGTGTGTCACGCAATCATGCGCAGATCCGAAAAGTGAAGAACGACTACGTCATCTTTGATGTGGGATCCAGCGGAGGAACATTTATAAATTCCAACCGGGTGAACCAGCATACCCTACGTCCAGGAGATGTGATCTCACTAGCCGGCTTTACCATGATCTACACCATAGATCAGTCACCTGTCGAAGACAAACAGAAAGGCATTACATCCGAGATTAAAAATCCAGACCAGGGAGAGAAAGAATAATGGTCGCTGTTCTTATTCTTGTCCTGCGATTATTCATGCTGCTTGTCCTGCTGTCTTTTTTCGGCTGGTCCATATACACGATGTGGCGCGATCTAAAATTTCAAACCCAGAGCCTGGTTGCCACAAAAATTCCATACATCTCAGTTATTCGTGAAAACGAAACTTCAGATAATAAGTTAACTTTCACCCAACCTGAAATACATATTGGCCGCGATACCGCTTGTGATGTATTACTTTCTGACGAAACTGTGTCCAATCAACACGCCCGTTTATGGTTCCGCAACAAGCAATGGTGGATCGAGGATTTACTCTCAACCAATGGTACTTTTTTAAACGATGAACGACTGGAGACGCCAACGATACTCATCAGTGGAGATGAGGTGCGGGTTGGCAAAGTACTTCTGTTTATTGAAATCCAATCACAGATATAAGCCACGCAAGGAGAAACTATGAGAGAAAAACCTGTACTTGGAGTCATAGGAGGCTCTGGATTATACGATTTTCCATCACTGGAAGACACGGAAAAATTCTTTCCCGAAACCCCGTTTGGTTTCCCAAGCGCGCCATTAGTGCTCGGCAGGCTAAAGGGTAAACCTGTTGCTTTTCTGGCCCGGCACGGTATAGGTCACACGATCTCTCCTACCGAAGTGAACTATCGCGCAAATATTTGGGCGATGAAGATGCTCGGGGTCAACCGGATCATTGGCGTGAGCGCATGCGGTTCGCTGCGCGAAGATTTCGCTCCAGGTAATATTGTCATTCCAGATCAGCTGTTTGACCACACACACAGGCGCGCACGCTCCTTCTTTGGGGAAGGACTCGTCGTTCATATCAGCACGGCTGAACCATTCTGCCCGGAGCTGTCTACATTACTGCACCAATCCGTCTCAGAATGCGATTGTGTGACACACAAAGGCGGGGCGATGATCACAATTGAAGGACCCCGGTTTTCAACCAAAATTGAGTCCAATATCTATCGCTCCTGGGGCCTATCATTGATCGGCATGACCACTTCACCTGAAGCTTTCCTGGCTCGCGAAGCTGAGATCTGTTACGCCGTGATGGCGCATGTTACTGATTATGATGTCTGGCATATTACAGAAGAAAATGTCAGCGTTGAAATGGTGGTAAAAACACTCCTGAAGAACACGGATCTGGCACAAAGGAGTATCACCTCCCTGATTGAGAATCTTCCGGAATCAATGGATTGCAGCTGCCAGCATGCGTTGGAAAATGCCATCATTACCAACCGTTCTATGATCAAAGACGACACAGCGACAAAACTGGACCTGCTTGTACAAAAATATCTAAAGTGAATCAATTATTACCGGATAACCGTTCGCCAAAAAATATGATACAGACCAGGTTGCTGGTTCTGTCTATCCTTTTCATTTTAATAGGTGCGATCATTCTAACTTTCGCAACAGCGGTGAGGCTCCATACCTGGCAAGCCCCATTACGCTGGCAGCATTGGATCGGTTTTATCGCCTGGATTTTGGGGTACGGCACACTATATTTTCAGGCGAATAAGCGCTTACCAGACCGCGACCCTTACCTTCTCCCGATATACTCCCTGCTGAACGGTCTGGGAATGCTTATGATCTACCGCCTGGATCCCGCGTTCGGGTTCAGACAGACCCTCTGGATGGTCATCGCGATCATCGGCATGCTGATCGCGCTGCGTCTGCCTAACCTGCTCTCCACTTTGCGCCGTTACAAATACGTTTGGTTGATCAGCGGTATTTTATTGACCTTGCTGACCTTTTTTATTGGTGTATACCCGGGTGGTGAAGGACCTGCTCTATGGCTGAACCTGGGTAATTTTTATCTTCAACCTTCAGAAGTGCTCAAGTTTCTCCTGGTTGTATTCCTCGCGGCTTACCTGGCTGATTCATTCCAGGTCCGTTTAAAGTTGCTGCAGTTGCTCACCCCAACGGTTGTCTTGATCGGTTTCGCCATCATGACGCTCGTCGCACAACGCGACCTTGGTACAGCTTCGTTATTTATTCTGTTATACACAGTCGTAATCTATCTGGCCTCAGGTAAGCGCCGCATTCTATTGATCAGCTTTTTATTCGTCATGATCGCGATGATCGCTGGATATCTGGTTTTTGACGTGATACAGTTGCGTGTGGAAGCCTGGTTGAATCCATGGCTCGAATCTCGCGATCGATCCTACCAGATCGTGCAGTCGCTCATCGCCATCGCTAATGGAGGTGTTCTCGGGCGAGGTCTCGGGTTGGGCAGTCCCGGGGTGGTCCCGGTAGCCAATTCAGATTTTATTTTTCCGGCGATACTCGAGGAATTCGGTGTCGCTGGCGGTTTATTGTTGGTCGGTATGTATGCCATCCTGACCGTTCGCGGTTTTACAATTGCCCTTCACGCGCCCAACCAATACCAGCGTTTCCTCGCAGCCGGATTATCGGCGTATTTTGCCGGCCAATCGATTCTGATCATGGGAGGTACGATCCGCCTATTACCGTTGACTGGCGTGACGCTCCCCTTCATCTCTTATGGTGGTACCTCCCTTGTTGTATCGCTTGGAGCGGGATTATTGCTGTTGTTGATCAGCAACCAGGCGGAGGATCAACACGCCCCCATCGAACGAACCACACCGTATCTCATGGTTAGTGGAGTGATCCTGGCGGGTTTTAGCGCAATCGCCCTGCTGGTTTCTTTCTGGGGGGTCATCCGATCAGATGAACTGCTGGCTCGTGCAGACAATCCACGCCGCGCTATATCAGACCGTTATGTGTATCGTGGAAATATTCTTGATCGCAATAATACACCGTTAACAGCCAATGTGGGAAAACCTGGAGAAATGATCCGCGTATTGAATTACCCTGCATTGAGCTCAGTCGTCGGTTACAGCAATCCAAATTACGGGCAGGCAGGCATCGAATTCAAACTGGATGGAACGCTGCGCGGGATCACCAATAATTCAACTTTTGATATCGCATTAACACGGCTATTATACGGACAGGATCCAGCCGGTTTTGATCTGAGGTTAAGTCTTGATCTCCCGTTACAGCGGGCATCAGATATGCTTTTATCAGAGTACACCGGTGCCATCGTCGTGATGAATGCTGCCAGCGGTGAGATACTGGCCATGTCCACATC
>MTKZ01081282.1_pt1 | contig 17410 bp, 10 predicted proteins | sample 1042781 | NCBI WGS metagenome assembly MTKZ01 (sample SAMN06212207, study PRJNA360539) | anaerobic digester metagenome | biome: Wastewater treatment plant; material: sludge; isolation source: anaerobic digester fed with sludge from wastewater treatment plant | place: Denmark: WWTP Viborg ... | reverse complement strand
GCTGGTCGAGATCACCGGGCCGTTCAACCTGCCCAAGGCCGCCAAGAACAATCCCATCCGCCACAAGATTGCCGTCACCGGCCAGAAGAACTTCTGCACGCTCTCGGTGCCGAAACCCCGGCTCTGGTGGCCTAACGGCTGCGGGGCGCAGCCGCTGTACAAGTATCGCATCACGCTGATCCGCAACGGCCGCACGCATCACCAGGTCGAGGGTCGGTTCGCCTTCCGCGAGGTCAAGCTCGTTGAGGAACCGCTGGGCAGCGATCGCCTGAGCTTTCGCTTCGAGATCAACGGCACGCCGGTTTTCTGCAAAGGGGCCAACTGGGTGCCGCCCTCCTGCTTCCCCGGCACCGTGAAGCCGGATCGGTATCGGCATCTGGTCCACCTCGCCCAGGATGCCCACTACAACATGCTCCGCGTCTGGGGCGGCGGGATTTACGAATCCGACGCTTTCTATGACACCTGCGACGAACTGGGCATCATGGTCTGGCAGGACTTCATGTTTGCCTGCAGCGACTGCCCGGACGATCATCCGGAATTCATCGACGAGGTCATTCCGGAAATCGAACACCAGGTCAAACGGCTGCGCAACCGGCCGTGCGTGGTGTATTGGTGCGGCGGGAACGAGAAGACGGGCTCGGCCGGGTTCAGGGTCAGCTNNGCCGGGTTCAGGGTCAGCTACGGCGAGCGGCTGTTCCACGTGATCATCCGGGGCGCGTGCACCGACCTCGACCCCACCCGCCCTTATCGCCCCGCCAGTCCGCAGAGTCACACCGACCTGGGCAACGACAGGAACTCCGGCGACTCGCACGGCGGCTGCTACGAGGATGCCTATCAGGCGGGCATCACCTGCTGGAGAGAGAAGCTGCGGGACTTCAAGACCGTGTTCAACTCCGAATTCGGTTACCACGGCCCGACGCGGATGCAGTCGCTGATCAAGTTCGTGCCCAGGGATAAGATCTGGCCGATCAGCCCGGAGATGGAATACCACGTCCAGGACAACCCGTACAACACCATCCCCGAGACGTTCGCCCAGGTACAGGCCAGGATGGCCTCAACGCTGGTCGGCGAAATCAACGACGCCGAGAGCTTCGTCCGCTGCGCCTCGACCTTCCACGCCGAGCTGATCCGCGCGGAGATTGAACACCATCGCCGGCGCAAGTGGGAAAACGCCGGGGCGATGTTCTGGATGTTCAACGATTGCTGGCCGTGCGCAAGCTGGTCCGTGGTCGATTACTACCTGGTGCCCAAGCCGGCCTACTATGCCGGGAAACGCGGTTTCGCGCCGATCATCGCCGCGATCGTCGACGAGCCGGACCGCTACGACGTATACGTGGTCAACGACACGCTCAAGCCGCTGGCCGGGACGCTGACCTTCGGCCAGGGCCGCGTTGCCGGCAGGCCCGTCTGGTCACGCAAGTGCCGCGTCAGAGTGGGTGCAAATTCGTCACAGCTCGCGGCGTCGATCCGCAAAAGGCAGGTTAAAGCCACAGCCGACTCGTATCTGTTCGCCTTCTTCGGCATCGGTGCCAGGTCGTTGGCCGAGACGTCGTTCTTCCATCGGCCGTGGCGGGAGATCCACTGGCCGGTGCCCGAGCTGAGCTGGCGAATGGGCGAGAGCATCCGGAAACCCGCCCCGCTTTCATACAAGTCCGGCCCGCATTATGTCATGAGGATCAACTTCAGCACCGTCAACTATGCCAGCATGGTGCACATCGACGGCATTGAAAGCGAAGGCGTGCTGCTGAGCGACAACTTCTTTGACATGCTGCCCGGCTCGACCAAGACCGTCGAGATCCGCAGCGACCACCGCATCGACCCGACAGCCATGCGTATCCGGCATTGGCTGGATGGGTGGGAGGAGTGACGGAAGCGGGCAGTCCTCAGAAGTCCGGCATTCGACCGGGACGGAGGCTGACACTGACGACTTTTGAGAACTCACGACCCGGTCTCGTCATTGACGTTTCCCTGGCTGGGCCGGGTGGCTCGATCATCTGACTACCCTTCGACCAGCCAGTCACGCTCGCTGATCTCCACCGGCGACCCCTTGCGAATCGATTCCAGCAATTTCAAGGCGACTCGCGTGACGCGCACCGCATCGACAACGTCGCAGGGGNNCAGGGGTTTTCGCCCTTGCCCTCGATGCAGTCAAGAAAACGATCGATGTGGGCCGCGTGTCCCTTATCGGGTGAGATGAACACCGGCGGAGAACCGGTGCGGCGGGCGTTTTCGAATGTTTCAGTCACCGCGAGGTGAAACGCTTCGATGCCGCCGTTCTCCAGTCGTCCGTTGATTGACTTGAACGGATACGTCCGACGGAAAGGTTCGTCCGGCAGGCCCCGCTGGCGCAACTCGACGTGGTGCTCCATCGCCAGGGTGACGTGGTTGGCGGTGACTTCGATCAACTCCTTGGGGTAGTCGAAGTGGCCGCAAACAGTCTGCTGTATCGTGGCCAGAGAGCCGTCCGCAAATCGCATCATCAGTGCGAAATTGCCCTGGGCCGAGCCCTCGACAAAGACGCGGGTGATCGGCGAAGGCGTCATGAGCCACATGGCGACGTCAATGAAGTGGACCATCTCGGCGAACAGGATTCCCTCGGCATCGGTTAATGCCCAGTCCACCCAACTGCGGCAGTCATCATTGACGCGGATCAGGATCTGGGTCTGCTTCTCCTGCGGCATGGCGGGGCGCTGGCCGCCGTCGCTGCGGTCCACAGACGGCAGATGCCCCCCGGGGCCTTTGCGGGCCTTTTCCAGCAGCCTGTAAAGATCGTGTATCGCCGGGCTTGAACGGCGATTGTGATCCACGCAGACAGGCACGTCGTTCTCGCGGCCGGCTCGCACAATCTCCACCATCTCGGCGTCGGTGTTGGCTACGGGTTTCTCGACGAACACCGGTTTGCCCGCCTGCAATGCCGGGATAATCAGTTCGCCGCGCAGGTTGGTATGCGTGGCCAGGATGATGGCATCCACGTCGGGATCGCCGATCACCTCTCGCCAGTCGGCGGTTGCTTTTCCGGCGTTGAAGCGATCTGCACACTCCTTCGCGGCATCCAGATTAAGGTCGCACGCAACCGCGAGTCTTGCCCTGGGATTGGCTCGGATGATCGGCAGGTGGTAGAGCTTGGCGAACGCCCCGCACCCGACCATAGCCAAGCGATGAACCCGCATCTCGATATCCTCGCGTCAGGTTGCGAATTCTACTCGATGAGCAGCACTGAACTGATCTGAAAATCCGGCACCGTGATCGTCACCACGCCTTTCTCACGACGGTCGGGCCTGATGTCCGTCCCCACCGGCAGCAGCCTGATGCTGCGATCGCCGACAAGGCTTTCCGCAAGGTGCAGCTTCGTCCCCGCCACCGTGGGCATCTCGTCGATCACCGGGTCCTGGTTGACCAGGTCATCCTTGTTGAACGTGCCGAGGCTCGCGCGGCTCTGCGGACAGTGTACCAGATGCACGATGATGCGGTTGCCCTGGCGGTTGAGCGAGACTTCCAGGTGGACCGGGGCGTCCACGTCCGCCAGCCGCTGATCGGCGGGGATCATGTACCTCAGCAGATCGGCGACGATCTCCCGCATGGCCGAGTAGCCCCACCGGGCATAGACCTCCGGCAGCAGGGCGGCACAGTAGACGGCCTGGCCCTTGCCGAGCTCTCTCCCGGTGATGGCCGCCAGGCCCGAGGGCTCATCCGAGGGCGGGCTTTGCCGCCGCGACACGTGGATCGTCCCGTGATTCTTCGCCCACACCAGCGGGGCCAGCATCGCTGTGCCCTCCAGCGGTCGGGCCGGAGCGACCTCCAAGTAGGTATACAAAACTGTGGCGGGCGGCGTGGGGAGAATCCGCGGATCGATCTGGATATAGGCGGCCTCGCTCGCCGCCTGTGCCTCAATGCCCAGCAATTCCGCCATCTTCGCCGACGGCTTGCCGAAAACCAGCAGCCGGCCGCCATTCTCGACATATCGCTGCAACCGCGCGGTCAGGGCATCATCAGTCGTGCCCGCCTCTGGCACGACGACGGCCGCAAACGGCTTGAGCTCCTGCGAGGGATCGATGACCGTGAAGTGGACGCCCGAATCCAGCAGGGCATGGCAGGCGCCGTCTACGCCCATCAGAGCCACGTCTTTCGGCCGCAACAGGGCGACGTAAGGGATGCTCTCCGAGCCGGTGACGTACGGCTCAATCTTCATGACGTCGCGCAGGACACGGCCGATGCGATCGTAGACCGCCGGGTCGAGCTGCCCCGAAGGGTGCAGATGATCACCGATGGTCAACAGACATCCGTTGGCCATGGCGGTGGCCGCGTGGACGCGGAGCATCGCCTCACTGGTGATGCCGCCGAAGTCGCCCCAGCTCTTGTGAAAGCGAATGGTCATGGCCGTCAGGGGCACTGCGCCACGGGCGTAGCGGGCATAGTACTGCCAGTGATAGAGCGGCTGTTTGTGCCGCCAGCTTTCGAGTTCGAGGACGTCGAGCCCGCCGAGTTCCTCCCGGCTTTTGGCCCACTTATGGTTGTAGGCCACGACCATTCCGGGCTTGATGCCCTTGACCAGACGCACGGTCTCTCGCACGAATTCCTCGTTTCCGGGGAAATCAAAGAAGAGCCCGTCCAGGTCGTAGTTACGGACGCATTCGATGATCATCGGCCAGAGATTGTCGACCACGTAAGACGATTTAATATCCACCTGCATATCGGTGGGGCGGTCGTTCGGGTCCATGATCGTCTGGTCGCAGGTGCTGGTGTAGAGTTCATCCGGGGCGATGGAGAAATAAGTCCACACGGCAATGCCATACTTGTGGCAGGCGTCGATCTGGGCTTTCATCAGATCAAAGTCCAGCCCAGGATGCCGCGTCCCGATCTTGGTGTTGTAGTAGGCGTACCCGTGATGTCCTTTGGCGAAAATGCAGATGGCGTTGACGCCGCTGTCTCGAAGCGTCTTGCCGAAGGTCTCGCCGTCGAACTTGGAGCCGATTCCCCGGATGAAGCCGGCAGTGTGAAAGTCGCTGTGGATCTTGCGGCTGATGGTCTTGGACCAGTCGTCGGGTAGCGACGGTCTCGGTCCCACGAGGGGCGGTTCGGGGTCCGGCTCAGGGCTTTGTCCGCCGCGGTACACCAGCCGAAGGCCGGTCACCGTCGGGAAGGGCGTTTCCACGTAGTGTGAGGTGAAGCGGATCCAGTGTTTCCCGGGTGTCAACGGTGTCTGTGCAAGCGAAACCCATTCCGTCCGACGATCCTCGGCTCTCTCAAAACGCATCCCTTGCGGCTTGCCGTCGATCGTCAATAACGTCGGACTGGCGGTCCCGGCCACATATCGGCCCTGAAGCTCGTACTCGCCGCCGACCGGCAACTCAAAGCGATACTCGATGAGGTGGGGCACATGAGGGAAGCTCTTCTTGTTGTTGTGCAGGCCGTCCTGGTCGACCTTCACGTTGCTGCGCCAGTAGCGGTCCAGCACGATATCGACGGCCTGACCGGCCCGGATGGTCGCCGGCACGGGAGTCATCTGCGCCCGAATCGGTGGGGCGACTCTCGCAGCAAAGGCGGCGGTGCACGAGAGAAGCGGGATGGCCAGGCAAGCGAAGTGTCTGTTCATAGGGCGCGGCCTCCATCATCAGTCCACGTTGGTTCGCTTCGGCAACTCGATCAGACGAATGGGTCCGACCAGGGCGAGCGTCTGATTCCCGATCGCGCCTCGCAGGTTCTCCACGCGCAGGCGCAACGTTGCCTCCTTCATGTTCTCCGGCACGGGCGGCAGCTTGACCATGAACCACTCGCCCTGCTCCCGTTGCACGCCGAGGTTTGCCTCCCACAGCACATGATCGCGGTGCAACAGTTGAATTCTGCGGTAATCGGCCCAACGCCATTTGACGTAGTGCAGGCCGATCAGCTCCTTGTTCACATCCGCCAGGTAGATGAGCAGGGCCAGCCGGTCGCGAGCCCCCGAGATCGGCAGGNNTTTCCCCCTCGGCGGCCGGCGTGCGCCGGCTGGTGGCGAAAGCGGCGACCTTGCTGCCTTCATGCTCGCACACGCCTGCGATCCAATTGCCCCAGAATTGCTCGCGTTGGGTGAACGTCACCCCGGCCCGCACCAGGTTTGCGTACTCCCAGCGGCCGGTGCCCCAGTCAACCGGCGGGTCGGCCAACCCTTTCAGCATGTCGGACCGCACCTTCACGAAATAATTGTAATCCGCCAGACGTGTGACCAGTTCCTCGCGGCGTTTCTCGACCAGGTTTTTCCAACCGGCGGCGTCCAGATTGGCCTGCTCGGTCCACCATTTGGCGTAGTCGTTGATCCTCCCAGGATGCCGGCCCTTGTGGGTGATTTCGTCGATGTCCCGCAGCAGAGGCTCACGCACGGCGGCGGTTAACCGCTCGACTCGCGCCATGTTCTCGTCATACACGGCGTCAAGCACGGCCCGCTGATGAGCGATCCACCAGTATTCCGGGAAAGGCAGCGTTGCGGCCGCTCGCAACGTAGCGACCTCTTCTTCCATCTTGCTCAGATAGCCGGCCTGCAACTGGTCGGCATCAAGCATGCTCTGGGCCGGTGCGGCGTGCTTGATCTTCATCAGCAATGCCTCCAGCCGACCGACAAGCGACATTGCGCGCCGCCGATCTGCCGGATCATTCAGCCTCGGCGGGCCGACCGGCTGCCCAGCGCCGTCACCGGCGGCGTCATGGAGCAATGGCCGCGTCTGGGCCAGCGTCTCGTCAAACTCGGCCACGGCCGCCGCCTGGTTTTCGCCGAACACGAAACCATGTATCCGCTTGCGTGTCGCCTGCCAGTCGTGGACCTTTGGATTCCAGCTCCACCAGCCGATAACCGGTACCACGTAGTACGGGCCGTAGGCGTTGCCGCCCCAAGGCATCACCGCCGTGAACTGACGCCCGGCATCGGACAGCAAGTCGTAGCCCGGCCCGTGCCATCCGAGCGCCAGCGGCGGGATGCCGGTGTAGTCGTGGTTGTTGAGCGTCCGGGGGTAATTGTGCCACCAGCTCGGCAACACCTTCAATCCGATCGAACGAGCGGCTTCGACATCCGCATCACAGGGGTATCGCGTCCAGAACCACAGCGCCGATTCCATGCCCGGCACCGCCATGATCTTGCGGTTAAACGGGGCTGAGATGTCCTGGTAGGCGCCTTTCGGCGGAGTGATGGCGATTCGCTCGCCCGTCATCTTGTGCTTCAGCCCGAGTTCGAGCACGCGGCGAACGATCTCTTCAGGCTTGTCGCCCGGTCCCTTGTCATCGAACGATACCCAGAGGCCGTCGGCGCCCAGGGCGATGAACCGCTCGAACATCGCAATGGCTTTGTCGTACTCCGTCTCGGGCACGCCGGTGTTGACCGTGCCGTAGACGAGCATACCCCGCTGGTGAATCTCATTGATGGCCCGAGACAAAAGCGACTCATCCAGTTTGTCACTCGGCTCGAAGGCATAGATGCCGTTGCGCAGGTCCACGAAGTTGATTCGCGATCGCAAGTAACAGTCAAGTTCGCCCGGTCGCAGATAGAGTTCCACGTTCGTCTGAGGCCGGCCTCGCCATGGAATGCTCGCCCAATCGCACACCGACGCACGGACCAGTTCCAGCCGCCCGGCGCGTTCCCGGAACATCTGGAAAAGCGTGTCCTGGCCGTAGATCACGCCGTGCGGGTTGCCGCCGCCAACGACAACCACCGTCCGGCCGCCGTCATCCAGGATTTCGATGACGTAGTTGTCGTGCCCCGGCGCCGCCGTTCTCAAATCAAGACGCTTCTGCTCGCACAGCCGTTCCAGCCATTCGCTCGATGCCCGCTGGCTGAGCAACACNNGCTGAGCAACACGGCCGTCTCGCAATCCTCCGGTATGCGACCTTCCTCGACGATCGGCCATTCTTGTCCGAAGCGGCGTGATACGCTGTCCCGGAGCATCTTGGCGGCGTGTTTCTCAGGAGCGGTGGCCCGGACCCCCAATACGATCAGCACACTGTCCTTGCTGACTGCCAGGGGCGGATCGGCCGCCCACTGAATTTCCTGAGGGGGTGGGACCAGCTCAGGATAGCGCGATGACTGCGAACAGCCGAACACCGCCACGACCCCCAGCGTCATCACAAGCTTGGCGAACGTCTGCATGTCAGACTCCTGTTAACTCGATGATTGCGCCGGATGAGATTCATTGAACGGCGGATGCAAAGCGGCCTCCCGGCGCCGATGCTGAACGTGGCTCCTGTCCGGCCGTCCTCTCATCTCCGGCCGCAGGCTACTCGAACAGCAGCGTCCCGAAGCACTCCGGCACATGAAAGTCGGGCTGAGGTCTTTCAACCTTGGACCACGTGAGCCAATGGGGGTGTGAGCTGTTGTCGGCGCACTTGAAGAAGTTCGCCCGCCAGGTGACGCCCGGTCCCGGTGCGGCGATGTCCTTTCGATACCTGGGCAGGATATCCAGCGGCAGCCGGTATTCGACCACCCATGTGGTCGGCTGTGTGATCTCGGTCTCGACCCGCCGGGGCATGGTGTGCGCGACCTGGATCTTCGCCAGGTCGTCGGCGGCCAGGGCGATGGAATCCTTGCGCGGGATGATCTGGAAGTGGAACAGCATCGTTCCGCCGCAGTTCATCTCCAGGTTGAAGTATCCCTTGGCGATGTCCATGCCCGGCACGAAGAAGAACTCCACACAACTGTCGCGGCAGACGGTATCGTCGTGCTGCTTTGCCACCGCCAGCACGTAACGGTCCTCGACGCGGAAGATCACATACAGCGCCTGGTCATCGTACATCACCCGGGCCTGCGTTCTGGGAGAGTGATCGGGCTTGTCTCCCATGTATGGGTCAGCTCGGCGACCGGCGCGTTTTTCCATTCCGGCTTGTCCCAGTTGGCGTCGATGGTCATCGGGCCGGGGGCTTTCTTCACGTGGTACGTCATGGTTCTTCCCTTGTCGCTGTCGAATCCCATGGTGGCGCATCCGCACAAGGCTGTGAGGAGTCCGCACGCGGGGATCGTCAACCAATGGAGTACAGTCTTTCTGCTCATGGATTCTCCTTTTCAGATCAGTGGCGCGTCGCCATCTCATAACGGATTGGACGGCTTCCCGCAAGACGGGACGATGAGCCGCGGACCCACCGCCGGCGAGAGAGCCGTACCGAGGTCCATCCCACCGTTGGTGACAGAATGGGGGATGACCAGTCCCGAAGCCCCAATGACCAAAGAAGCCCGAATGACGAAATCCGAATGACGAAAGAAGCCGGGATGACGCGACCTGAGTGAGCAGACCGGTCTGCTTGTTCGTTCGACTTTCGCCCTTCCTTAATGATTGGTCATTGGGATTTGGTCATTGGAGAACCGTTCATTTCCCNNGGATGGCTCGGAACGATCCGCAGGGCGTATCCGTACTGTCCGCTGTATTCGCAGGGCACGACGCCGCTGTAACGGTAGACGTTGTCCGAGCCGTTGGATCCCTCGCATCGCAGCGGTGTCGAGCTTCCGGTGGTGATCTGCCCGCTGGCGTCCAGCGGCCCGTAGTACAACTCGACGGACACCTCCTCGGGTTTAATGGATCCGAGTCGCACCTGGGCAAGGACCGGCAACTCGGTCCCGACGGTGACCTCGGCGGGCACATTCGCATCCACCGATTCGATTCGCACCTCGTTCCACTTGTCGCTCACCCGCTGCCGCCAGCCGGCGATATCGCGGGCGATCTTGTAGCTCTCCTGTGTGAACCGGTGCCACCGACGGGCCGCAGGCAGGTAGAACCGCTCGGTGTACTCGCGGACCATGCGGTTGGTGTTGAACACCGGGCAGCAGGTTCGCATCGAGGCCTTCATCATCGCCGTCCACCGTCGCGGCAGACCGTCGACCCCCCGGTCGTAGAACATCGGGATGAGTTCCTTCTCGAGGAGGTCGTACAGCGAGTCGGCTTCCATGAAGTCCTGGTAGTCCTGGTTGTTGTAGATCCGGCGATCGCCGATCGCCCAGCCGTTGGTCCCGTCATAGGCTTCGGGCCACCAGCCGTCCAGCACCGACATGTTGATGCCGCCGTTGGGCGTGACCTTCATGCCGCTGGTGCCGCTGGCTTCATGCAGTTTGGTCGGGGTGTTGAGCCATACGTCCACGCCTTCGATGAGCAGGCGGGCGATGCTCATGTCGTAGTCTTCAAGGAAGATGATCCGGTTGCGGACCCGCGGGTCCTTGGTGAAAGCCACGATCCGTTTGATCAGTTCCTTGCCTGCCTCGTCCTTGGGATGGGCCTTTCCGGCGATGATGACCTGGACCGGCCGTTGCGGGTCGGTCAGCAGCTTGCGCAGGCGGTCCTGGTTGTAGATCAGCAGCGTTGCCCGCTTGTAGGTCGCAAACCGCCGCGCAAAGCCCAGAGTCAGAGCCTCCGGGTCGAGCATTTCCTCCACCGCATCGACCTCGGCGGGCGGAGCTCCGCGGGCGATCAACTGGGCCTTCAACCGCCGGCGGGCGAAGCCGACCAGCCGCTCGCGGAGCCGCTCGTGCGTTCGCCACAGCTCCGCGTCCGGCACCAGATCCACGCGCTGCCAGATCGCCTGGTTCAGCGGGTCTTCCGCCCACTGCGGCCCGAGATACTGGTCCAGCAGATGGGCCATGTCCCGCGACAGCCAGCTCCTGATGTGGACGCCGTTGGTAATCGCCGTGATCGGCACCTCGTTGGTCGGCACACCCGGATAAACCGGCCCGAACATCTTGCGAGAGACTTCTCCGTGAAGCTGGCTGACGCCGTTGCTCAGATACGACAGCCGCAGAGCCAGAACGGCCATGGAGAAAGGCTCGTGGGCGTCTTCGGGCTGCATCCGGCCCAGTTGGAGCAGCGTCTGTTCGGTGATGCCCAGGATCTGGCAGTAAGGAGTGAGATACTTGGTGACCAGCGCCGGCGGGAAGTGGTCGATCCCGGCCGGGACCGGCGTATGCGTCGTGAAGACGGTCCCGGTCGACACCACTTCGCGGGCCTGCTCGAACGTGAGCTTGTCCTCACGCATCCGTTGATGGATGCGTTCGACGGCCAGGAAAGCCGAATGCCCCTCGTTCATGTGGCAGACGGACGGGGTGATGCCTAACGCCGCCAGTGCCCGCATGCCGCCGATACCCAGGACGAGCTCCTGTCGGATGCGGACCTCCTGATCGCCGCCGTAGAGCCGGGCGGTGATGTCGCGATCCTCTCGCCGATTGTTCGGATGGTTGGCATCGAGAAGGTACAGGATGACGCGCCCGACGGCGACCTTCCACACCTTGATCCAGACATTTCGCCCGCCGACGTCCAGTTGAATGCACAACTGGTTGCCGGACGACTCCAGCACCGGCGTGACCGGCATGGTGGCAAAATCCAGCTCAGGGTAGTCCTCAAACTGATAGCCGTCATTGGTCAGATACTGGTGGAAGTAGCCCTGTCGATAGAGCAGGCCCACCCCGTACAGCGGCAGTCCCAGGTCGCTGGCGCTCTTGAGATGATCGCCGGACAGAATGCCCAAGCCGCCCGAGTAGATCGGCAGGCACTCGTGCAACCCGAATTCCGCCGAAAAGTAGGCGATCTTCCCGATGCTCTCATGGCCGTACGTCTCGGAGAACCACGTCGGGCGCTCCAGGTATGCGGCCAGTTGCTCCTGCACGCGACGCAGGGCGGCAATGTAGGCCGGATCGCGGGCCAGCCGGTCAAGACGCTCCTGCCGAAGCTGGGCCAGCATCGCAACCGGGTTGTGTTTCAGCTCCCTCCAAAGGTCAACGTCCAGGCGGCGGAAGAGCTCGATGGCATCGGGGTTCCATGTCCACCAGACGTTGTATGCCAGATCCCGCAGGGGTCTGAGAGGCTCGGGGAGGGCCGGCAAGACCATGAAGCTGCGAACTTGAGGCATATTGACCCACCATACATAGAGAACCAAGGCTAGTCAGGCACGCGCACACGCGCACCGGCTGGGGCTGTCCCAGCTTGCTCGTCGCGGACGCATCTCGCCCCGCAGCAACGATTTCCGACGCATTGTAGCATCGGCAGAAACCCAATAACGCTCATGCTAAAACTACTCTGTATCAGGCCTGTCAGAGCTGTCAATACGATCTGTGCACCGGCGGAAGAATTGTGGTGACGGGCGGCCGTCCGAAGGGATTCCGCACGGTGATTCCTGGCCCATCTTCCGTTCTGCAAGCTGGTTGGCTTACGAATGTTGGGTGTGGTTTTCAGAATGCTGGCGCGGCGTGCTTCGACTTGCCGTAGGGCCTCAATCGGGACTGACGACTCATCGCGCTGCCCCCGTCCCCGACGCTCACCACTCGCCCCGGAAAACAGCGCCCATGAAACCCAAGCTCAACAGTATGGCAGGCCTCGGGCGCGGGGGCGAGCCCGCCTGCGGTCGCCACGGCGGACCAAGGCGAGGCAGGCTCGACGCTGTTTTGCCGTCCGGCCGCGTCGATCTTCACACACGCGTTGAAGCCCTGGTTCGCTCCTCTGATACCTCAACCTCCACAGTGCTGCCTTCGCGCAGCAGGTCTGCCGAGATGAAGCCATCGGGCGACAGAGCACGGCCATCGACACGTATGCCGGTGACCTTGTTTCCGAAACCCTTGAAGCTGAACGTCAGGCGGGCGCCGCGATACCTCATCGAGTATCTTGCCCCGTCCAGCCGCTTCGGCAGATGGGGGCGGATGGCAATGCCCTTCGCGAAGTCGAAGGTCAGGCCAAACAGGGACATGAAGCCCCAGATCGTCATGGCCACATTGGCCAGATAGGGCTCCTGTTTGCTGCCCTCAGTCGGCAGTCCTGTTTCCGTATCCCAGAAGTAACCGTTGCCCGCGCCCTGGAGGTTGTCCCGCTCATACTGATCCAGAATGGCCATATAGCGGTCGTAGGCCTTGTCCGGATCGAATTCCGCCATGGCGGCGATGTAGTAGGCGCTGACCCACGGAAAGATGCCGCCGTTTTCGTAGGTGCCGAACGTGTCGTAGAAATGCGGATAGCCGTAGGTCTCGAGCCACCAGTCGCCGGCGTTGTAGTGTTCCGGTGGGATGCTGATCAGGTTGCAGGGCAGGGAGAAGCCCTTGTAGCCCAGTTCCACCACGCGCCGATCAATCGTATCAAGGATTCGCCGGCGCCTGGGCTCATCGGCAATGCCCTCGACGGCGGCGATGAGGTTGACCGAGGTGAAGAAGTAGTCGTGACGGCCTCCCTGCGTGTCCACCCACGAGATGTACCGGCCCGCCTGCTCGTCCCAGAACCAATCGTTAAATGACTGCCGCAAACGTCTCGCGGCGGCCGCGTAACGATCGGCCAACTCAGCCCTGCCCGCGGCGCGCTCCATCTCGGCCAGGTCGCGCAGCGCGGGATACGTCAGCACGTTGATGAAGGCATCGTAGCCGCCGCAGGAAACCACGTCCCACCAGTTGCAGACGCGAGCACCGTTGCCCGGGCTGGGAATGCCGGTTGAGGTCGGGGCCAGATAGAGAAAGGGTTTCTCGGTGCAATGCGTCAGTATGTATTCCGCCCATCGTTCGCCATACCGCAGGCGGCTGAGGTCGCCCGTTCGTCGGGCATAGTCGGCGAGAAAGATCAGCATCGAAGCGTTGTTTTCATAGAAGGCGCCCCGGCCGTTGAAGCCGTGTGCCCAGATCAGACCATCCGACTGGGTCTCTCGCTCATAAACGGCATCAAGGGCGCGGGCCATGACTTCGTCGATCGCCGGGTGCAGACCGAAGAAATGCGCCTTGCCGTGCATGTAGTACTCGAAAGAAACGCTGTGGGCCTTGGGTAGCCCCACGTTGTGCCATCCGCCGGCAAAACCGGCACGGTGGGCGATGGAGCCGTGGGCATGCGTGCGATGAAAACGCATCGTTCGTTCCGCCACCGTCCGGTCCGGCGTTTCGAGATGCATGGTTTCGATCTTCTCCGGCCGACGCACCTGAATCACTGTACTGCACTGAAACTGCGTCTGAGGTTCGATCACTTCGGCTTCCGACCATCGAGAAGTACCGATACAGAACCGCTCGTGAGATTTGAAGGCGAAGCGGGCCGGCGGCAACCGGCGAGGACCGTGCCGGCCGGCAGGCCTACAAGTCGCCTTCGGAACGATACGAAAAAGATTGTCTCCGGAGCAGGCCACCTGGAGGCCGTACCCGCCCGCAAAGTTGAGGTACATGATTTCGTGCCCGTCGCCGGCGAACGTCAGCCGCACGCGGCGGTCGAGAGTTCCACGGCCATCGTCGTTGCCCCGATAGGTCACCTCGGGTTCCCGGATCGCAAACCACTCCTTGGGAGGCAGGATATAGCCGGTGTCAAACCAGGCATCGGTAATCTCTTCGTCTTCCGGCATCNNTCCGGCACGTCGAACGCCAGCAGGTTGATTTCGTCGTCCGGCAGGGTCTTGCGGCCGACCTGCACCGAGACGTTCCATTGCAGGTCGTCGTTGACCAGCCCGATCGTCCAGTAGATCTCCCAGGATGCGGCGAACAGCGGCCCGTACCGTACCCGGCTGCTCTCGTCCTCATCATGGAGCACCTCGACCGTGGGCGACTGCGGTCCCTCGGTGGTGATGAAGAACTCGCGGGTGTGGCTGGTGACTCCGGCGAAACCGGTCCAGGGCACGAGAGGAATGCGAACATCGTAACGGCCGTCGCGGTTGAGCGATGTGCAGAACTCATCGAGGAGCCGACAGGTGCCGGGACGAGTGCTCAGCCGGATCCTGAATGCGCGGCTCGAAAGGACAACTGATTCGCTATCAAGGACAATCATCGTGACCCATGTCTCCGGCTCTGAACACCCCTCGACCTCCGCAGCCTGGATACTTTACAGCACCGGCGCCGGCTTATACAGTGCCGAGGCGTGGGAGGAATAGAAAGTGCCGGAATTGAGCCGAGACAATCTGCGAGAATTCGTCCACCGGGTGGCATCGGAGACTCCCGTTCTCGACATTCACACCCATGTATACTCGGCGCGATTCGGCAGGCTGCTGCTGTACGGGCTGGACGAACTGCTGACATATCATTACCTGATCGCGGAGGTGTTTCGCGTTGCCCCGCTGCCGTACGAACGGTTCTGGGGGATGTCGAAATCCGAGCAGGCCGACTACATCTGGCAACACCTGTTCATCGAGCACTCTCCCGTTTCCGAGGCATGCCGGGGCGTCTTGACGGTTCTGCAGGCATTCGGGATCGATCCGAAGCAGAAGAACCTGACAAGCATCCGCAAGCACCTTTCGGCGATTGCGCGAGAAACCTACATCGACCAGGTGTTCAAGCTGTCCAATGTGAGACGGGTGATCATGACAGATGACCCGTTTGACGACAACGAACGGCCGGTCTGGGAGCAGGGACCCGAACCGGACGAGCGATTTCAGGCCGCTCTGCGAATCGATCCTCTGCTGAATGATTGGGACGGCGCGGTCAAGCGACTGGCCGGCTGGGGCTACCGCGTGAACGGTACGTTGGGGACGTCGGACGTCGCCGAGGTGCGGCGGTTTCTCATCGACTGGGTCGAGCGGATGAGCCCGCGCTACATGGCCGTGTCGCTGCCGCCGGATTTCACCATCCCCGAGGACGGTCCGCGGGCTGCCCTCATCGCCGGGTGCGTGCTGCCCGTATCCCGTGAGGCGGGCATCCCGTTCGCGATGATGATCGGCGTGCGGCGCAGCCTGAATCCGCAACTGCGACTGGCCGGCGACGGGGTGGGCGCCGCCGACGTGACCAGCGTCAGCCGATTGTGCGTGGCCCACCCGGACAACCGCTTCCTGGTCACCATGCTGGCCCGCGAGAACCAGCACGAACTCTGCGTCACCGCCCGCAAGCACCCCAACTTGATGGTGTTTGGCTGCTGGTGGTTTCTGAACAACCCCAGTCTGATCGAGGAGATGACGCGCATTCGGCTCGAACTGCTGGGGACGTCCGTCATTCCGCAGCACTCGGACGCCCGTGTCCTGGACCAGCTCATCTATAAGTGGTCCCACTCCCGCCGCATCATCGCCGACGTGCTGGCCGACAAGTACCTCGACCTGGCCCGGGCGGGTTGGATGCCGACCGAGCAGGAGATCCGACGCGATGCCGCCGACCTCTTCGGCGGCAACTTCGAGAGGTTCTGCGGCTGAGGGTCCAGGTTTCGGGATTCAGGGTTCAGGGGCCAGGAGTCCGCCTGCGGCGTTTCATCCGCGACCCCACAAGACTGCCGGCCGCTCTGCTCAACCGCACTACACGTTACCTTGCAGCGTCAGACGGTACATCTTGGCGAATGCTTTCAGTCGCCCGGCCTCGCCGCGGTTACCGCAGAACAGGATCGGATGCGGACCGGCGTAGACCTTACACACGTCGTCGACGTTGTCCATTTCCATCAGCACGCGCGTCGCGCAGCCGCCTGTTGGCGGCGAGGTGGGTGACACGATCACCTTGCCGGTCCAGCAGTTGAGGGTGTCCTGTTCGCTGAGATACTTGNNAGTCTTGGGCAACTGGTGGAAGAACGGCCGGACGAAGTATTCCTGCGAAGGCCCCTGCGGACCGTGCAGCTTCCAGGCACAGGTGCAGTGGGATGCAAAGTACCTGTTCTCGCTCGTGTCAAACTCGGGGTTGTGCTGAAAGCCGCCGCGGCCCAGCAGCCATCGTCCCAGCATCAGCGTGAGCGAGGCGTTCAGATCGTTCTCGCAGCCGCAGGGCACGAGCGCCCCGTTGTGGGTGGCGAAGCTGATGCAGGGCTTTCGATGCTTGAGTTGCAGACACTCGATGGTAATCGCGTCGGCGCCGTAGCGATGCATCATCTGCTCGACAGCCCGATGGGCCCGCATGGCATCGACGAAATACTTGTCGACCACTTCCGTGACCTTCGCGGCGTTCTTCTTGAACTGCATCGCGTCTCGCACCAGTGCGTCGTCGTCTGCGATGCCGTCGAACACGGCGTTGAATTCCTCGGCCGGGGCTCCGACCACCTCAACCTCGAGCCGAGGCTCGGATACGGGCCCGGCGGCCGGCTTGCCGGAGATGCGCAGCAGTCGGCTCTGCGCCAGCATTTTCTTGGCATGGATGGCCGTCAGGCCGCGTTCAATCTCGTCCCAGTTCTCGATGGAATGGATGTAGTACAGCCCCTCGGCCTTCCGCAGATACTCCGGCGGCAATTGATGATTCGACCCCAGCGAATGGTAGACGATGGCCGTCGGGGCGCCCGGCTCGGTGGCCATCTCGTGCGACCATTTGGAGAACGTGTTCCAGAAGTTGACGACAAAGACGGCATCCGGCTGGGCTGCCTTGGCCTGTTCGATGAACTCTCTGACTTTCGCCTCCTGGTAGATGGCTTTCGGCTGGAACTCGACGACGACCCCCAGCCTGTCCGCAATCGCCCTGATCTTCGCGGTGAATTTGCGTTCCTGCTGCTCCGGCTCGAACTGGTTGCCCGGCCAGGTGAACCAGTTATGTACCCGCCATGAGTCCTCCATCCTTCCCTCGTTCACCACATCT
>MTKZ01007230.1_pt1 | contig 17410 bp, 15 predicted proteins | sample 1042781 | NCBI WGS metagenome assembly MTKZ01 (sample SAMN06212207, study PRJNA360539) | anaerobic digester metagenome | biome: Wastewater treatment plant; material: sludge; isolation source: anaerobic digester fed with sludge from wastewater treatment plant | place: Denmark: WWTP Viborg ... | reverse complement strand
TGGATCTGACTTTGAAAATTTTCGTTAAACCTGACATGACGATTCCTCTTTTATCCTGATTCCATTAATGCTTGTAGGCTGGACGGAATGAATCCAGTGCTCTGTCCCAAAGCCTTATTTTTTCATCCAGATTACTGTCCGGGCAATCTTCAACTGTAATATCTATTTCAGGATTTTCCCCGGAATCCTCCTTGCCCAGATATTTCCAGCCAAAGTATAGTTTCGGACCCCTGTTTGCGGTCATTCTTGTCAAAAGTTCTTCACCCTGAAGCTCGCCAATCGTTCGTTTACGTGCCCTGATCTTGTCCACATCAACACCGGGAGCAAAATTCATGGCCAGAGAGGCTGTAAAACTATCCAGCAACCCGACTTCTTCAACCTGGTGAGTTTCATTCATATCAATCTCCAGCTTCATTCCCATCGGCCCGGCAAAACGGGCGTAGATTTCCTCCTGCTCCAGATAGGGAAATTCGATTCTTCCATGCGTCAGGCAAAAGGAATCTTTTGTGAGATTTTCATGACCATAATGATAACGGGAAAGGAGATCGTTAAAATGTTTAACCATTTGATCTCTTTTGATACCATCAATCTGCAACCAAATACCTGTGTCACCACAATCTAAAAGAACCGTCCAATACAGAGTCCTAGGTGACACATAATTCCCGTAATATAAAATTCCTTTTGACCATTTACCTAAATTAGGGAAATTTACTTCTTCTATTATTATCCGATCTTTACCTTTGGGCAGTTTCAGTTTTTTTATCTTAGTCAACTTTTGCGTCCAGAGAGATTCTCTTTTTTTGGCGCGGTCTCTTTCTTTCCACTTGAAATCAGAAACTTCAGCATGACAAAGCCTTTGGCTCTGGATCTCCAGTTGAAACTCTGCCGGCAGATCGATGGCAAATCTGCCCATGTAGTAAGTCTTCATTCCCTGTTTTGCTCCTTTCGTGGTTCCTGTTGGCTTAAAAGGGGTTCTTTTCTCAGCGGCATCTGAATATCCGCAAAGGATCAAACTGATCATTACCGCGATCAGCAGTTTTGTCAGTGTCCGCATAAATGTCCTCCTTACTTCTTCTGTTTTATATTTCATGTTGAGTGGTGGCTTTTCATGAACTGAATTATTCCGTTACACTAAACCGGCTGTTTGTTTTTGGCCCCCTGAATTATATGCCTGTTCTCCATTTTGAAATCGTCAACATTGAACGAATGTGTTCCCCCTTGAGTCATTTTTCTGTGCACACCCTGATAGATCTGCTCTTCATTATACTGGATAGTATCAGGGCCAGCTAAGGTATAGGAAAGCGACAGACGAGGCTGGTCTACCCTGTTACTAACAATATACGGATATTCATATTCCAGGGCGACCGCGAGGACATAGCCATCATTGTCTGTGTGAGAAACGTCGGCATTGGGCTGCTGCAGTGCCGCAGGCGGTGTATTGCCGGATGAGGAAAGGTTGCTGACCATCAGATCCGTCCGCCGTCCAACCGGTTTTCCTTCAACGATGACATCGCTGGAAGTTGTGATGAACCTGGCCTTGCCTTTATTCACGCCGGAGGAAATTCCGCCGATTGTCCCCGGTTCATCGCCGCTGCTTGTGGAAAAAACGCTGCTGGAGAGCATGACCGGGTTGGAATCCATGGTTACGGTGGCGCTTCCCTGTGTTGTGTCGGCTGATCTCGTGGTATTGACGTAGGGAATCGGCACAACCGCAATGCCTGTCTGCGTCTGACATACATCCGGAGAGGTCACAACGGTGCCGCCGCTGTCCCTATGCACAACGGTCTGATGGTTGGCCGTAACCGTCGCTCCCATTTTACTCTTTCTCCCTCGTTGTTTCCCTGCAGCCAAGTGTGCTGCGGATCCTTGCAAAATATTCTTCCCGTTCAGGCTGATCGACATGCTCAAGGCATAGTACCTGACGGCTACCCCGATCGTCTGAAACAGCCAGTGCAATTCGGCCTGAAGGTGGTGTGCTTACGATCAGGCGCATGATGGCATCTGCCAGCACAACGGCGCCAAGGGAACCGCCCGTGTCGCCGGTTACAGCAGCCGGATGCCAGAGGTACCTTTCCTGATCCGGATTGGGAAAGATGCGCCCGGCAGTCAGTGACCATTCCAGGGCGCGCGCACGTTCGCCGTTTTCATCAGTGATCACATGAACCACATTTGCCCCCCGATCATCAAGATTTGCAAATGCCTGATGAAAGGCTGTGGTCAACCCCAGTGCTTTGGATGGTTTGCCGTCCGGCCACGGATGAGGCTCGGTAGCGCTTCCCCAGGCAGAGATAGCAGCCAGAATCGGCGCTTTACGAAGACGGGCTGCTGATTCACGCTCCAGCAAAACCGCTCCTCCTGCTTCACCCGCCAGGATTCCGTATGGATTGTCAGGGTCTTTCAAACGTCCGTCCAGCATCAGTTTGTTGAGTCGCGCAGTGTCACATAACGAATCGGTGCAGGCCACGACCACCCCTTCGATCCGCCGTTTCATAAGCGCTTCACCGGCAAGGGCAATCCGGCTGATAAATGCACCGCGCGGATTCGGCGAGGCACATACCCTGCTGGAAGATGCTTGTATTCCGGGGATCTTTTTCGTCAGTAAATCTGTAATGTCATTGTCCGTGTTGATTGTATCGGGCAAAATAATTTCCCAGTCCACAAACCCGTGCAGAGCCTCAGGCAATGCACGAAGGCATTCCGAAATCGGCGGAATCAAAAGCGCCTCCATTCGGTCAATTCCCGTCATCTGTGCTGCGATCAAATCATCGGCAATCCGGCTGATGGTTGCTCCTCTCAGGACGTCACCTGACGGACTATTTAAAACCTGGACAGTTTCGTGCACCGTATAGGCTGAACGTCCATGCAGAATGGCGGCTGCTGTGTCCCGACAGGAAGCACCTACAGGGGTCAGCAGGCCGACTCCGGTTATGACAATACGCTCTGTTGCAGATGATTTCTTTTTTTCTGTTGTCTGCATTTCAGTTTATCGCCGTCCTGGCACCTTTGATCACGATTTCGCCGGATGCGTTTTCGGTTAATGAAGCGCCTTTGATTACAATTTCGCCGCTTGATTTCATGGAGATGGTTGAATCGCCGGTCTTGAAGATAATTTCATCAGCTGCCTCAAGGGTAATGGTTTTTGCTTTCAGCGTGCTGTTTTGCTCGACGGTCGTGGACATGTTTTTATCAACAGCGATGACCCGATTGCCCAGAACTTTTTCATTCATATGCATGCCCACATACACAGCCTTGGTCAGGCCAACCTCTTCGGTTTTTGCGGCAACGACCGTTTCATTCATTGCCGCCCCAACCGAGACCTGATAAAGCCCACCGACCGTCAGTTCCTTGGCAACACCGATGGTTTCGGCCTTGTTGATGGCGACGGTTTCCGTTTTATTGGCTCCGATCGTTTCCGTGTGATTGGCTCCAATAGATACTGTCTGATTGAAACCAACCATTTTTTCGCGGTTATTGCCCACGGTCAGGGTTTCATCATGTCCGACGGTCTGGCCCTTGTCATTCTTGATAAGGATGTTCCAGTCCCTCTCTCCCTGAAGATAGACTTCTTCGCTTCCGGCCTTGTCTTCGAATCGAAGTTCGTTATATCCATTGGATCTTGGATAGCTTTTTGTCCTGATGGTGCTCCTGGTCTTGTTGCCGGGCAAATCATACAGGGGAGGGTTGGCGCCATTGTAAACACTGCCGGTGATCAAAGGCCAGTCCGGGTCGCCTTCCAGAAAGCTCACAATCACTTCATCGCCGATACGGGGAATAAACATGGAACCCCGGCCCGCACCTCCCCATGCCTGTGCGCATCTCAGCCAGCAGGAGCTCTGTTCGTTTTTCTTTCCTTTCCGGTCCCAGTGGAACTGCACCTTGACCCGCCCGTATTCGTCGACATAGATCTCTTCGTTCTCCGGACCGACGACCGTGGCCGTCTGGATGCCGTGGATATAGGGCTTTTTAATTGGTTTTCCGGGGTGGTAGGCAACAGAAGAAGGGATTGCTGTAAAAGTATTATGGTAATTGGTTCCGTCTGTTCCCGCCTGCTCTTCCAGGGTTTGCGATTGCTCGCCGTCATGATTAACGGTCACTAATAAATATTCTCTGTCAAAGGCGGCAAAGTTGTGTCCATCCAGTTTAAAGGTATGGCCGGAAATGAGGCGGGGGCAATTGCTTGCCCCTGTGGCCCGTTCCTGCAAGCACGTTTGGCCTTCCATTCTGGTTTTCGTAAGTTTTTTGCCTTTGTCCTGTGTGCCATACTGACCAGGGTAATCGTAGATCTCGTATTTCTGTATCTTTTCATCTTTGCTCTTTTCTTTGGTTTCCAAAGAGGTTGATGGATGTTTGAAGTTGTAGTTGGTCTGGGTATAAGTGCCGGGACATAACCCCTGGGAAAAATCGATGTTGGAGATGACTTCATCCTCCGGATTTAATCCGCTTGCCGGCTTGAAGGCAATGGCCGCATTCCCGGCAATGGGTTTGTAATAGACCGGATCATCGGCAAAAACCATCAGGTGTTTGTCTTTGCTGTGCTCGTAAAAGTAATAAATGCCTTCTTCCTGAAGGATGCGATTGATAAATTTTAGATCAGTTTCCCGGTACTGGACGCAGAATCTGCGCTTATGCTCTTTGTTTTTCAAACGGAACTCGTAGCGGTCGGATGGGACACCGCTGTCTTTGAAGATGTCCGCTACAATTTCCTGGATATTTTTGTTCTGAAAAATGCGGCAGTCCTGCTCCAGGGAAAGAAGTTGTGTAAAGGGAACGATCTCGGCCCGGTAGAGATATTTTTCTTTATTTGTATCCGTGCCGCTTTTCCCGGTGTGTTCAAATTTTCTGACGATCCCATGAATGTAACGGTCGGATTCCAGTCCAATCAAGGTTAACAGGGCTTCTTTCTGTGCGATGTTTTTAAATTTAATTTCGGAAGAACTGGCTAACAATACCTCTGCTAAAAATGGTGATGATATTCGTTCCATCGATGTAAAACTGATGACAGATGTAGTTAAGGTTGTTCCCTGAACTTCAAACAGGAAACCTGCTTTCGATCCCATGTCAAAAATGTTCATTCTTCCCCCTCATGAAATAACTTTTATTTTACCTGCCTGATTGACTTACGGGTACCGTCTCACGACAATTGTTTTATTCGCTCTCCCATCTTAACTCGAAATATCTTTCAACAAAGACAAATACCGCCATACGCAAAAAAGCGCAGCACGACCGGCAGCGTTCGTAAAACCAATAGTTAATTTATTTTTAGTAAAAAATTTGAAGACGGGCTGTTTCTAAACGTTGTTGTATATTTTGTCAATAAAAAATCTTCCAGGCCATTTGGAAGAACCGGATTTTTGTGTCATCAATCCATGCGCTCAGGTTACGATAAGAAGTTGAAGGTCGCAGACATTCGTACCCGTGGATCCAGTAATTAAGAGGCTCCCTGTTCTTTGAAAGAAATGATAGGAGTCGTTGTCCGACAGGTACTGTTCCGGCAAGATCTGTTCATCCTCGATGATCTTCTGCACATGGGGAAGGACAAAAGCCCCGGCGGCATCGGTGGGACCATCGATCCCGTCTGTGCCCGCGGACAGGAAGTAGATGCCCTCGAGGCTGCCCGTGGTATCAAGAACGTCCACGAGGAACGCAAGGGCAAGTTCCTGGTTTCTCCCTCCCAGTCCGGTTCCCCTGAGGGTTACGGTGGTTTCTCCTCCGGCAACGATAAAGGCAGGCCTTGTCATCTCGGACGCACCTCGCCTGAGATCCATTGCCATGGAGGCAAAGAGGTGAGCCATCTCTCGCGCTTCGCCTGTGAGCGAGGAGGTTATCAGACGGGCATGGTAACCGAGCCTGCGTGCGTGTTCGACAGCTTCCCTGCAGGCAACCGTGTTGTTTCCCAGAATGATGTTCGATACCTTTTTGAAAATCGGATCTCCCGGTTTGGATGTTTCAGGAATGAAACCCTGCAAACCTGCCCGGAGGACCTCCTTTACCATTTCAGGGAGCTTTGCTGCGATGCCGTACTTTTCCACCACAGCATTAGCCTGGCCAAAAGTAGTGCTGTCCGGGGCCGTGATGCCCGAGGCAATGGTGTCGAGGCGGTCGCCCATGACGTCTGACAGGATGAGATTGAGCATCCTGGCAGGGAAAGCGACCCGGGCAAAGCCGCCCCCTTTAACCCGGGAGAGGTGCTTCCTGATGCAGTTGATTTCCCGGATGTCCGCACCGCAACCGAGCAGGGCTTCCGTGGTCTCCTGCAGGTGTTGAAGAGTGATCCCTTCACGCGGCAGGCAAAACAGAGCCGAACCGCCGCCGGATGTAAGGTTTATGATGAGGGTCTTCTCGTCGGCGGTCTGGGCCATGGAGAAAAGCTCCAGAGCCCCGCGGACGCTGCTCTCGTCGGGAACAGGGTGACCTGCCTCCATCACCCTGATTCTTTCAAGCTGCCCTCTCTGTCCATACTTCGTAATTACCGCACCACCGGTTATCCTGTCCCCCAGAACCTCCTCGATGGCAATGGCCATTTTCACAGATGCCTTGCCGATGCCCGTGACGAGAACCTTCGGGTAGGCTTTCAGGTCAATGACCAGATTCTCATATACTCCCGTGATCTCCAGAGTGTCTCCGTGAATCTTCAACCTCTCCCTGACCATGAGCACGGGATCGACTTTCTCAAGTGCCTTATGAAAGATCACATGAAGATCTGCCTCAGGATTCATCAGGTCACCTCCATGGAGTTCATGTCTGTTGAACATCCTGCCATGCCTTTAGCTACCGGCGCACAATAGGGTCCTTCCGGAATCACGGCAAACCTGCACCCCTTCTCTGCAAGATGATCAACTATTTTCTGCAGGTTTTCGGTAACTCTGTCTGAAACGGCCTCGATAACCTTCACGCCCAGAAATGAACTGTGACCAGAAACAATCCCATGGGTAATAAAATGAATTTTATCCCATTGCGTTTTCTCATAAATCCTTGCCTGCATCTGGATCTGCCATTGGTCTTTTACGATGTCGTCTGATTTTCTGATGTCGTAAATAAATCTGGAGAAGTCATTGCTGTAGCGGCGAAGCATATTTTCATAGGTCTGTGATCCCACGCCTTCCACGCATCCGCCCGCCGCAATGATCGTTCCTCCATCTTTTACACAAGGCAGGGCTGTTACAAGCGCTTTGACACATTGATAAAAGGTGGCGTCCAGTGGATACCCTCCACAACCGGTAACAACCACGTCAACTTCTGTTTCGACAACCGGACAGGCCGTCCGGCTTGCATAGCTGCATGCGCTTGAATGTGTCTTAAACAGATCTCCGCCAAAAGCCTTTACGATTTTTTTTTCATGATTCATTACAAGTTGGATGCTGAAATCGACACAGGCAAGTCCGGCCACGGACAGCGCCTCTTCATGGCAGGGATTCCCTTCAAGCACTCCCGCCACGGCTTTCGGGTGGGAAAGGAATTCATACCCGTGAAAATGTTTAATTGTGTCGAGGGAGGAAAGCCCGGGACAGATTGTCTTGCGTCCGCCTGAAAATCCCGCCATGAAATGGGGCTCTACAAGGCCGATAACGATTTTAAAATCAGCCTCTGCAAAGATTTTGCTGAGTTTTACCGGGGCTCCGGAATAGCTTGTTCCTGAAAGGCTGACCATTTCGCCTTCAGGATTATGATCCAGAATTTTATAGCCAGCAGCAATCTCCCCGCCGAACATGAGGAGCCTCTCTTCTTTGGTGCTTGGCCTGTGCATCCCCGTGGCAATCAGAATGGTAATGCTTTTCCGATCTATTCCTGCAGATTCGATTTCATCCAGCACAGCAGGCAAAAAAGCACGGTATGGTATCGGTCGGGTAATATCCGACACGGCAATGATTACACTGCTGTGCGGTCTTTTTTTTATCGAATCAACAAGATTTGCCGGGCATGCCTGGTTTCTAACGGCCTCCAGGACCAGCTCTGAAGCGGAAGCGGTGGGGGGAGCGCAGGAAGAACGATAGATGATGCTTGTATCAGGAAATTCGACATGAAGCAATGTATGGTGATATCCAATTTCCGTTTTCATAAGATCCTTCTTTATGGAATCATGCCCACTGAAAAGGCCAGCATGAACTGGGCCACATAGTACATGGGCAAACCCGCATAACGATTAACTATGCTTTTTTTCACAAATCTGTGTCTTGCAACAAAGAGGTCTGAAACATAGAAGAGGAGCGCCCCTGCCATAACCAGCGCCCGGCCTTGCAGGGAGTAATCTTGACGGGCCGCAAGAGATGCTGCTCCCACAACCATGATGGATATAATGGCAATGTAGGCAATGACCGGTCCCCCCATTGAACCGAGATGGGAACGCAGCCTTGTGAAAATGAATATGGAAACGACAGGAACTACCACTAAGGAGACCCACGTACCGGTTGTGATACCGGCAGTGATGAAAAATGCCACAACATATGCAATATGTCCCGCGAGGAAAAATACAAGGCCGGCAGTAAAAACCTTGCGGTTAAAGAAAAAAGCCAGACAGATGTCCCCTGCGAAGCAGAGGACAAGACCTGTAAGGATAAGATAAAAATAGGGTCCCGCATGATAAGGTTGTACCAAGGCCGTTGCTATGAAGAGCCCTGAAAGAAATGGTTTGGTCAGCAGTATGCCCTTTATGTCTTCCTTTTTTTCCGCAAAAAGAAGGCCGCACAGAAGAACGAAAGAAAATACAAAAATGATCATAGCACTCATTTTTCCCCTCCACAAAAAATCGTTGATTGTATGGTTAACATATTATCAAACTTCCAGCCACACCCTGATAATTTATATCACTGAAATTCTATTGAAATCAAATCATTCTGTCCGCCTGCACAATCTTCCTGCAGCAGTTCCCTCCTTCGTGGGCGTATCATAATAACTTAGAACCAGGTTGAATATATCCAGTTTGATTACATCTCTGAAAAGTTTACTGAATAAATACAGATATGGTTTCGCTCTTAAAGAACCGACAAACGGTTTTGATAGGAAATAGAGGAAAACATCTTCGATGGCGATGTGTTATGCCCATTACAATCGGGAAAGTTTAAGACCGGCCATCGAAGTGATGGATGGGTGGAATCGCGAATTTATCACAATTTTATCACAGTGCCCTAAAAAAAGAGGTCACAAACCGTATTTACAGCTTGTAACCTCTTGATTTTTAATGGTGGGTCAGGGCAGAATTGAACTGCCGACACTCGGATTTTCAGTCCGATGCTCTACCGACTGAGCTACCGACCCGCCTTGCTTTTTTTATCTTCGAAAGGCTGGAAACCTCTATAAAATCTGACTTCCTTTGTCAAGGTATTTTTTGGTTGTCCATGCCTGCTGCATCTTCACCAGACGGTATTCCAGGCCTGTTCGTTTCCGTCTGTTCTGCACCATCTGATATTCCGCTGAACGGAGCGACCTCCTGCGACGATTGGCTGGAATCGGGAATGGAAATTCCATCTGAGTTCCCCGGCGGCTCACGGATAATCACGACCGTTCCTGCAATTTTATCATGCCAGGCCTGCTTTTTTTTATCAAAGGCCGCCCAGATATAACCCAGGGGAATTGTAAACATCAGGCTGGAAACCAGATAGCCCACCGATCTTAAAAAGGCGGTACCGAAAGAGATCGGGCGGCCATCGGTGTGTACGACCTGAAGGACCAGCAGTTTTTTGCCGGGTGTCCGGCCGTTCAGTCCCTGAAAATAAGTAAAATAGGCGATAAACAAAAAAGTGTAGGATGACAGGATGAGCATTCCAATCGGGCCGAGACGTTCAGGATGATTCAGTTCGTCGATCAAAATCTGACCGTCGCCGGACACAGCTCCGGTAAAGTAGGCAATACCGGCCACGATCGTCAGAATCAAAAAAACAACAAAAATAATGAACGTATCGATCGCATAGGCGACAAAACGCCGCCAAAATCCTGCATACGGGTATGTTGTCATCTTTCTTCCTCCCCCGCCTGACTGAATATGCCTTTCTCATACTGGATAATGGACAAAATGGCCGCAGCGGCCGTTTCTACTTTTAAAATCTGTCTGCCCAGGCTCACGGAAACAAAACCCGCCTCTTTGGCCAGTTTAACTTCATCGCGCGACAGACCGCCTTCGGGACCCACAACAATGAAATAGCGGACAGCGCCCGCATGCCGTTTCTCGTTTAGCGCATGCCTGATGCTCATCTGATCTTCTTCTTCCCAAAAAATCAGTTTCCGGTCGCCGGGTTCCGCCCGTAAGAGCATATCGGCAAAAGACAACACCGGCTCGACAACGGTTACAAGCGTACTGCGCGTGCAACGGGCCGCCTCGCGGACAATCTTTTGCCAGCGGGCCACTTTCAGCGAAGCTTTTTCCCCTTCGATGCGGCTTACCGACCGGGCGGACAGAAAAGGAACAATAACGTCCGTACCCAGTTCAGCCGCGGTCTTAACAATCAAATCCATTTTGCCGGCTTTCGGAATCGCCTGTGCCAGCGTAAGGCTTATTTTCCTCTTTGTTTCCGGAAACTGTTTCTCCAGCTTCAGAAGCACATCCGAGGCTCCGAATCGATCAATGCACGCTTCATATTCATGTCCAAAACCGTCAAAAACAATGATCCTGTCTCCCGGCCTGAGACGAAGCACCGTTTTTAAATACCTTAGATTATCCTTACCTAACAGACAGGTTGAAGCATTCTGGAGAGTTTCTGAACTGTATATTCTGGGTAAGGTCAAAGCCAAATGTTCCTCGAAAGATTTTTAGCATCCGGCCATGATCAGGATTTTTCGTCTGCCGAATGATTCTTGAGAACGTAACAGACCCATTCCTTTTCGGTGCGTTTATCCTGAAGTTCAAGAGGAGCAACAATGAAATGTTCTTCCATCGCTGGGATGTCGGGTTCAATGATTCCGGAAATAATCATGTAGCCGCCGGGCATTAAAAGCCTTACCAGGTGCGTGCGCATCTTCAGCAGCAACTTTGCCGTCAGGTTTGCAATGATCAGATTTCGTGGTTCTTTGACGCGCAGGGCATCTTCATTTACAATACGCAAACGGTCAGCAACGGAGTTGATAACAGCATTCTCGGCCGCAATTTCAGTCGCCTTGGGATCGTTGTCCACACAAACCACATCCTGAGCTCCCATCCTGGCCGCAGTAATACCCAGGATTCCCGTACCGCAGCCCACATCAAGAACTTTCCAATCCGTGATGGATCGATCTTTCAGAATGATATCCTCAATCGCTTCCATGCACATCCTTGTTGATGCGTGCTGACCGGTGCCAAAAGCCATTCCCGGATCAATTTCAACCACAATGTCTCTGCTTTCCGGGGCATATCTCTCCCAGGTCGGTTTGACAACAATATTCTTACAGACACGAATCGGTTTGAAATACTTTTTCCACTGCTCTCCCCAATCCGGATCCGTAATGATCTCCGTTTCAAGTGACGGGGCAGTCGCTTCGGGGAATATTTCTTCAAGGCTCTTCAAATATTTGCGTACAGTATAAATACGTTTTTCACTGCGTACATCCGCCGGAAAAAACGCGTTTATGACCTCAAAACCCTCCGTCTCCGGAAAATCATCGGCTCCCGGCGGCATTAATGATTCTGAAAAGACTCCCTGCGCACCGGTCTCGTCCAGAAAGTTACTTATGGCATCAATCATTTCCGCAGACGCTCTTATTTCAACCTTCAGCCATTTTTCCGGTTCTTTTGAAGTCATATTCAAACCTTATTGATATCAGAAATCATAGATCGTTGATTGTTAATATAACTTGTTTTCATAAATATATCAAGCTGCGTCAAAAAAATGGTTTATCCAAAATCCTCCATTCACAACTCAAACAGTCTTGGTTTTTACCAGTTTCTATTCTCATGCTGCTGATAAACTTTATTAACTTCATCTGATTTCTGCATGCCGGTTGAAGGCAGAAATTTCTTCAGCAAGATAAAGGCTTCTCAATCGTTTCATTACCTGTCCTGCAGTCCTGATGGCCTGTACATCACACGAGGACACACGGAATAATCGTCATAATGACATATTTTACCAGTATATATACTAAGCTTTGCTATGATTAACTTCTCTTTCGCTATGCTCAATCCGGGCGTATATTTACAAAGAAGAATTTTATTGACAAAAACAGAGACAATGTATATGAACCCCGATATCTTAAAATATTCACTTAAAAAAAATAACTTTTTTTCTCCGACAAACACATCGTGTGCGCCGTATTGCTTTGTGGATTGGACGGACAACAGGAATGGCATTTTAGTAAATTTTTACTAGTGCCCACCTGCGAAAATAATTTGTCATTTCGGAGAAACGCAGTGAATGAACAACCCCGCCGCAAGCAGCGGGGTATCGGTATCTCCGGAAGGTATCATTCTATTCGCCGTAAGCGGCGGGGAATTCGACCCGGAGAGATTTAAAGATTGGCTATTTATCGCTGGAGGGTTAATCCGGTGACCTAGGCGGCCAAGGGTAAACAGCTTAATAATATACAATAATAAAAAAGAGGAAAGAGGATAAATGCAAAAAAATACCAAACAAAGCAACAAGCAGTCGCGAATTAGCGTTCAATCAACACTTATTATGTTTTTCCTTTTGGCTCTTCTGGTTTCAGGTTGCGCCGGAATGAAGAGCGTGTCCATTATAAGAGGTGGTTCAGCCGAACAGGATGTATTGTCACAGGTCGAATCGGTGAAGGCAAATCATCTTGCCCATTTTCTTACAGTCAAAGTAAGAATCAACGATTCTTCCGAAGACTTATTATTTCTTGTTGATACGGGCGCAATCACTGTTATTGACAAACAAACCGCCGACAAATTTACGTTCACTGACTCTGTAGTGAATGAGTTCACAGATATCGCTGGCAACAAGAAAGAAGTGCGGCTTGTTCGTGTCGGGAAAATGAGCATCGGGAAAATCCGTGTGTCTGATTGTGCCGCTGCAATCATTGACCTGAAGAAACATTCTCCCAGGATTGATGGCATTCTTGGTTCTAATTTTTTAAGGTATTTCAAGGTTGAACTTGATTATCAAAATTCACAGTTGGTCTTTCACGGCAATTCTGGAAACCAGACACTTGATGGTTTTATCGCAATACCGATCTGGCAAAATATGAAGCAGGGGTTTGCACCCACCACAAAATGTATTCTTGATGGAAGCATAGACGTGGTTTGTATGATCGATACCGGACATGATAAAGCCGTATCTCTTCCACTGTCCATTATCCAGAAGACCACCGGCTTCAAGGATGGTAAATACATCGAATCGAACGGTGGAATGAGCGGTGGCTTGTTCGGGACCATCAGTAAAAGTTATTTAATCAAAGCGGAAAAAATCTCTGCAGGAAATTTAACCATTAATAACAGTCCCGTGACTACAAATGCATCTGATAATTTGATGACGTTAGGGTATGCGTATTTAAAGAATTTCCGGATTGTTATTGATTACCCGAATTCCGTTGCATACTTTAAACCTTTTCCTGAGCTCAAACCAGAAAGCAAATATTTATCCTTCGGATTCCGGTGTTCCAAGGAAAAAGGGAAAACTATTGTTACGGGTATCTGGAAGGGAAGTGTCGCCGACAATGCCGGATTATCTATCGGTGATGAATTGGTTTCCCTAAATAATAAGGACGTGACGACACTGTCCATGATGGAGATCATGGAAATGATGAACTCAAGTTCATCTTTGAATGTATCGTATTTACAACAATCTAGCGCAAAGATTGCGAATTCCACCCTTCATAAAGACGATTTAATGCGTCTTTTATAATTGCGGGTTAATGACTCTTCGAATCTATGGATAGGGTGGAATCAAACCACTCAACCCATAGCGAGGAGATATCATATACATTATAAATGCTTACCCAGTTAAACATAAAGTTAGCTTCTATCAAATTCAAAGGAGGATATTTCAATATGACGAAAGAAAAGAAAGTTAGTGCTCTTCGTAAGGTTGTTAATCCAAAAGCCGTAAAGGTTGATCTTGATGGAAAAGATGCAGGTGGCGGATGGGCCATCGCTATTGGTATCGCTGGTACGTTCTGCGTGCCCAAATCCAAGTAGATAAGCAGGGTATCAGGTTTATATTGATCGGCGAATCTTGACTGGGTGGGCATGCCGCCTAATATAGCCTTAAATACCTTGTAAATAAATGGTAACCTGGGTTTCCAGGTTACCATTACTTTTTCTGATAATAAACAACAGCACTTCTCGGTCGGTCAATGTATAAAAAATATAAAAAAGGAGGATTATAATGAGTCAACTAAATTTCAAAGCCACAAACCCCGAAAGAACTATTCAGAAAGCTCGGACTATTCTCCATGATTGTGGAATTTTTACTATTGAGCACTGGGTTCACAACCCCAACCTGCCCCTTTCGGTACGGGTTCAAATTCACAATTTACCTATTGGTACCAATGGGAAGGGGCGAACTTATCCCTATGCGCTCGCATCGGGTTACGGCGAGTTTCTGGAACGGCTGCAAAATTTAATTTTGTTTAATGATTCAAAATATATAGGAAATCAAGGAATCGAGGGCCCTAACTATAAGGACGCAATTGAATTGCCCCTTCAGCATTTTAAAGATCATTCTCCCGATATACTCCAGTATTTGATTGGTTCCGGTAAAATCGATGAATTGAACAATTTTTTTGAAGACGATCGCGTAAAAGCAGTGCCATTTTTGAATATGATAACAGGAGAAACAGTTTATATTCCCCTTCCCCTTTTGGAGATGGCTATTGGATCCAACGGTATGGCGGCGGGAAACACACCGGCGGAAACATTGATTCAAGGATTATCAGAAGTCTATGAACGATTTGTCGTAAAGGAAATATTCAAAAAAGACAGCCAAGTGTCATTTCCTGTGGTACCTGATTCGTTTCTGGTTGGCTCCGGGCAATGGGACTTTATCCAACATATACGCTCTCACGGATATGAGGTTATTGTTAAGGATTGCTCTCTGAACGGCAAGTATCCTGTGGTCGGTGTGCTGATCGTGAAAAACAACAAGGCCATGTTCAATCTCGGTGCCTGCCCGAATTTCGGAGTTGCCCTGGAGCGCTGCCTGACAGAAATACTGCAGGGTAGCCAGTTTGGACAACTTGAACATAGGATGCAACCAATTGTCAGTTTGGATACACCCACTGATAAAGTTTTTTCCTCAAAAGAAAAACAAGCCTGTTATCAATACTTCTTTAATTTGACTACATCCCAAGGTGTGGTTCACCCAGTTATATTTGACCACTCTACACCGTTTGATGAGAATAATATTTATAACAGTACCGATGTCATCTCTGAAACTGCTTGGCATAAAATGTTAACCGACGCCAAGGAAGCAGGATTACACGTGTTGTGCAGGGATGTGTCATGGCTCGGATTTAACAGTTACCAGATTTATGTTCCTGGTCTGTCGGAAGTGATGCAGCCGAATATGTATTTTATCAACCTGCTTCTCCATCAGCTTCCCCGTGCGAGAAAAACAATTTTCAATCTGGAAAGTGCTTCAAACGATGATATTCTTAATTTGATTCGGGTTCTGGAAGAACTCATTGATGAACCCATCTTCCTGAAGGTGGACACATTAGCCTTGGTGTATGGCTTATCGTTTGGCCAGAAAGTGAGCTTACATGATATGGCGCCCGAGACGATCATTGCCATGTTATATTACATCATTGGCCATTATAATCAGGCACACAAAACATTGAAGGATTATTTAATTAACACGCTCGGTCCGGAAGACTTCACAAGTGGCGTGGATTATGCGCAGGATCAGTTATGCCTTTGTTCTTTCTTTGACCTGCTAAATAACGGTGTTTCTCTGGACAGCATCCCAGATGCATTGAAACCGCAATATCCCACCAATACTATTGATGCTGTATATGACATGCTCAATCATAAAGAACTTGTTTCCGACTATTTAGACATTCCTCACTGTAATGATTGTGTAAAATGCGATTATCAAAAAGTCTGTCATTTTCCGCCATGGAAAAACTTAAGAGATAAAATTCAAGGAGCGATTAATCAGGCGAGTTATGATCATATTGAGGGACTAAAACCCCTAATAGTTTAGCGTTCACGCTATGGCGTTTCCTTTGCCTGTCAGAGGTATACAGAATTGATTATTTTTGACACAATATTATTGGGTCTTGCAATTGTGGTGTGCATTTACGCTTCATTGCTGATCCATGAAGCTGGGCATGTGATCTCTGCACGAATGCTTGGAATTGGCGTCAGGTCTGTTATCATCGGTAATGGACCTAACCTAATTCGATCGTCTATCGGAAAAACTTCCCTATCGTTCAAGCTCTTTTCTATACGCGCATGCGTAGAATACAATGTCGAGCACGTTCTGTCTGTTAGCACTTTTAAAAAGATCAGTATGTCCCTGTCTGGTCCACTGGTAAGTATTATTGTATTTGGAGCCACTTATTTTTTATATGTTAACCTAAGCCCGTCTGGGGTTATACCAGGAACGGATTTGTATTCGTTATACATAGAGTACGGGCACATTCCTGGAATCCCAGGTATTTTTTATGGTTTGTTTTGCCAAATAACCAAAGGCTTCATTAATATTGTTCTGATCTTTAGTTTATTAAATCTACTGATGTTCTGCATGGCAATGCTGCCGTTTGTTGATCATGACTTTGGAAAATCTATTTTTAATCTAATCGATTGGTATGATCCTGATTTCAAAAGTCCCACAGGACACATTTATATCATGGCTTCAAATGTTTCGAAATCTGTTTTCGCCTTGACAGTGTTTGCCTTATCGGTTTTGGATATATATCGGTTTGTTACGTGATACTTGAGTAGCAATCGCCTTTAATGTCCCTTGTATTGGACATCTATTGGTCTGTTACATAATGCTTGTGTAGGTTAATACAAGGAGGAATGTTATGAACAATAAATATTGTAGGCCAGTGTCACCCCTGGAAAAAATATACCTGTCGAAAACCTTCCAAGGTCAGCATTTTACAAATCAGGGCATTATTGAAGGAACCGGTAGCTTTGATGTTGACGCATGGGAAAAATCCGTTGAAGTCGCATCCATGGCTCATGCCGGGAGCAGAGTAGTATTGCAAAGGAAAGGGTTGAAATACTTCTGGGTTGAAGGCGGTAATATGCCGACGGTTCGCCTAATACGTGACTGCAAGTGGGATGGCGCAAGCTCCAACAACATTCCTTATCTACCTGATCATCTATGCCCCTTTAATGGACCTGTTTGCGAGATCATCTTGCTTGAATGTCAGGACAATAAATTAAGAGTTGTTGTAAATACCCTTCATGCAGTGATGGATGGTATCGGGACTTTAACCTGGGGGGTTGATGTTTTTCGCGCCACGAGGGGGGAGAAACCACCAGGATCAACCGTAGCCATCACAGATGTAGATATTGCAACCAGATTTAAAGTTTCTT
>MTKZ01011783.1_pt1 | contig 17421 bp, 13 predicted proteins | sample 1042781 | NCBI WGS metagenome assembly MTKZ01 (sample SAMN06212207, study PRJNA360539) | anaerobic digester metagenome | biome: Wastewater treatment plant; material: sludge; isolation source: anaerobic digester fed with sludge from wastewater treatment plant | place: Denmark: WWTP Viborg ... | reverse complement strand
CCAGCGCGAAAGCCAGAAAGCCGAGCATCAACACCAGTCCCAGCCTGCGGAAGGAATTCGTCAGTTCCATGATAATCAGAGCCAGCAAAAGCAGTCCCACGAAGACCATGAACACATGGGCTGCCAGGCGCAGGCTGGTAAAGCCATACGCCTGCTCGTAAAGGCGCAGACGCTGGAAAGCCGAAATCAACATCACACCGACTTGTGCCAGCAAGAGCCCCCCCATCACCGAAAAAGCGCGCTTTTTTGTCTGTGTGTCGCGTTTGGTGAAGGATGCCAGGCTAAAGTACAATACGCTGGCAATCAAGGCGACGGCAACCAGCTCAAAGAAACCGCGCCGGGCGTACTCGGCATAGGTGAAGCCATCGATGCTCACATTTGCGGAGCCGGCGAAAAAGTAACGAAATTGCACCACCAGGAAGAACGCAAACAGCACATTCAGACTGATCAAGGCAATGCTGGTTTCTGTCATTCCCAGGAAAGGTGTAAACAGGGGTTTGTCGGGTTGGACTGCCAGTTGCTTTTCGCTTTTCGTCATCGCGTGCCAGAGTGCGGCAGCCCCAAGCCAGGTGAGCAGCATAATAATCAATGTGTGTGGGATGAAATTATCAAAAATGTCGAATTTTAGCCAGTCGAAGGCAGAACCGAGCATGTCGGAAAAAATTTTGTCCGCCGAAGCCAGCAGCAATCCAAACAGCAGCAAGAGGGGGATGGTAATCAGCACACCACGCAGGATTGCCAGTCCACGTTTACTTTTTTGTGGATTCTGCTCTTTGCTATCCTGGGAACTCTGAATGCCTTCCAGGATCAACAGCGGCGTGCCAACCACACCGGAGGGGATCAGCTTAAAGAGTTCCCCAATTAATTCCCGCAGGCGGAACTGCATCCATTGCCCGTTTAGCAGGCTGGCTGTCACCAGCAGCATGCCCAATCCGCTCACGAGCACAAGCGCTGTAGTGGTGGCGCTGGCACTGCGGAAACCCGTTAGAAGAGCTGACAGGCTGGTGAGCGCCATCAGCGTGATGCTTGTTTTGGGGATTTTTTTGTCTTCAAGGCGCGAGCTCACAACCACAGCGATAAGGAAAAGGTTCGCTGCAACTGCCCAGTGCCAGCCCCACATCTTCTCAAAAAAAAGCAGATCAATCAGTGTGGCTGTCGTAAAGGCGATGAGCAGGATTGGAAACGGGTGTTTAAGTCTGCCATCCGTCTCAGCAGTTCTCTCCTCTATGGGGGATGAAGTAATTTGACCTTCATCGATATCACTTTTGTTATCTAATTCTATTTTTTCCATAAGTACCTTTCTTAGACGCGCAATATTCCTATCTAGAACCGATGCGTCCGGTAAGATGTGGACATGATATCACCGGTGGAGTTTCTAACTCTATCAATACCTATCTGAAAGCCCCAAAACCTCGCTGAAATTTTCCGATCGTATAGGATTGAACAAACAGGGTTAAGGACGGATATGCTATACTTTTATAAAATACGCTTGATGAGGATACCATGGATAAAGTTATCATTGCAACCGATTCTTCCGCTTATCTACCCAAGGAGTATGTGGATCATTATCAAATTCCAGTCCTGCCGCTGACGGTCAATTGGGAAGGCAAATCCTACTATGACGGGATCGACATCCAGGCTGAAGATTTTTATCTGCAATTAGGTCAATCCAAGAGCATGGCGACCACCAGTCAGGTGACGGTGGGGCAGTTCCTCGAGGTTTTCGGTAAGCTTCTTGACGCTGGCAAACAGGTACTCTACCTGGGTATTTCCAGTGGCATCTCAGCCACGATCAACTCCGCCCTTCAGGCTAGTGCCGAACTGGGAGACCCCGAGAATCTGATCGTGATGGACTCCAAATTTGTTTCAATGGCGCTCGGATTAATGGTTTTGGAAGTCGCGCGCGCGGCTGAAAAAGGCGCAAGCCTAAAGGAATGCTATGAACTCGCCCAGGATGCTGTTGGACGCATTGGCGTCTTCTTCACGGTGGACACGCTTGAATACTTGCATCGCGGCGGGCGCATCAACTCCGCCAAACGTCTGCTTGGCTCGGCGCTGAACTTGAAACCGATCATGGAAATCCGCGATGGCAAAATCGAATTGGTTGAGAGCGTCATCTCGCGCAAGAAGGCATTGATCCGCATGGTGGATCTGATTGAAAAAGGTGTTGATGGGCGAAGTCCTGTTCGCCTGGCGCCCTTCCACGCCCTGGCATTCGATGACATGGTGGTCATGGAAGACCTCGCCAAAGAGCGGCTGAACCCGATCGAGATCATTCGCTCGGAGGTCAGCCCAGTGATTGGCAGCCACGTCGGTCCGGGTACGGTCTCCATGGCTTACATGGTTGGCTAAACTAACATAGCAACAAAAAACTCCTGCAATTGCAGGAGTTTTTTGTTGTATCTTCTAGTAATTACGGGTTCACCACACGCCCCATGAATGTGATGGTATTTGTGGTGGTTTCGTAGATCACATAGATGAAAGGCTTGTCCAGGCGAATGGTGTAGCTCTGACCGGGCATCGAGGTTAGGTTCATCACCACCGCGGTCGCCGCGGCTGCTTCGGTGCCTTCTTCATTGACATCGATGGCGGCTTGGTGCAGAACTGAGCCGATCATCAATTCAGGTTTGCCTGTCATGCCTGAAAAATCAGCCTTTTCGGCATCGAAAGCATCCGGCATTCCAAGACCAGCCAGAAAATCCGCCAGACCCAAACTGCTTTCAGCTTGGAATTTCGGCATGCTCAGATCGACCATTGCTGAGGATGACTGCAGATCGGACAGGATCTGTTCCAGATCCGCTACTGTCAGTTGGGATTCAAAACCCGCAAAATCAACCGAAGGCATGATGGCTGCCATGGCGTAGGTGCCTCCCTCATAAGGCAGCCTGACTGCTTGAATCTTCTCACTCACAAGGGCAGCGATCGTGAAACTGCCATGCATGAAAGGTATGGTCTTGCTACTGCCGTCTGCGAGGATAAAACTGCCGTCTTTCGTGTTCTCTTCTTCAAACTGATTTAACCACGCGCCCTTAAAGTAAATGGCGTTGGTGAGCACCAGGCGGGTCATGTTGCTGAGCACGCCTGTTGGAATCAACTCTTTGATTTTTTCGTTGGTCTGAGCAGCCACCCAGAGGTTGATCAGCGCGCGTGCTTCGTCGGGTTTGTTGAAGTCCACCAACTTCAGACCGGCGTCGTAATTGGCTGAAAGGGCATCCAGGAATGCTTGCTCAAAGTGGTAATCTTTCTGAGCCCAAAGGGCATTAGCGATGTTGAATGTTAATGGCTGAGAGTCAGCGTCCAGATACTCTGGTTGGCTGGTGAGCGCTTTGTTGAGGGCGTTCATCAGGTTGTGGACTGCGGGATCGCTAACGTCCACTCCCAACACAGCTGCCATCTGGCTGGCGGTTTCGCCTTCCGCACCAGCCGCTGTCATGAGCAGTGCCTGGAAGATGCTGAAAGGCGAGTAGATCAGATTGCCGTCTTCATCGCGCAATGCCTGGTAGAGAGCCAGCGCGAAACCATTGTTGGACTGGGCGAGCGCTTTTACAGCTTCAGGGTCTGCCTGGGGATCGACGATGTATGCCACAGCGCCGCTTGCATCCGTGATTTCGCCTGGTTCTTCTTCAACGATGGGTTCTTCCGGCTCATCCACTGGATAAGGTTCTATCGGGCTCTGCACGGGTACGCAAGCTGCCAGCATGAGAGCACTGATCATTACGAGACTAAATAAGATTTTGTTTGTTTTCATTCTATTATTCTCCTCTTGCGGGGATATTTCATTCCGCTGAGATTTTGACGTTAGATCCAACCGGTTTGTTCCAACGCGACTTCATGGCTGCATCACAGTTCCCATAAAAAGAATGGCACCAGTGTCTGTGTCGCGGATCTGGAAGATAAACGGACGATCAATCTTGATCTGCAAGGGTTCCCCACCTGGGGCGGATTTCTGTTGCACGACCGCAATCGTTGCTGCGGAAGCTTCCGTGCCCTTTTCGTCTACGTCGATGAAGGCTTTTTGGGCAATCGTGCTGACGTAAAGAGACTGATCCCCACTGATACCCGAGAAATCGGCCTTGTCTGTGAAGGCAAGCCGCATACCATTCACGTTCAGGGCAGGGATCAGGTCCATCGTTGGGGTTTCAATGCGAAACGTTGGCAGGCTCAGCGAGATGTTGGTCAATTCCATTTCGGGCAAATCAGCCTGGGCAAAACCTTCGAGGTCGTTCCAGTCCCCAAGCCTGGGCATCAGGATTTCCATGACCATCGATCCGCCTGCATAAGGCAGTTGCACCACGGTGAGCTCTTCAGTGATGCTGATGTTAAACCTCTCGCTCTGGTGCATGGTTGGCACGTTTTTTTGCGTGCCATCGAGGAGGGTGAAGGGAGCGTCAGCTGTGGCAGACTCGTTGAACGGGTATTGCCAGGCAGCTTTGAAGTAGACCGCATTGGTCAATGCCAGCGAGGTGTCTGAGTTGAACATGGAAGGATCAGCGAGTTGGGTTATTTTCTCGTTTGTCTGTTCTGCGATCCAGGTGTTGATATCGTCAGCAGCTGTGCTGGCATCGTTAAAATCGAGGATTTTCATCCCGGTGTCATAGTTTTGGGAGAGCGTGTCCAGGAAAGCCTGCTCGTAGGTGCCATTTTTGTCAGCCCAAAGGGCATTAGGCATCCGCAGTTCAAATACCTGACCATCCTTATATCCTTTGCCAGCCGAGTTAAGCAGTTGCTGGTTGAGCGCGTTGACAAGGCGGTGTACGCGGGCATCCTCCCAGGGCAGGCGCATTGCCAGCCGCATCTCATTGGCAGTCTCGCCAGCCGCTCCGGCATAGAGCATGCTCAAAGCCTGGTAGAGGCTGTAGGGCGACATGACCAGGTTTGCTTTTGGATCAACCTCGTGCAAGAAGATCGCACCCGCGAACTCGTTCTGGCTTACCACCAGTTCCTGCAGTTCAGATACCGTGAACTCTGGCGCGGTTTCGTATGCCAGTTTTCCCATCAGATTTCCAGATTGCGTGGAAGGCTCAGGGCTGGCGGCACATCCAGTGAAGATCATCAAGCACAGAGTTGCAATTGAAATTTTGCGAAACATAAATCTCCTCCTAAAAAAGGTTCTGATAATGGACGATTATTTAACAGGTAAGGTTCCACTTGAGGTTAATCAAGTCTGCCAACCGTGCGGTTGGCAGACTTTTTGCGGAAGTTTTGTCGCTGATAGAGGGTCAGCGATTTGACCAATTTAGAAGATCGCCCTTAGGCGATAAAATGCCAGGCCCATGTATTCCCAAAGCACAGCAGCCGATTGGTTGAAGGCGTCACTGGTGGGCATGAGCTCGGTGATGATACTTCGCCAATCCCAGTCTGTCAGGGTTTCCCAATCTTGCAGGGTGACACGATAGTCTGTTGGGGCAGGGGTGACCTGGAAGCCGAGTTGGCGGAACACGAAGTATGCCCGGTCCATTTGGAGGGCTGAAGTGATCAACAAGAAATGCTTGACATTTTGTAAAGAGAGAATCGGCGCAGTAAGCTCGGCATCAGAGGGTATGTTAGCGGATTTGTCCTGTACCATGATGGCATTAGATGGCACACCGAGTTCAAGCAGAAGCGTGCGGGCAGAAGCCGTCTGGCTGGAATCGCCACTGATGATGATGAGGGGCGCAGCTTGCTGCTGGTAGAGTGTGGCAGCATAGAGCAGGCGGTCGGCTTGTTCCTGGACTTCCACGCGCTGGCGGGGAGTGTCTGCGGGCAGGGTGCCATGCGCGAGCACCACGATGGCGTCCGCTTTTGTTTCCGGGGTGACCGGCATGTGGCGCCATTCCATCGAACGGGTGAAGAAGGTGGAGAAGATTGGGTTGCCTAAAACTGCAACGATCACGAAAGCAATCAAGACGAACCAGGTGGCGGTTTTGGGATGCTTTTTGATCAGGAAGAGCGTGAGGAACAGCAATAGGGCCACAAACCCCAAAGGTAAGAAGAATTGTTTTATTATTGCGATTAGTAGTCCTGACATAATAAACTCCTTTACTGACCTGCATGATATGTTGCAAGAAACGCGCCAGCGTATGGATTTAGAAGAGTCGGAAGTTTTTTCCATTGGAATGCGGTCTGGAAGGAACGAAGCAGCGAGGCAATCTGTTCGATATTCCCACACACAAACACAATTTCTTGGTAGGGTGGGTTGGCGCAAGAGTATCTTGCCGTTTCATTAAACTGAAAAAGCCAACCCACCAAAAACACCGGTATTCTTTAAGTACATGTTGATGAATCAATTTGACGATATTGCGGTGGGTTGACTATAACCTGGTGTGCTCATGCAAATGCTTTATGACGCCAACCCACCCTACCCGCGCTTCCCTGCTTTGCGTGTGATTTTTGTTGTAGGGCGAGGTTGAGGACACTCCTGATGATGTGATGGATGAGCGTGACGTGCCCTCAATCCGGTGACAGAGGTGATTTGAGTTATAAGTCATATTTCTTGCGTAGGAATGATGGCGCGATAGCGGATTGGAAGCACATTTTTTCGTAGGGCGAGGTTGAGGGCACCTTGAGCGTTAAGGCAGATGAGTATATCGTGCCCTCAACCCGCCGTTGGAATAGTTCCTAATAGTCTTGTTCGGTTGATGGTGGATTGGAAGCACAACAAGGTTCCCGAGTGATGTAGTGTACAGTGCTTCCAATACCCTGCGGGCACTTTGTCTCGCCCAATGAATGAAATCCAAAGACAGATCGCCACGTTTCACTCGCGATGACGGGATCGATCGTGCCGGTGTCCCCGCCGAGCACGCGAGTTGACCGAAGGTCTCCAAATGCAATAGTTTCGGCTGGACTAATACCCTGCTTCGCGGGCACACGAGCCCAGCCCTACTTACCCACGGCAAGCCCATGCCGACCTACACCGGATAGATCCGGTCGTAAACCTCCGGGCAGTACTTCTCCACGCTCTCAGACGTGATGCTGTTCGTTCGGCAAACCTCCGCGTAGAACTCAACACTCTTGCGCCTGGTGCGCAACTGAGTGGCAGGATCAATCCCCCAGAGACCAAACTTCTGGGTCCAGCCCCTTTCCCACTCGAAATTGTCCACCAGACTCCAGTGGAAATATCCCTTGATCGGGAGGTTGTGGTTGATCATGTGCCACATGGCGTGCAGATGCTGCAGCAAATATTTGCGCCTGAAATCGTCCTTACTATCCTCAACACCGTTTTCTGTGATGTAAATCGGTTTTCCAAATTGCCTCCCCCACTTGATGCACGCCTTGAATCCTTCAGGGTCGTTGTTTAAAAATCCCGTCTCCGAAAGTTCCGCATCCTTGGGGTAGGATCGCTCGGTAAACATCTCCGCCCGCTTTCCAAGACTAAAACGGATTAGCTCTCGCGTGTAGTAATTCAGTCCAATGAAATCCTGGGTATTCCTGGCTTGCGGGATCTCTTCCTTTAGAAAAACAGCATCGAATTTCCCCGTGATCAGCGCCTGAGGAAATGCTTCATTAAAGACCTTGTTATGAAGGTTTGTGCTATAGCGCGTGAGAGGATTTCCGTTTACGGGCATAAAACCGCGCCAGTGATGCGCGACGCCCACCTGCGCCTCACTTTGCACCTCGTGGATCGCCTGGTAGGCAGCGGCATGACCCTTGAGCAGGTTGCCCAGGACCTTGAGAGCCGTCTTGAGGTCACTCTTCCCGGGGGGGAATCCACCGCCCAGGTAGCCGCCTGCCATGTACACGTTGGGTTCGTTGATCGTGATCCAAAAGTTACAGTGGCTTCCCAAGGCTTCCACCACCCGGCGGGAAAATGCCGCCTAGAGGTCAACAGTGGCTTCGTTTTCCCACCCTCCCATCTCCGCCAGCCAAAGCGGATTGGTGAAATGATGGAGCGTGACCATCGCTACCATGTTGCGCTCTTTGAGCCCAAGCAGCATCTGGCGGTAACGGTCGAGCGCGCTTTCGTCCCAACGGTCGGGTTCGGGCTGGATGCGGGACCATTCCACGGAAAGGCGGTGCGCGTTTTGGTATGTTTCGTGAGCACGGTCAAAGTCCTCGCGCCAACGCCCTGCCCACCAGTCGCAAGCCCTGCCAGACCGGTCGCCATTTAGTATGCTGCCTTCCTGCTGCTCCCATGCCCACCAATCATTGTTCAGATTATTACCCTCCACTTGGTGTGCGGAGGTGGCGGTGCCCCACAGGAATCCGCCAGGAAATGTAAAGGTTGCTCTCGGCATGTTAGTCTCCAAAAAACGTTTTGATAATTTTACCCGTACTTAATCAAATGGCGCAGGATTATTTATCCTGCGCCACGCTAACGATTTTTAGCCCAATCTTTTATGCCTCAACCGGAAGCAGGAACTGGCTTTGGTATAGCTCATAATAGAACTCCTGGCGTGCCAGCAATTCCTCGTGGGTCCCTTGTTCTACGATATTGCCATCGCGTATCACCAAAATGCGATCAGCGTTGCGAATGGTGGAAAGGCGATGGGCAATGATAAAACTGGTACGACCAACCATCAGCTTGTCCATGGCTTTCTGGATCAGCACCTCGGTGCGAGTGTCGACCGAACTGGTAGCTTCATCTAGAATCAAGATGGTTGGGTCAGCCAGCACAGCGCGGGCAATGGTCAGGAGCTGTTTCTGACCGGCAGAGACGTTGGAGGCTTCTTCGTTCAGAACCATCCCATAGCCGCCTGGAAGCGTGCGGATGAAGTGGTCGGCATAAGCCATATCCGCCGCATGAACCACTTCCTCATCGCTGGCATCCTGCCGGCCATAGCGGATGTTTTCGCGGATGGTTCCGTTAAATAGCCAGGTATTCTGGAGCACCATCGCCACATGACTGCGGAGGTTTTCGCTGGTCATATCCTTGATGTTGACATCGTCGATCAGAATTTCACCGCGATCGATGTCATAGAAACGCATCAGCAATTTGACCAGCGTGGTTTTGCCGGCGCCAGTTGGACCGACGATTGCAACTTTTTGCCCGGGTTCAACGACCATCGAGAAATTCTTGATGACATATTCGCCAGGATTATAGCCAAACCACACGTTACGGAATTCCACTTTACCCCGGATTTTTTCGAGAGTCACAGCATTTACAGGATCGGGTTCGATCTCTTTTTCATTGAGGAACTCGAAGACGCGTTCTGCTGCAGCCGCTGTCTGCTGAAGGACGTTGGTGATATTGGCAACCTGTATCAAGGGTTGTTGGAATGAACGCAGATATTGAATGAACGCCTGTATATCTCCAATATTCAGGCGGTTTTGAATGGTCAGGTAACCTCCCAGGATCGCGACAGCGACATAACCAAGATTGCTGAAGAAGCGTGCGATCGGCATGATCATATTAGAGAGGAATTGCGAGCGCCAGGCACTGGTAAAGAGGGTTTCGTTCAGAGTTTCAAAGTGCTCAACGCTGCCTTGTTCGCCGTTATACGCCTTCAAGATCAAATGCCCGCCATACATTTCTTCAACATGACCATCAATGTGCCCGAGATATTCCTGCTGAAGGCGGAAGTAAACTTGCGATTTACTTACGATCAAGCGTACAAAAATCATGACCAGTGGCACCATAATAAGGCCGATGAGGGTCATGCTGAGGCTGATGGAAAACATCATGATCAGAACGCCGATGATGCGTGTGACGGAGGTGATGATTTCCGAGAGACTCTGATTGAGCGTGCTGCTGATGACATCCACGTCATTGGTGACTCGCGAAAGCACCTCTCCCTGGGTGACCCGGTCAAAATAGCTCAGCGGCATCCGGTTGAGTTTTTCAGATATTTCCTGGCGCATCTTGTAAGTGATGTCTGCTGAGATTTGGCTCATGATCAAGCCTTGAACCAGGCTGAGGACCGATGAAATAACATAAAGTAACAGCACGCGAACGAGGATCGTCCCAATCGCGGCAAGGTCAATACCCAGTGGGTCGCCCTGAACCATGCGTAAAACACCGGCGTAAAGCTCTGTGATTGCCTGACCCAGAGTGCGCGGTCCAAAAATTGAGAAGACAGTGGCGCCGGCAGCCATTAGAAGCATCAGCAAGACAGACCACCGGTAGGGTCCAAGGTAACTGATCAACTGCTTCATGCTGCCTTTGAAGTCGCGTGGTTTCTCACCGGGCATCAACCTGCCTCCTCTACCTCCAAGAGGTCTTGGCATTGTTTCCACCTTCTTGGCTTGACTGTTGGCGAAGGGGTTCTTAGGATCGGTTTGAATAGGTTTTTGGTTTGTTTGCTGGTTCATGCTAACTCCTCCGCGCTCAACTGAGAGTTCGCAATTTCCTGGTAAGTATTGCAGTTGGTCATCAGTTCGTGATGGCTTCCTTTGCCCACAACCCTCCCGTTATCAAGTACGATGATCTGATCTGCGTTTTTGGCAGTTGAAATGCGCTGGGTAATGATGATAAATGTGCTATTTGCGATCCTTGGTCGGAGTGCACTGCGCAGGGCTGAGTCAGTCTTGAAGTCCAGGGCTGAGAAACTGTCATCAAAAATATAGATCGGGCGCGGTTTGATGATGGCACGCGCTATCGAAAGGCGCTGCCGCTGACCGCCCGAGAGATTATCACCGCCTTGCGCGATGGGCATATTCAGTCCGTCTTCGCCATTCAAAACGAAATCAGCTGCCTGGGCAATTGTGATGACCTCGCGCATCTCTTCTTCGGTGGCGTCGGGTTTTGCGACTTGAAGGTTGCTTGCAACGGTGCCGCTAAAGAGCAGCCCTCGTTGCGGCGCGAAACCAATTTGATCCCGCAAAGTGGCTAGAGGCACATCGCGAATGTCAATATCATCAATCGTGATCTTGCCCTTGCTCACATCGAAAAAGCGGGGCAGGAGGTTGATGAGTGTGGATTTTCCGCTTCCAGTTGAACCAATAATCGCAGTTACCTTGCCGGGGTCTGCCTTAAAACTGACATCGTGCAGCATGTCCTCCTCAGCATCTGGATAGTGGAAATCAACATCCTGAAATTCCACCACGCCCTTCACGGGTTGTTTGAAGGCAACCGGTTCGGCTGGATCGGTGATGGAAACTGCTTTCTCGAGCACATCCGCAATGCGATTGGCAGAAACGTTAGCGCGCGGAATGAAAATTAAGAGCATCGAAAGACTCAAAAAGGAAAACATGATCTGCATCGCATATTGCATGAAGGCAATCAGGTCGCCGACCTGCATGCTGGATTGCGCTATGATGCCCGCCCCGATCCAGATGATGAAGACTTGGCCTCCCATCATGATCAGGTTCATAGCGGGAAATATGAAGGCTATCGCTCGTCCAATATAGAGCATATTGCCCGTCAGATCCTTGTTGGCGACGTCAAACCGTTCTTCTTCAAAATGCTGTTTATTGAAAGCTCTGACAACCATGATACCCGAAAGGTTTTCGCGCATGACAAGGTTGAGTCTGTCAATAAAGGCTTGGATGCGTTCAAAGCGTGGGACGACAATCGCAAAGAGGGCAATGATGACTACCATCAAAACCCCGACGATCAATGCGATTGTCCACCACATACCCGGGCTTTTTTCGAGGGCGCGCACGATTCCCAAGCCGCCAATAAGAGGAGCCTGGAAGCCCATGCGAATCAGCATAAAGATTGCCATCCGAACCTGGTCAACATCATTGGTGGTGCGGGTGATGAGCGAAGCCGTGGAAAAACTTTCAAACTCAGCGTTGCTGAAATCTGTTACTTTACGGAAAACACCGGAACGGATGTCCCTGGCAATACTGGCAGAGCTGAGTGAAGCCAAATAGCTGACTACTATGGAAGCAACCAAACTCAACAGGGAAACAACAAGCATTTGCGCACCGACGCGCAGGATGTAATTGGTTTGAAACCGTCCGATGTCTGCGCCCAGGGAGGAATACTCGCTGGTAATAGCAGAGACAGTGATTTGATGCAGAATGGTTCCTTCAAGCGCGGTCAGGTGCTGATTGACGTTGTCAAGTAACTGAGTCCGTTGTGCCTGAGGCATCACCGAGAGCAAACTCAACAGGTCCTGCCCACTGCTGAGCAGGCTGGGGTCCAAAGGAAAATTCTCCCCAAGCATTTGTGTGGCGAGTTCAGGATTCTCCTGGATCATGCGAAAACTATGGAGTAAAACCAGCGGTTTGGAAATCAGGTTTTCCACGACCAGATCCTCTCCCTCTTCAAGCGGCTTCAGAGCATAAACTGCCTCTTCTGCGGCTTTGGGGAAATCTGCTGCGAGGGATTCGGATTGTAGGCTGCCTGGTGAAACCAGTTCATAATATTGCAATAATTTTGCCTGCTCATCTGGGTAGAGTTTGCCGATGCTCTGGAATGTGCTCTCGCTCAGAACCACTGGCGCGCCGGATTCTACGCCCTTCTGCTGGATGCCAATATTGACAATGTCGGAGAGATAATCTGGCAATTGTAGATCGCTCCAGGCGACGACCAGCACGAATAGTATTGCTGGCAGGATTAACTTTAAATAAGGTCGGTAGTATTTCTTAAGTCTTAACATAGGTTATTTCTCGATATTTCGGGATTTAGTCCTTTCTGAATTTGTCTGAGCTTTTCGTTTACAGTCTCAAAGATCTGGCAAGCCTGCTCTTGTTGCGACTCCGTCAGGCTGGCAGCCAGGTTTGGCACCCATTTTTGGCGCGCTAGGAAGGCTTTTTGCACCAGGCTCTTGCCGGTCTCGCTCAGGCAGATCCGCTTGCTGCGCCTGTCCATTGGCGCCTCCTGACGGGAAATCAGGCCTGAGTCAACCAGCCGGTCAATCATCTGCGAGACAGCAGCTTTGGTGACACCCAGGTGCTCAGCGAGGCAGTGAATGTTCGTGCAGCCAGCGCGATGGATATAAAAAAGACTGTTGAGATGCGTAAAGGAAAGATCGTACTCCTGCATGAGTTGCATGCTGTAGATCATGTTGATGTGCATCATGACAGCGAATTGGTTAAGTTGTTCGATTAATTTTTCCTGCTTGCTCTGCATCGTAAACCTGCCTTTATAGTTAAACGGGCTTTACTATAAGGCATCGAGCAGGAATTGTCAAGCGGAAATCACAATCTTTTGAGAAGGCGGATTATTGCTTTCTTCAGGGGAGAGGGCGTTACTGAACTGATCCAGCTATCGCGAGGGTGTAATTGGACGCCTGTGAGAAATCACGATTCATAAACAAAATACGAAAAGTGGCAGGTGCGTTTGCCTCTTCGGTTTGGGTACGCACATAGCTTTGTTCGCATCCCAACACCCTGCCGGAACCATCAAAAAGTGTTACCACCGCGCGCAAATCATTCAAGACCGCGGGTTCAGTGGTGCTGATCGTGCCTTCCACCACATACCAACCATTTTGAGCGTCATATCCGGCATTTGAAACCGCCGACACTACTCCGCCTGGCACCGCGCCGCCCGTTGCGTAAGAAAGGACTTGGACAGCGTAACTTTCGACTTCCTTTGCCTCCACCACGTAGAGGTCAAAGCACGCCCGATTGCCAGGCGCGAGGCTGCTCACCAATGGGGAGCCGCGTAAAGTTATCTGCCCGCCGGATTTAAGGTTGAGCAGGGCTTCAATCGTCACCTTGCTGACAGTGGTAGGCGTGTTGTTGAGCACTTCTCCCAACACATGCACGATCTGCAAATCCTGATCCCGCTCATAATAGACGCCATCACCTGGCAGGAGAACGATTGAGTTTTTGTAAGCCGTTGATGCGAGAGGGAGATAGAGGTGGTGGTCCATGGCAACCGAAGGCGCTTTGGGAATGATATTTTTGACTTGGGGGAGGGAGCCGGGGTGGGTGCGTTGAAGAACCACAGACAGCAAAACAATGTTCAAGGCGATCAGCCCAATGAACATCAGGATGCGGAGGCTTTTCTTTGGTTCGATCATAACTCCCTCGATGACGGTACTCACACGATAGGTAGCAATTCCTGTGCCAGGGGAAATGTCATGTTTTCATGATCGTGCCGGTCTCTTGACAGAGCACAGGATTTGACCGTCAGGTCTCCAGACAAAATGTAATACAAAGGCAGATCGCCACGCTTCGCTCGCGATGACGCGTGATTCTCGATCGTGCCGGTCTCTTGACCGAGCACAGGATTTGACCGAAGGTCTCCAGACAAAATGTAATACAAAGGCAGATCGCCACGCTTCGCTCGCGATGACGAAATTCATCGGGTCGGGAAAATCATCTAGCACAGGCGTAAAAAAACCGCCCAAACGGGCGGCTTTGACACTGATCAAAACAAACCTACTCCTCAACCCAATCCAGCGTACGGGTGACGGCTTTCTTCCAACCCTTCATGAGCGTCTCGCGGGTTGTGGCTTCCATCCGCGGCTGCCATTGCTGATCTATCAGCCAGTTCTCGCGCAGGTTATCGATCTGTTTCCAGAACCCGACCGCCAGCCCGGCGGCATACGCCGCGCCCAGCGCCGTGGTCTCCGCTACTTTAGGTCGGATCACCGGCACGCTGAGGATGTCGCTCTGGAACTGCATCAGCGTCTGGTTGTGCACCATACCGCCATCCACCTTGAGGGCGGTCAGGGGCACGCCCGAGTCCTTGTTCATCGCCTCGAGTACTTCCGCGGACTGATAAGCCGTGGCCTCAAGCACCGCCCGCGCGATATGCCCGGCATTGATATACCGGGTCAGTCCAACGATCGCGCCGCGGGCATCGCTGCGCCAATAAGGCGCGAACAGCCCTGAAAAAGCCGGCACAAAGTAGATCCCGCCGCTGTCTTCCACTGTGTTCGCCAATTTTTCGATATCAGATGAAGTTTCGATCATCTTCAGGTTGTCGCGCATCCACTGCACGAGCGCACCGGTGATGGCGATCGAACCTTCGAGCGCGTAATAAGCAGGCTGATCACCGATCTTGTAGGCCAGCGTGGTCAGCAGTCCGTTCTTGGACTGGACCGGGCTGGTGCCGGTGTTCATCAGCAGGAAACAGCCGGTGCCATAGGTATTTTTGGCTTCACCAGCCGTGTAGCAGGTTTGTCCGAATAAGGCTGCTTGCTGATCACCCAGGTCGCCTGAAACGGGGATGCCCTTGAGTTCGGGGATGGTGATTAGACCGTAGAGTTCGCTGGAAGCCCTGATCTGCGGCAGCACTGCTCTTGGCACGCCGATGATTTGGAGCATCTCGTCATCCCAATCGAGGGTGTGCAGGTTCATCAGGAAGGTCCGAGAGGCATTGCTGACGTCGGTGACGTGCACGCCGCCGTTGATCCCGCCGGTCAGGTTCCAGATTAGCCAGGTATCCATGTTGCCAAAACACAGCTCACCGTTTTCCGCTCTTTCACGTGCCCCAGGGACGTTATCCAGCAGCCAGCGAATCTTGGAACCGGAAAAATATGGGTTGGTTGGCAGCCCGACGATCTCTCTGAAGCGATCCTGCCCGCCATCGGCAGCCAGCTGATTCATGAAGCCGGCCGTACGCGTATCCTGCCAGACGATCGCGTTGGCAATCGGTCTGCCGGTTGCGCGCTCCCACACCACGGTGGTTTCGCGCTGGTTGGTGATGCCTCACGCTGCGATTTCTGAGAGGGAGATGCCAGCTTTGTTGAGTGCGCCGCGAATGACGTAGAGCACCGAGTTCCAGATCTCGAGCGCGTCATGCTCCACCCAACCCGGTTTGGGATAGATCTGGGTGTGTTCTTTCTGATCCGACGCCACGATGGATCCACTGTGGTCGAAGATAATACAGCGCGAGCTGGTTGTTCCCTGGTCAATCGCGATGACGTATTTTTTCATCTCATTCTCCCTTTTCATGAACGTTTAGGACGTAAACACATAGAATCGCACCCATTGATTATAGTGTCTAATTGAACAGCTGGGCTGATGAGGACCTGAAATTCTCATATTTTTCCAATTATCGGGTACGATATAGCTTGCGAAAAACAGCATTCCTTTTGCTGAGCCTAAGGAAGGTTATGAACAAAAAAAGGTACGATTTCATCGTCATCGGCGCGGGGGTGGTGGGCAGCATGATCGCCCGCTGGCTTTCACGCTTCCATGCGACTATCCTCTTGATCGACAAAGAAGTGGATCTCGGTATGGGCGCCACTTCCGCCAATTCCGCCATTGTCCACCCGGGCTATGATCCCGAGCCAGGCTCGCTCAAAGCCCTCACCAACGTGCGCGCCAATCCGATGTGGGATCAACTATCAGCAGAGCTGAACTTTGCTTTTACCCGCCCCGGTGATTTCGTGGTGGCAATCGGCGAACATGAACTACCTGCTGTTGAGAGGCTTTATCAGCAAGGCATCAAGAATGGCGTACCCGGCATGAAGATCATCAGTGGCGCAGAAATGCGCGAGCATGAACCTCTGATCAACCCGGAAGTCAGCGGAGCCTTATGGGCGAGTACGGGCGGCATGTGCGATCCTTTCCAGGTGACCGTCGCCGCGGCGGAAAACGCGGTCATGAACGGCGCTGAAGTCCTGATGCAGGCTGAGTTCCTTGATTTTCTGATGGATGGCAACCGTGTGATAGGTGTGCGCACTTCCCGTGGTGACTATTTCGCCCGCTGGGTGATCAATGCCGCCGGCATCTACTCCGATGTGGTTATGCACAAAGCCGGCGTCCGCCCGGAATTCGAGATCAAGCCGCGCAAAGGGGAATATTTCGTCCTGGATAGCGCTGAGATCCAAACCAGGCACATCTACTTCCCGGTTCCAACAGAAAAAGGGAAGGGCATCCTGGTCACCAACACGGTCCACGGCAATACGATCGTCGGTCCCAACGCCAATGTGATTGACGACAAAGAAGATACCTCTTCAACCAAAGCAGGTCTCGAAGAGATTGGGGAAGGGGCGCGAAAACTGATCCCTTCCATCAATCTGAGGGCGGTGATCGCAACTTTCGTGGGGCTGCGCCCGATGGGCAACGCGCGTTCAATGAACCCTGGCGTAGACTACAATCACGATTTTGTGATCGAAATTCCACGGCAGGTGCAGGGTTTGGTCAACCTGGGTGGGATTGAATCTACTGGCCTAACGGCTGCTCCGGCCATCGCTGAGATGGTGGTGGAGCTGCTGAAAGATGCCGGTGAGAAGCTGGTTGAGAAAAAGGACTGGAATCCGATTCGCCCTGCCCGGCCGCGCTTCAGGAGTATGACTCACTTCGAGCGCCAGGCACTCTGCGCGGTTGATCCAGCCTACGGACGGGTGATTTGCCGCTGCGAAAACATCACCGAAGGCGAGATTGTGCGTGAGATTCACGCCCCAATCCCTGCCACCACTTACGACGCGATCAAGCGCCGCACCTGGCTGGGCACGGGGCGCTGCCAGGGCGGTTTTGACATGTCGCGCGTGGTGGCGATCCTTTCCCGCGAGTTGGGAATTTCGCCGCTGGAAGTGACCAAACGGGGGTTGGGGTCTGAATTCCTCTTCCGCGGGACCAAGGAACTGGGGGTGCGGGATGCTGACTAAGGAAATTTACGATGTGGTTGTGATCGGCGCTGGTCCAGGCGGGCTG
>MTKZ01024506.1_pt1 | contig 17423 bp, 12 predicted proteins | sample 1042781 | NCBI WGS metagenome assembly MTKZ01 (sample SAMN06212207, study PRJNA360539) | anaerobic digester metagenome | biome: Wastewater treatment plant; material: sludge; isolation source: anaerobic digester fed with sludge from wastewater treatment plant | place: Denmark: WWTP Viborg ... | reverse complement strand
AAAAAGGGCTTCCCAACCTTGAAAAAACAAGCAATCTCTTTGAGATGTACAAGGTTTTGGCCCTGGACGGTAAAAACTATCTGTTATCCGACAAGGAGAGAGCCGCCCTGGAAAAGCGTTATACCCGGGCACTTGAACGATATACGGGAAATAGGCAGCCGATGAACGACAATACGAGCCTTTTGGAGTTAAATGTCGGGAAAGCCTCGGATAATTGGTATCTTTTGAGGCTGGTTATCCACTGCAAAAAAACTCCCTCCGAGGGAAATACGCTGCGCATCTGGATGCGGGCCAAGGTCCATGAAGCGGACCGTGACGGCCTGTTTGAGCCGCAGAAAGGTCTCCCGGAACTCGTGTGGGATGTCGACCCGAAACCGCCCGCCAGCCGATGGAAGACCAACGAGGCACTGATTTTCACCCGGCCAGTCATGGCGCGTCCCCTGCGTTACCAGGTGGAACTCGGCTTATACAATCCGGAGATTGAGGAAAAGCCAACCGCATTGATTAGAACGGAATGGGTGGATTTCAGGTCAATTGAGTGATTTTCGGAGCAATTCCGGGGGAGGATTGGTGCCAAGGCGGAATACTTTCACCGTAAGCAAGCCCGCCGTCGGATGCAATTCGCGCATGGCCGCCCGCGAGAGGTCGATCACGCGCCCCCGGGTAAAAGGCCCCCGGTCATTCAGGCGACATACCACGGAACGGCCGTTTTCCGCAACAACCAGCACATATTCGCCAAATGCTCCCTGAAGCATGGCACACGTGAAATCGCCGTCATTCAGCCTCTCCCCTGAAGCCGTTCTTGCTCCGGCGCTTTCAACCGTATAGTAGGAAGCCACACCCTCCGCCACAGGCGCCATCGGTTGATGCGAAAGCAACACAAACGCAATGATTTCCAGCATAGCTGTCTGTTTTCTCCGTCTGACCGTGTAGCCCGCGAGTTCCCATGCTCCCGCATCCGCGACAAAAACGCCGTGCTCCCAGCGCCTTGCCGCCTGTCCGGTTTCAAACCCAATACTACCGGATAAGCCTCATGGTCCGACTGTTGTGTATGACAGGAAGGCTGCCCGTTACACGGACAGATGTACCGTATGCAGACGCACTACGGCCCCGCCATACGCTCCTTAACAAACATATAAACGGTTAGTATACAAAAATAAACCGCCGGATGCAAGAAAAATTTGCCCCCGGCCAAGACCTCCGGGCGCCCCCGCTGTTCAGGACTTCCCGGCAATCTTATTGATGATGTAGGTGGTGGACTGGCCTTCCCGGCCAGGGATGATGGCAATACGCCCCCCGTAAGACTCCACCAACCGCCGCTCCTCCTGCACGATGGTGTCCATGGTATAGTCGCCGCCCTTGGCATAGATGTCCGGCTGCAGGGTTTCGAGCAGGGGCAGGGGCGTTTTATCATCAAATATGACAATATAATCCACACATTCCAGGGCGGAAAGCACCTGGGCACGGTCACGCTCGCTTACCACCGGACGGTCGGCCCCCTTGTTCTTCTTCACCGAAGCGTCGCTGTTCAGGCCGACAATCATTACGTCCCCTTCCTTACGCGCCTCCTGTAAATACATGATATGGCCGACATGGAGGATATCAAAGCAGCCGTTGGTCCACACCACGCGTTTGCCTTCCCGCTTCAACCGCTTTATCAGAGCCTGCAGCTGCTCCAGCGTTTTCACCTTGTCCGTGGCAGGCGTATCCCCCTCTATCAGGGCGTCGCAAACCTCGGCATTGGCAACCGTAACAACCCCGGTCTGGGTAACGGCAATACCCGCGGCAAGGTTGCCCAGATAAGCCGCGTCATAAAGGGAGCCCCCCGCCACCAAGGTCAATGTGGCGGCTGCGGTCACCGTATCGCCTGCACCGGTCACATCCCGCACGGCAACCGGCCGAATGGGTACTTTTTCCATACGGCCATCAGCCGCGAAACAGGCAATACCGTCGGGACCCAGAGTAATCAGGACATTTTGGGCGCGGCCGAGCAGGAATTTGCCGGCCTGTTCCAGGGAAGCCTGGTCCGTCACTTCCACACCCGCGGCCAGGCCCGCCTCCTTGTCGTTGGGCGTTACCAGGGTCACCCCTTTGAAAAAGCCGGCCCGGGCGCGGGAGTCGGCCACCGTTATCAGGCTATACTTTGAGGCACACTCCAAAATAACATCGAGCACCCGTTCCGAAATAGTGGCGGAAACCTGGTCACCTATCATTATCGCGTCCACTTGGGGCGCCAGCGCGCGGATTTGCTCGATAACTCGGCCTTCCACATCCCCAGAAATCATTTTCGGCCGTGGCGTGTCGGTACGCAGAATTTCCTGACTCGGGATGTTGTGTCCGCCCGCGCGCCACTTCCCGTAAGTATTCGTGGACCGGGCGGGGTCTTCCACCAGGCCGGAAACATCCACGTTGCGCGCTTCAAATTCCCGCCGGATAATGCCGGCATTCACATCGGCGCCTACAACGCCAACCATATATACCCGGCCGCCCAGGGCGGCGGCGTTGCAGGCGGCATTGCCGGATGCGCCAGGATTATAGCGTTTCTCATGGACCTCAAAGACAGGGATGGGCGCTTCCAGGCTGATTTCCGTCACCGCTCCGTGCACATACTCATCGAGGTAAATATCCCCTATCGCCATAATCCGCACTGATTTGAACTTTTCCAATAAATCGAGATAATACGGCGTATCCATGATGCATGCCATCCCATTGATTGAAAGTTGTTAAGAAACCCATTTGTGATGTCCGGAATCGAATCCGGATAATGGAGGCAAGTGTATCACAATTGCCGCTTTAGGATGAATTTGCAGGAATCTGTTGAACCTCGTCCTAATACCGTGATACCTTTACCGGGAAGCGATGAAACCGCATAAGTTCCTTTTATTCCACTCTAATCCCACGTAACAACGAAAAAGAAAGCTTGCTTATGAAAAAGATATCTGTTGCAGTAGTGCTATTTCTTTTGGCTGTGTGTAACGGCGCCCTCGCGGCGGAAGTCACCGTGGAAGCGGACGGTATGCTGAACGTTAACGGCGCCCGGGTCTTCGTAGTGGGTCTTTATGAGAACCCGGCGGAAGACGCCGAACTGGCGCGCGCAGCGCAAGCGGGTTTTAACCTGGTCCGGTCCAGCGCCGACAGTACCGCCCTTGACCGGCTGCAGCGGCACGGGGTATACGCCTGGGTCAACACGGGCGCGGCAATTGACTTGTCCGAAGATACGGACGCCCGCCGTGGCGACCTGCAATCCATGAACAACACCCTCAACGCACACCCGGCCATGCTGGTCTGGGAAGTACCCGACGAGGCCCTGTGGAATTGCTGGTATGAAGCGCAGATGTGGCGCCGGAGCGCCGAGCCCGCCGAACAACACAAGCACATCAACGCCCTTACCGATGAGTCGGCCCGCGGGAAATTACAGGCGCAGCGGGCACAGGTCGACGCCCTTTATCACAAAGGCAATTACGCCGAAGCCGAGGCGCTTTCCGACGACCTGTGGCGCCAGATGGGACTCGAAGCGCCCCGGCCGGGATACGGCCTGGGCAACGCCCCCGAGCGCGCCGCCAAAATGTGCAACGGCATGCGGGAGGGATATGCCCTGTTGAAGGCACTATCCGGGCGGCCCGTATGGATGAACCATGCGCCGCGCAATCAAATCGAACAATTGGCCGCGTTCAACGAGGCCGCCGACATTGTGGGCTGCGATATTTACCCGGTGCCCGTGAATGAAAAGGTCGGCCATTCGGACTTATCGAACCGCAGCATGTCGTGCGTGGGCGATTATACCCGGCGCATGGCCCAGGCCGCCCCGGGCAAACCTGTGTGGATGGTGCTGCAAGGCTTCGGCTGGGGCGACATCCAGCCGGACAAACCGGAGGACGTAAGAAAGGAACTGCGCCCGCCCACCCTGGAGGAAACGCGATACATGGCCTTTGACGCCATTGTACACGGCGCGCGCGGCATCCTGTACTGGGGTTCCCATGCCGTGAAAAAGGACTCTACCTTTTACGGCGAGCTTCTGGCCTTTGTATCGGAACTGCGCGACCTGCAACCGGTGCTGGCTGCGCCGGATGCCGTGCTGGACATCACCGTTTCCTACCAACCCACCTATGGGTCGGTGGACCGGGCGGCTACCGTGCTGGCCAAAACGTCGGATGGTGCGCCGTGGCTGTTCGTCGTCAATGAATGGACCAACCCGCTGGCCTGCGACCTGCGCGGGCTGAAGTCCCTGAATGGTACAAAGTACCGGGACCGCATCTCCGGAGACGAGGCAGAGATACAAGACGGCGTCCTTTCCCTCCAGATGACGCCCCAGTCCGTCCAGATACTGGAACCGCTTAGCCGGCCCTGACCCGGTTCGGTGCGCATCGAAAAGGATATATCATGACAAGAAAGCGCCTGCCGTATTACCTGTTGACGATGTGGTGTGCCGTAATGGCCGCTGGATTTGCGGAAGAGGAAAAAATCCCCCTGACGGTACCCTGTCCGCAAGCAGCCGCGGAAGCGGCTGCCGGCGCGCGGGACACGGCGAGCGCGGCTTGGTGGGGGTTCGACCCCGAAGACGCCACGGACACCCTGCAGCAGGCCATTGATTCCGGTGTATCCCGGCTGCTGGTGCCGTATATGGGCGCGCCGTGGGTGATCCGGCCGGTAGTTTTGCGCAGCAACCTGGAACTGGAATTGGAGCCGGGAGTGGAGATCCTCGCGAAAAAAGACGCCTTCAAGGGCAAAGGCGACAGCCTGTTTTCCGCCACCGAATGTGAAAACATAACCTTGCGCGGCTACAACGCGCGCATGCGCATGCGCAAAGCGGATTATCAAAGCGACGCCTATGAAAAGGCAGAATGGCGCATGACCCTCGACTTTTCCGGCTGTACCAATATCCGCATCGAAGGCCTCACGCTGGAGAGCAGCGGTGGTGACGGCATTTACCTCGGCGCGACAGACCGGCAGCCCTTCTGTAAAGACGTCCTCATTCGGGATGTGACCTGCCGTAACCACCACCGCCAGGGCATAAGCGTCATCAGCGCGGTAAACCTGCTGATAGAGAACTGCGTATTAGCGGGCACAAGCGGCACGGCCCCGCAGGCGGGCATTGACCTGGAACCCAACCGGGAAAATGAGAAGATGGTAAATGTGACCGCCCGCAACTGCACCTTTTTCGGCAACAGCGGCGCAGGAATACTGGTATATTTGAAACCGCTGCGCCGCAGCTCGGAACCCGTGTCCATCCTGTTTGAAAACTGCCATGTCCGGAATGGCCGGGACCAGGGCATCGGCGTGGGCGCCCTTGGGGATGACGGCCCGGGCGGCTATGTTGAGTTCCGGAATTGCACGGTGGAAAACACGCGCAATGGCGGCGCGTTTATCTATGACAAATCCGCTTCGGCCGCCGAAGTGCGGTTTGTCAACTGCAAATGGCGTAATACAGCCCCTTTCCATAAAAAAGCATCCCCACTCCTCATCACTCTTATGCGGGAAAGTATTACAACAACACACGGCGGCATCGTTTTCGAAAACTGTGTCGTGTACGATTCCATCGACCGGCCCGTATTGAAAACGGAGGAAGACCAGGGCAACAAGGGCGCCCACGCCATCCGGGGCCTGATCCTGCGTGAAGGGCCGGGAGAACCCTGCACTGAGATCACGCCGGAAAGTACTGATTGTACGGTGGAAATAAAGTCTTTGATTGCGGCGGCAGGCGTGCAGACCCGTCCTTGATAAGACAGAGGGAAGATTTGTTTAACCCTGACAAAACGGAGGGCGCTTGAAACCTGGTTTGGCAGAGTGCGTATAAAAGTGGGTACGGCCTCTTTTTCCTCTCAGGGAGCAAGGCGCTTAGGACCATTTCGCTGATAAATAATTTCAGTTTCTTACCACGAAGAGCTTTATGTCCTGGTTTAGTTCAAGAATCCAAAAACAACACGTCATTCCGGTTTTTCGCGGTAGAAAAAGCACGTGTAGCGGAGTGGGTGCCAGGACGCGAAAAGACCGGAATCCAGTTCCTGAGGCCGTGGATGCGGGATTGGCCGCATTCGTTGTGTTTTCGAGAAGGGAACTGGGTATTCATTGCAGCGGGCCCAATCTGGATTCCGGTATTTTTCGCGTTGTCCAGTACCGTTCTTCGACCCGAGCCAGCAATCTCGAAAAAACTGGAATGACCATGTTTACGGCTGTTTATAAGGAAAGGCGAAATAGGTTGATACAGGCGTTTTTACTCTCCCTTTGTTTTTCTTAGTCTATAGCGCTGCAACTTGTTGCGCCGCAGGCGCCTCTTCTTCCGGGCGCAGTCCCGGACGAAGCGTAGGATCTTACCTTCTTTTCTGTATGACATTATGTAACGATATAACGCGAGTTAAACTGTGTTACCGGGCTGCTTTGAAAGGAACGAAGCGATGGAAAAAGAAAACTTGACGCGGCGTACGTTTCTGACCGTTGCCGGAGCCGGAGCGGTATTCAGTTCCCATGCGGTTCGCGCTAATACGGCGCGGGTCGTTCCCGGGCGCGTTTCTCCCAATGAACGGCTCAATATCGCCGCCATTGGGATCGGCGGCATGGGCCGCGCCAATATTGACGCCTGCGCGACGGAAAATATTGTCGCCTTGTGCGACGTGGATGACACGGTAGCCGCCCGTACCTATGCCGCGTATCCGGACGCCAAGCGCTTTCGTGATTTTCGCGAGATGTTCGATAAGGCGGGTGATACCTTTGATGCGGTGATTGTGGCAACTCCGGATCATACCCATGCCGCAGCCGCCATGACGGCCATGCGCGCCGGGAAACATCTATATTGTCAGAAGCCGCTGGCACACAGCCTGTATGAAGTGCGCCGCCTCACCGAGGTTGCCCGTGAAACCGGCGTTCAGACGCAGATGGGCAACCAGGGGCATTCCTCCGAGCCCATACGGCGTCTGCGGGAGTGGATTCAGGCGGGAATCATTGGCAAGGTGCGCGAAGTGCATGCCTGGAGTGACCGTCCCGTGGGTGGCGACCCCTGGTCCGACTTTCCCATTATGAAACGCCCGGAAGACACGCCGCCAGTCCCGGACGGCCTGGACTGGGAATTATGGCTCGGCCCCACAGCCCACCGCCCGTATCATCCCGTCTATCATCCCACTACCTGGCGCGGCTTCTGGGATTTTGGCACAGGGCCTTTGGGGGATATGGGCTGTCATATCCTGGACCCGGCCTTCTGGGCACTGGATCTGGGACAACCCGCACACGTGCAGGCTACAACCACCCATTACGACCCGGAGGTCAGCGGGGAAACATTTCCACGCGCTTCGATTGTCCGCTACCAATTTCCCGCGCGTGGAGACATGCCGCCGGTTTCATTAACCTGGTACGACGGCCGCCTGAAACCTCCGGTACCGGAACTCTTTGAGGCCGACCGGCAGCTGGATAATAACGGCGCCATCCTTGTAGGCGAGGAGGGTATTGCCGTGCACGGTTCTCATGGCGCCGGCGGCCTGGTATTTCTTCCAAAGGAAAGAGTGCGCGCCTTTGACCGGCCCCCAAAAGTATTACGCCGTATGCCCCAGCGCGACAATGCCCATGAACAAGACTGGATTCGCGCCTGTAAAGAAGGTGGCGAACCTGCAAGCGCAAATTTCGACTATGGCGGCCCGCTTACCGAAATGGTGTTGCTCGGCGTCTTAGCCATGCGTTTCAAAGACTGCAAACTCGACTGGGATGCAAAAGCACTTCGTTTCACCAACCATGACGAGGCCAATAGCCTGGTCAATCCACCCTATAGAAAGGGTTGGGAATTGGAATAGCCGTGTCTGTACACCAAGTCACCCGATTAGAATACGGAAACCCTATTTTATGACACGATCTCTTCCTCATCACCGGAAAACAGCCCTCTAAATATGTCTTACGGCTCCAGCACCCAACACGTTGGCGGGACACTCGCACCATTAAAAACATACTGTTCCCCGTTTTGCCACAGGTAGGCGGCACGAATGGCATAGGCCATCGGATTGTCGCCCTGCTGCCAACCTGTAAGATAGGCTATCGCCTCCCCTAAAACAAGATGAAAGTGCTCGTCCCAGTCGTCTGCCGTGGCCGCAAGCATTTGCCAGTCAGCGGCGCTTCCAATGCGATAGGGATCGGCCTCCGTGCCCGCACCGCCGCTGTAGACGTCCGCTTCCGCACGCCACGTCAGAAAATTCAGCGTAACCGCCATAACCCACACCATCCATACAAGATTAAACCGTTTGTCGCACATAATGCCTCTTTCCTTTGTCGTCTTATCTGATAATCGCATAGGGCATCCAGGTAAAAGTCAAAAATGTACAAAAAGAACGTTTTATCTCATGCATCTTCTCAGAGAGATTCAAGTCTTCTTCTTCATTTCAAAAATCCGCAAGGAAACGAGAACCTTTGAGAAGTGCGGCAAGGCAATCAGGGCGGTTATGACCTGGAAAGGCGGAAACCTCCAAAATGACTCCAGCCATGAGCAGAGGTGAACATTCGATTCGCTGATCGGCATGTCATGAACTCGTAGGCCCAACCGCTACCCCGAATAACGTGGGAGAGACCTGTATCGGGCGTATCAGGCTCCGTCGGATTCGTTATATAACCGCCACTGTAATGCGTTTCCAAATACAAGTCATGGCACCATTCCCATACGTTGCCGCTCAGGTCATAGGCGCCCGCCGGGCTCGGGCTATTCACCGTTGTAATGTCTCCGTTAGGACTGATATTCACCCCGTTAAACCAGCCCACGGGAGCGGTATAGGGTATTGCCGTCAAACCCAGTGGATTGACCCAGTCCGGGTTCACATCCTGATAGTTCGCGCGGCCCTTGCCTGTCAACATGTCCGACAAGAAACCATATATCCAATACTTTGCGCCGTCCCATGCGGCCGCGCATTCCCACTCGGCCTCCGTCGGCAGTCGGTACCCCCCAGGCGTCGGCGGCGCCAGTATCAGGGGCCAGAATTCCTCACTCATATTGTAGCACCGCATCAGTCCCAGCATCTGGCTCAGCCAGTTGCAGAAAGCCGCCGCACCGTACCAGGTTACCATGACCATGGGATGTTCGGCCATCGAATAGGTAGTCGCTTCCGGCATGACTGTCCGGGTTTTGGGCACAAACAAGCCGCCCACGTATTGGATGTTGCAATAGGAAGAGGAGAAACCCACAATCGGATATCGGGAATTCTCGTCGCCCGCAAAGATATCCCCGGACCCGGACCACGCCGTCCCCACTGTATCGCTGTACAAATACCCTTGCATTTGGGCCCAGTTCAAGGCATCACAATACTGGTGATTGGTCACTTCGTATTTGCCCAGCTGGTACGCGTCCAGATATACATTATGCTGCGGGTCTTCATCCGTATCACCATACAGGGCATCATCGCCCAATGTAGTACGGCCCATGGTAAACGTCCCCCCCTCCAATGGTTTCATGTATGTGACTCCTTTTCTGTGATGCGTGTGGAGTTAATTGAAAATTTCCTGTACACAACCATAGAAGATTAAAAAGGGATTATCATTGTATGTCAGCCTTTTGTTTTGGTCTTAAGGGATGTGTTTCAAGAAACCGCCCACGTTTAACCGCAGCCATAATCTTCCCATGTTCCTGAAAAGGTTACCGAGACATGCGGATACGGTTGATAGGTTAAAATCCAAAGGGTCTGGCACACGGCCACATCCATCAGAGGGCATTCCTGTACATCCAAACTGATCAGGTTGGGCATGTTTTCACATGCGTACAAAAGGGAAACCTGGGTGTTGCGAAGATTCAGCCACGTCAACTGCGCATGCCCCCCCAGCAGGTCTATATTTTCCACCTCGGTATAGGACGCATCGAGGTACTGCAGGGCAGGCAGTTTTTCAACGACATCAATGTTTGCAACAGGGTTGTCATGGATGTCCAAAGTAGTCAGCGCTTCCAATCCCTGAAGTGCCTCAATATTTTGCACGGCATTATGGGAAATCACCAGCCATCCGAGATTGACACAGGATTGCAGCGGCCAGATAAAGGAGATGTCGTTGCCGCCGGCATAGAACGCGCGCAGGTTGGTGTGTTCCCGAAATGGCTCCAGACCCTGTATCTGATTGTTTTGAATCCATACCTCTCGCAACGCACCTATCCGGCCGAGCGGTTCCAAGTCAGAAATCAAATTGTCATCGCCATGGAACACCTCGAGCTGGACGCAGTGTTCAATACCGGTCAGGTCGCTAATCTTGGCCCCCTCCTTACCAGGTTCGTATATAAAAGTACGAAGGGGGCGCAGGTCATCAACGCATATCGCGCCCACGGGTTTGTGGATATGGTCTCTCAGCGCCGCCTCAAGCACCGGATCCGGGATATCGGCGCAGCCACCGTGGTCCGCGCATTCCGTTTCCCCTTCATATTCACCCTCACCTTCCTCTTCCCCTTCTTCTCCCCAATCATAAGGTGCCTGGTAAACCAACAGATGGAAAGGACTGTTTTCCGCGGGAATGTTGTCAACGCCATAAGCCTTTATGGTAAGGATACCGATGCGCTCGTAGACTTCATTATTGCGAACATAATCAACACGAACCTGATGCAGGTCTTCCTTCTGTACCGTCATCCATGTCGCGTTGGTGCTGACGCGCCATTGCATACACCCACCATTGTATTCGTAAACAGAGAAATTTGTCGTTCCGTAATCACCCGGGAGGTGCAGTTCCGTCGGTTCCACCACCAAGATAGGTCTGGTTTCCGTTTCGCCTTCACAATAGCTGGGAATATCTGGTACCCAACACTCAGGAGTCAGTTCATCCGGAAAATAGGTGTAATATTCCCATTGCTGCCATAGATAAGCGGCGCGTATTGCCTGGGCCATGGGATTGACCCCCTGTTGCCAACCCGCAAGAAAGGCGATTGCCTCACTCATCACCATACGAAAGTCAGTATTCAAATCCGCGGGATGGGGCACGGACGGTTCTCCTTCTCTCTCTGGCGACTCCCCTTCGCCCTTTTCAGAGGAAAGGACATTCCCCGGCAGATAGATATACCCTTCGTTATTGTTGCCGTCCACGTCCAGATCGAGGATTTCACCGAAGCTGACATTGGCAAACAGGCCAGCATTCAGGTAGCTGGCCCAAACAGTGCCATTTCGCAGTATATGGCCATTTCTGTCAAAGACACCTTTGTACTCCACTGTATCATTACCGACCGGCGGTAATAGTGCCCCGCCAAAATCAGTTTCGTTAGTCAGAAAAAAATATTTATCCCCGTTTCCCGTCGAGTGAGACAAACCATCCCGACCCGCCCTGGTTGCGTTTATAAAGGGACCCTCTTTCGTGTCAGCGCCGCCACTGCACTCGGCCGTCATCGCTCCACACGCGAAAATGCCCAGCCCAATTCCCAAGACCCACATCGCCTTTCTTTTTCCGAATGATTTTTTATGCATAAGGCATTGCCTTTTTATCCGCAGGATTTTCTTCTATTTTTAAGTATATTGCTTCTCCTTATAGTATACATCTTAATCGCAAGATTAATAGATTCATGGACCTGTTTTGTTTTTTATAGGTTCATAGAAAAATTTTTCTTGATCTTTCAACACAAAATGTATATGATATAGTACAAACTAATGCAACATATAGTGTAGTCTCAACGAGAATGTTTTGCTAACGCAGATTATGTTGCCACGCCGGCAACAGATCGCCTGAAATGGCACTGACCCTCAAATCGTTGTTCAGGCTTTGCGTAGCTTTACAGGAAAGTGCATTAGGCCTGTAAGGCGGGCAAAGCTTGAACAACCCTCTTCGTGTACTAATAGCGTGATTAGAGTTTTAGCGTGGGAGATAACCGCGGATGCAGAACAGCGCCTCGGAAATCACAAAAGTCTGTGAATCGTGGTGGGAATGTCTGGCTGATTCCTCCAAGGTGGAACAGCGCGCGCATGTGATGAAACTGCTGGCGTTATTGGATTGGGATTTGCCCATTCCCTTCTCACCCAAAGCAACGGCAGAACAGTTGAACGCATTAACCTATCTGCTGCGCGCTGACGGGCAAACCACCATCGCCACCTATTTTCTTTTGCCCGGCGCTCTGGACGCGCCGTCCGGTATCTTGGAAAAAGGACTGGATTTTTGCCACACGACCCGGGCCCTCATCCAGGAAACCAAATCGCCCAACATTAATTACGTTCTCATAAGCGATTTATACCGCACTTATTTTTATGCAGCGGACACAGAGGAATTGCTGCTGCACGCCGATGACCCCGCATCGTTCAACCGCCAGGTCGCTGAACATCTCAAGCGGGGCCGCGTGGCCCGGGGCGCCCTTGAAGAAATCCGCCGGGAGCCGCGCAGCGCTGCGGCTCGGCGCCTGCGCGACTGGCAGGAACGATGGAAACGGACCCTGCGCGAATACCGCCATGTATCCGAGACTTCCCTCGATGTGCTCATGGACCGACTGGTGTTGCTGCGTTTTCTTTTCCAGCATCAGGCGTTACGAAGGACCCGGCGCAGGTTTGAAGAACAATTTCGCGAATTGAGCACCGAGAGTGTTCTGGGCGACACCAAAGCGCGCCGTGAATGCGGAGGCGGGCTGGTGCGGCTGTTTCACGACATGTGGCTGGATTGGCGTGCCGATATTTTCGCGCCCCTGCCCGACCTGGATGAGCTGCTCACGGACAACGAGCTGGTCGCCTCCTTGCTGAGCGAGTGCATGCTGTTGACGCGCTCCAAATTTTCCATTGCCACCATTCTTGAAAGTTTCAACTACGGTGACCCCACCGAGAAGTTGCGGGTGCGCATGGTACCCGATGAAAATGAAGATCGGGATTATTATCTTGTGAAACAGACGCTTGAAACCGTAGATGAGGCGCGCATCGAAATCAATATTCATGACGAGGGATACCGCGCGATTTTTCACTGGCTGGACAAACTGCTTGGCGTGTACGACCGCATCAGTCTCGATTTCGACGCGACCGTCAACCGGGAAGCCCAGCAAAAAAACGTCATCGACCTGTTCGCCTGGTCGGCCGTGGATGCCAAACGTCCCGAAGCTTGCGCTGAACCGCTGGATCACGCCTGCAATCACGGCCTGCGCATCCGATGTGACAATGACCGCCAGCAGCGCGTCGCGAGGCTTATCCTTTCAATGCATCTCATCTCCTTGTGCGATTCGAGGCAGGAAGCGATGGACCATCTGCCGTCGATAACCCCGGTATTCAGCGCGGATTCCGAAAGCGGAGCATCCGGCCGGACCGGCGCCAAAACCCTGCGCATTTCCGCAGGCGGTTGAGGTGCACGGTTCCATGCGCGCGGAACTGCTGATGATTGGGACCGAACTGCTGCTCGGTCAAATCTCCGATACCAACGCCACCTACATGGCCCGCGTGCTGGCCGCCTCCGGCATCGATCTGTACTGGAAAACCACGGTTGGCGACAATGCCGGACGCATCGTGGAAGCCTTGCGCCTTGGACTCAAACGTTCCGACGCCGTCCTGTGCAGCGGCGGGCTAGGCCCGACCGCGGACGATATCACACGGGAATGCGTCGCCACCGTGCTCGATGCACCGCTGGAATATCATGAAGCCTTGTATCAGGCGATTGAGGAACGGTTCCGAACACGCAACCGCCCGCTTACCGAGAACAACCGGCGACAGGCCATGCTTCCCCGGGGCGCGACCGCTATCCCCAATTCAAATGGAACCGCGCCGGGCATCCTCGCGGAATCAGACGCGGGCGTCATTATATGCATGCCGGGCGTACCCCATGAACTGCAGGCCATGTTCGAGGAAACGGTCATTCCTTATCTCAAACGGAAATACGCCGTGCAGGAGACCATTTACTACCGGGTCCTCCTCGCCCGTAATGTGGGTGAATCCCGGGTAGATCAAGCCATTTGTGATTTAATGGAGACCCAATCCAACCCCACCATCGGCCTCCTGGCCTCACCCGGCGTGGTGCGCATACGCATCACCGCCAAGGCGCCATCCCTGGAACTGGCCCGGATTATGATTGCGCCCATGGAAAAACAGGTCCGACAGCGCCTTGCCGGCGTGACGGATGTTCTGGAGGTGGAACAATAGTCACCTCCCGGCGCGGGTGTGATACTATTGGACACAGCAACGTCGCCGGGCGTCGCCACAGCATCAGAAGCAGGCGGAGTTCTCCCTATGAATACAGCATTCAAGTCACAGGTGCGGGCCATGGCCGCGTCCATGGGATTTCCTGAGGCGGTGTATGTAACCCGTCCCAACCTGCCGCCCCTCGATGACGTGATGAACACGCTGAAGCCCGCCTGGGATCGCCGCTGGATAACCAACGACGGCGAACTGCACATCCGGCTCGAAACCGAACTTGCCAAACGGCTCGGGGTGCCGTATCTCAACCTTTTCTGCAACGGAACGGTGGCGCTGCTGACGGCGCTTAAAGTCCTGAACTTGGAAGAAGGGGCCGTCATCACCACGCCTTTTACCTTTCCCGCCACCGTGAGTGTGCTGTACTGGTGCGGCCTGCGTCCGGTGTATTGCGATATTCAGCCGGACGGCTACAACCTTGACCCGGCGGGAATCGAAGCCCTGATCGGGCCGGACACCAAGGCCATCCTGCCGGTACATGTGTACGGCATCCCCTGCGACGTGGCGGCCATTAAAGACATCGCCGACCGGCACGGCCTGCCGGTCATTTATGATGCGGCCCACGCCTTCGGAGTCCGCTTACGGGGCGAATCCGTCCTGGTCCACGGCGACCTGTCCATGTTGAGTTTCCACGCGACGAAAGTGTTCACCACCGCGGAAGGCGGCGCGCTGGCCACAGGGAATCCCGAACTTCACCAGCGCGCGCGTGTGCTGAAAAATTTTGGCATCACCGGCGAGGAAAGCGTGGTAGCGCCCGGCCTCAACGGGAAAATGAACGAGATGCAAGCGGCCCTCGGGCTTGCCCAGCTGGACGGGCTTGACGCCAATACGGAAAAGCGCCGACGCCTCGACGGGATATACCGCCGTCTGCTGCAACATGAACCCGGACTTGCCCTCCTGGACATGCCCCGGGATGTCGATCCCAATTATGCCTACTTTCCCGTCCGCGTGCAGGAAGCATTGTTCGGCCTAAACAGGGACACACTCTATGAAACACTGAAAGCGTTCAACATTCAGTGCCGCAAATATTTGTATCCCCTGTGCTCCTCTCACCCATGGTGCAGCGCAAAAACAGGCACACTGCCCCGCGCCGAAGCCGCCGCCGACGAAGTGCTTTGCCTGCCCATGTACGGCCAACTGCCGGAAGCCTGGGCGGAAAAAATCGGGACCATCATAAAATCCCTGGGCAGCCTTGCCCGTATATAAGGTCCCGTGCCTCCATTAAGATTCCCCGTTCTCTGCTGTCGGAAGCGGCGCGGCAAATGTGCCCGGGATCCTGCAGGGTTTGTGAAGCACTTCCTCCGTCTGCAGGCGGATGGTAGGACGGTTGCGCACCCAGCAGACGATACGGGATATCCACCATTCCACGCTGTATTTAAAATCGGCTTTGGCCCAGAAATAGAACACAGCATTCCAAAAGGCCAGCACGCAGGCGAGAAAGGGGATAATATACGGGAGCGTGCGGGGAAAATCGCCCTCTACACCCAACACCCAAAGGTATCCTCTGCTGAGCAACACCGCGACAAAACTTTCCAGACAGAACGCCGTGAGGGCGACAAGCCCCATCCGCCGCAGCCACAGGGTACGCGCCGCCGCGCGTACGCGCTGTTCTTCGGGACAGTATTCCATGCGCAGTATCATCCAGGTACAGAATGCCAGCATGGAAGACAGGTTTATAAAATGGATTTTAATCGGGAACGGATGCTGCGCCAGTTCCACCGGTGAAAAACCCTGTACCATAAACAATGCCGCGCCGCATACTAGAAACAGGGCGGAAAACCCGTATCCGTAACGGCGCATCAGCGCCCCAGGCATCCGCCGCGCCAGCGCCAGTCCGAGGAGAACGCCAAACAGCCCGTATCCCAGGTACGGTAGGATTGCCATATTCGGGCCCACAAGCAGTTTCAGGAGAAAGGCGGTCCCATAGTGACCGCCGTTGAGCGCGTCAAAATAATGCGGCGCCAGCAACGCGTGCACCCCTGGAGAGAAAAGGAAGACAGCCGCAGTGCCGCACGCAATAATAACCGTGCACCGCCGTGTATGCCTGAATCCGTCCCCGCGCCACATAAAATACAAAAGCCCGCTGACCAGAAGGGTATTCAACGCCACCATGGAAAGGGCGTCATTGTAAAATAACATCTGTATGTCAAAAGGAAACCAGCGGCCCTCATGAAGTGCGCCTGTGAACAGGGTATGGCGGAATTGCCCGTTGAAAGGCATGGAATGGTGCATGAACCCCATGTTGAACAGGGACAGCAGGTAGAGGAGCACGGCGGTGGCGATGGCACCCGCCATGATGGGACGGAAAGGAGATCCACCGCGTTGATTTCGGTGTTTCTCCATCACCCCGTGTGTCACATAGGCATGGGCAACGCCGGAGATAAAGGCGAAAATGGGCGACCAGGGGGCAAGCAGCACCACCGGCGCAAACAGGACCAGCAACCAGACCGGCGCCTGCTTGAGCGCTTCCATGTCATTGTTGAATATGGCGCCGCTTAAGCCGTGTATGAACAACAGGTACAGAATAAAAAAACCGCGAAGTGCATCGAGAAATAAAAGACGTCTGTTTGACATGATAACCGCCTGGCAGGTAGGAAAAAACCGTCACGATATCCCGACCTCTACAACACGTGCCTATCATGTCGTATTCCTTCAGGTCAACGGAATATTCAGATGGAAACAACGGAAAGAGGGTAACTGGTATAACCATCTTTTTGTCACAATACAATCGGGAAGTAAAAACGTTTCACTGTCAACAGCCCGAACGGATTTTCACCTTTAAGCGTTCTGCAACGGTCAGGCAAGTGTCCACGGCGGGCGATACTCGTACTGCAGCAACTGGTTCGCCTGCTCGTTGTTGGTAATATGTTCTGCGGCGGCGTCCCAATCCAGGCGCAGCCTCGTATCCAGAGAGATGTTGGCCAAGTGCGCGAAGGTGGTGGACAGGTGCCCGTCTTCCACATCGCAGTGCGGCCGGTTGCGGGTCTTGATGCAGTCCAAAAAATTGCGCATATGGGCCACGGTCAAATCGCCGTCTTCCGATTTTTTCTGAAGCGGTTCCATGCGCGGCTTCCGGTCCATGAACTGGCCGCCCCGTTCAGGTACAATCTCATAGCCCTTTTCGCTGGCATACAAGGTGCCCAGCGTGCCGCGAATTTCTATCTCGCCCGGACGCGCCAGCGGGAAATTGTTGCTGGCTTCATAGTGGCTGAAGGTCAACAGGCACCCGGACGGAAGTTCAAAGACGGCCTGCATGGTATCCGGGATGGTCCGGTCATCGTCCACGGCATAGCGGCCGCCGAGCGCCACAACCGACACCGGCGATGTTTCACCGATGATCCAGCGTATCAG
>MTKZ01017144.1_pt1 | contig 17428 bp, 17 predicted proteins | sample 1042781 | NCBI WGS metagenome assembly MTKZ01 (sample SAMN06212207, study PRJNA360539) | anaerobic digester metagenome | biome: Wastewater treatment plant; material: sludge; isolation source: anaerobic digester fed with sludge from wastewater treatment plant | place: Denmark: WWTP Viborg ... | reverse complement strand
GATCTCGCGACCAGAAGCACGCTTCTGCATGAATTCGCTGGCAGCTTCTGAAACTGGAATAAGTCCTTCCATCAGAATAGAGACCATGCGGGGGAGCAAAAGCATGACAGCGGCAAGGTTCATTCCAACGCCTAGAATGTCAGCAATAACTTTCAGAGCTGTTTTCTCAGCAGGGACCTTGAAGGCATAAGCCAAAATGCCCAGGACGATACCAATAATGAAACCCATTACCACGGGCTCACCGAACAGACCCCACTTCTTGCGAATCGACTCGGGATCAGCCTGAAGTTTTCGCAGACCCGGGATCTTCTCAAAGATCCAGTTGACCAGGATCGCGAATGGCACACCAGGAGCGGATGTCAGGTGGGGAATTGAAATTCCGGGCACGTTATAGAAGTGCTGAACAGCCTTTGCGGTCCAGTCACCCAGTAACAAGGCTAATGCGGCAGCGATCGCGGCAGCAATAAAGCCAAAAACGACATTCTTGGTTGCAATGGAAACAAGGGAACCAAGGAATGCGAAGTGCCAGAAATTCCACACATCAACATTGAGGGTTTTGGTCAATTTAAAGACCAGGAAGAGCACGTTAACTAACAAAGCAATCGGAATGACAGCCAGACCAACATTGGTGCCAAAAGCGATTGAGGCAGCAGCAGGCCAACCTACATCAAAAATGTCTCGTTCGATACCAAGATTTGTTGTGAGGGCTTGACCAACATTGGTCAAAACATTGCCCATCAAGCCTGTCACCAGACCAATGCCAATAAATGCGATACCAACGGTAATGCCCGCTCTAAAGGCACGACCGAATTTGGCACCCAGCGCCAATGCCAGAATAATGATGATTACTGGCAAGAGGATTGTGGAGCCAAAAGTATCAAAAAAAGCTTTTAATCCAGCAAGAATTGAATCCATTTTGTAATCCTTTCAAAGAGTAAAAACGTTAGTTAAATCAATGAAACATTTATTCCTTGAGTTTTGCGACTATTTGTTCGATAACCGCCTCCTTCCCAATTCCCGTTAGAAACGCCAGTGTTTGAATTACCGGTTTTCCATGATCAGTAGCGACTGGGGTTGTCGTCACGATCAAATCGACATCCTGCGCAAGGCTTGGTACCTCACTTGCCTTGCATTGCCGGATTGTGGCTTGTATACCGCGTTTTTCCAATGCTTCTTCAATCGCCTTGGCAACCACGGTCGAGGTTGCGATTGCAGTCCCGCATGCGACTAAAATTCTTTTCTTTCCTAACATCTTCTTCTCCTTTTTTTGATTACAGATTATTCCAAATAGACCTAACTTAACTTAGACTCGTTGTCTGGTTTACCGAAGGCAGCCAGTACTTCCTTAGGGCTTTTGGCTGTCATCAAGAATTCCAGGAGCTCGTCATTTTGAACCACATTAGCCACTTCCTGCAGCATTTCAATCTGCGCGTGGGGCTCGTCAAGCGCCAGGAGGAATACGATACTGACGATAACCGACTCCTGTGGCTCAACCATGTTTTGGAAAATGACGGGTTTAGCCAGCGTTGCCATGGCGACCGCCGATTTGTTCACATGAACAATATCAGTATGCGGTATGGCGACATTAATCTCTCCGCCAAGGGGTAAACCGGTCGGCAGCGATTTTTCACGAGTGATTGCAGCTTCTATATAGGAATCCTTCACTGATCCAGCAGTTAGCAGTGTCTTTCCCAGCAGATTGATAACATCACTGCTGGTTTCCGCCTCCAGTCCAAGTAATATGGTTGATTCCGATAAGTAGAGGTCTAAAGACATTTTCTTCTCCTATTTGAAAGCGCTCATTAAAAAATCTGATCGTAAGCCAATCTTTGACTATTAGTATAAAACTAATTCCGGTGATTCCAAAACCCTCACCAGATCTGCCAGGAAAGCTGCCGCAACAGCGCCATCCACAACACGATGATCGGCGCCGAGCGTCAGGTTCATCATTGGACGCACAGCGATGGTGTCATTTTCATCGACTACCACGGGTTTTCGGACCAGTCCGCCCACCGCCAGGATGGCAGATTGGGGCGGGTTGATGATGGCTGTAAATGAACTAATACCAAACATCCCCAGGTTGGAGATTGTAAAAGTTCCACCAGACACTTCATTCGCTGTCAGTGCTCCGGCACGAGCTTGAGCAGTCAGATATCGGAATGTTGTGTTTATGTCCTTAAGTGTCAGCCTGTTCGCGCCATGGATCACTGGAACAATCAAACCATCTTCAATGGCTGTGGCTATCCCAATATTCGCATCCTCTGATACAAGAATTTTATCATCTTGCAGGGATGCATTCAGATATGGATGCCGCCCCAATGCCCAGGCTACCACCTTTACCAGGAAAGCGGTGACGGATATCGCCGGCTGTCCTTCTTTTTCCGCCAGTGAGTTGATCCGCTTTCTAGCAGATTCCGAGGCTGTCATATCCACTTCAACAGAAAGGTAAATGTGGGGCGTGGATTGGTAACTCGCAGTTAACCTTTCAGCAATTCGTTTTCTCTTCCCAACCAGAGGGATTTCAGTTGTGATACCCGCTTGCGCAGTGGTTCTCGTGATCTTTTCAGGTTGAGATAATGCTTCGACTGGCACATCCTTTGCCTGGATCCGTCCTCTTGGCCCGGAGCCCGAAAGATCAAGCAGGTTCACACCTCTGGCTTCTGCCAGGCTGCGTGCTGCTGGGGTTGCGGGGGTGCCCACCCGGGGAACGATCTGATCCTTCATTTTTTCTGCAAAGGCTTCAACGTCTTTTCGGGTCACCTTTGAACCGCTTGGAGACACTTGTTCCAGTGGCACACCCAGGTCGGTCGAGACCTTTTCAGCCAAGGGTGTCACTTGGAAAGCAGGCTTTGGTGCCCCAACCTCCTTCAGAACATCCTCAGTTTTGGAGGGAGTTGGCTCAACGCTTTTCTCTGCCTTTGGAAGGCTATCCAGGGATTCGCCCTCTTTTAGAATATAAGCGACTACCTTTGTCACTGGAGCTTCATCGTTCTCGTGATAGAGGATGTTGGCTAAAATACCGCTTTCGGGCGCTTCAATTTCACTGACAATCTTGTCAGTTTCCACTTCAACAACCGGTTCGCCTTTTTCGATCCAATCACCTTCATTTTTCAACCATGTGATGATGGTGACAACTTCCTGGTCCATATCCATTTTGGGCATAATAAAAGGAGTGGGCATGAGGATCTTCCTTTCCTAATACTTATTGCTGACGATCGCGCGAATTTCAGCTTCGATATCAGCTTCCTGGGGAACAGCTGCTGCCTCAAGGAAACGATTGTAGGGGATGGGAACATCTTTCCCGGCCAACCGGCGCATGGGTGCATCCAGGTAATCAAAAGCTTCGCTGGAAGACACCACTGCCATAACCTCGCCAGCCCAGCCACCGGTCTGCACCGCTTCGTGAACCACCAGCAAACGCCCGGTTTTCTTTACAGAATTGATGATCGCCTGGGTATCCATCGGTCTCAAGGTACGCAAGTCCAAAACTTCCACGCTGATACCTTCCTGGCTCAGTTTTTTTGCAACCGCCAGAGACTTCTGAACCATTATCCCCGAAGTTACCACAGTAATATCGCTGCCAGGGTGTTTGACGTCTGCCACGCCCAGAGGAATGGTGTATTCACCCTCGGGAACTTCTCCCTTCACTTTATAGAGCAGTTTATGTTCCACAAAACAGACCGGGTTTGGATCCCTGATCGCGCTGAGCAATAAACCCTTGGCATCGTAAGCCGTACTGGGAGCAACCACTTTGATCCCGGGAATGTGCATCAAAATGCTCTCAAGGGATTGTGAATGTTGAGCTGCCGCGCCGGTGCCAGAGCCTCCGGGCATGCGGACAACCATTGGCACGGTTGCCTTGCCGCCAAACATATAGCGCGCTTTCGCTGCCTGGTTCATGAGCGGCTCCAGGGCAAGGAGAATGAAATCCATGAACATCATTTCAGCGATGGGTTTCATGCCCACCATGGCCGCGCCCGCTGCGGCGCCAACGATCGCCAACTCCGAGATGGGGGTTTCGCGAATTCTTTCCGGTCCAAACTCAGCCAGCATGCCGGCGCTCACTCCGAAGGCCCCACCATAAGTGCCGATATCTTCCCCGATCAGGAAAACACTATCATCGCGACGCATTTCTTCAACCATCGCATCGTGGATGGCTTCACGGTAAGTTATCTCAGGCATATACCCACTCCGTCACATCTTTAACATCTGGTTCCGGTGAATTTTCTGCGAATGTCACCGATTCATCAATCAACTTGGTCATTTCTTCCTTTATTCCAGCAATTGCCTTATCATCGATCAGATTGGCGGTCACAAGCAGCTTTTCGAAGCGCGATATCGGATCTTCGATCGACTTCCAGTAATCGATCTCATCCTTGGTTCGATAAAGATTTCGATCGCTCTTGGAGTGCCCGAAGTACCGATAAGTTTGGGCTTCCACAAATACGGGCCCCTTCCCGGAACGGGTATGGTTGGCTGCATTGCGTAAGAATTCATACACTGCCAGTACATCGTTGCCATCGATATAGTAACCCGGGATGCCATAAGCAGCTGCGCGATCTCTGAAGGGCGTTTTCGCCGAGACCCGGGCAACATTCGCAGACATGCCGTACTGGTTGTTCTCGCACAAGTAAAGAATCGGCAAATCCCAAATTGCAGCCATGTTCAGCGACTCATGGAAGATGCCTTCGTTGGCAGCTCCATCACCAAAAATGGTCAGCACGATCTTATCCAACTTTTTCATCTGAACTGCCAATCCGACTCCTACAGCAAGCTGCAAACCGCCACCAACAATACCATTTGCTCCCAGGTTGTTGGCAGTAACATCAGCAATATGCATCGAGCCACCACGACCACGGCAGTAACCGGTTTCCTTACCCAAAAATTCGGCCATCATCTTGTTGGCATCTGCGCCGCTGGCAATGAAGTGCCCATGTCCGCGGTGATGATTGAGTAAATAGTCGCCTTTGCTGATGGCAAAGCCAGCGCCTACTGCTACGGCTTCCTGCCCTGCTGAGAGATGCATTGTGCCGTGAACCTTGCCGAGCGCGTATTGCTTATCCGCCATTTCTTCAAAAAGACGGATCTTGACCATTGTCCGATACATTTCGATCAGCTGTTCATGGCTAAGTTGTAATTCTTTTGCCTTTTCAAGCACATCGGTAGTTTCGAAGTTGTCAAATTCTTCCTTTTTCCACGCTGTCATAGAACATCCTTCTGATGCCATTAATATGGCATCTCATAGTTTGTGTGATTTAAAACACCTTGCGCGGTATTAGCATCTGTAACCAAAACATTGATGTGCTTTCCGCGCAGAGCTCCAACAATCGGCAACATTTTGTGTGAACCACCTGAAATGCCTATTCGTAAAGGGATATTTTTCAGATCTTCCAGAGAAAGACCGATTGTTCTATCCTGCAGGGCTGAATTTAGAGGAATACCCTTAATGTCAAAGAAATTACCGCACACATCCCCTATTGCGCCTTTTTCAAACACCTCCTGCATTTCCTTTTCCGGGAGATAGCCAGCCAACACATATGGTGACACTTTAGGTTCAGCGCTGCCTATTCCCAAAATTGCCACATCAGCCTGACTACCAAGCTGGAAGGTTTCGCGGATGTCCTTGTTTTCTTTCAAAACACTTGCCAACCGCGCGTTTTCAACCAGAAATGGCGCGTTTAGGTAAACCCCCTCACCGTCCAGCTTGTCCACCAGGCGGTTCACGATTGAAATCCCATGATATTGCTTGATGCGAGCGCCAAGCGAACCCAATAACTGCACAATGCGAATCCCGGGGACAGGTCTTTCGAATTGCATTTCATCGACTGCTGCGCTGATTGCCGTACCCCACGATGTCCCCAGGGTTTGGGAAGGCAAAAGAATTTCTTCAATATACCTGGCAGCTGCTTTTCCCAGTGAGGTTAAAAGAGCCTGACCTCCAGCTTGCTCTACTACAATCGCTTTTGTCAGACCAAATTTCTGGCACAGGTGTTTTTCAAGATCAGGATTATGATTTACGGGACGCTCAATGTGGAACTTGATCAATCCAAGTCTTCTTGCGTCTGTGAGCATTCGTGAGACCATCGACCTGGATACTTCCAGGTTTTTCGCAATCTGATATTGATCCTCTCCTTTTAGATAATACATTTCTGCGGCATCCGCGAGGAGATTCAGACGGTCTGGACTCACTGTGTTGTGTGGCAAAGCACCTCCATAATTCACATATGTTCGCTTGGTTTCACTTTTGTGATAATAACACGACAATTCTTTTTTGTCCAGAGGCTTTACTGCTTTTGTCTGGCAAACATTGTGAGTCTACTTTGGTCTGTTTTAAAACAATCACCGAAATTACTTAAGAAAATGCCTGGCAGCCCATCCATCTAAAACAAAACAATCTGCTCTGTAAAATGGTAGCATTAATATCCTGACAATATTTACAAAACAGCCGATAATTGGTGTAGAGTTTACGACCACTGGAACTATTAGAAAGGAACGGCTATGAGCATTTGTGTAATTGTGTATTATTCCGGCAAGAATGGAAATGCCAGGAATTTTGTTGAGGAAATGGAACACTGCGGAATTGCAGAACAGGTCCGGGCAGAGCAAGGCAATCTGAAGTACGAATATTTCTTCGCTTTTTCTGACCCGGAAACTGTAGCGTTGATAGAAGACTGGCAGGATCAAGCCGCGCTTGACTTGCATCATGCCACTCCAATGATGGGGCAAATTCATGACCTCCGCGAAAAATACGACTTGCACATGAAAGTGGAAAGATTCTTGCCAGACGACGCTGGAACTCCAGATTCCGATAAGCAATTCATCCGGGATTAATCACTTTTATCTTGAAGATTCAACAGAGACGCTCATTTACTGTACTTATAGAGAGCTAATTAATGACAAAAGCGGTAATTTTTGATTTGGACGGGCTGTTGGTTGATACCGAAATGATTTCTTACAAAATCTACAAGGAAATCCTGGCTGGGATTGGATATGATTTTTCATTGGAAGAATATGCTCAAGAATTCAGCGGCAAAACGGTGGTTCAAAATATTACGCATCTGATCGGGACATATCATTTACCCTGGAATGTTGATCTGGGCTATCAAAAGGTAGTCGAAATAGAAAGCAGATTTGTGGCCCAGGGTGTGGAATTGAAACCTGGTGCCAAAGACCTGTTAACTTATCTGAAAGATAATCACCTCAAAATAGCCATGGCATCTTCGAGTATCGAGGAAAGAGCACTAACAATCTTGCGACAGCACGATCTTGTTGACAGCTTTGATGAATTTGTTTTTGGGTATGAAGTCAAAAAAGGAAAACCTGCCCCGGACATTTTTCTGAAAGCTTGTCAGAAAATTTCCGAGAAACCGCAAGACTGCCTGGTTTTGGAGGATAGTGAAGCGGGGATCCAAGCCGCGTTTTCAGCCAACATCCCTGTGATCTGTATTCCGGACATGAAAGTGCCCAATCAACACTACCTGGATATGACCAAAGCAACATTATCCTCTTTGGAAAAAGTAATCGCTTACTTAACAGACTGATCTCAATCCAGGATACTCTGATAAGGTGGCTGGATTGATTAGGAGATAGGATTATTGGATGCAACTCATCGCCTCACATTGTGTATTTCCCACTCCAAATATCCACAAGACAGCCGAATTTTACGTCGAAAAGTTGGGTTTTCACCGGGTGGATTACATGGATGCCAAAGAAAAACATATCTGCCTCTATCGCGACGGGGTCGAGTTCATCCTGACGCAAGCGAATACGAAGAGGGTGTTTCCGAACCGCGAGTTGTACGGTTATGGCGAAGATGCCTACGTGATCACAGAAAATCAGCAGGAATTACAAGACGAATTTGAGCAAAAAGGCGTAAAAATCGTGCGAACTCTGCACAAAACGGATTATAACAACCTGGAATTCACGATAGAAGACATCGATGGCAGGTGGATCTGTTTTGGCATAAAGCAGTCCTGAACCATTGGGAAGTTTAACCTACTCCATAAAAAAAGCTCTGCGCGTTGACCGCAATATAGGCTCATTTTCGACTCAATTCGATGGAATTGAAACTTCCGGTTATGCTTTCTCTTCTATCATTAATGCAATCCGAAATTGAATTATCTGGACGAAAACTGATAAAGCCCGAAGGTATCTTAAGGAATATTAGTGACCCTTTTTTTTCATCTTGCTTCACCACTTTGGGAGATGTATAATGTTTTCAATTCATTCTGCATCCCACCTAAACATTTCTGGAGGTAAGCATGGAACCTTTCTCCCGCATGCCGCGTTATGATGTCCGCAACGATGGCGCTGGACCGTATGCTGTATTCTATTGTGACGCCTGCGAACGCGAGTTCCGCAGCCAACCCGATTTTGTTGGGACTGCCACCAAGGATTTAGGCAAGCAAGCCCTGGGCAACCTGCTGCGTAAGGTGCCCCTGGTGGGCAGCGCCGCAGCAGAGAACGTTCTGGGTGAAGACCCGCGCTACAGCATGAAACTCAACCCGCAGCAGCTTGAAAAAGCCTGGGGGCAGGTGCAGGTCAACTTCCGCGAGTGCCCCACCTGCAGGCGGGTGGTGTGTCTTTCCGATTTTGACAGTCAAAGCGGCTTTTGCCAGGAAGACAGCCCGCGTTCCGAAGAAATCGCCGAAGCGCGCGGCGCACAGGCAGGCTCAGCCATCAAAGGCTTTGCCGATGCCTTCGGGTTGACGAGTGTGCTCAGATTTGCCGAAAACTCGATTCGCCAAGCCCAGACCAGCACAGCAAAATGCCCCTCTTGCGGAGTGATGGCAGCACCTGGCACAAAGTTTTGCCCCGAGTGTGGGACGGTCATGGCACAGCCTATGGCAGATAAATGCCCCAGCTGCGGCGCGGATGCACATGGTGCCAAATTCTGCCCTGAGTGCGGAACGAAGATTGAGCGCGGTCCGGTGGTCTGCCCCAAATGTGGGGTGGAAGTAAAAGGCGCCAAATTCTGCCCGGAGTGTGGCACTAAAATTTAGCAGTACCCCAAAAGAGGTGGCAGGCAGCGAACCGGAGTACGAAACGTTCTGTCTCAATAGATTTGTGTATGTCCAACACCGCACATTCACAAAGTTACCGAAGCATTGCCCCCTCGAGACGCTCACGTTACAACCTTTTTTGACTTAAAGAGTTAACAAAGACTCCTGTAGGACTATTTTTCACCGATCAATGCAGCAAGAAGTGGGATAATTTCAACCGCATCGCCAACGACGCCCAGGTCAGCCGTCTTAAAAATCGCCGCGTCGGGGTCTTTGTTGATCGCGATGACCGTCTTGGAGGAACTCATTCCGACAACATGTTGAATGGCTCCGCTGATCCCAGCGGCAATGTACAATTCCGGGCCGACCGTCGTGCCCGACTGACCAACCTGCCGCGTGTGCGGGATCCATCCCTGTTCCACGATGGCACGCGAGCCAGCCAATACGCCACCCAACTTCTCTGCCAGATCCTGCAGGAGCTCAAGGTTTGCAGCCTTTTGGCAGCCCCTGCCTCCCGCGACGATCACGCGCGCGTCTTCAATGCTGACACCGCTTTCCTTGTCCAGGTAGCGCTTTTCTACAACCCGGGTACGAATGGCTGCGCGATTGAGTGTAACCGGGAAAATTTCCTCCACTATCGATGAGCCATCAAATTGGTCAGGAACCGGGAATACATTTGGACGTACTGTTGAAGTTTGTGGACGGTTAAAGGGCGTGATAATGGACGCCATGATATTCCCGCCAAATGCAGGTCGGGTCTGAACAAGCTGCCGCTCCCCGTTAATCTCAAGCCCGGTGCAGTCCGCCGTCAACCCCAGGTGAAGGCGGGCAGCCACTCGGGGGGCGAAGTCCCGTCCGTGGGGTGTGGGTCCATAGAGAACCACCGCTGGCTTTTTGCTCGTGACAACCGCGCACATGACATTGGTGAAACCGTCCGTGGAGTACGTCTCCAATAACTCATGTCGACAGATAATGACCTTATCCGCCCCACACTCCCTGTAAACCTCTGTATCAACCTCGCCGGGTCCCGCCAATACGACGGCAACCAGCTCCTCCCCGAGTTTATCAGCCAATTCCCGGCCTTTTCCCAGCAACTCCAGCACAACTTTTCGTGGCTTGCGAGGGGAGGTTTCTTCATCCTGTTCAGCCCAGACAAACACACCCTTATACCGTGCGAGCTCTTCCGGGGAGGCTTTTTTGCGTTCAATGCTCAGGGCATCGAAGCGGCAGACATTCACACAAGCACCACATAAAGTGCAGAGCTCGTTCACATGCAGAGAACCTCCCACAAGGCTCAATGCCCCGAAAGGACAATTCCGAATACACACCTTGCAGCGGGTACATTTCTCGTGATCAATAATTAACATGATTGCTTGCGTCCATTCCTATCAGTAGTCTGTTTGCTCGTTACCATTGCGATCACTCAACAAACCTTTTTTCTTTCAAAAACCCAAATATTTCCCTGGCTGCTTCCGCGGCTTCCAGGTTTTGCAACAACAGGTTCGATTTTTTCGCCGGCGGTGGAAAGACCTTCACCACCTGCGTGTACGACCCTTGCAAACCCAGCTGGTCCTCAGGAATACCCAAATCATTGGCGCTCACGACCCTGATCGGTTTTTTGCGGGCAGCGATGACATCCTTGAAGGATGGCGCGCGCCTTACGACCTCACCCTTGCTACAAGTAACCAGGGCTGGCAAACTGGCTTCAATGACTTCGTACCCTTTTTCGACTTCCTGCGTTACTCTCACTTGCCTTCGGGTTTCCATGAGAGTCACATCCACTCCGTAGGTGATTTGAGGTAAACCCAGGATTTCCGCGATTTCGGGACCAACCTGCGCTGTGTCACCATCGATGGCTTGCTTGCCTACCAACACCAGTTCGTAATCCGGAATAACAGTCCTGATTGCTTCTGCGAGGGTAAGTGAAGTTGCCCAGGTATCCGCCCCGGCGAATTTCCGGTCCGTGATCAAGATGCCCTCATCCGCGCCTAACTCGAGGCTTCTGATCAGGACATCCCTGGCTTGCGGCGGACCCATCGTGACCACCGTGATCGAGACATCGGGCACGGAATTTTTAATCCGAACCGCGTGATCGAGTGCATACTCACAGAATGGGTTTAAAATGGATTTCACGCCTTCCCGGATCAGAGTGCCAGTTTTTGGGTCCACCTGGACGTTGGTTACTTCGGGGACTTGTTTTACACACACAACGATCTTCATGCGGCCACCTCAACAGGAAAAATGTCGTTGGGATTCAACAAACCTTGTGGATCCAGGGCTTTTTTGACGCGCCGCATCTGATCAATTTGCTCCGAAGTGAACATGTATTTAAGGAATTTGGCTTTGATCTTCCCAATACCGTGCTCCGCAGAGACCGAACCACCCAGTTCAACTGCCCTTTGCGCGAATATTTCATAAAGCTGCATCCCTTTTTCCAGTTCCTCCAGGTTTCGCGGCAGGATGTTGACGTGAATGTGGTTGTTACCAATATGCCCAAAGGCGCACCAATCCAACTGCAGTTCTTCACAGCGTGATCGATACAAATCCCACATCTCGCGCATGTGTCCATCCGGCACAGCCATATCTGTACCCAGTTTATGAATCCCGGGATATTGCTTTTTTCTTTCAGCAATGATCCCGTTAATTGTCTCCGGCACCATGTGGCGAAAAACCTTGAAACGATCCAGCTCACGGCTTTCATAGCCCGCCCACGAACGCTCAAGGCTGCCCCCGCAGTTATTGATAACATTCTCAAGAATAGAGAAATCCAAGTCTTCCTGGTGGGGGTCAAAACTCATTTCAATAAACAAGGCAGCCTTCGCACTTTCTGGGATTGGAGGCATACCCACCGTGGATGGTTCCTCGCGCTGCAAACGCCGGAGCAAATCCAAAGCATTGCCTGAGTAGAACTCAAGAAAATCCAGTTGAATGCGACCTTCAGACCGCAACGCGTCTGCCAAAGTGACAGCCTGTTCGTCAGAATCCATAAACTGGATGATCGAAACCTTGTCTTCGCGCCTGAGTAGCGCAACATCCACGCTGGTAACAATTCCCAACACGCCTTCCGAGCCAATGAACAGGTCAATCAGGTCCATCTGCGGGGCAGCGTAAAAACCAGTGGTGCTTTTCGTGCGAGGCTGCGGGTAATCCGGAATAGTAATAGGAGTGGCACCGCCCTTGGAATCGTAGACGACGAATTGCCCTCCCGGTGAAGAAAAGTATTTCCCCCTGGGAACATCCAGGTATTCCCCATTTGATAGAAACACGCGCATTCCCCGAACCCACGCGCGCGTTGGACCAAAGCGATAGGTTCTCGCGCCGGATGCGTTTGTGACCACGGAACCGCCCAGTGAGGCGCTCATCTCGGTCGGGTCAGGTGGGTAAAAGTATTGATTAGAATCTTCCCTGAACTGCGCGTAATGCTCACGAACCAGTTCATCGAGGCTTTGCTCAAGCGTAGGCATCTGTTTGACCCTCAACATGCTGTCCAGGTTCTTGAGACTGACGCTTGTCTGCGCTTTAACTCTCCATTCGCCAGATGTTTCGTCCCGGTAGACATCGAGGATCTTATCCAGATACTCGAGTGAGATCAGGGCTCCCTCCTGCGGGACGCAACCACCAACCAGTCCGGTGCGGGCACCAGCAACAGTAAAAGGAACTTTTTGCTGGTTCAGAAACTTCACTACCGCGGCAAGTTCAGCCTCAGTCTTTGGGAAGAAAAGGTAGTCGAATGGCTTGGCAGATAATTTGGATTCATCACTGAGATATGCAGAATACTCAGCCTGGATGGTCGCAAATCCCTCAATGCGTTTCACTTGAGCAAAGTCCACCTCAGGCGCGGTTTTCGAATAGATCTCGTGCATAACTGTTTTCTCCTATTCAGGCACAGGTTTTTTACGAGTGTATCCCGGGGTTATTAATAAACCCCGGTTTGGAAAGAATCGCGCGCAAGTGGGCGATGTTTTCACGAGCAGCAGTAAGGGGATCTGGCACGGGCATGAACTCACCCGAAACAAATCCTCCATAGCCGGTCGAATGTAGTCTTGTGAGAATACCGGTGAAATCGAGATGCCCTGCCCCGGGATACCAGCGGTTCGAGTCTGCGACATGGAAATGGAAGATCCTGTCTCCACAGGTGGTGATGCTCTGCAGGATGTCGGGTTCTTCAATGTTCATGTGGAAAGTGTCCAACAGCAGCCCAAAATTATCCGCGCCGACGCGATCAATTAAAGCCATGCCTTCCTTGACTGAATTAACCAGGGTGGTTTCGTAGCGGTTGATTGGCTCCAGCGCAAGCCTGACGCCAAAGGATTTTGCGGCCTTACTGCATTCCTGCAAAGCCTCGCAAACCCACGCCATGCCCTGTTCCTGCGTAATGCCGGGTTTGATAATTCCTCGTAGCAGTCCAATAATAATAACGGCATTAAAACGCGCGGCAACAGGCACATGAGCTTTTACGCGCTCAATCGCTGCCCTGCGAACGAACTCATCCGGGTCTGTGAAGGACAATTTCTCTTCATTCCAGGCTTGTCCAGTGCCAATCGCCGGAACATGCAAGCCATGTTCACGCGTCAGGGCATCCAAAGCATCCACGTCCACCAACCTCGGGTCACGGATGGCAAGTTCGACTCCGTCGTATCCCAATGCGGCAATGTCCGCGACATTTTTTGCCAGGGAACCGGAAAAAGAAGCCGCCTGAAACTGGGTTTGTTGGGTGGAAAGGACGATTGATAATTTCATAGAATTTCCTTCAATTTGGAGGTCAGCTGGCAAAGCCAGCTGACCTCCATTGTGTGAATTTATGCTAAGTAGGTAATCTTGCACTCAGACCGATCGGTCTGGAGGCGGATGATATTCTCAGGAACCTCGTGGAGGGTGACCTTCTTGGTGCTGATCTGGGTCATGTCCATTCCAGTTGCCATGCATTCGATCACGCGCGGGAAGGTGCCGTGCCCGGAGTGACCCTGGGCGCCGATGATTTGAGCCCGGCGAACCTGCAGCACCTCACCAGCCACTGGCATCTTTGCTTCTGCCCGGGCGGTGACGACGATGCGGCTGTTCAATGTTCGGCCTTCCCAAACCACACGCTCAATTCCAGGATAAACCACCTCAGGTAAACCGGTGGCTTCCATGAACAGGTCAGCTCCCATTCCACCCGTGATCTCCAAAACACGATCCGCGAAATCTTCCTTCAGCGGGTTCACATGATAGTCCGCGCCTAATTTCAGAGCCATTTGCGCCCTGTCTTCCTGGGTTTCGGAGATGATCACCTGGGATGCGCCGGCACGTTTGAGGATGGCGCAGGCTGCCAGACCAACTGGTCCACCGCCCAAAACCACCACACGGTCTCCAGGTCGGATGCCGCCACCACGTTCGATCACCGCGTTGTAGGCTACACAGGTCGGTTCCACCAAGCTGCCTGCCACAAACAGGTCTTTGTCGGCGTAATTCTTGCGCAGCGGTTCCAGGCTCCAGATAGTCCGTGAAGGCACCACGATGTACTTGGTGAACGCGCCATTGACGTTGAAACCAATCTCATCCAAACGCTCGCAATGATTGGGCCATCCGTCCGCGCAGGGCTTGCACTGGGCGCACCACAGCATTTCTTCCGTGGTTACTGCTTCCCCGCCCTTGAAGGGCTTGTTTGTGCGCTTGTCGAACGCCTTCTTGCCAGCGTCAACCACCACACCGGAGAGCTCGTGCCCTAAAATGCTGGGGAAACCGGTCAAGCCTGGATAAAAGATGTAACCATCTTTGTCAGCCTGGGCCATGTGCACATCCGAACCGCAGATGCCGCAGGCCTTGACTTCAATCAGTACTTCATCATCACCAGGAGTCGGGATGTCAAATTCCCGGATCTCAAGGCGGGGATTCCGCCAAACCTGACTTCCCAAATAGGTCTGACGACCTTCAATATCTTTCGCGCCGAGTTTAAAACCGGGTTTGGGGTCCCAATCCGCGACGAGGGTAACGCCTTCCATTTTTCCGTTCATGTTTTTTCTCCTTTTCGAATTACCAAAAAATTAGACTTCCGTTCCCTGTCCAATGCGGGGGATTCCATAAACAGGCTTCCATCCCTCGCTCAAAGGCTCGCGCAGGTAGGGTTCCATGTCTTTTTCTGTACGCAGTGTCACTTCTTCCACGGGCGGCACTTTGCCGGCTGGGAAAGCCTCGAGCACATCATCATGCCAGAGAGTGAGGTATTTCAGGATGGCAGCCATGGGGCGTTTGCCCTTGTGGGCAGTGCCTGACTTCGCCTTACCAACCACGCCTTCAGGAGTGGCGGCGATTTCGATTGCGAAGTGACCTTCGCCTTCAGACCAGCGGCTCGGGCGTCCAAATGGATCCACAGATTTGTCATAGTGACCCTCAGGCAGGTAGCTCTTGCCTTCGGTATCCACGGCGTAGTTCATGTCCACCATTTCAGGATGCAGCAGCAAACTGAGGGAGGTTTCGGACTCATCGGCATGCACGAAGTTGGTGCTCATTTCTCCACCGCGATTTGTTGGGCGGAAGAATTCGCGTACGCCACGGTGCCAGTCAATCACCCTAAAAATACCTGGAAGTTGATAACGCTTCTGGAATTCTTGTACAGCCGATTCAAGCATCCAAAGCTGGCCATGATTGTTGACGATCAGCTGCTTGCGGAAACCATCGTTCCACAAACCCAGCATGACATCGATCATCATCTCGCGTACAACGTGTTCGCGAACGATGACCGTACCGGGCATGCCCAAGTGGTGATAGGGATGACCACCGTAGTTCAACGGAGGAAGAGCAAGATTTACAGGCGCGCCGCGCTTGGCGGTAAAGCGCCGTACACCTTCGCAGATCGCGCTGACGTAGAGCGTGTCTGCCGCGCTTGGCAGGTGTTGGCCGTGCAGCTCGGTGCAGCCGACGGGGATGAACACGATGTCGTTCTTCTTGCGATTCTCTTCCACCTGCCAACGGGTGGTTGTCTGGATGTAAGAACCAGGCTTTCCCCATTCCACCGGTGAAGGAACACCGTAATCTGCCAAAATGGCATCAATCTCCTCGTCGCTGGCTTCCCAAACATCTTTCTTCAGCCGCCCGACGGCATTATCCTCAAAAAACAGATCTGGTTGGTTGGAGGCCAGATAACCTTCAGGTACTAATTTTTCTGACATTTCATGCTCCTCGTGTAATAAACAATATGATTAATTTCATCCGGTGATCTCGCTGATTTTCACCGGGCGATTTTCGTGGAAGGATTTCCATGCCGCGTAGCCGATCACTACCGCTTTGCGACCGTCTTCCCCAGTCACCAAGGTAGGCAAATCATCCCGCACGGATACCAGGAACTGGCGAACTTCATCAACATAACAGGGCGCGTAACGTTGGATGAAGAAATTAGGCACGCGTGAACTCTGGAAGCCCTCACGGTTGCCTTTCAGCACCATGTTCTCTTTCTCATTTTCCGCCATGGCGGTTCCCTCCAGGCAAAAAACTTCCAGGCGTTGGTCGTATCCATAAACCGATTGGCGGCTGTTATCAATCGAACCGATGGTGCCGTCTTTAAACCTCAACGTGATAAGCGCGGTGTCCAAATCTCCGAATTCTTCCAGCTCGCTGTCGATCAGAACCGAACCGGTGGCGTAGACCTCCGTGACCTCACCAATTTGGAACTGAGCCATGTCAAAGTCGTGGATGGTCATGTCGAGGAAGAGCCCGCGCGAAACCCGCAGGAACTCCTTGGATGGCAACTCTGGATCCCGATTGGTGATCTTGAGCATGCAGGTTCGTCCCAGTTCGCCCGATTGTACGATTTCCCTAACCCGCTGAAAGTTTTTATCAAAGCGGCGGTTGAAACCTACCTGCAGTTTGACTCCTGCCTGCTCAACAGCTTCAAGAGCTTCATCTATGCGTGCTAAATCCAGCGCGATTGGCTTCTCGCAAAAGATGTGTTTTCCCGCCTTGGCGCAATCCTTGATCACTTCCGCATGTGTGCTGGTGGTGGTGGCAATCAACACCGCTTCGATGGTTTCATCTGCAAGCAATTCGTGGTAATCCTGCACCACCCTGGTGATCCCCCATCGGTCCGCGACCGCCTGCGCGACATCCAGGCGAATGTCACACACAGCAACGAGATTGGCCTCTGGCACCTTGTTGACGATATTCGCCACGTGCACACTGCCCATTCGCCCGGTTCCGATTACTGCAAAATTGATTTTTCGGTTCATTGTTTTCCTTCATCTCCCCTCCAAGTTGGTAGGGGAGAGAAAAATTGCTCCAGGTGTTTATGGGCGCATGACGATCTTCATCGCGCTCTTAGGTCCGTGCGTAAGGGTCGGAACATCGAGGCCGAGCATCTTAAAGGCATCCACACCGTCTTCTAGGTTGATGACCTTGGTGAAGAAATTGTCCATGTCAAGACGGTTCTCACGGAAGATGCGCACGGAGGGAAC
>MTKZ01024874.1_pt2 | contig 17431 bp, 20 predicted proteins | sample 1042781 | NCBI WGS metagenome assembly MTKZ01 (sample SAMN06212207, study PRJNA360539) | anaerobic digester metagenome | biome: Wastewater treatment plant; material: sludge; isolation source: anaerobic digester fed with sludge from wastewater treatment plant | place: Denmark: WWTP Viborg ... | reverse complement strand
ATGAAGGAGAAAATGAAATTCATCGTAGTGATTCTTAAGTTGATTGGATGGGTTGTCAAAACAGCAGTCATCCTGGCGATTTGCTTCAGTATTTTATTCGTTGCCTACAAAGGAAACCAGCCTATGCAGGTTCCTGAAGCTCCAAAAGGGATGACCTACTTCGATTTTATTGCTGACCGGATTGATGCCGCAAAAGCGGTTGAGCCCTCCCGGTGTGGTTGGGGTATGATGTTATCTCTAGCTGCTCTGGGTCCAATTTATTCATTTGTTTATACCGAAGTTGGCATCCATCCGGATGGAGCTCTTGCGCGAGGCACCGCCCCAGATCCAGATATCCCTAAGGATGTCGCAAATGCTAGGTGGTATGAAGTGCCTGGGATTTGGTGGAATACGATTGAAAGATTATCCTGGACAATGGTGGGGAAGCAGGCAACATATGGATGTAAGTTTAGGCCGGTTCAAGCTGTATATTATTGATACGATGCAACCCTCTATATTAGAGGGTGTTTATAAACGACTAAAACTCATCAAAATTTTTGTCAAAAGGCGAAATTTGAACCGAAATCGCCTTGAATCACTCGAAAAGACCTGCTATTAGAAGTCAAGAGGTCAAAATGCTGAACCTTAACAAATCTATCGAATAACGTAGGGACGCTGTTCTTTGAGGATGACAAAGATGCGAGCGAGGAGCTTGTGGCAGACAGCGCCGACAGCTGTGCCGTGGTGTTTGCCTTCATCGCGTTTCTTCTGGTAGTACTCCTTGAGAGAGGGATCGTGAAGTATCGCGGCGACAGCGGCCAACTAGAGAGCCTGGCGGAGATAGGGCGAACCGCGTTTGGACATGTGGGCTTCAGATGCCTGAAACTGACCCGTTTGGTAGACGGTAGCGTCGATGCCGGCGTAAGCGACCAGCTTATCGAGGGTTTCAAAGCGCTGGATGTCGCCGATTTCAGCCAGGATGGCAGCGCCTGTGGCTGGTCCGATGCCTGGGATAGAGGTGATGTACTGCGGGATTTGCTGCATCCGTTCAGCAATGGCCTGATCGAGCTGGGTGCGTTGTCCATCGAGTAGGTCAATTTGAGCCAGGAGGCAGCCCATCTCGATGCGAGCGGCGTCGGCGAGGAAGGTAACCCCGACCGATTGGCGGGCCTGCTGCTGAAGCGCCTCGGCTTTTTCCTGCCCGAAGCGGCCATGACTGGCCTGGGAGAGCAAAGCCGACAGTTCCTGGAGGTCGAAATCGGCGAATTCATGGGCCGAAACGGCTTCCTGGAGCAGGGCGCGTAAGGCCTGGAGGACAACGCTGGAAAAAAGGCGCTCGTATTCCGGGAAAACACGGTCGAGGATGCTCAGGAGCTTGCGTTTGACGTCCCCGATCTGTTCGCTCAGGCGGAAACGGAAGCGGGTTAGCTCACGCAGTTGCAGCAAGACCGGCAAATCCGGGGTAGTAGCGGGCAGATTGGATACCCGTCGGTTTTGATCTTTGTCTGTATTTACATCTGCTCCCGAAAGGCAGTCAACGTGGAATGATCGGGCGCTTTTCCATCTACAGATAAGCCCACAAAATACTTCGCAGGTAGGTTTTCATTAACAAATACTTCTACTTGTCTTTCAGATAATTTGTATAAATAGGCAATTAGTTCCACCTTTAGCAACATCGCTGGATCAAATGGCGGCCTCCCGACTACCCCTTGCCCTTTGTATAATTTGATCAACCTCTTCGTGAAATATTCCCAGTCTACTATTTCCCGTAATTTCCGCAAAAAATGATCCTGTGGAACTACCTGATCGTTAAGTATTCACCAAAAAAAGTGCTGTTGCCTGTTTCTACAAATCTAGTTTGCTCCATTTCGCTTCTCCTCGTTTGAGGTGCCTTTATTCTATTAAATTTCCTGAGTTTGGTCAATTAATCACTGGCTTTTCAACACCCTCAGAGTTCCTTTCTTTTTGTCGTGTCAACTACAATATTGACTGGAACTCTCTCTTTTGTCTACCCTTCCTATGGAAATTTGTGACTGTAACCAACTTTTCAAGTTTGGTTGACATCAAGTTTGGTTGACATTATTTTTTGATATTTATATAATCAGTAAGAGGGCATTTCCCCGCAGCTTGCTGCGAGATTGTCCCACAAAATCCGTCCCGAAGGGTGAAATCCTGTAATGCCCCGTAGCTTGCTGCGGGGATAAGGATTTCAAGGATTTTGGTTTTACTCAAAATTGGATTGATTGATATAGAAAGGCTCTAATGAAATTACTCGATTTTCTGGAACTGAACGAGTTTTCTTCCTACTTGCATGACATTTTCGGCGTTTTTTTAGGTTCATTTTGCAGGTTTTTTGTGCATTTTTTGACAACCTCACCCCACTTTCGGACAATAGATTTTGCAAATTGACCTTTTTCAGTGGAGTCATTTATGGAAAAAGTATTAGCTGTTGGTATTGATTTAGGAACAACCTATTCTTCTTTAGCATATTTGAATGATTATGGTGAGCCAGAGATATTATCAAATGCTGAAGGTGAGAGATTAACACCTTCAGCAGTTTTTTTTGATGATGGTTCAATCATCGTTGGAGAGATTGCTAAGGAAAGTGCTCTATCGTACCCCGATAAAGTTGTAATGTTTGTAAAACGGGAGATGGGCAATCCAAATTGGCATTACAATTATCAAGGGGAAAGACTTACACCTGTTGAAATTTCAAGCTTAATCCTGAAAAAATTAAAAAATGACGCTGAAATGGCCTTTAACCACGAGGTCCCCTATGTGGTGATTACTGTTCCAGCATATTTTGATGACAGTCGTCGTAGAGCGACGATCACAGCAGGTGAAATGGCGAAATTTAGGGTCTTAAAATTAATTAATGAACCTACCGCGGCAGCCATCGCATTTGGGATGACAAGAGCTCAAAAAGACGAAACGGTTCTAATTTACGACCTAGGCAGTGGCACATTCGACGTCACACTAATGAGAGTTGAAAATAAAGGGAACAACATTCGTATTATTGCTTCTGAAGGCGATCATCAATTGGGAGGGAAGGATTTCGATGATGCCATTATTAAGATATGTGCGAAAACCTTTGAACAAGAACATGGGTTTAATCCAACGGATGATTTGATTGATTTCCAACAGCTTAGAAAAGATTCTGAAAATGCCAAAAAAGAATTAAGTATCAGAAAGCGAACTTCTCTAATTGTCAGGTCGAGAGGATACCGAAGTCAAGTCGTAATTACTCAGGATCAATTTAACGAAGCTATCAAACCAAAAATTGACACTACGTCTGCCCTGATCCGATCATTGCTGAGAACTGCAGGTGTAAAGGCGGGAGAAATTGACCGAGTTTTAATGATTGGTGGATCTACCCGCATTCCATTGGTTCGGGAAACTGTAGAAAAGCTGTTAGAGGTTTCGCCTGATGTCTCTGTCAATCCAGATGAAGCAGTAAGTCTTGGTGCGGCTATTGTTGCTTCTAAAGAAATGTTGCATCAAATGCCAAGCAAGACGATGCCTGTTGTTAAGGATAAAATTGGTTCATTGCAGATTGTGGATGTTGTCAGCCATTCAATTGGGATTGAGGCATCAGTTCCTGGATCTAATCAAATGATAAATTCAATTTTGATCAAGAAAAACAGCCCAATTCCCACAGAAGTTTCAAAAGAATTTGTCACACAAGCACATAACCAAACAGGTATTCAGATCAAGGTTTTTCAGGGTGAGTTCCAAAATCCTTCTCTTTGTAATCCGATTGGGAATTTTGTTATGACAGGGCTGCCACCCGGACGCCCTCCTGGAAAAAAAGTTAGGGTCACGGTCTCTTGTACAACAAATGGTGTTATCGAAATTTTCGCCCGGGATATTGAATCAGGTATTGAAATGCAAACAACGATTGAATATACCATTGGGCAATCAAAACAAGAATTATCTGCAAAGAAACTATGGATGCAATCACAAATAATTGAGTGATGATCAGATTCTTACCACAACGATAAATGAGGTGATTAATGTCAACAGATAACCGACATACTATCAGTGAAATGGATCTTGTGCAACCTGAGCAACTATTAGATAAGGGTATTCCTTTGCCCTTGCTAAGTGGGAAATACGAGGTTAGGGAAGGTTTTTGTGCGGTCATCACAGAGGGGGGCGTTTTTAAAGAGGTGTTAGGTCCTGGTTTTTATTATTTGCATAAATATAAATTCTTCCGTGATGTTAAGGCCATCTTAGTCGATATGCGGATGAAACAATTAAATATTGAAACCAATCGCGTATTTTCTATGCGCTATCCTGTTCCTGTTCAATTAGACCTAAACATGTCTGTTGAATATCGGGTTGCTGATCCTCGAATGGTCGCTTTAGAGATTGAGGAACCGCTTCATTCCCTCTACGATCGAATTAATCAGGCGCTTGGACCACTAATTAGCAATTTGAACTATCATGAGGTCCTGCAAAACCGAGATGATTTTAGTGAGCGAATTCTCAAAAAGGTTCTTGGGCTGCGTTTAGGTAAAACAATTGGGATAGATGTCCATAACGTAATTATCACGATGTTACGAGCCCTGGATTCGGGCGAAGACGCACTAAGTCAACAAATCATGGATGAATACACCACTTATCGCGATTGGCAAGTCAATAGTGCAATAATTGCCAATTCGCAAATGGATATGATGACGATGCTAAAACAGGCTTCTCCCGATAAACGGATCGAATTATTGCAGGATATGGTTGATAAGGGTTTCATGGACCCAGCCGGCGGATTTCTAAACCAACCGACAACCAGTAATCAACAATCATTCCAACCGAATCAAATGATGAATCAACTTATCTCGGGTTTTGGTGTTGGTCAGCCGCAAAGCAATCTGAGTAATCAACAACTTACTTCAGGTAACAATGTTCCTAATTCGCAAAATCGAGATGCTCGAATGCATGAGGAAATAAATCTCATGCGGCAAATTCCTGGTATCAATATCGAGACAAAGGCAGGCTTGGATCAGGATGGGCTGCCTAATGGTTTCTATAATTTCCGAGTTTGTGCCCCAAAACAATCAGGTGGTGAGGTCGTCTGCTATTTTGCATGTGGCCCAGATTATCCCTCTGAACCACCTCTTATGATGGTTGAAGTGGAAGGAGAAGATTATCCCTTTGAATCGGCCAACCTCCGCAATTGGCGGAGGCAATACCTGGTTGAAATTGTTCGTGAAGTGTTAAATGGAGCGAATTGATTTGAAACCGGAGGATGCAAAAGAGATTTTTGGGCTTGAAAAAGACTTCTCTTCAGAAATGCTGAATCACGCTTATATGCAATCTGTCGCTGAAGTTTATTCCGAAGATGTCTCGGAGGAACAGAAAACAGCCAAACTAAATCGATTAACTCAAGCTTTTAATGTTCTGAGCTATAAAACCAAAGAACAACATAAAAACGATTTAAAGAATGCGTTTTTACAATCCTCTCATTCCCCTAGCAATGAATCTAAACAACTTCAAATTGGAGCAACAGAAACATCCAAGGTATGTCCTGAATGTGGAAAACTTTCCCCAGAAAACGCGCTTAATTGTATACATTGCCAGTTTCAGCTTGCTCGCTTTTGCTTGGCCTGTGGACAGATTGTGAATCGCAGTGAGCAGACTTGTCCTCGGTGCGGTGTGGTGATGGATGATTATGACAAACAGATATTTCTCAAGATATATTCTGTTGAACAGCGCGTGGAGCTAGAACGAAAAAATAGCCAACTTTATGTAGATAAAGTTAATCGAGAAAATCGGGCATTTATGGCGAGAGGGATAGTAGTATGGTTGATTATTATTAGTGCCTGTTTTTTGTTTTTGGTATTGGCGGTTTATATTTATGGTTTGATTGCGTAATCAATGAATGCTAAGCTGGACGACGAAATCGTTTTTAAGAAATGTCCACATTGTGGATTTCTTAATCATGGTGATGTGGAAGTTTGTTTGTCTTGTGGTGTGAATATTGGGAACTATTACAAAAATATTGATGCGATAGATGATCTCATCAAACACAAACAGGCGAACAAATACGCACAACTTGAGGAAGGTCAAAAGTCGAAGCGTCGCTCAATTAAGAATCAAAATCTTGATAAAAATGAGATGGCTAACACACGAGTCATAATTATCTTTTTATTATTTTTAGGATTAGTAACCTTTCTGGGTGTGAGCATCACAGCATATTTTATCAAAACACGTAACCAGGCAGCGTTTAATTATCTGAGTTTAGCACTTAAGTGTGTTGAAGATAACGATCCTGAGTGTGCTTATGAAATGGTGGTGCGGGCAAGTAAACTGGGACAAAAAGAATATCAAACTGAACCAATTCTGTTGTGGACTTTAGAACAATTTATATTGCGGGATACTCAACAAGTTTTTATTCAAAAGTCCACGATAATTAGCCAGTGTTTGGAAATCGATCCAGCTAATCCTATATGTTTGGAGGCCATGTGCGTTGATAATGTTGAACAAGTTAAACTTCAACTAGCAAATGGAGATTACGAAAATTTGAGCGCGATAATCAACGACATGTTATTAAATTGTGGACAGCCAGACCCTGTTGTTCTTCGATTGCGTGAACAGGTGTTTTCAAGTTGGTATCAGGAGAGTTTGGAACAGCACCAATACATTAAGGCTTGGAGGATAAAGAAGGAATGGGATCGAACTAACACGCGTTGAAATCTAGTTTAATTAGAACAAATATTTAACAAAGGAGAAATACACCATGTCAACATATTACGAATTATTGAAATTAGACAATACCGCAAGCCAGGAAGAAATAGAAGCAAAATTGGATGATCAATACACCAAGTGGCGCAGTTTGGTTACACATCATGACCCTGATGTTGTTACACAGGCGAATCAGGCACTGCAATTATTAGAAGAAATGCGTGTTGTCCTTTTAGACCCGGGCAAGAGAGCAGATTACGATGCTGGGATTGCTTCACAACAGGTAGGTGTTGCTGGTCTGGCTGATCCAGAAATGATTTTGGCTGCAAACCCAATGGGTGCAGGTGGAATGGCGCCACCCAGGCAGCGCCAGGTTCAGCAACCTGAACCTGTCATTGAACGAACAGATGCATGGATCTGTCCGAATTGTAACAAGGCGAATGTAATCGGAACGCAATTCTGTGCCAAATGTGGCAACCGCATTGCCTTAGAGTGTCCTAGTTGTGGGAGTTTGGAGGAATTATCCAAAAAGTTTTGTTCACACTGCGGTGTGGATAAAGAAAAATCATTTATGGAAAACCAAAAAAGTCAGATTAGGGATCTTGAGCAGCGCATTCAATACAAAAATCAAGAATTGAGTGAGGCAAAGTCTCAGCCGGGAAAGTTCGCTAAAGAACACAGTTTGGAAGTCCCCGGCGGTTGTGGGAGGACCATGGCGCTTCTTGGCCTAATTTTTATAGCGATTATTATTGGTATTACAGCAGAGAGTTACGCGTTAGGTTTAATTATCTTTGCATTGGTAATCGTAGGCGAAGTATTCTTTGATATTGAGAAAAGGAATCAGAGTGTTAATGAATACATTGAACAATCAATCCGGCCTGAGATCAATAATCTCCAGGCTGAGATAAAAAGAATTCAACAAAGCAAATACGGAGACAATCGATAAAACTGTTCACTAAAATTCTTTCGTATTTGTCATCATACAGGGAGTAACAATGTAAAATGGATAAAATATATCCTTATATATTTACAACCGAACGCGACCAGATTAATCAGGCCTATCAGTTCGACAATCAAAATGGTGTGGCTTATCGAACCATTGAGGGTGAGCATTCGATCTGGGCTGCTCGTGTTCCTTTTCTACCGGTTATGTTGTCTGATGAATTGACGCGACCCGGGTTGAGCCGTATTACAATAATCCAGCAGCGCCAATTCCGTTTCATATATGATTTGGCGAGAATAGACGAACACCGGTCAACTTTTGTATTACGTTTCATCTCCACCCCAAACCCAATCGAAGGCCAACCAAACCTAATTGACATCATTTTTTTTGGGAAGTCTTTTTCTAAACGGGAGGGTGGTTCGAAAATCTTCGCCGAAACACTTTGGGAGAAATTTTCTGGTGTTTTTCCATTAGAAGATCCATTTGGATATCCTCTTGAACCAGTAGAAGCAGAAGAAGAATTTATGCAGTTTTATCAGCCAATATCATTCTCACAATTGCATAAAGAGAATTTATTGGAAATTCGAAAATACGAGGATATGCCGATTGACAGCACAACACCAACTGGCCGAGTGGCGCGAAAGGGAGATTATATTGCCCATCCCTTTGTGCCAAGCCAGTCGATAAATCCCATGAGTCGCTTTTTTGTTGCACTCGCTTCCCAGCCTTCCAAATGCTTTGTTGATATTAGCATCCGACCAACGAAGATGTTTGACCAGGAAATCTTTAATGTCAGTTTTATGATTGGAAACTTTAAAAGAACAGCTTCTGAGGACGATGATGTCACCGAAGAATATATCCGAAGCAGATCGCAGATTGGTTTTTTTGTATATGATAATCTGATGGTGGAGCGCGAGCAACTTTTGATGGTGCGCGTTCATGTTGTCGGTGAGAGCGAGGTACCGCGTGATCTAGCTGAAGCATTGGGCTCAGAGATGATGGGCAATGCAGCCAATAAATATCCTACCTCTTGGGTAGCAGCTCAACCGGCAAATGAAGAGCAGTTAGATGTTGAGATTAGAAACATAAAATTTTTAGAACATGATATCTGGGGTTATACATTGGCCACGCCACCCCTTGTCCGCCTCCGTTATCTGGCTACGGCTCAAGAAGCGTATGGTGCTTTTCGTTTGCCCATTCCGCCGGAATCCGGATACCTACCCGGGGTCTTGGTACGCAATGAACCATTTATTTCACCGATCGACGAGCTGGCNNGATCGACGAGCTGGAATTGAGAGAGCAATCCCGCGCAAATAAGAATGATTATTCGTCAGAGTTGTGCGAAGACCGTAAAGAGAAGAAAATCTCCCTGGGCAGGATTTATCATCGAGGGACGGTAACTTCTGAAGAATTTATGATCCCAATCCCAGAACTTACTCGTCACACACTGATAGCTGGCTCGACCGGTTCAGGAAAAAGCACCACAATAAAACACCTTCTATATCAGTTGTGGTCCCGTCACCAAATCCCTTTTCTTGTGATCTATCCAGTCGATAAGAAAGATTATCGTGAGTTATTGGCATTCTCACAGTTGAGGAATGATTTATTAGTTTATACCTTAGGAGATGAAACCACTTCTCCCTTCCGGTTTAATCCATTCAGTATTCCAAAAGGGGTTTTATTAAAAACTCACATTTCGCGACTTATGCGCGTATTCCAGGCAGCTTTTTCGCTTCAGGATCCTCTACCGATGATTTATCGACAGGCATTGCGGAAGGTATATCGAGACAAAGGTTGGAATATTGCTTTGGACCGAGGTGGCGATCATGATAATTATCCGATTATGGCCGATTATTTTTATGCCATTCGGGAAATCACAGAAGGCTTGCAATACAGTGGTGAAGTAAGGGATAATGTTCGCCAAGCATCTGTAATCCGTATAGGTGATTTATTAGAAAACATTGGACATACTGTCAATATCAGTGAATCAAATACAATATCAAAGATTCTCAACCGACCAACAGTTATGGAACTGGGCAGAATTGGCTCTACAGAAGATATTTCACTGATCATGGGTTTTTTAATGGTTTGTTTGGCAGAAGAGGTAGAGGTCAATCCACGACCTAAAAATATTCCGCATGTCACTGTCGTTGAAGAAGCGCATCGGTTAATGGCACAAAATAAGGCTAAATCGGAATTTCAGGGAAATTCATCCGCCGGCACTGGAGAAGATTTCGGAAACATGTTGGCTGAGGTCCGTGCATATGGTGAAGCCATAATCATTGCAGAACAAATCCCATCTGATTTGGTCAAAGGTGCAATTGGCAACACATTCATTAAAATTATGCATTGGCTGGAGGATGCACCCAGTTTTGATTTGTTTTCATCGATTACCAACTTGAGTGAAAACCAAAAGCTTTATGCCAGGACATTAAAGCCAGGCTTTGCTATTGTTCGCAGCAAGTATGGTCAACCAGTACATATAAAAGTCCCCGAGTTTGGTGACCAAGAAAAAATTGATTCCACTTATCTTAAAGATGTCAGTGATCATATGATCAAGGCAATGATGATCCAAAGGAATAACGAAGTTGGAATTGATTTTGATGAAACCGTTGACTCTACCGATCTTTATTTGGAAACAATCACTATTTCTAAGCCTTCCGATACATCGGACCTCGAAAAATGGGTTTTGTTTGCCCCGATGCGCACCTGTCTTTATTGTGTTGGCCGAAAAACAAGGAGCTGTGTTTATAAGTCCCTGGTAACACAACAAATTTATGAGAAACAGGGTTTTTATGATAATCTTTCAACTTATTATGATGCTGCAATTTCATCGAAGGCTGCTGAGGATTGCCGCGATAATATTCAATTAATTCGTGAGGCAATCGCAAGGCGATTTACCTCGCTTAAGGTCCAGGAATTGGAAGGGTTGCTCTATTGCTTTTTGGCTCACCAAGTCAATCGAGTGAATCATGAAACTACAGATGACAAGACTAAAATTGCACGAGCAAGGATGATTTTACGTCTATTTTCGAATTAAACCGGGAGAAAAGAAATGGATCAATATGTTATGGATTCGACAGATGATCAAAGCTTTGACACAGACTGGGAACATGCAGAAGACGAATTAATTCCCATTGATAATTCTCACCTCTCTGATGAAGTGCGAGAGGCGGAAATTCGGGCTGATGAGCAATTAGCTGCTGATGAAGCACGCCTCGAGGAGAATATCGAACAAATGCAAGCGCTTGAGGACGCTTCAGTAAATGAACAGGTCAACCCCCCCGATGATGTCAAAGGATTATCAAATGACGCACCCGTCGACAGTGACCAGGACGATCAAATATATATCGGGACAGAATTAGGGCTTGCTGTATATAATGAAGGTGGCCGAGTGGAAGCACCAGAGAGAAGGATATACAATAACATCATTGAAACTGAAAACGAATCAAGTGGACATCCGGAGCGTTTAGGATGAGTTATGATAATTTTGACGCATCAGAAAACATGACGGAAGGAATTGAGAATTTAGAAACGCTTGATGACGTCGCTCATGTCGAGGCTGGTTCCAGAGGCTTTGAGCTCGAAACAGAGGGACAGATTGCTGATTCTATAGAGCATCTAAATCAAATGCCTGAAATTCAGCCTGAGCAATGGGAGGGATTAAGTATTGACGAACGTCTCAATACGGTGCAAAACGTTGAAAACGTCATGGCAGAAGTTCAAAATCGCCCATCTGTTCCTGTTGAACTTGCCGACTTAAGCCCAAACGAGTTCGGAGGCTATGATGGGCAATCCATCAAGATCAATCAAGATCATATTGCTGGTGGGCAGGATGTTAAAGAAAATGTAGACACCATTATACATGAAGGCCGTCACGCTTATCAGGACTATGTGATTTCACATCCTGAATTAGTTTCTGACCAAGAAATGGTCCAATCCTGGGCGGATAATTTTGAAAACTACCTTGATCTCCAAACTTATGGTGCTGAGCTATATACTGATCAACCTGTTGAGCGAGATGCCTGGACATATGCAGAAGCAGTGTGCAATGGGGTTTATGAGAAATGAGAATAACTTATGAATAACGAAGAATTAGTAAAAATTTTACAGGACGATTTTCATTACCCCAGTGCGGGTACAAGTGTTGTGGCAAAGAAGATAATGCAATTTCAACCAGAATTATTGGCGTCGTTCACCGCTTTTATACAGAAGGGTGAGCTGCCACAGATTTCCGTTGAAGACTATGATTTGGAAAGGCTAATGAACGAATTTGATATGAATCCAATTGCAGGGTTTTTAACTTTGGATTGGTTGATGAAAGAGCCTGAAAAAGCAAAACTTACATTGGAGCAGGGTTACGACACAATCAAAAAGAATCAAGAATAGGAGAATGCCATGTCAGCTGTATGTACGAATTGTCAAAAACCAATACAACAGGGTGCAAAGTTTTGTGGGGTGTGTGGAGCACCGATTCCTCAAGAACAGCAAAGACCTCTTTCGACAGCCTCAGAATTTTACCAATATAGAAGGCAGGATATTAAAAAGCCAAGTTCTGTCAAGCCGCACCAACAAATTCATCCAAGAGAACTTAAAGCGCTCCTCCAGGATGTTGAGCAAGGGAGAGGCAGAAACTTTGAAATTGCCTGCCAGACCTTGAAGGAAAAGCGACCGATAGAAGCTGTCGAACCTCTTTGGAAAATGAAAGACAAGATCTTTATCAAAGCGGATGCTGAGAAGGCAATCTATGAAATACTCAATGAAATTAGATCAGAAAAATTAATTGATTTAATCCTTAAAGAAAATTTTATTACAAATGAGAAATTAGAAGCAATGGCCTTTTCTGTCATTGCTGAAGAACTACCGCCACGAGCTACAGATTGGTTGGGAGAACAAAGCAAGCGTGAGACTCCCTATAATATTCTCAGTATTGAAATTCTGCGGCGAATTGGCACGAAGGAAGCCTTATTATCCTTAGCAAAAAATGCTTATGCGAATTTCATTGAAGATTCAGGTCCAATGAGTAAAAGCTTGCCTTTGAGTGTAGCGATTGCAGGTGCTACTGCCATGAAACAAGATGTCGACCGACAAATGGCGGCCACATTGTTAACAGCACCTTTCATACCTATTGAATTATTGATTTCTGCACCAAAGATTGTTCAAAAGAGCCAGGAACACATTTATAGAGCCCAGGTGATGGCAGAATTGGCGCAGAAACATGGTCTTCATGAGGTCGAAAATTTATATAATCAAAAATTCTTAAACTCAATATCGCGTTTTGATAAGTCTTCTATTGAAAGTTGTTTAGCTGGTACCATGCTTTTAGCAGGAAAAGCTCCCTCTTTCATCAATATGGTAATAAAAAATGTTATCCAATCTCGTAAAATGAATTTTGGGGATCAAATTTCTGCCTCGGTGTTGACTTATTGTTTGATTCAGTATAGCAAGAATAAGAACACCAATATTTATTATGATTCAATCATGGCTGCCATTAATGATAAGGACAAAATTCTCAACCAATCAGCCATCGCTTCAGTGCTATATTTGGATTATCAACCTGTGATTTCTTCGGTTTTGAGCAGGATCACCACAAAAGATGCTCGCTTTATCCCCGCGCTTGCATTTTGTGCTCTATTTCATGACAATCCAGATGGTAAGAATTTGTACAATCAGCTTGAAGCACAAGGAAATAATGAAATTAAAAAGGCAACCAGCAATTGGCGCGAAATAATTATGGAATGGAAAGAATCATAATTTAAGAATTGACAAGTGAATGGTTTGTTTGGGACGTTATTAAGCTAATAAAAGTTCATATAGCCACCCTAGGTCCAATTTATTCATTTGTTTATACCGAAGTTGGCATTCATCCGGATGGAGCTCTTGCTCGTGGTACCGCCCTTGATCCAGATATCCCTAAGGATGCGGCTGGAGCAAAGTGGTATGAAGTGCCAGGGATTTGGTGGAATACGGTTGAAAGATTATCCTGGACGATGGTGGGGAAGCCGGCTGTGTATGGGTGTAAGTTTCGAGATGTTCATATGATTGAGACGTATTAATATCACACCTGAATCAAAACAAGAGAAAAAACATGGATAAGAATTAGCAGGTTGATTCGACGCATATGCTTTACACACTGAATTATTTGATTTCATATTGGTATGACCTCATTCACAATTCACAAATCAATAATGAAGGTAATATTTTTGAACACCCCAAATTCTTTAAAATGGAAATAGAGTTTGGATGCATTTTGTGGAATAACGCCGAAAAATTCTGGTAGGTAGTAGGCTTGATTGCACCAGGAGTTACTTGATTGAAACTCAATTTCTTCATAAGGTTCAAAAGCCAATTGCCTATCTTGATAAGGCAAATCAGGCTCACAGTGTCCAACCACCAATTGATAGGTATTTCCCTGATCATCATAAACGACAAAATTGTTAGCTTGGTAACGTAATATCTGGCTGGCATCATCCCAGTTCTTAACGGTAAACATAAAGCCGATTTTAGAGCCAGCCACGGAAATCTCTGGCGAAAATGTCATCTCCCAATTGGCAAAAGGAACAGAGACACCCGTCTTTTCGGCTTCAGGGAGGGCACTTAACATCTCTGGTTTAGTGACTCTTGACTCACTTGCCAATATACTTGATGATTTACTACTACTGAAAACAGTAACAACCAATCCAATTAAACATAAAAATGCAGTAGTGCCAAGAATACGCCACAGGGTCATTTTGGATGATTTTGATTTATTCGTCGGTGTTGGTTTAATTACAGGCGGTTGTGTTACCTTTTCTTGAATGGACTCATTATCAAATTCTTCCCAATCGCTTTTTGAATAAGAACGGTCATAATAGACCGCGCCACAATACTGGCAGATGAATTTTCCCCTTTGGTTCATCTTTGAGAGCGGCGCACCACATCTTTCACATTCGATGCGTTTAAATGTGTTCTTGTGATCCGTCATCGTGATATCAGTTGATGATTATTGAGTAATTGATTTTTATAAGTCAATGACGACTTCAATGCCAGTGAAGGGGCCAAAATCTTGAAAAGTAATAATGAGTTGTTCGGCTCCAATAGGGATTGGTCCTTGGAAAGCATCAATACCATCTACATCTTGACAATTATAATTATAGAGGACATCACTTGAAAGCGCAAAGATTTTCTCACTATCTTCGCCATATACCTCCAAATTCTTAACACCATAATGGACTTGTTCGCAAGTTGATGTATTTACATATTCATAGATCGTACCCAGGTTGTCTTTCACCGAAACACTTGCGTTCGTGAATCGAAACGTCCTTTTTGTCTCTCCGAGATTCCTGACAAATATTGTCAGACCAAATTGCCCATCTCCAAAGACATCTATCTCTTTGCTCACAGTTAATGACCAGCCATCATAGATAATCGGAACACCAGCGGGCATGGGTTGATCTGGCAATGATTCGGGGGTAGAGGTTGCCATACTGACCTGAGGCTGGGATTCTTCATCAGGAGGTGGCGGCGCTTGCACATCCTCCTCACTGGATCCCCCAACTTGCTCCAGCAGCAGCGCATTTTGCGTTGCCATTTGGTTAATCTGCTCTTGAAGGGCTTCCACTTCCTCATCAGCGCCCCCACCTAAAATGGAACATGCGCTCATGAGCATCACCGTTCCGATTAGTATTAGATATTTTATAGTTTTTGAGATTTTTGTTTCCATAATATTCCTTTTCTCTTATCTTTGATTGTTACTATTATCCATATTGTTTTCAATAATTTAAATTATGATGGATGAATTCGCGCGTGCCGGTGAAATCGCACAGCTTGTCCAAATTATACCTATAAGAAATACTCACATCGTCTAATACTTGATAACTTTCCAAGATGCAGCATCGAATAGATTGTACGATATACGCATTCATCTGACCATTCTGCTTGATTCTCACTCATGCCCTTTAATATTTCCTTCACCTGATATTCACTTTTACACGGCAGGAAGAAAATCTCGCTGTTTTCGTTCTTGTCAGAGGCTTGTATCCATGAACTTCTCGTTTGTTCCCTAGATAATGAGGTTTTACAGGCACCAAAGAATTTGTAATCAAGCAAATGTTTATCCCAGGTAAAGGTGTGCAGGATCAGATCCATGGACTTGTCATCAAACGCGATTCCCATTTCTTCATGCAGCCCTCTTTTTGCTGTGATCCATGGAGATAACCTGGTGTGACCCTGGTGAGTAAGGCCGTAAGTATCCGTTAAGGTCATATTTTCACCTACAGCGTTGTAGTACATATTTGGTTCATGATGCCCGCCACTTGAAGGTAGTATCGAACGCCGTGTAATCACCAGAAAATCACCGTCTTCACAAAAAACTGAAAGACCAACACTTAATGGGTTAGCAAATGCAGGGACAGGATATTGGAACGAGGGTTGGCTCACAAAATCTCTCAGAAATTCCTGTTCTTGAGTCGAACCATTATCAAGAATTTTATTCGTGGTTAAAAATTCAAAAAAGGAATATTTATGTCCTTTGATGCTTAATTGGTGGGAGGGTGTATTATATGATGTATCCGAGTGTAACCTATGCGGGCTGATGGACCTAACACCAAAGTGGGGATCATCTCTTAAATAATCGCTCTCCCATTTCGGAAAGCGTTTGGAGTAGATGTAATCGCGAATTTTTTCATTCAAGAAAAATTTACCATGTACAGTGATCAGAATTTCATCTTCGTCTTCAAAAATACCATTCTCCCACCCTGTTTGCACTGTCACAATTCGTGATTGTAAGGTGGAAACTCTTGATCGTATGCTTTCTGATTTTTTCCAGCCGCGTTTTTTCTTATAACGCGTAAACCGTTTTCCAATAATCGGAATGAATTGGTCAATGAAATAGCCAATGACCGCGCCGACCACAAGAATTAAGATTTCTAAGGAAATATTCATAAGTAAAAAGCCTTTTTGTCCAAAAACGAATAAAGTCTATCGGTTACATTATTTACAATAATTGAGTCTAGACCATTCCTTATGGCGTGGAATGCGATCGCTTTACCCGCTTAACCAACAATCAAAAATTGCTGTTAACACAAATTTAATTATACCTTTACCCCAATTTTTTATGCTTTTCTTTCTTATTTCTCCAAAAAATTCTGTATGACTTAGCGGAAAATTCTCAACCAATCTAAAATTTCCAGAGAGTTTAATAAAATCGCCCCGTTCCCCCTTTAGACTCTAGAGGAAGGATGTTGTAAGAACGAAGTGCACACCGTTCTATATTTTAATTCCTCTCCTTTGAGAAAACCAGATGCTTCCATCCTTTGATGCTCGTTTCCCATTTCGCAATCCGTGGAGATTCGTCAGGAAGGAGTTGTAACTTAACCCACTTAAAGCAAGATTGATTTCTCCCTGAATGGCTCTCTGGCAGTTCAGATTATCACAAAAAACATACAGGTTTCCATTCGAGGCTTCGTAAAATTTCATCCATTTCGTTTTTCGGGATATTTGATCCTTACTCACATCCCGCTCTACTTCAACGAATATTACCTCACCCGTTTTGGGATCCACTGCAACAATGTCTGGGATATAGGTTTCACCATTGGATAAATTAATAGCTTGTGCCCGTCCTTGAATTCTGTAACCTTCATCTACCAGGATTTCCCCGGCCTGTATATTCAGAATGGTATGTTCCGGTGAAGAATGGTGCTTTATTAGGGTATCAAATTCATTCTCCTTGGGGATTTTGCCAGTTAATACTTGGTATGCAACTTGACCCTCCCGAGTCAAATGCAGCACCGCAGGCTGATTTCCACCAGAACTTGATCCTTGCTCAACAACGCCACTTATCTGTTCAAC
>MTKZ01009291.1_pt2 | contig 17444 bp, 15 predicted proteins | sample 1042781 | NCBI WGS metagenome assembly MTKZ01 (sample SAMN06212207, study PRJNA360539) | anaerobic digester metagenome | biome: Wastewater treatment plant; material: sludge; isolation source: anaerobic digester fed with sludge from wastewater treatment plant | place: Denmark: WWTP Viborg ... | reverse complement strand
AGTCATGTTATTGGCGTCATTGGCGCCCTCCTGGTTTGAGGCGGGGGTATATAACACGGGTCTGCTGTATTTGTCAGGACTGATACCCCTGATGTTCCTTCCGTTTGTGGCGGTACCCTTTAAAATGCAGTCCCTGCGGACAGGGTGAAAAAAGGAAACAATGATGATGCAGTTGGTCAACCGTAACCGTTGGCTGCCCATACTGGCCGCAGTACTGTTTCTTGCCATTGTCATTGTGATGGCGGACTCGGTACGTACCTCACCCTATGCGCACTACCTGGAGCGTGTAGAAAAAACCGTCGACCATGACGCACTGGAGCGGCAAATAACGTCTGCTCCGGAAAATGACAACGCAGCAGCCCTTCTGTTGCAGGCTATTTCCCTTTTGGATGAAAGTTCTCCGGAAGAGAATAACGTATTGATTGAACGGGACTCGGGAATGATAAACAGAATTGCCCCGGGGGAGCCTGTTCCGGAAGCGTTAAGGCAGGTCCTCACAGATTACGTGTCCCGGTGGGCCGGGGTAATTCCTCTGATTCATGAGGGCGCGCGGCGTACCGGGTTTCATGTTGATGTATCCTATGAGCCAGGAAATTATCGGGACATTAGGGCCGCCTCTGCGCGCAACGAAAGATTTCGCTGGTTATCCGGGGTGTTGCGCTTTGAAGGCTTGGATGCTATCGCCCGGGGAGATGAATTCCGCCTGGAGACCTGCCTGGAAAGCGCCCTGCGCCTGCCCCTGCTTCTAAGTTTGGAACCACGGCATTTCTACGCCATTGCCGAATTCTTTGCCTCTGACGCGTTCTTTTTGCTGGAGCATGCCCTCAGCCGGAACATCCTTTCCAGGAACGCCTTTGAGAGGTATCAGCATCTTTTGGAGGCCCCATTTTATGCCTCCCTTTCCGTCATCCGGAGGGCGTATGCCTATGCTCTGGCCGACCGGCTGGAATGGCAGCTGGCAAAAGGATTTCTGTTCGAAGACGGCGATTCAGATTTCTATTTCGCGACACTGTGGCTGTTGTTTCATGCAGGTGCAATGGAAACGCATGAGCGGCTGTTTTATGATGTTCTCCTGGCCGATGCCGTATGCCTGCAGGAGCCCGAAGATATAGGCAAGGCGTTCACAGAAATTAGTGATCTTTTTTACATGTATAGCCGAAGCTGCCTGGATTTTTGGTCATACGGCATGCTCTTTAACGCTGCCCTGGGTCAGTTTGATATCTTTGCTCAGGCGGCGACCGCACGTATGGCGGTGGCGGCGGCCCGATTCCGACTGGACCATCATCGCCTGCCGGATACCGCTAAAGAACTGATTCCTGACTATCTGGATGAAATACCGCGCGACCCCTTCCGGCAAGCCCTTCCGTTGGGCTATCACCACGAACCGGACCGCGTCATTGTCGAAAGCCAAGGATACGCAATTACGGACCCTCTATCAGGAATTTTCCCCGGCAACGCTAAAATAGTTGACAGAAGTGTTCGTTTCACGATTCTGAAATAAACCTGGAGAAACGCACACCATGAAATCCCCCTATCGCGCTTTACTCTGGGAACAGGCACGTACTTCAGGTATGATTTGCCTGCTGGTGGGTTTGGTATCCGGCTTATTTCTATTGACGGCACATATTCTTTTTTCGCTGGGGAAAATGAATGTTGCAGATGGACGCCATGTTGGCATGACCCTCTTTTTCTTCTCCATGGCTGGTGCGGGACTGTTGGTCAGCCGGCAGGATATCCGGGGCCATATTGTCTGGACGATTGACCAGCGCTGGTTCCGGCTGCCTGTTCTCATGCCAGTCCTGTTAACCGTCGTTTTGGGCGCACGGGTTCTTTTTCTGACGGTACTGCTCGGCATACAATTTCTGGCGATGCTGACCTTGCCCAGAGTCGCCACTGAGGAGATTGTCTTTCTTGCGATAATTCCTTTTTATTTATACCTGCTGATACAGGCGGCGGCGTGGTCCTGGAAACGTATCCCCCTGCTGTGGTGCGGGTTGATTGGGGCGCTTTTGGCAATCCCCTTGTTGTTCCGGTTTTGGGGCTTAACGCCGGAAGAAATACTTCCATTATTAAGGACCCTGGTGCGGCCACATACCTTTGTGCTGGTTCCACCCTTGCTGCTGCTGATACTGGTCTACGGCATTTACCTGGAACGGCAGGACCGGTACATAAGCCTACCCAGGTTGCGGTTCTTCGCGGGTTGGCTATCCCGGCCGCTGTCCCCCGTGCTGCAAAAGGGAGCAACCGCCTTCGAGGCGCAATTCTGGTATGAAACACGCCGTATCGGCTGGGTGTTGCCCATATTTACCCTTGGGTTAACGGCGTGGCTTGTGCTCGTGTTGGTGCTGGTGGAGGAACATCCGTTCCGGTCCGGACTGGGTCAGTACATACCGCTGCTGGCGCTGGTCGGCGGCAGCCTGTTTGCCGGCATGAAGGGCCTGTTCCCACGCGGCGCTTTTCACCATCAGCGGCCTGTCACGGACTTCAGTATTGCGGCGGCGCGGCTGCTGGCGCAGTTGCGCGCCCTGTGTATTGCCATGGCTCTGGCATTTGTATTGTGCCTGCCCTTGTTGTTGGCGGGACCGCTCGAACGGTCGGTCCTGGTGCAGTTGCAGGCGGAAGGATTCGCTTCCGCCTTGGATGTGTTTTTGATCATTGTGCGTCCTCTGCTTCTGGCGGGGATGCTTTCCTGGCTGCTGCTCTGGATATTGACCGGTCCTGTTATAGCCCTATCCTTGGCATTGTTCAGCTTCATGATGACCTCCTCGTATATTTTCTCGGGTTATTATGGAAAGTTATATGACCTGTATGCGGTCTATGCCCTCGGGTTCATGGTGATTGTTGCTGTCCTGACCCTGGCATGGTTCATCTATAGCCTTTGGAGGGGTATCGCCTCCCGGAAACAAGTGTTCCTGCTCAGCACGCTGTCCCTTGCCGCGGCCTGTTTCCTGGCGCCCGGAAGCAGAAACTTGGAAGGGGTGCAGGGCTTTCTTCTGGCGTGGGCGGTGGGTCTGTGCCTGGTGCTGCCCGCCATCTCGCTGGCTTGGACTGTCCGGGGGCAGCGCCATGACACCGGGCTCGGGAGATTGCGCTTATGACACAACGCATGCGGAGACAACCTTGGGCGATTCTTGCGCTGTTAGGTTTCACACTTGTTTTTGCCGCTTCCGTGTATGACGCGCGGCGGGAACCTACCGCCAAACGGCAGCTGCGCCGGGCGGACATTGCCCTGTCCGTTGAAGAATTAAAAGAGCGTTATTCTCCGGAACCGTGGGAAAATAATGGCGCGAAGTTCTACCTCCAGGCCATGACGAAGCTCAGGGAACCAGAGAGGTCCACATGGGAACACCTGGTGATTGCCGGAGACCTTTGTTATGAATACGGCCATGTGTTTACCGGGGAGCAGCAGGACGCGCTGCGCGCCTATGTGGCCGCGAATGCGGAGACCATCGCGCTTATCCAGAAAGCACAGGAATACCCCTTTACCCGGCTGACCGGGGACCGGTACCACTTAATCCAAGAATACCCGGGGCAATCGCGTGCTTTAGCCCGGCTTGTCGCCTGTGCCGCGCTGGACGCCGCCCTGTCAGGGGACACGGCAACCATGGGTAAAATGATAACCACAGGATTGCGTCTTCCTGAAATCATGACCGAAGGCGGTCTGCTTATTGATGCACTGGTTGCCAAAGGGATATGCACTATTGCATTTGATGCCTTGGAGAACTGCCTCTATTATGTCTGTCCCCCTTCGGATACACTACATTCATGGGTGCGCGGCCTTGATACAGAAATGAATACCACCTATCGTTGGCTTCGGGAAATATTTAAAAATGAAACCACCTTCCAATATCAGGCGTTCGAGTATGAAGGCCCCTACTTCGATTGGCCGAAACGTCTTTACTGGCTGCGCACCCTGAAAAACCTCGCGCTGGAATGGACACAATTCAGCTACTTCATCCAAAACGGCTATGTTCTTAACATGAAATCCATCATCGCCGCAACCGAAAAACATAGCTGCGATTTGGACGTCACGCCGGAAGAGGAACTTCGGGAGGCCGGGTGGAGCGGGAACGCGCGAAATCCCTATGCATTTTTGGGATTCGATATTAACAGACGTCTACAGACCATTGCGGGCAATAACATCGCTCAGGCGGCGACAATCCGGGCAGCGCTGGCAACCCTGCTGTACCTGGACGACCATGGGATAATGCCGGACACGCTGGAGGCTCTCACACCCGTCTATCTGCCCCTTCCCGCGTATGACCCTTTCACCCGAGAGGAACTCATACGCTTCCGGGTAGACGACGGACAGGCCGTGTTTTACAGCGTCGGTCCGAATGAAAAAGATGACGGCGGCACGGAAGCGGAACAGGGAAAATCAATTTTGGAGAACGGGGATATCCGCTTCCGCCTGCAAATCGCGGAAATCGAAGCGGGGATTTGAGCCCTGTTTGCAGGAATGGACAGTCAGTGCGCGAACATCTTATAACAGCCGGCACCGTTGGCGGAATCCGCCGAAGAAAAGGACAACACAAAGAAAGGTAAAACGTACTCCTGTTGTGGGGCCCTTTAAGTCCTTTGCGTCCTTTATGTACCTTATGTCCTTTGGTTCAAGACACGATCCTGGTGTTCAGTATGCGGGGTTTTACTCCATTAACCGTGCGTACTCGGCATGTGACCCAATCCAGAACCAGATAATAACATCCCCCTTGAGGACGCCCAAAGCCCTGTAATCCCTGTTCACACAAGTGAAATAGACGCCCTTGCAGGATTGCACACACTTGAATCGTACGCTTGGGTGATTAGTACCTTTAGGATTGTCTCTAAAACTCAAAATAGGCCTGCCGAGCCTGCTTCTGCGCCTCTTTGGGCAATAGGGCATGCAAACGCCTGAACTGTTGTGTTGTATGGGATATCACGGGTCGTCAAGCGCGCAAGTTTTTGTGTTGCCCGCCTCATATTCCGTGAGCGCCTCAGAGGCCATATCTGCCAACAGACGCTGTGGGTCTGCGAACAAAGCATCCCAGTTCGTTTCATCCATTATGATGTCAAGAATAATTCTTGCCAACTGGTCCTGTTGAACCTCCGGCAGCTGTGCCGCTTTTGAAAATGCTTTGTCGAGTAACGTTGTCATGGCCGTATCTCCCGGGGCGCTTCCCGTCGTTCAGATGCCGTTTTTGACGTCACATGAACCTTAGCGTCTGCCTTAACATTCTCATCCGTTTCAAGACACTGTAGTGTACATAGCGCGGGTATTTCAACAAGGAACCAGACACTGTTGTTCGTCAAATCCTTACTAAAAAAAAGGTGTTGCGTGTTATTGATTTCGTATTGAACACGTGGTATCATTCGTTGCGTGTCTACTCTCGGAATATTGGCATTTTACTGCTTCGATGCCTATCCGAAACATGGGCAAGTATAGAAAGGAAGTATGCCGGAAATTTCAAGATTCCTTGGGATAGTTATCCGTATGTTTTATGATGACCATAATCCTCCTCATTTGCATGCTGAATACGGTGGGAATAAAGTGCTTCTTGATTTTCGGGGAAATATTATGCAGGGAAGCCTCAAGTCGAAAACAGCGCTCCGTCTGGTAAGAGAATGGATTGATATACACGAATTGGAGCTGATGGAAAACTGGGAGCGCGCGCGGACGGGTAGTCCATTAAACACGATTAGCCCGTTGGATTGAGGTGACTTATGTGGCGTTTAAACGATGTTACAAAAATTGAGTATCGAGGCGGCCATAAGTTTCGTATCGTTTTCGATGATGGGCTTCAAGGCGATATTGATTTTTCGGAGTACATCGGAAAAGGTCCGATATTCGAGCCACTGAGGAATGACGATTATTTCCAAAGAGCCTTGATAGCAGGAGGTACCATTGCCTGGCCGAATGGCGCTGATATCGCTCCTGAAACGCTTTATGAAAAACTGGAAAGCGAAACATCTTCCAGAGATATGCAGAGCCGCTCAACCGGATAGGGTTTATTTCCCGGTGTATCCATATTAAGGGGGCGTTAAAAAACTGCTTGGTGGCCCTTGTTTAGCGCATTTCTCGTCCAAATCAACTGCTTTCTCCGCCTCACACCCCGACAAAGTTTCTGACCATGGTCTTGCCATGTTGCGTAAGAATGCTTTCGGGATGGAACTGCACGCCCCAGACGGGGTAGTCCTTGTGCGCCACGGCCATGATGACCCCGTCTTTGGTCTGCGCGGTCACTTCAAGGCAGTCCGGACAGGTCTCGGGCTTGATGACCAGGGAATGGTACCGTGTCGCGGTGAAGGGGGAGGGTACGTCCTTGAAGAAGGTGTTGTTGTTGTGGGTGATCTCGCTGATTTTGCCGTGCATGATGACGCCCGCGCGCACCACGTCGCCGCCGTACACGGCGCCGATACTCTGGTGGCCGAGGCATACGCCCAGGGTCGGGATTTTCGGGCCGAGGCTGCGGATGACGTCCATGGAAATACCGGCCTCATAGGGGGTGCACGGTCCGGGCGAGACCACGATGCGGTTCGGTTTGAGCGCCTCGATTTCCTCCACGGTTATCTTGTCATTTCGGAACACCCGGATGTCTTTTTCGAACTCGCCGAAATACTGCACCAGGTTGTACGTGAACGAGTCGTAGTTGTCAATGATGAGGATCATGATTCCAACCCTTTCTCCGCGTATTCCACCGCCTTCATGAGGGCTTTCGCCTTGTTGACCGTCTCCTCGTATTCCCGTTCCGGGTTGCTGTCGTACACGATGCCCGCACCGGCTTGCACGTAGGCGCAGCCGTCCTTCAGGATCATGGTGCGGATGAGGATGCACGTGTCCATGTCGCCCGAGTACGAGATGTAGCCGCAGCCGCCCGCATAGGGGCCGCGCCGTTCCGGCTCCAGCTCGTCGATGATTTCCATGGCGCGGATTTTGGGTGCGCCGCTGACCGTGCCCATGGGAAAGGTGGCGGCGACGGCCTCGTAAGCGCTGCAGTCGGGCCGCAGTTTTCCGGCCACCTCGCTGACAATGTGCATCACGTGGGAATACCGCTCCACCACCATCAGCTTGTTCGGCACGGGCGCGACCGTGCCCGCCTCGCTGATGCGGCCGATGTCGTTGCGGCCGAGGTCTACCAGCATGATGTGCTCGGCCAGCTCCTTTTCGTCCGCCATAAGCTCCGCCTCGAGGGCGAGGTCCTCCTCGGGCGTGGCGCCGCGTTTGCGGGTGCCTGCGATGGGCCGCACCATGGCACGGTCGCCCTTCACCTGGGTCATGACTTCGGGACTGGAGCCGACCAGCGCGAACTCGGGGAATTGCAGCAGCAGCATATACGGCGACGGGTTGATGCAGCGCAGCGCGCGGTAGAGGGTCACGGGCCCCAGGCCGACCTGCCGCTTGAAGCGCTGGGACAGCACGACCTGGAAGATGTCGCCGGCGCAGATGTACTCCCGCGCCTTGCTGACCGCGTCGCAGAATGCTTCCTTGGTGAAGTTGGATTCAATTTTCGGTTCTTCGGGCGCGCTGTGCAGGCGTTCGGTCGCCACGACGAGTGGCCCGCGTAGGCGCTGCTCGATTTCATGAATCTTGCGCAGCGCTTCGTTGTAGACCGCGTCCGGGTGGTCCGTGACGTGGGCGTTCGAAACGATCTTGATCTTATTGTTGACATGGTCGAACACCAGCAGCGTGTCGGTAATCATGAAATACAGGTCGGGCAAGCCCAGGGTGTCCGGGTTCGTGTCCGGCAGTTTTTCGAACTGGCGTACCTGGTCGTAGGAAATATAGCCTACGGCGCCGCCGTGGAACGCGGGCAGCCCCGGTACCGGCGCGGGTCGGTACTGTGCCATGTGCTTGCGCAATTCATTCAACGTATTTTCCGAGGAAAACGGTTCTTCCTTCCCGTTGCGTAAGATTACGCCTTCCATGCCTTTGGCGCGGAAAACGATGGAAGGATTGGCGCCGATAAAGGAATACTGGCCGATGGTGTCGGCCTTTTCCACGCTCTCGAGCAGGAACGCATAGGAGGCGTTGCGCGCCACCTTTAAATAGGCCGTGACCGGGGTTTCCAGGTCCGCGAGGATTTCTTTATATACGGGGACCAGCGCATTATCGTGGGCCAGTTTGCGAAATTCATCCAGTGAGGGAACTATCATTACAGGAACTCCTTGTTTAAAAAAGAATACGAAAAGACTTCTCCAAGCCGGCGGTTTGGAGCATTACAGGGCATGTGAGCGTCGCCAACGGCGCACATGCTGTTCCAGTCCCTGTCTGTTTCCGTCCCGGTTCAGCATCGCACGGGAACTCCCTTTTCGGCGAGGTACCGTTTTGCCTCCAGGATGGTGTGTTCCTGATAGTGAAAGATGGAAGCTGCCAGCGCGGCGTCTGCGCCGCCCTCCTGCAGTGCGGCGCGCAGATGCTCCAACGTGCCCGCACCGCCGCTCGCAATGACCGGAATGCCCACGGCATCGGCCACGGCACGTGTCAATTCGATATCATACCCGTCCTTGGTGCCGTCGCAATCCATGGCGGTGAGCAGAATCTCGCCCGCACCGCGCGCCTCGGCCTCTTTCGCCCAGGCCACGGGTTCAAGCCGGGTGGCGCGCCCGCGTTCCCGCCCGCCGTGGCTCTTTACATAATAGCCCTCGCCTTCGCCGGGCTGGTATTTCATGGCGTCAATGGCGACCACGATGCATTGGGCGCCGAAACGCGCCGAGGAGGCGTTGATGAAATCCGGGTTTTCTATGGCAGGCGTGTTGACGGACACTTTGTCCGCGCCCGCGTTCAGCATGCGGCGAATGTCGTCCATGGTGCGGATGCCGCCGCCGACGCACAAGGGCATGAATACCTGCTCGGCCGTGCGGCGCACCACGTCCACCATGGTGTCACGGTTGTCCGTCGAGGCGCGAATGTCCAGAAATACGATTTCGTCCGCCTTCTCCTCGTCATAGCGGCGGGCGATTTCCACCGGGTCGCCCGCGTCGCGCAGGCCCAAAAACTTCACGCCTTTTACGACACGGCCGTCGGCCACGTCCAGGCAGGGTATAATCCGTTTTGCCAGCATGGGTTAAGTTCTCTTGCACTTTTTACTTCAGGACTGCGGATGGCTGATAAAAATTCAGGGTTCAACTCCACCGCATATCGGGGTCTTTTGTATCATCGGGTTTTTCCGTCAAGGGCGTATCCGTAATTGTGTTTTCCCATTCCGGTGCGACCGATGGCAAAACCTCTCCCTCAAGGTCGTCAAGAAGCGGCGGCAACGCGGTTTCCTCATCGGAACCGCCGGTTTCCACATCCTGCTTCGAGGCCGCACCGTTATAGTCAATGTCTGGCAACCGGGTGAGATGCTCTTCCTCTTCCGCAGTAATGGTGTCTTCCGGTTCTTCCTCAGCGGGGGCGCTTCCGGCTTTCACCGCCAGGGCACTCCCGGTGAAATTGTCGGTGGATACGGCTTCGGCGGGCGTTTCCGTTATGGCGGTATGGGGCGCATAGGCTGCCTTCTCCGCATTCGCGGCAACCTGTTCCCGCATCTGCCGCCCCGCTTTGGAGGCATTCACATGTACGCCCTTGATATTGACGCGAACCGTTCCCAGGTTCTCGACCGCCAGCACTTCCCGTGCCGTGGTCGCCAGGTAATCCGCCACCATTCTGGCGCAGCGGTTGGCGGCAAGGGCCGTGCTGTTTCTCAACACCACGTCGGCGATGATGGACGCCTGCGTGCCGCCTTTGTCCGGCTTGACATCAAGGTTGATGGCATATACTTCGGGCATTTTGCGCATGACTTTCGTAAGTGCCTTGCGTACCGGTTTCAACTGAATCTGTATGTCGCCCTGGGCGCTTGGATAGGTGATGGTTTTGCCTTTCCGGCCGGGGATGCGTGGAAGAAAACCGTAGCCTCCGACCACCACGAGCACAATGCCCAGAATCATGCCCGGCAGGCGGAGATTCAAGGAGCCGTCGCCTTGTCGCGGCCAGATGCTGAGAATATAATCGCGTGCCTGTTGCGCCTCCTGGATATCAAATATAAGGCAGAGGAGGAATACACCGCCCAGAAGAACCAGCAGGCAGATAAGTTTCATGACCGTGAGTTTCATAACAGGTATCCTTGTCAATGCGTTCGTTTACAGATTTCAATGGGGTATACTTCAGATCAAATCAAGTAAACTATACGAGGGTTAACGAAAATATCTTATCATAAAATGGTTTGATACTGCGAAAGAGCCGTTTCCACGCCGCCAACCAGTACAATGCCCGCCCTGGAATCTTCCCGGTAAACGGTGATGAACCCGTTCGGGAGCGTATGGTTCTTGATGCCTTTTGTGTTTACAGTTTTTTTCGGCCTTTATTTTATACAGAGGGGACGCGTTTCAGCTGTCCGGCGGGCTCTGGTTGTCGGAGGCAGCCCCGGTGGGCTACTATTACGGCCTGAAAAAAAAGAAAGGTCGGCAATCGGCCCGGCCTTGAACCATGGGAAGTCGTTGCATGGATGAACTATTCAGGCGTGTTCGTGTATGGCTTTTAGCGGCCCGCCCGAAAACCCTGCCTGCCGCCATCGCGCCGGTGCTGCTGGGTACGGCCCTGGCCTGGGGAGAGAGCGCCTTTCACGCGTTGTCCGCCTGTGCCACGCTGATAGCGGCGGTGCTGATCCAGGTGGCCGCGAATTATGCCAACGATTATTATGATTATCTCAAAGGCGCGGACACCGGGGAACGCCAGGGGCCTGTGCGCGCCACCCAGGCCGGGTTGGTGACGCCCGTGCAAATGCGGAACGCCACGCTATTGATATTATTCCTCGCCGCTCTTTTCGGCCTTTACCTGGTTTATCGCGGCGGCTGGCCCATCCTGCTAATCGGCCTGCTGTCAATGCTTTTCGCCGTACTGTACACGGGCGGTCCGTTCCCGTTGGGGTACATCGGTGTCGCCGACCTTTTCGTGTTTGTCTTTTTCGGGCCTGTGGCTGTTGCCGGCACCTATTATGTTCAGGCGCTGTACATACCTTGGCCGCCGATCTTTGTCGGGTTCGCTCCCGGTCTGCTTTCTGTCGCGATTCTGACGGTGAACAACCTGCGCGATGTGGACCAGGACCGGCAGGCCGGCAAAAAAACACTCGCCGTGCGGTTTGGTGTCGGCTATGCCCGCGTCCAGTACCTTGTCTGTATGGTCGTTGCCCTCGCGGTTATTCCCCTGAGCGCCGCCCTGCTCACGGGACGCGTTCTATCCTGCCTTGCCCTTTTCGCGCTGATTCCTGCGTCAGGATGCGTGAAAATTGTATTTACAAAATGGGAGGGGGCTATTTTGAGCCAAACCCTGGCGGGCACAGGCAAAGTGCTTCTGCTCTTCAGTGTTCTTTTTTCCCTGGGCTGGCTCTTTTCTTGATCCTGGTTCGTGCAGGAAACAGGAGGAAATCCAGGTAAAGTGCCTTGACTGCGGCGGGTAAAGAAATCACGCGGTTTATTTTCTTGAACTCTATAGACGACCTGGTTCGCGAAGTTTTTTCTCTGTCGCAGTAAATTCGTATAATGTTAATTCTTCCGCCGAACGCTGTGTGTGCATTATGCATGTAAAGGAATGCCGTCATGTCCGGTTGTCTGAGAATATTCCTCCTCGGATGGGGTTTCGTTCTGGCCCTGCACGCTGCCGGAGCGGAGGAACCCTGTCTTGAATCCCACCTGTTCTACTACGGCTGGTACGGCAACCCGGAAACGGATGGCCAATGGCGGCATTGGGACCATCCCACGCTGCCGCGGCATGGAGAAGGCACGCCCCACCGGCCACCGGAAGATATTGGCGCGAATTTCTATCCGGCCGAAGGCTTATACAGCAGTTTGAGCCGGAAGGATGTGGCGCGCCAGATGGAGCAAATCAGAAATGCGGGTGTCGGTGTGCTGGCGGCGTCGTGGTGGGGTAAAGACGATATCTCTGACCGGTCGCTGGCGTTGCTTTTTGAACTCGCCCCGGAATACGGGCTGAAGATTTGTTTCCACATCGAGCCCTTCCCCGGACGTACCGCGGAGACGGTGCGCGCGGCGCTGGTATACCTTATCGAACGCTACGGGAACCATCCTGCCTTGTATCGCTGCGCGCAGGCGGGAAACCGGCCCGTCATCTACCTCTACGACTCCTATCTGATTTCTCCGGCCGACTGGGCGGGCCTCTTCAAGGCTGACGGTGCGCAAACGATTCGCGGCACGAAATACGATGTCGCCGCCATCGCGTTGTGGGTTAAGGAGAAGGAACAGGGCTTTATGCTGCGGGGCGGTTTTGACGGGTTCTACACCTACTTTGCCACGGATGGGTTCACCTTTGGGTCCACACCGTCGAACTGGCCGCACCTGGCCGCCTGGGCAAAGGCGAACGGCCTGCTCTTTGTCCCCAGTGTCGGACCCGGTTATGTGGATACTCGCATCCGGCCCTGGAACGGCAAGAACACGCGGGCACGCGAAGACGGCGCCTACTACGACCGCATGTTTGAGAGCGCCCTGAAATCCGGGGCGCCGCTGGTTTCTGTTACATCCTTTAACGAGTGGCACGAGGGTACCCAGATTGAGCCCGCCGTGCCGAAAACGATAGAAGGCTATCAGTACGAGGACTACGGCGCCCGTGCGCCGGACTATTATTTGGAACGCACCCGCCACTGGAGTGAACAGTGGCAACGAAAGGAGTAAACGGTATGCGCCTGGTTATGCTGTCGGCCGTGTTGGTATTGAGTTGTGCCGCGGCGCTAAGCGAGGGGCCGCTTAAAATTAATGTTGGGGAAACCCTGCTGGAAGTGCAGGAAGGGGACATGCCCGTGTTGCAATACAAGTACCGGGATGTGCCCTTCAAACCGTATGCCCTGTCCTGGTTCACGCCGAAGGGTGTGAACATCCTGCGTGATGCGCCGGAGGACCACAAGCACCATCACGGGCTGATGTATGCCATTAAACTGGGCGACATCAATTTCTGGGAGGAAACGGATGTGGCGGGCCGGCAATTGCATCGCGCCTTCACGAATGTCAGGGTGGAGCCCAAACGGGCCGGGTTTACGGAAATGGCCGCCTGGCTCGGTCCCGAAGGCCGCAACGTTCTGTTGCTGGAAGAGCGCAGCCTGACCCACCACGCGACCGGAGGTGAAACCGTACGCCTGCTGACGTGGGAGTCGGTGCTGAAAGGGCCGAAAGAGAAAGGCGAAGTGACCCTGGCCGGGAGCATTTACCATGGGCTTGGCATGCGCTTCCCCGAGTTTATGGACAAGGTGGGCACGTTCCGTTTCGCGGCGGATGAAACCGGCGCGTTCGATGACGGCCCGCATCATCTCGCTCAGGCATCCTGGTGCGCCTATACCGTGGCCGATGCGGAGAACCCCGTGACTGTGGCCATGTTCAGCGCGAAAGAAAATCCACGTCCCACCCTGTGGTTCACCATGCTGGAGCCCTTCTCCTACCTGGCGGGTACTTTTGACCTCTCCCGGGATCCCATGACGCTTAAAGCCGATGAAACGCTCAGCGCAAAATACGGACTGGCGGCTTGGGACGGAAAGGTAAGTGATTTGGAGATTGACAGCGTATTCAATCAATGGACAGAAATAACGCATGAGAAGCGGAGAAGCGGTTCCTCGAAACAATGACTATTGTGTGTGTTTAGCGTAGTTCAATTCTGTCGGTATGCTATAATTTCCAAGTAATCTTTGCCGCGAGTTTCTATCTTGAATGAATTGTTGCACCTAGAGGAATTTTATTAGGAGGTTTGAGCCTATACCTACGGTATCCATACCTTATGAAGAAGATTTACTGGTTCTTTCCCGGAAATCACCGGAGGCCCTTGAAAAAGAATTTCGCTTTCTTCTTGCCGTAAAATTATTTGAGTTGCACCGCCTTTCCCTGGGTAAAGCCGCATCGTTTTGCGCTATGGACAAGATACATTTTATGTACGAATTGGGAAGGCTTCAGATACCGGTAATTAATCTGGATGATGACCAGGTGGCGGATGAAATGCGGGATGTAATAGAAATAAATTGAATACATAATGACAGGTCTATTGAGCAAAACAAGGAGCAATCTTATGAGAATGCATTTGGACAAAGTAAACCGTCGCGCCTTTTTGGGCCACACGGTGTTGGCGGGCGCGGCGGCGGCCGGACTGGCCACCCTATCGAAGCGGCGCGTACTGGCCGCAAACGAGGTACTGGGGGTCGGTGTTATCGGCTGCGGCGGGCGCGGCAACAGCCACCTGGAAACCCTCAAGCATATCCAGGACCATGACAAGAGTATCCGGATTGTCGCCGTTTGCGACGTGTATCGCCCACGCCTGAACAAGGCGGCTGAACGTTACGGGGCAAAGGCGTACATGGACCACCGGGAATTGCTGGCCGACCCCGCGGTGGACCTGGTCACCATCGCCACGCCGGACCACATTCACGGCTATCAGGCACTCGATGCCATCGCGGCGGGCAAGGACGTCTATTGCGAGAAGCCGGTGACGCACTGGCGGCAGTTTGAACTGACCAAAAAACTCGCACAGGAGGTGAAAGCCTCCGGGCGGGTGTTCCAGTGCGGCACCCAGGGCATGAGCGACACTGCGTGGAAGCAAATCGGGACGATGGTCCGCGAAGGCATGATTGGCCAGCCCATTCACGCCGAATGCGGCTATTTCCGCGTGGGCGACTGGGGTGAACGGGGCATGCCCATTGACGACCCGAACGCGCAGCCCGGCCCCGACCTCAACTGGGAGGCGTTCCTGGGGGATTCTCCGAAACGCGACTTCGATGTGAGCCGGTTCTTCCGCTGGCGCATGTACGAGGATTACGCGGGCGGCCCCTGCACGGATCTGTTTCCCCATATCCTGACGCCGGTCATGCACATGATGAACGCGAAACTGCCGGATGTTGCCGTGGCCACCGGCGGTAAGTTCCGGTACGAGGAACGGGAAGTGCCCGACACCTTCAATATGCTTGTCGACTTCCCCGAAAAATTTACCATTGCCGTGCTTGGCACCCAGGGCAACGACCACCAGGCCACTGAGGAGCGCGGCTCCGGCGGACGTATCCCGGTCATCCGTGGCTGGGACGGCACGCTCACGGTCCGGGGCAACGAAATTATTTTTATTCCGAACCGCGGCACGGAAAAGAAGGAAGAGAAATTTCCGGTTGAGCGCCAGGAAAACCTGCTGTACCATTTCCAGGAACTCATCGACTGTAGCAAGGCGGGCAACCCGAACACCAGCAGTCCCATGGAACTGGCCTACCATGTGCAGACCGCGCTGATCATGGCCTTCCTGTCCCTGCGCGAAGGGAAAGCGGTGCGCTTCGATCATGCGAACGAAACGTTGATCGTATAAGCCCCGCAAACGATACAACTCTCCAAGCCTGTGGGGTTTTCAATAGCCCCACAGGTTTTTCTATGCTGAGTCAGACAAGTCCGACAAGGTCTGACAAGTCTGATGCGTCTGATCGTTGCCAAGGCGCAGACGCAAGAGTACTATACCAATCAAAAGAAAATCCGCACCACTCCGGATCAACTCCGAATAAAATTCTTGACAAATTTGCAATCCTATTGCATAATATCCTCATGTGGATTGAAAGAGATATAATGTCCTGCCTGCGTCGGGCTTGGGAACAATTCCCTATTGTCGTCTTGACCGGCATGCGCCAGGCGGGTAAAACTTCGTTGGTACGACGGGTATTTCCTGACGCGAATTATGTTTCCTTTGATATTCCCCGTGACGCGGAGCATGCCCGCCTTGATTATGAGGATTTTATCGCAAGCCACAGCAGCCCGTTAATCATAGACGAGATACAGTATGTGCCTGAAATATTCCGGCATTTGAAGTATGTCGTCGACCGGGACCGGCGCCCGGGCCTGTATGTATTGACGGGTTCTCAAGACTTTTTATTGATGTCGGGAGTTGCAGAATCCCTTGCCGGGCGTTGTGCCGTCTTATCGCTGTCCACACTGAGCCTATCCGAGCTGACGTCGGTGGGTGGGGTGGATACGGATGCGTTCTGTTGGCGGGGGGGGTTCCCGGAATTGTGGCAGCGCTCTGAACTGGACCGTGATTTGTGGTACGGTTCTTATGTCGCGACTTATCTTGAGCGTGATGTGCGCAATATTTTGAACGTTTCTAGTCTTCGTGACTTCGACCGGTTTCTTCGTGCGTTGGCCTTGCGCGCGGGCCGGTTGCTGTCTTATTCCGATTTGGCCCGGGACGTGGGTATTACCCCCAATACCGCAAAAAACTGGATATCCCTGCTTGCCGCCAGCCGCCAGGTCTTTCTGCTTGAGCCGTATCATCGCAATGCTGGAAAGCGCCTTGTCAAGACGCCCAAGATCTACTTCACGGACCCCGGACTTCTGGTCTATCTGTTGGGGTTTCAGGAGTGGAGCGCAGTGGTGCAAAATGCCGCGTGGGGGGCGGTGTGGGAGAACCTGGCTGTCAGTGAAGTTTTTAAGTATTTTCTTAATCAGGGGAAACGCCCGCCCTGCTGGACNNAGGCGAACGCAGCAGGGTGACGAGATGGACTTGTTGATAGAGACTGGTCCGCAACAGTTCTTTGCTGTGGAGTGTAAAACAGCAGCCCGGGTAGAATCTCGGGACCTCAAAGGTTTTCAAGCCTTGGAAAAGGCCTATGGTGAAAAATCATTACAGAAGGGGGCGGTTGCATGCCGTACAAAGCGCTCTTATCCGCTGTCTGAAGGGGGGCGTCTTAAAGCGCTTCCCTTGAACGGCAGAAGCGGCTTGTTGAACTGGCTCCCTTAACGGAATGTCCTTTGGTTGGGTAATATACCAGTGAATCTCCTGTAGTTCAGAAGAAGGGTGGAGACCATGAATAAACTGTTGTTCGCTTGCCTGATGTTCGTTTTGTTCGTCCTCGTGGACGCCACCTCCGCCGAAGTACCATTCCAAATGATTCCCTACAAGCCCGATCCGCCGATCGCCATAGATGGGAAAACGGGCGATTGGCAGGCGGTAGCTTCCTCCTGGGCCTGCGCGCCGGAAGCGACCGCCCGGGCCTCCTGGCGCGACGAAGCGCTGTTTATCGCCGTGGAAACGAAGGGGAAGGAGCCGCAACCGGTATTCCTTGCGGTGGCGGACAGCGCTGAAAACGAACGCCGCCTGTTCCGTTTTGATCCGGCCGCGACACCGCCGTCCGTTACGGCGGTACATCCCGAAAGTGCCCCGATAGAGGGGAGTCATGCCGCGGCCGAACAGGGCGACCAGGGCTGGACCCTTGAGGTCTCTCTGCCGTGGGCGGCGGTGGGCGGGATGGAGCCCCGGGCCGGGCTGCTGTTCCGCATCGCTTTGGCGTTGACAAATGAACCTGCACCCACGGATGTGGCGTTGACTGCGGCACTGCTGACCGGCGCAGACGGCACGCTGAACGAGGCCCCGCCCGTGGCACAACTCTTCGCGGAAGAACAGATCGCGCCGGGCGGCAAAAATAGTGTTGCCTTTGAGGCGCCACCGTGTCCGGACGGGTTACGCGCGGTATTGT
>MTKZ01008149.1_pt4 | contig 17471 bp, 22 predicted proteins | sample 1042781 | NCBI WGS metagenome assembly MTKZ01 (sample SAMN06212207, study PRJNA360539) | anaerobic digester metagenome | biome: Wastewater treatment plant; material: sludge; isolation source: anaerobic digester fed with sludge from wastewater treatment plant | place: Denmark: WWTP Viborg ... | reverse complement strand
GATTTTGTTGTTTATAACCGTGCTTGGTCTGGGGTGTGGGAGCAAGCAATTTGGCTTTATAATAATGCCAAAGGGGTGTCGATTGCCTTGCCATTAAACCCAGCGTCATTCTATGATGGAGAATGGCTTGAATTTGCGGCTGGAGCCGATTGGTCTTTTGTAAATCCAGGTGCTCAGGCTTCAATTAAAGTAGATGGATACAATTGGGGTCCCATGGTCTCTGATTTGATTGCCCAAAACAATCCTCAAGGCGAGGATGACCCCCTTCCACCAGAACCCCTCCCACTCCTGATTAGTTATGGCATTTACCTGCCGATACTAATCCGATAAATCGCTTATAGAGCATACCATCTGAATTCATCAACGAGAGCAGCTAAGTGCTGCTCTTTCTTAATTATCTTCACCAAACCCCCAAATTTCAGGCATTTCCCCCCTCCACCACCCATAATCCATGCTAATATTTAAAACATGACACATATGTTCTATTGTTCCCATCATCAGTGCTAACCCGATGACCATTCTCAACCGCATCAAAACTTTGTTTCTTCCCCTTCCCAGCGCACCGCCCAATACTGCCCCCACATCGCCCAATGCGAGTAGCCCAATCGAAACCCTCTCCCTCTCCGAATCCGAATCCGAATTCCTCGTCGGCGCCGTCTCCCTCAACACCCCCGATTTCGACCGCGACCAATACTCCCGCGAGGAACTCCAGCAGCAGTGCCTCGACGCCTGGCGCCTCAACCCCCTCGCCCGCCGCATCACCGAAATCACCAGCCAATACGTCGTCGGCGGCGGCTTCACCATCTCCAGCCCCGATAAAGTCACCAACGCCTTCCTCAAAGACTTCTGGTCCCACCGCTTCAACCACCTCGATACCCGCCTCATCGAAATCTGCGACGAGCTCACCCGCTCTGGCAACCTCTTCATCCTCCTCAGCACCGATTCCGGCGGTATGACCTACCTCCGCCCCATCCCCGCCTCCCTCATCCACGAAATCCAAACCAAAGAGTCCGATATTGAACAGGAAGAAAGCTACACTCTTAAAGGCAGTTCTGACCTTGACCCTCTTGTTTATCCTGCTTACCGCCCTGAAACTGAGTGTTTTGATAATCTCCCTCACGCTGTTGTGCACTATGCCATAAACAAGCCCGCCGGCGCCGTATGGGGGGAATCCGACCTTGCCCCCATCCTCAAGTGGCTCTCCCGCTACTCCGCCTTCCTCGATGACCGCGTCCGCCTCAACCGCTACCGCAACGCCTTCCTCTACATCGTCAAAAGCCTGTACGCCAACGAAACCACCCGCCGCGCCCGTCAGACCCAGCTTGCCGCCAATCCTCCCACGCCTGGCTCCATCCTTGTCACCGACCAGAGCGAAGAATGGGAAGTCCTCTCCCCCAAGCTGGAATCCGATGACGCCGAACGCGACGGACTTGCCCTCAAAAAGATGATTGCCTCCGGCGCCGGTCTTCCCCTCCACTTCCTCGCCGAGCCCGAGAGCTCCACCCGCAGCACCGCCGAAGCCTCCGGCGGTCCCACCTACCGCAAATTCCAGCAGCGCCAGCAGTTCCTTACCTGGCTCATCAAAGACCTGCTCAAGATTGCCCTCGCGCGCTACGGTCTCGTCACCGGCACCAAGCTCTCCGATGAGATTGAAGTCCACCCCAGCGACCTCTCCGGCAGGGATAATGTCGCCCTTGCCATGGCAGGCTCCAACATCGCCAGCTCCTTCGAGACCCTCTATAACCTTGGCGCTGTCTCCCAGGAAGAATTCATCCGCGTCCTCTACCGCTTCATCGGCGAAGAATGCGACCCCCAGTAGATTGTCAGCGCCGGTACCGGCGTGGATATCCGCAAGATTACCAACCCATCCTCATCCTCCGCGCGGGACCGCAAGCAGCCCCTCAAAATTGACCCCACCACCGGCGACCCCAAGGAGTCTAATGCCTGACCCAATCAAGGTGTGTGCTCTCCAAGTCTGAATCAAGGTACAATTCCTTCATACTTTTAGCAACAATGCAAGCGAAACGCAGCAGGTATTAGGAGGAATATGAACAATAATGAATCTAATTCCGGATATGAAAAGAAACTGAGCCCGTGGTTGATCGTGCTCATTGTAATAATATTGCTGGCTTTAATCGTTTGTGTTGCTGTGGCGCTGTTTCCCGCAATCCTGGTCTTTGCTCCTGCTTCTTGGTGGTGTGCGCTATCATTCAATCAGCTTCCAGGCTGCCCTATTTATTGATCACGCACACTCTCAAGTCGCAATATCAATAAGTTAGTTTATTTGATTATTAATTGTGTTTAGTAATAAAACAAGCGAAGGTAATTTACCTTCGCTTGTTTTCAACCCGATGTCCTATTTGCCAGGGGTCGTGGTTCCGAATTTTTCAGGTATTTGGGCATCCAGGCGATCCCAACCATCCATGAAATCATTAATTTTCTCTCTGCGTGTTTCCGTAAATGAGTTGTAATTCCCCGACGGATTAATTGCGAGATCAGTTAATCCTTTATATGCTGTGTAAAGCTCAGTCACAGTGTCGTAGCACTTTTCCAGCCCTGAAGGTGGATTCTGCAATTCTTTCATCAAACTTCCAACAACTTCTTGATTTTTTTCAAGATCAGAGATTGTCGATTTTGTGGAAGAATCGTTGAACAGGTTACTTAACGCTTCGTTGAAGTCGTCAACAAAATACCCATTTGGTCTCGTAAACTTGTCTGTGGTGTCGTCATATTCTTCGTATATTGCGTTTGACCAGACACTTGCTACCAATCCAGATAATTCTTCAGCACTGGACCCCCCAGTAATCATTGCAACTTGGAGAAGAGATAATTTGTCAATGTATGAGTTAAAGGATTCTTCGTACGATTTTTGGGCTCTTTGTTCCATTATGTACTTGAAACCAAATACGGCCGCAATAATCACCGCTAACGATACCAACCCAATTGTAATTATTTTTTTGTAATTCTTGGTTGGTAATTTCAATCCTGTCACTTCAACCTGTTGGGGAGCTGTTGTTGCTTCACCTGGCTGTTCCTCAACAAGTGGATATCCACAGTGGGGGCAAGCCTTAACTTTGTCAGAAATTTCTTTTCCACACTCGGGACAATTAATTAATGCCATCTTGTTCTCCTTGATTATGAATTTGGATTGTGAGTAGTTAACATTAGTTTTGCCCACCTTTGAACTTAGTCTATATACTAGTTTATCACAACCTTTTTCATCAATAGTTAAATTGTCGAAATAATCAAATAAACTGGGTTTTATTTTTCCCTTATAGGTAACAGGATACTAATTCTTTCTCGTTATCTCATCTAATGTCTTTACTGGAATTCCCAATTCCTTACAGGCCTTGCAAAGATTCTTGTCACCTGTTACTAGTATCATTCCTTGAATATAGGCTGTCTCAGCTATTAAGGAGTCCTTTATATTATTCTTGTCTTTTTTTATTCTATTCATAGTCTCCAGAATTTCTATATATTTACTACCTGGCCCAATTTTGGAGTGGCCCAAGGGAGTTGTATCTAACACAAACGTTTCAATAGGAATGCTTCCACTCTCTGTTTCATCAAATACTTTGAACAGCTTAATTCTCTTCTCGAAGTTATTTGTGCCTCCAAGTTCTGTTATTTGGATCTGTGTGCAATAGTAATCCGCCTCTTCAAGTTCCAGAAAACTTAATTCTCTATTAAGCATGTGATTATAAACAGTTGTATCCAGCATATATCGTTCCATTTTTCCCTCCGATTCTTTCTATTCCAAATGACTGCAGTTATCATATTCAATAAAGGTACCACTAATCCACTCTGATTGTCGAGTAGAGATGCTAGCATCTGTTTCCGCTTAACTCCTGTCCGGCCAGCGCCCTTGACCGTCAGGTCTCCAAATTTCGTTTCCATAGATTTTACCTTCCTAATAGAAGCAGGTCGCCTTTGGTGGAAGAGGGACCTTGTTTTGCCTTCCCCTAAGGGGAAGGGGGACCGCTTGCGGTGGAAGAGGGTCTTTTCCATCCTTGATTCTTTACTCTTCCCCCTTGCCAGCCAAATCCCCCAAAATCCACCATTTCCTCCCTCCACCACCCAAAATCCATGCTACTATAGCATATATGTTCTATTACTTAGCGCTTTCCATCCGCCTCCATGCCTGATCCTCTCCGTCTGACGCTCGCCCTGTCCAATCCCACCTTAGCCCCCTCTGGTGAGTACGAAATCCTCGCAATCACCTCCGGTCTTGGAAACGGCTGGTCCTTCCCTCCCGCCGTCCTGCAGAGCTCCCTCCCTCTGTGGGACGGCGTCCACTGCTTCCTGGACCACGCCCTTACCCAACGCTCCGTCCGCGACATTGCCGGCATCCTCATCAACCCTAGCTTCGATGATGAATCGCAGGGTATCCGCGCCAACCTCCAGCCCTTTGGTCCTGGCGCGGACCTGCTTGCCAGCCTTGCATCCGTCCTCATCCCACCCCAAAAGGACTACCACATCGGTTTCAGCGCCGACCTGTCCTTCCTTGGCGCCAACCACACCGTCAAAGAGATCGTTAAAGTCCATTCCGTCGACCTTGTCGTCAACCCCGCCCGCGGCGGCAAATTTCTTGAGTCCAGGCAGCTTCAACGTAAGCCTGAGTGGGGTCAGCCCACATCAGGCTATGCTCTTCGCAAGAGCGAAGAGCGACCACTGGACCATGCTGAAGACATGAGTCTTCAGCCCCATACCTCAAACTCAAAAGAAAAAGGAGATTTAATGCCCGAAACCCCAATTCCACAACCCGACGCCACACAACAGGAAATCTCACTTTCCGAAGACACCAAACCTGAGTCGCGGGCAGCCTCAAGTTGCCCCGACCATGCTCTTCGCGAGGGCGAAGAGCGAGAGTCCAAGCATGCTCAACCAGAGTCCAGGCGGGGTCAGCCCGCAATAGACCATGCACTGCATGAGGATGCAGTGCCATCATCCCTCCAACAAGAGCTCAACCGCCTTTCCTCCCTCCGCCGCCAGCTCTCCTCCCTCACCATGGACCAAATCCTTGAGACCTCCCGCCTGCCCCGCCCCTCCATCGACCACATCAAAAGCCAGTTCTCCGGCACGGATTTCTCCCTCGACCAACTCGAGACCGCCATCGCCGAGCACCGCAAACTCCTCTCCGCCCTCACCGCCTCCAATGCTATCGCAGCCTCCCCCCGCGTGGACCAGATGACCGACGAAACCGACCGCATTCAAGCCGCCGTGGAAGACCTCTTCGGCATCCCGCGAGACCCTGCCCGCGCCTCCATCAAAGCCCCCAAGCTCACCGGCATCCGTGAGCTCTACCTCTCCCTCACCGGCGATACCGACCTTCACGGCGGCTACTTCCCCGAGCGCGTCCAGCTGGCCACCACCGCCGATTTCACCGGCCTGGTCAAGAACGCCCTCAACAAAATCATCTCCAACACATGGGAAGAGCTTGGCCGCGCCGGCTACGATTGGTGGAAATACGTCAGCACGCAGGAACACTTCGCCACCCTTCACCCCATCACCGGCACCCTGGTCGGCACCGTCGGTTCCCTCCCCACCGTTGCCGAAGGCGGCGCCTACACCGAACTCCCCGTCGGCGATAGCCCCGAAACAGCCAGCTTCACCAAGTACGGCGGCTACATCCCCCTCACCCTCGAGCTTATCGACCGCGATGAAACCCGCAAACTGCGCGCCTACACCCGCGAGCTGGCCTCCGCTGGCATGCGCAACATCTCCAGCCTGGTCTCTGCCATCTTCACCGCCAATTCCGGCATTGGTCCCACCATGGCCGATACCGGCGCGCTCTTCAATGCCACTGCCGTCACCACCGCCGGCGGACATGCCAACCTCACCACCACCGCCCTCTCCAGCACCAGTTGGGATACTGTCTGCGCCAATGTCTACAAACAGCCCATGCTCATCAAGAACGCCGCCACCTACTACGGCACCGGTCCCCAAATGGCCGTCAACCCCAAATTCCTGCTCATCCCCCGCGCCATGCAAAAGCTTGCCCGCGAGATTTGTGAAGGCAGCTTCGTGCGGGAAAGCGGCTATGTTTACGATAATGTCCTCAAAGGCAGCGCCGTCCCCATCACCATCCCCGAATGGACCGACGCGAACAATTGGGCAGCCGCCTGCGACCCGCTCATTGCCCCAGCCATCTTCATCGGCGAGCGTTTCGGTCTCATGCCCGAAATCTTTGTTGCCGGTTCCGAGCTCTCTCCCGCTGTCTTCACCAACGACGAGCACCGCCTCAAAGTCCGCCACTTCCTGGCCGTGTGGGTCAACGACTTCCGCCCATTGGCAAAAGCTAACGTCGCCTAATACAGTGGAAGGGGTATCTGCATGGGTATCCCTTCCATAATCAATTATTCGTCATCGCGAGGAGCGAAGCGACGTGGCGATCTGCCTGTTGCTTTTTTTACAATCAACTTTTCGATTCAGCCATGCCCTTCACGAGGGTGAAGGGCGAAGCCGCGAGTTTGAGTGGCTTCAAGTCTGAGTCCAGGCAGCATCAACTTAAGCCCGAGTGGGCTCAACCCACATCGGGCAATGCTCTTTGCACAAGCAAAGAGCGACCACTGGACCATGCGAAGCATTGGAATGCTTCGCGACCATCATGCCATGCCCTTCACAAGGGTGTCGCGCGAAGCCCAAGAAGTTAATCGCCCTCCCTTGGGGCTGCTTGCGTGCCGTAGGCTAAGGGACCGCGCAGCGGGGGCGAGGGTCCTTCACCTCCTTTCGTCATCGCGAGGAGCGAAGCGACGTGGCGATCTGCCTGTTGCTTTTCTCCTAACAAACGCCCTTTCAAAACACGCTAACCCAAGGGATAAAGAAGCTCCTTTCTCTTTATCCCTCCACTAACTTAGGAGCCATATATGAAACCTACCACCATCACCCCATTAATCCTCCAAAAACTTGGTTTCCCCCATCCCATGGACTACGACGTCAAACCCGATGGCACTCTCGCCGTCATCGATTACAACGGTCAGAAGTTCGTCATCCCTTACAAGGATTATTCTGCCTTGCTCAGTGAATCTAATGTAACTGTCACCGCCACGAAAAAACGGAAAGCTTCCCCTGCGTCCGGTCCACAAAGCTAATGCCCACACTCACCGACCTTCTCTCCCGCCTCTCCACTCAGTTCATCGACCTCTCCAGCGTTGCCGTCCCTTCCGCCGTTCAGACGGAAGGGATGCGCTCCTCCCTGGAGCGCATCAACCAGCAGCTTTCCACCGCCTACACCATTCAAGGATTGGATAGCGCCCTTGCCACCGACCTCCCCGCCGACTGCCTCCCCGCTCTCCTCTCCGGTGCGGCTGCCTTCTGCCTGGACTATTCCCTGCGCAACCGCCTCACCAGCTTCCCCCGCGCCGACCAGGCTATGGAACACCTCCCCAATTCTGTTTCCGCCCTCCAGACCCAATTTCAACAAGCCCTCGCCGCCCTGCGCTTGAACACCTTCGCTGTCTCCGACCAGTCCCCTTTTTCCCCCCTCGACCTCCCCAATCCTCTCACTTGGCAGTATGACGTCGCTTGAAACACAAAATCTTGTTTATTTAATATTCAAATTAGCAAGTAAATTTTCATAACCTTACAATTCGCCAATTCCTTAACCGGCACATTGTGAAGAAACAGAACCCCCCTCTTTATGGCAGCATGGTGTAAAATGGTTAGGGTTATGGGTAAACCAAATTAGCAGTAAAGGAGGTGGGATGCGGTTTATCACAAATTTATTGATTGATCAAAAAAAGATTGATGACATTAATCGCGTCATTGTCCAAGATCAGTTCCATGAACAACTTGAGGCAATTCGCCAGATCAATTTAAATTTCCGACAACGCCCAAGCATAACTGAACAAGAGTTCCCGCCCGATGTTCTGTCCTCTCAAGCGTTATTGAATCAGATCGAACCGGTCATGATTCATGATTGTGACGCACGGAACGGTATGGAGTATGCGAAAAGCATCCTTTTTAGTGGTTATGATGAATCGAAAGCGAAATTTCTTGCACTAGAAGGTGAAGCACAATTAACCACTCATGTTGTGACGCAGGTTATCAAAGCTGAAATTGTTCCTACGTGCAAAGTGAGTTTCTATTTTTATTCAAAGTCTTCTCTCCTCGAACAACAGTCAAATTACGTTAAGTACTCCAATGACATAACAAGTGATTCGAATCTTGATTACATCCATGATCGCAATGAATTGTTGGTGTCCTCGGTTTTTGGGGATTCCGTTCTTTTTATAGACGGTCCGTTAATTGGAGGCAACATCTCAGGTTACAATCTGCGCCTAGTGGGCCTGCTTCATCAGAAAAACATATTGCCAGTTTTTATTGTAAAGAATAGTGAGAGTAGTTTAGTTATTGATAATTCTCCAGAGTTTCGGGGAAAGTACAACTCAGATTTACACTGGGCTTATAGTGTTTTGAAACCAGGCCAACGTTCAGCTCTATTTCAATATACTGACCAGATAAACCATTCTAACTCGAAAGTGTTCTGTTATATAAAGCCATTTTATCGTGTAACTACTCAACGAATTGAATTCTCTGTTCCCTCATTCCAGACGAAGTATAATATTCATCAATAGCCAGAAACCTCAGGGTGAACTGGTGATTGGAAAGAAAAATGGAAAAAGTCGAGCCGTCCGAAGTTTCTGGCGTAAGGGAGCGATAGACCGTGTGCCGTTGTAGCCACAAATTTCGATATATATGTTGTGGGCACATCTATGGAACTGGCCTCAGCCGAAAACGTCCGCCTCCAGGAAAAGGGTGTCGTATTATTATATCCACCACACCTGGCTAAGAGAAAGGATCAATAAATTGGCTGATACCGAAGCTCTAAAAGATTTCCTGGGTATTCCCCGTAAACTAATTCCTTGGTTTCCAACCATCGATGACGAACTTTGCAGTGGTTGCGGCCTTTGCGTTAAAGCCTGCAAGCACGAAACGTACGCTTTTAGGGATGATGCAAGCAAAGTGGTTGTCGCTAACCCATATCACTGTGAAGTATACTGCGAAAGCTGCCGCTTCCAGTGCCCGGTTGGCGCGATTTCATTTCCGGACCGCAAGGCAATCAAACTGGTCTTCAAAGAACTGCGCCTGCAGTATCCACCCACAGCATAATCCACGATCAATAGGAGAATCCTATGTCTGAAGAAAATCTACCTCGCTTTATCCAGTGCATGTGCCGTGGCGACTGCCCAGGCTTTACACAACTGAATGTCTGGAGCCTGGTCAATTACGTCCGCAATGAATTGGATGTTGAGTACACCGTTGTTCACCCGCAGCTGTGCGTGGACGACGGCGACCGTTTTTGGCAGGACCTGGCCAAACCAGGCGTTACTTACATAGTCGGTGGCTGCGACCCCAAGATGCAGCGGAAGATGTATAAGGACGCTCTGGCCGCAGTAGGCGCGGATTTCGATAAGCAGGTCATCGCCCTCGACCTGCGCAATATGCCAACTGATGAGGCTATGCAGAAAGTTACTGCTGCGTTCGAGAAACTCAGCGCTTCTAAAGCATAAGCGTAAACATGGCCAGGCATCGATTGTCCACCGATGCCTGGCCTTCCTCTCTTGCTTCGGATCACGTACTCCTTTAAGCCTTTGCTTCCGACCCCCGCCATCCCTGAAGACAATTTCTCTACCCAACCTTGGCATGCGCACTTGACGGATCTTCGGATTGGCATATAATTCAATTTATATTGAACTATGACGAAGAATGTGATGAATACCAACAGTACGTCAGAAGAAGAAATGAGCAGAATGGTGCGCATGATGAAAGTCCTTGCCGAACCAAACCGCTTGGCATTGCTCCGCAAGATTATGGACGGTATTCAATGCAATTGCGAGTTGGGTGGGGAATTAAACCTTGCGCCCAACCTCATTTCACACCACCTCGGTGTCCTCCGCGACGCTGGTCTGATTAATCTTGAACGCGATCAGTTCGATGCCCGCTGGATTTACTACTCCATCAACCAGGAAGCCTTGGATGACTACCTGCGCCTCTTTACCGAATTCCTTAACCCCAAACGGATCCTGCCTCGTCAAGTCAGCTGCGGACCAAGTATTCCCTGGATGACCAAATCCACCTAAATTATCAAAAAATTTTTTTTACCAAAATACTTCAAAGGAGATTGTACAATCTTGAACCCACAAAACCAAACTACCCCTTCCATGATTAATGATCAGGCATCATCCGTGGTCCTGGATGTTGAGATTTTCGACCCGCCATTGTGCTGCCCCACCGGATTATGTGGACCTGCCCTGGATCAGAATCTATTAGACCTGATGGAAACCATCATGGAATTACAGAACGAAGGCTACCAGGTCAAACGCTACCAGATGAAAAGTAGTCCCCAGGCTTTTTTGAGCCAGTCTGAAGTCATGCGTTTAATCAATTCAAAGCAAATGGCTGCTCTGCCGATTGTCCTTGTGCGGGGGCAATTGCTTACATCCGGATTTTACCCAAAATTGGTAGAGATTAAAGATCAGCTGAAAGGAAAGAGTCAATAAATGTCAACACAATACATTTTTTTCTCAGGGAAAGGCGGGGTTGGTAAGACATCGATGGCTTGTACCCACGCAGTGCGTTTGGCGGATACAGGCAAAAAGACCCTGATTGTCACCACAGACCCAGCTTCAAACCTTGCGGATGTCTTTGAACAGGAGATCGGTCACCATATCACCTCAATCAACGGCGTATCCAATCTATGGGCGATGGAAATCGATTCTGATAAAGCCACGCAGGAATACATCGATCACGCCATGGAACCTATCCGTGCCGCTTTTCCCCCTCAAATTGTGCAGGTTATGGAAGAGCAAATGAGTGGTCCCTGTACATCTGAAGTGGCTGCTTTTGACCGATTTACCGATTTTTTGGATCCTTCATCGGAAAATGATATGCCTTTCGATGTTGTCATCTTCGATACTGCCCCAACTGGTCATACCATCCGCCTTTTGGAATTACCTGCTGAATGGAGCCAATCAATTGAATCCGCAACTGCAGGCAATGGACAGACATGCCTTGGTCCTGCGGCTTCCATCCAGGCGGCCAAGTTTAAATATGAGCGTGCCTTGTCTGCCATGCGCGATAGCACGCAGACTACTTTTATCTTTGTCCTCCACCCAGAAGAAATTTCCATCAAGGAAACCCTCCGAGCGATTGAAGAGCTGAGTAAGCTGGATATTTCTAACTATCGCCTGATTGGTAATGGCATCATTCCTCCTGAAGCCGCTAATAACGCACTTTTTGCTGCCCGCGCCAAAATGCAGGCTCGTTATCTAGCCCAGATTAATGATTTGCCCTATCCAAAACAACTTATGACACTGCTTTCAGGCGAGATCAAGGGGGTACAGCGGCTCCGCCAAGTGGCGCAGATCTTCTTCGACGCAAAACCTGCCAGTACCACCTTCGAAGCAGAACCCGTTTCCGAACAGGTCATCCCCCTTCGTTCTTCCCTCGCGGAAGTCCGCTCTCGCATAGAACCCAACGGTCACCACCGCACAGTCTTCTTTGCTGGTAAGGGTGGGGTCGGCAAAACGGTAGCTTCTTGTATCACCGCGGTCTGGCTCGCTCGTCAGGGACATAAAACGCTCCTGCTAACCACCGATCCAGCAGCCCATTTGGGGGATGTTCTCGATAGTACTGTGGGCGATGTGATCGCTCCTGTACCAGGTCAGCCTAACCTTTGGGCAGTCAAGATCGATCCTAAAGCCGCTGCCGAAACCTATAAAGCCCGCATCCTCGAGGACGCGCGCCGGCGAGGGCGTCCAGAAGAAGCCATCCGGTCGATGGAGGAAGAGCTCGCCTCGCCTTGCACCGAAGAAATGGCTGCCTTCGATAAGTTCATTGAATACGCCTCCGAAGGGGAATGGGAATCTGTTGTTTTTGATACTGCTCCGACGGGCCATACTTTGCGCCTGCTTGAGCTGCCCATGGATTGGAGCAAACAACTGGATGTCAAGATTTTTGCCTCAGTCGATTCCAATGCGGCAGACGATATCACCAAGCAGCGCTTTGGCAAGGTGATTAAAATGATGCGCGATCCCGATCAAAGCACTTTCGCCTTCGTCATGTACCCCGAAGCCACGCCGATTATCGAAGCCTGGCGCGCTGCTCAGGAACTCCAGACCGTCGGTATCCCTGCCAGGTTGGTCGTCGCCAACATGGTCATTCCTGTTGACCAGGCAAATACCGGATTTACCCACGCTCGTCGGGTTATGCAAGAAAAATACCTGGCGGAAATTGCGGAACGTTTCATTCTCCCCATTGCTCAAATCCCCTTGCTCCCCCAGGAAATCAAGGGATTGAAAATGTTGGCTGAATTAGGCGAGCAAATCTTTGAGGAACGCCCCCAATAATAAATGGATTGTGAAAGGATATCAGGATGAATCCGCAAGACGCGAAGGATTTGGAAATTGTGCCAATACCTACTTTGATGAACACCGTTCAACAGTTTTGTCGCACTTTTGCGGAAACCCCGCAATTTAAGGCGTTTGAACAAGCCAATGCTTTCCTACAAGGTGACGATGAAGCTCGCGCCGCTGCCCGAGCCTATCTTAGTAAATATGGCTCTCTGAGGGTCTCAATCATGTTAAAGAGTGTCACCGATCAGGATAACCTCGAGTTACAAAACTTAAAAGCCGCGTATGACCAGTTGCCTTCGGTAGTCGCTTTTGCCGATGCGGACCTGAAGTTGCGTGCAATTTCCCAGACGATTGGCGCGATGTTGTCGCTGTCCATAGGTATGGATTTGGGCAAGAATTGTCCGCCCCCCGGCGCATGTTGCTAAGGAGACACAATGACCATTCCTATGAATGAAATCCCAAGCGAACTTTTAGAAGTAACCAACGACCTGGCAAAAAACCTTGCCCAGTCAGAGCCCTTTCTGCGCTTGAAGCGGGCGAACAATATGTTGGAATCCGACCCACAGGCCTCCCAGTTGTGGACACAATTTTCACTCATGCAGCAGAAAGTGCGTTCTCAACAATATTCCGACGACTATTCTCAAGCCGATGTCATAAAGCTTCATGCATTACGAAATTTGATCGAAGGAAACCAAACAATCAAGGAACGCGCAGCCGCTCAGGAAGCTGCCATCAATTTGCTGCGCGAAGTGAATCTGGAGATAAGCAGGCTTCTCAGATTGGATTTTGCCGACCTGACCCGCAGCCTCTCAAATGAATGAGGACTGATTGGAAATATATCAACGCTTTTCCTTAAAGGAATAAAAAAATGGATAATAATTTAGAAGTCGATATGGAAATTGCCCCCAGAGAGGTGGTGATGCAGTCCGCCAGACAATTCGCGAAACTGTTTACTGAATCACCACTCTTTCAGGCTTTTGAGCGCGCGTACACAAACTACGCTGAGGACCCTGCGGCCAAGAAAGCCCTCGAGGATTTTCAGAATAAGCAGGCACCTTTGAGAGGCTTAATGGCGCTAAACGCCGTCAGTCCTCAGGATATGCTTGAAATACAACGCCTTCAGGCTGAATTCTACAATCAGCCTTCGGTCAAACAATATGCAAGGGCGCAGGATGAACTAATTGCGGCATCTCAGGAAATTGGCGATCTTCTCTCCGAAGCCATAGGTTTGGATTACGGCGTATCTTGTCGTGTAGGTGGGTGCTGTGGATAATAGGCAAAAAGTTCCCCCCACCTCAGGTAAAGTATCCGACCAGATATTGAATGCTGCCTCGGAGTTAGCGGAAAACCTATCCCACTCCGCAGATATTCTTGGTTTCAGGCGGGCTGAAGACGCGCTGCATTCAGATCTCCAAGCTGTGCAGTTGTTGAAGGATTTATCAAAGATGCAGCAGAAAGTCCGTGACCAGCAATATAATGGCTCCTTGGTCCAGGCTGACCTGGCCACCTTGCGTAGTTTGCAGGTTTCAGTCGCCGAAAATCAGGCCATTCAAACCTACCTGGCTCCTCAAGAAGCTGCCAAAGCATTTTTGCGTGAGGTTAATCAGGAAATCAGCCAGCACATGGGCATAGATTTTGCTTCATTAACACGGCGGTCTTCATCATGTTAATCGAAAATCTGGCAAGCATGAACGTTCGGATTGAGAGCAGGAATAATGCCGATTTATGATTACCGTTGCAGGAAATGTGGGACGAGATTCGAAGTTCGGGCAACTTTTGCTGAGAAGGAAAAAGGATTAACCGCGATTTGCCCGAATTGCCAGGATGACCATCCCGACCAGGTCGTGACCGGCGGTATGTTTATCCGTCTTGGAAGTAATGACAGCTTTCGCGAGTCATCCTCTTCTTGTGGACCTGGCTCAGGAGGCGGTTGCTGCGGTTGATGTCAAAAGAAATATTAATTCAGGTCATCGGTTCGCCAGTGGCATGCGAAGATGGGTTTAAAGAGAGCTGGAGGGATGTTACCGAGTGGTCGGCTGAAAAGTTGAAGCCGCGTTTTGGTGATAAAGCGCATGTCCAGTATTTTGACTTGTTTGACCCTCAATGTCCAGCTTTTCCCCGCGATGCCCAGCTGCCAGTCGTGCTGGTGGATGGTGATCTTTTAAGCAGCGGTGGCAAAATATCCATGTCTCTGATCCGAAAACGGATCGAGCAGTTGATCTGAGAATACTGTGTCTGAAATTGAGATTTTTACAGGAGTCGCATATTAATCAGCATTATCCTAAGAAAATGTTAGCCATCCTTGCCCATCCCGATGATGAAAGCTATGGAATGGGGGGAACCTTGGCAAAATTCAGTCATCAGGGTTGGCGGGTCTCCCTCTTATGCGCGACGCGCGGTGAGCTTGGAATCCCTGGTGTTCCTCAGGATGCTGCCGGCAAGATTCGGGAGCTTGAGCTTAGGCAGGCTGCAGGTCACCTCGGCATTTCGGTTGACTTCTCGGGTTATATTGATGGAACTCTTGCTGATTTGGATCCAGACCAGATTCTTAAGACACTGATTTCATCGATAGAAAAGATTCAGCCTGATATCATACTGACTTTTGGTCCCGATGGGATATCAGGACATCCTGACCACGTCACCGTGTCGCATTTTGTCACTAAGGCAGTCACTCAATTTTTCCCGACTGTCACTCTGTTGTATCTTGCCCCCTCCGAAGCCACGCTTCTGGGGTGTGGAGTGTCCTCTAACAATCCCGAACCGGACTCAACCTCAATTAAGATAGATATTTCAGGTTTTAAGATTGAGAAAATTAAAGCGATTCAAAGCCATCTCAGTCAGACCCCTGCCTTGAAAAGAAAAGCAGAGGAAGAAGTCGACCAAATTCCTTGCAGTGAATATTTTACGGTCGCGCAGCCTGGTATTAACCTCCAGTACCTCTTGGAATAGGATAATACATAGGGAAAGGGAGCCAGCTTCTCTACCGGCAGGGTGGCATGACCTTCGTTCCTCCATTTTCTACTGATAAATTCCTATGCTTCATNNGCGTCCAGATCAAAAAGTTGATCCATTTTTCTATGGGTTCCAGTCGTTTACGTGTTTATCGGGAATCATTTTGCTATACTCTTGGTGGTGTAATGCTCATCAATCCATCTTTGATGAACAACCCCGCTGATTCAGTGATAATATTTGGTGTTGCCTTTGCCATCAAACCACTAATTTTGCTGGTCCATAGGTGGCTTCTTCCACGTATGGGTATCCACATTGGTACTGAATTTTCTAAGAAGGCTCAAAAAATACAAAATCTATCCAAAGGAAATAATGACTACAAAAAACAATAAAAAAGAAAAAAAGGATTTTTCACAATGGATAAAAATTATGGTCGTTGTCAGCGTTCTCCTGGCTGTCCTTTTGGTCATGTCTCTAAAGAATGATAAGTCGGAAACAATTATAGAAGCTACGGGTGTTTCTACGCAAGAGGTGGAAAACGCCCTCTCAGTGCCTGAGAATGATGCACAAGATGCATCAGGCACCCCTGAAGAGCAATTAGACCGTTATCTGGAATCAGGGAAACCAGTTTTTGTTTTTTTTCACTCAACTAATTGCCAATCTTGTATCGACATGATGGCAATCGTAGACCAGGTTTATCCAAAATTTGAGTCCAGCGTGCCTCTCATTGATGTCAATGTGTATGATCCAATTAATGAAAACTTACTAAGGCGTGCCCGCATCAAGACCATACCAACCCAGCTTTTTGTTGATGCCACCGGTCAGGGAAAAATCGCAATGGGCATTATGACGCCAGAGCAGTTGAGCGAGCAGCTTGCTTTATTAGCAGGACAATAAGATGAACATTGATCCAGCTCTCCTTCAGCCTGGTTCCATTCTGGGCTATCTTTTGGTTTTTTTGGGCGGTATCTTGACCAGCATCGGGCCTTGTAACGTTGCCATGATCCCTCTCATCATTGGTTACATTGGCGGATCGACCCAACTACCACGAAAAAAAGCTTTCGTTATCTCCCTGCTTTTTGCCCTTGGGTTGTCGGTCACCTTCGTGATGCTTGGCCTGATCGCATCATTGGTGGGCGGACTCATTGGGGGGACTACCAGGATCTGGTATTACCTTGTTGCCGCTGTTTGTATCGTAATTGGGCTTCAGATGTTAGGCATTTTTCACATCCCCATACCAGGTTGGTTTGGAAAATTGCGAGAAGGTGTACATGTGAAAGGCTTATTAGGGGCATTCCTCTTCGGTCTTGTCTCTGGATTGGTTGCATCCCAATGTGCCACACCTGTCCTTGGCGCTATCCTCACCTACATTATGGCACAAAAAGCTTCAATGGTTTATGGTGCTTTTTTGTTGTTCATTTATGCGCTTGGGCGCAGTGTTCCCATCATCTTAGCCGGCACCTTCACGGGAGCTCTCAAAAACTTGCGCGCCTTTGGTAAATGGGCAGACCTGGCCGAAAAAATTGCTGGAGTCATCATCATCCTGGTTGGGCTGTATTTCGTCTGGATTGCCTGAAACTCACATCCCATTATCTTTTGTAATGTCAGGTTAATTCTGCGGGATTGCAGCTTAATAGCAAGAGTGGTTTCCCATCGTTTACAGAGGCACCCGATCTTTGGCGCTCGGTTTCTAGTCACACGCGAAGTCCAAATTCTAATCAAGGGTGAAACCCCAGTCCAATTCAAGTATCCTTGAACCCACGCCTTTTTTGTGCGTATCCCTCTCCATCACTTTTTAATCACCAATGTTTAGAGTCCATTGGAATTCAAAGCCGGCTTTCTTTCCCTCAATATTGCCGTCACATAGACCCTTTCGTTCAAAACGCCTCGAATTCACTTTACACCCTCGAATGCTCCACCGGACTGAACCTCTCATGCGCAACCCGCAAATCCTCATCCGTCTGCGCCAGGTTCCTGCGCAGCACCTGCAGGTCCGCGTGCCCCCGAATTCTAAAGAACATGGTCCACTGGCGACCCCTTCAAATGTGCCTTTCTGGTATCCTCATCATTCTGTGCCAAGTACTGCCTCAAAACCGCCAAACTGGTGTGCCCCAGCAGTCTCTGTAAGCTGAAAACATCCACATCATTCCGCAGCATCGTCAACGC
>MTKZ01112684.1_pt1 | contig 17473 bp, 12 predicted proteins | sample 1042781 | NCBI WGS metagenome assembly MTKZ01 (sample SAMN06212207, study PRJNA360539) | anaerobic digester metagenome | biome: Wastewater treatment plant; material: sludge; isolation source: anaerobic digester fed with sludge from wastewater treatment plant | place: Denmark: WWTP Viborg ... | reverse complement strand
GGGACTTGAGGGCGCGAACGCACCGGACACGGTCGTCCACGATTAACCTCAAAACGCCGAAGTCGGGCGTGTCGGCCAGCGACAGGGCCCGGATGTTGATGCCCTCCTCGGCCAACAGGCCGGTCACCTCGGCGATTCTACCCTTCTTGTTCTCCAGGAAGACGCACACCTGCTTGGCGTACATGCTGCTCTCCTTGACGCAAGCCACCGGGTGAAACGATGAAGTCCCCTATCCTACCCAGAGCCGCCGACAGGGACAAGCCGCGCCCGCCGACCACGGCTGCCGAGAATGTCGGAGAATACGCTTGGGTGCGGACGGTTACGTGGACATAATGGCGTAAACACGCCATGATAAGACCTCGCGATCAGCCCGGTCATCGGGCAGACCGGCGTTGCCGGGCCATGGCGTCAAAATGGAGGTATATGGAACACAACTAATTAGATCGAGAGTCTTTAAAGCACTGAAAGGCACTTATTGATGGCTTCCCGCGTCACCGGCCGGAACGGACGTGCCGGACAATCGAACCGTCATGACCGCCGGCACCTGCACACCCGGAGGCGGCCGGTCGGCAGAAACGCCGCAGNNAACGCCGCCCGGAGCTGCCGAAGTTGTTGACGGAAACAGCCTGCCTCTCTCAACCGCTCGCCGCCGCTTCGTCCGGATTGCCCTGAGTCGGGGCTTGACTTTGCCGAAGTGTGGTGTATATTGATAGTTTCCCGGCAACGGTTGCCGGGGTACGGAACGATTCCAGCGATGTTCGCGAGTTACAGTCATTCATGGACCATGCCGGAAAACGCGTGCCAACTGCGCGCCCGCCATGCCCAGGTGGCCGTATTTCGCGGTACGCCGGTCAAGGGCATTGATTGCCGAGGTGAACCGTAGGGCTGAATGTGAGATTCAGAGCGGATTTCCAGGCCTTGCGGTTCACCGGAATCGCAAGGCCTTTTTCTTTGAGTCCGGCTCTCGACGCTGTCAAGGCACGCCGAGGGCGGTGACGTTTTGCCATGCCGGCGGCATGGACGGAGAAGCTGTGCGCGCCGGCCGGAAGGTGACTGACGGGCAGAGGCCCGCTCGTGCGTGCGAGCGATGACTTCTGCAAGGTTTAGTTTTCAGGGCAGCCCGCAGGGAAGCGGGCTGCCCGGGGAGTGTATGCCATGGCGACTTTGACCCGTGTTTCGCCAGCCGCGAGATGCCGAAGCGGTTCCTCGGCCGTGACCGACCCGCCCGCGCGGGTCGTCTTCTACGAAGGGCACCGGATTTACTTCAGTCCGATCGAGCCCGAAGACGAGCCCCTGCTGCGCCGGTTCATCAACGATCCGGCCAACTGGCGAGGCCTGATGCATCGCGGCCCGGTTAACTCCTGCCGCGAGCAAGAGTGGGTCGAATCGCTCGGACGGGACGGCAAGGACTACGCGTTCGGCATCGTCGTTCGACAGGACGATCGTCTGATTGGCGTGGCCGGCCTGATCAACATCAGCGCCGTCAACCGCTCCGCGAATTTCGGAATCAACATCGGCGACCCGGCCTTTCAAAACAAGGGCTACGGCACCGAAGCCACCCTGCTGTGTCTGCGGTACGGCTTTGAGGAGCTCAACCTCAACCGCATCGCCCTGTCGGTGTTCTCGAACAATCCGCGGGCGATCCGCTGCTACCAGAAGGCCGGCTTTGTCCAGGAGGGCTGCCTGCGTCGGGCGGTCTTTCGGAACGGACGGTATGAGGATGAATACCGTTTCGCGGTGCTCAGAGACGAATGGGAACGGGGGCAGCAACGATGATCTCGGCCGGGGTGAGTGCGATGGTGGGAGGCCGGGCTGGCGGGTGTCGGACAACTGCCCGACCCCGCAAGTCCGGCCCCACCGGGCAACGCGAGCGCGGGATGAGGATTCTCTCGCTCAGTGTATCGCTGTGGCCCGGGCGTTGCAGGGACAGAAAGCGGTTTCTTCGGCTGCTCAGAGCAGTTCGGCAGGGAGCTTCTCGTCACCTTCAGAGACGGTAATGTCGTGATCGACCGGCACGTCACGACGTATGGCAGGCTTGGCCTCGCCGGGGCGGACGGCCGTCGTATGAGCTGCTGTTTTCAACTCCACAGGCGGTGGATACTCCGGCGGACGTGAGACGTACGTTCCGATAGCCTCGACCCCGGCCCGGACCTCGAACAAACCGTGGGCATAAGATCGCCAGTCATCGAGCACATCGCGGTCCACCCGGTACCACAGAAACCGCCCCTGCCGCTGAATTGTGACCAACCCCGCCTCCTGGAGCAGCCTGAGGTGAAACGAGACGGCGTTGGGGGCCAATGACACCAGACGGCCCAGATCACCGGCCACCATCGGCTCGTTGCACAAAGCCGCAACGATCCGCCGCCGGTGCGGGTCTGCCAATGCCTTGAATATCGCGTCGTGCTGATCGTCCATGCTTCAGGATTCCTTGAAGCATGAGTCTACGGCCAGGAAGTACCATGTCAAGCAACGAGCCAGCCGGGTCCACAGGACGCCTGCTCTCTTCCCCCCTTCACAAGGGGGGACCAAGGGGGGTCGCCTTTGGGCCATTCGCCTGTTGGACTGTTCGTCTGTTGGCAGGTGCCATGTCCACGGCGTTGCGTGGACATGCTCTTCGTCTGGCTGATTGCTGGTCGCTGACTGCTCTTGCCTCACTCCGCGCAGTGGATCTCCGCCTCGACCCCGCTCCCGCTCAGGCATCGTTGCACCACACCGAAGTCGGACTGATCGACATCGCCATCGCGATCAAGGTCTTTCGTGCCGCATCCCGCGGCCATCGGCACCCCTGGCCCGGATGCACACGCCTCAAAAATNNAACGCCTCAAAAATGGCCACGTCGTCGCCGTCCACGTCAAAGTCGTAGTCGAAATCGGCCGGGGCCGTCGGCACGTGCTCGTACGCCCCGATGTCCACAATCGGCGGCGTGCCGGAACCGCTGTCGGGCACGCATGGATCATCGACCCGGCGAGGCTGGCCAGCCAGGTCGGTACTGGAACCCCCACCGGTGCCGGTTCCCGCGTCAATGCAGGGCGAACCGGTTTGCAGTTGAATGTCGCCGCAATCGTCATCCTCGGTTCCCCACGCGCCGTCCGCGCCCGGCGAGGGCTCTCTGACGAAACCGGGAGGCACGGTGATCTCTTTGTCCGGCGTGCCATATTGGACACAGCAATAGTAGGTATTGATCGGTCGCCATACTCCGGGCGCGTTGGCCATTTGTGACGACCGGGTCGCTCCCTTACTGTCCTTGTTGTCCCAGAAGATGGAACTGTACAGGCTTGGGGGCCAATCGACGCTGTTGTAGAGACCCCCGCCGACGGTACCGGCCGTGTTCGCGACCAGAGAGCAGTTGTACAGGCTCACGTTTCGTGCCAGGCACGCGACGGCCCCGCCGCAAGTCGCCGCCTGGTTGCCCACGAAGGCGCAATTGCTCAGAAGAGACGGTGACGTCCCATCGCCAGAGGCCGCCGCATACGCCCCCCCGCCGGCCAGAGCGGTGTTGCCCAGGAACCGGCACCGCATCACCTCGACCTGGGACATCGACCCGGCAGAAACGGCCCCTCCATGGCCTGCCTTGTTCCGGATCAGATCGCAATCCCGCAGACTCACGGTGCCGCTGGCCTGGACGGCTCCACCGCCGCCCCAGGCGGAGTCGGTGCTGTTGCCGATCAGCACGCAGCCGCTCAAGTTGAGATTGCCGCCGTAGATCGCTCCACCGCTGTTGGCACAGGAATTATTGACAAAGGTGCAGCCAGTGGCGATGGCTTGCGTATCGTAGACAACGATGGCGCCTCCGCACGCGGGGGAACGGTTGCTCTCGAACGTGCAATTGACCAACAGAGTTAGGTTGGTGTTCTCGCTGTGGATCGCCGCGCCGTAGTATCCGCTGGTGTTGCCGATGAACGTGCAATCTCTGAAGGTCCCGCTGGACAGATCGAGTTTGTAGACCGCACCACCGTTGTTGCGTACCGTGCGGTTGTTGATGAAGTCGCAGGAGGTCGCTTGGATGGTGGTGCCCCATTGAGCGCAAATGGCCCCGCCGTTCCGGTCCGCAACATTACCCTCGAACCGGCAGTGGGTCATGGTCAGCGAGAGCTGGCCTCTGATGTCGACGGCGCCGCCGTCGCTGGTACTCTGGCCAAGTGCCGAGTTGGCCACAAGCCGGCAGTTGGCCAGGGTAAGATTCGCCGAAGTGGCGATGCCGCCGCCAATCGTATGGCTGGGCCCGTTGGCATGGCCGGCGGTGATCGTGAAGCCGTCGACGGTTGTTGCCGCGAAGCCGACCGTGACCACTTGGTAGGAGTTGTCCTCGATGTGCAGATCGGCGTCGTCCACGTCGCCGTCGGCGTCGGCGTCGTGGTCCGCGCAGCCCTGACGGTACGACTGCCCACTGCCGCTCCAACAGCCCAGCCCGTCTGCCAGCGGCGACACGTCGTCTTGCAGCAGATCGCCGCTCAGGACGGTCTCGTAGACCGCGAGGTCGCGTGCGGAGAATGTGCCGTCCCCTCCGCCGGGGGGAAACCCGCCGTAGATCCGCTTCCCGTTGATCAGCGCGAAGTGTGCCGAGCGATTGCCGGTATGAAGGCCGCTCGCGGGGTCGTAGTCCGGACGGCAGGTCCCCTGGGCAACCCAGATTTCATCTCCGCTGCCAGCAGCAGCCAGGGCTTCCTGTAATTCGGTGTATGCCCTGCGCCAGCTTGTGCCGTCGTGAGGCTGCTTCGACGACGGATCCACGTACCATGTGCGGGCAACCAGGGAACCCGCACCTCCCAACACCACCAGGACACCGACCGCCGTCAGCCTGAGGCCGTCAGATCCGCACGCGTGCATGTGACACTCCTTGCGAAGGGAAACACACACGACCTTTGCGCACACAAAGACCTGTCGGGCGGAGGGGGAACGCGGATTCGTCGGACCGCGCGGCGAGCGGGTACGCAAGTTGGGCTCGCGTGGATTGGTCCTGAACCGGCCGCATCTCTTTTCCCCTTCACGCCCATCCGCTGCTTCATTGTCCCAGGATGTCAGGCAAGTGTCAATGGAAAAAAGCGGTATCCGGTGCGGGCCTCCGGATAAGCCCTTCACTTGGCCCACGGGAGGAATTCGTGTTGCAGTATTGCCCGGCACAGAACCTCAGCCGGGGCTGTCTGGCGCGGAGCCGCTCAGCCTGCTATCCGCACGATCCTGTCCTGCGAAGCGCTCACCGCGAAGCAGGGCTGCCTCGCATGGCCGAATCCATGCCGCATTCGGTGAGAATGAGGATCGGAATCCTCGAGGCGAAAGGCCCCAGAAGGGATTCTGGGGCCAGCGGGAAGAAAGTGCCGACGAGGACGTCGGCACCACTGGTTCAGTTCGACATCCGCACCACTGGTTTAGGCCGCTCGGCCCGGAATCCATTCCGGGCCGCAAGTCTTGGCGGAATCCTTTCCGCATTCGGTGAGAATGAGGATTGGAATCCTCGATGCGGAAGGCCCCACAAGGGATTCTGGGGCCAGCGGAAAGAAAGTGCCGACGAGGGCGTTGGCACCACTGGATCATTTCGACATCCGCACCACTGGTTCAGATCGATATGGACACCACCGGATCAGCTTGGCGGCAGGACCACCTCGGGCACGGCGCTGGGCACCTTGCTGTCGGCGGCCGAGCGGATGCGCCGGCGCGCCGAGGTTGCGGGAGCATCAGACTCGGGCTGGCTGGCGCGCGGAACCGCAATCAGGCCCGTCCGCGACAGGGCTTTGATCCCATACGGCCGGCACAACTCGACAAATGCCTCGATCTTGTCCTCCGGGCCGGTCAGTTGGATCACGATCGACCGCGGGCCGACATCAACGATGCTGCCGCGGAAGACCTCGGCAATCTGCCTCAACTCGACGCGCTTCTCGGGCGGGCAATGCACCTGCAACAAGAGCAGGTCTCGCTCCACGCAGGACTGCTCGCTCAGGTCGCGGACCTTCACCACCTCGACAATCTTGCCAAGCTGCTTGCGGACCTGCTCCATGGTCTGGTCGTCGCCGGTGGAGACGATGACCATGCGCGAGAACTCCGGGTCCTCAGTCCGACCCACCACCAGCGAATCAATGTTGTAACCTCTGGCCGCGAACATGCCCGAAATGTGCGCCAGCACACCAGGTTTGTTCTGCACCAACACGCTCAGAATATGCTTTCTCATGATTGCCTCATCACCTCTCGCCGGGACCAGCCCGGCGTTAGTTCCATTTCATTCACCCACAAACGGTAGCAGCAAGGGGACAGGGCCCCAGTGCCCACCCCCCGGCCTCCCCGGCTACGCCGGCGGGCTTCGCCGTGGCGAGTCATACTCTCACGTCACGCTCCGCCGGAGGCTTCATGTGCTCGGGCAGCAGTTCGGACGACCGGCGTGCCTCCGGCGACGTCATCATCTGGACTGGATGAACGCGGTCGAAGCGTACGCCCTCGGGCATCACCAGCCCGCCTGACATCACCGCCTTGACCGCTTCCTCGACAGTCCATCCGGTCTCCGACACTTCGTCCAGCGGCACAAGCTGCATGTATCCGGTCGAACACGTCGGCGTGCTGGCGATGAAGATCGCCGCAATCTTGCGGCCGGTATCCGCATCGTCCACCACCGACGTCAGGAAGCCGATCACTTTCATGCCCGGCCGGGGGTACTCCACCAGGACCACCCGCTGGAAATAGCTCGACTGGCCGCCCCCGACGGTCACCACGATCTGCTTGGTCGAGCTGTAGATGGTCTTGACCAGCGGCAGCTTTCCGAAGATGCCTTCCAGCCACAGGAGGAAGCGGGCTCCGAACACGTTGGCCGAGAACAGCCCCAGCAGGTACAGCAGGAACAGCATCAGGATGATGGACACCGCCAGGACGATGTAACCGCTGTACCTCTCCGCCTCCCCAGGCAGCAGATCCTTGTTGTAGTCGACCAGCGCCTCAGCCACCGGTTTGGCCAGCAGGTCCATTCCCGGCCGGATGAGGTCGAACAGGAACTTCACCACAAACCAGGTGACCCAGATGGGGATCACCGTGAGCAGCCCGGCGGCGATCCTCGTGCGAAGCAAGGTTCGAGCCAGCGGCCAGAGGCGGCGCACTTCGCGCTGCCTCGGGGCCTGCTCGTCGAAGCCGGTCGTGGGTCGTTCTCCGGACACCACTGCTCTCCAGGTTTACGTCAAGACATGCCGCCCATTTCCATTTCGTGCAGGCTCTTGCCGACGGCCACCATCGGATAGACATTTTCCTCGGGGGCGACGTGCGCGTCCACCACCACGGGGCCCGAAGTCTCAAGCATTTGCTTGATGGCGTTGGGCAGGTCCTTGGGGTCCTTGACCTCGATGCCGGTGCAGCCGAAGGCCTCGGCCACACGGGCGAAGCTCGGGTTGGTCATTCGGCTGCCGACGTACCGGCGTCCGAAGAACAGCTCCTGCCACTGACGAACCATACCCTGGAACGCGTTGTTCAGGATGACCACCTTCACCGGGATGTTGTACTCGGCAATGGTGGCCAGCTCGTTGCAGGTCATCAGGAAGCTGCCGTCGCCGTCGATGTCAATGACCACCTTGCCGGGTATGCCGACGGCCGCCCCGATCGCCGCGGGAAAACCGTACCCCATGGTGCCCAGGCCGCCGGAACTGATCATCTGCCGCGGAAACCGCCAGCGGTAGAACTGGGCTGCCCACATCTGGTGCTGCCCCACGCCGGTGGCGATGATCGCCTCGCTGTTCGTCTGGCGGTTGATCTCCTCGACGACCGCCTGCGGCTTGATGACCCCCGCCTCGGGCTGGTAGCTGAACGGGAAGCGGCGTTTCCACTCGTTGATCTGGGCAAACCACTCGGTGCGTTCGCGCCGCTCGATCGAAGGCAGCATCTCGCTCAGCACTTCCCTGCCATCACCGACCACGGGGATGTCCACGTCGACGCTCTTGCTGATGCTCGAGGGGTCGATATCAATGTGAATGATCTTCGCGTGAGGCGCGAAGGTATCCAGCTTACCGGTCACCCGGTCGTCGAACCGGGCGCCCACGGCGATCAGCAGGTCGGACGCCTGTACGGCATAGTTGGCGTACGCGCTGCCGTGCATGCCCAGCATGTGCAGAGCCAGATCGCTGTCGGCAATTTCGTCAAACGCCCCCAGCCCCAGCAGCGTGGTCGTCACCGGGATGTTGCCGACACGGGCGAGCTTGCGGAGTTCTTTCGAAGCATTCGATGAGATGACTCCGCCGCCGACGTACAGCACCGGACGCTCCGACGCATTAATGGCCTCGGCGGCCAGTCGAATCTGCCTCTGGTTGCCTTTGCCGCGAGGACGATAGCCGGGCAGAGCCGGTTCGCTGTTATTGCCATCCTCAGGGATGGACACCTGGACGTCCTTGGGCACGTCGATGAGCACCGGCCCGGGACGCCCGGTTCGGGCGATGAAGTAGGCCTCGCGGATGACCCGCTCGATGCTGTTGACGTCTTTGACCAGGACGTTGTGCTTGGTCACCGGACGGGTCACGCCCACGACGTCGGCTTCCTGGAATGCGTCGTTGCCGATCGCGGCGGTGGCGACTTGGCCGCTGATGGCCACGACCGGGATGCTGTCCATGTAAGCCGTCGCCAGGGCCGTCGTCAGGTTCGTGGCACCGGGGCCGCTGGTGACGATGACCGTTCCGACCTTGCCGGTGGCTCGGGCGTACCCGTCGGCCATATGCCCGGCACCCTGCTCATGCCGGCTGACAATAAACCGGATCGGCGTGTTGTGCAGGGTGTCGAAGGTGGGCAGGATCGCCCCTCCGGAATAACCGAAGGCGACTTCAACGCCCAGATCGACCAGGGTGTCGTGCAGAATTCGGGCACCGGTCTTTCGGACCGCAGGCGGAGCCGGAGGTTGAGACACTGTAAGTGCAGGCGCAGACGTGGTTTGCGGTTGCGTAGCCATGGTTTTCTCCTTTCCAATAGGTTGCCATGGTTGCCACCGGGGCACCGCAAGCACCGGTGGTCGAGCCTGACCGGTTTCGACCGGCCCTGCCATCAGGCTGCTCCCACGGCAGCCCGCGACAGGCGGCTCGTAATCATGAATTATCGTTCAAATACCGGGATTCCTTGACCCCGGACGGCCTGCAAGGCAGGCCGTCAGCGGTATTCTCACATACCGCCATCGATATTGCAAGGGCCGCCGGCACACCCGTTACCCCGACCCCCGACGACACTCGATCATAGGCCCCTGCCTGGCCTCAGACCGCGGCACGATTCGCTTGCCAAGTCGATCGTCTGCCGGTCTACTCAGCCGACGTCATCTTCGCCCGGAAACGAAATGGGAGGTCTGATGATGTGTCGATTCGCACCCGTGACAGTTGTCCTCGCGGTCGTGGCGGGGGTCAGCCAGGCCGCACCGCGCAACGTCGTGCTCATGATCGGCGACGACCACGGCATGCAGGTCGGCTGCTACGGCGACAAGGTCGTCAAGACACCCGCCATGGATCGGCTGGCGGCGCAGGGCACACGATTCGCCAATGCCTTCGCGGCGGTGTCCAGTTGCAGCCCGTCGCGAGCGGTCATCCTGAGCGGAATGTTCACGCACAGCAACGGGCAGTACGGCCTGGCCCACGCCACGCATCATTTCCATTCGTTCCACGACGTTCAATCGCTGCCACGGCAGCTCAAGCAAGCCGGCTATCGGACCGCGATCATCGGCAAATACCACGTCCAACCGGAGGAGACCTACCCATTCACCGATGTGTTGCCCTGCCCAGGCGGCCCGCGCAACGTCGCCGCCATGGCCAAGGAGGCCCGCAAGTTCATGGAGGCCAAGAGCGACAGCCCGTTCTTCCTGCTCATCGGTTACACCGATCCACACCGCGAAGCGAAGGGTTTTGCCAACAAGCCCAAATACGACGGCATCGAGACCATCACCTGCAAGCCGGAGGACATCGTGGTTCCGCCCTGGCTGAGCGACCACCGAGAGGTTCGTGAGGAACTGGCGGAGTATTATCAATCGATCAGCCGCCTCGATCAGGGCGTTGGGTTGATGCTCAAGGCGATTGCCGACACCGGCCACGAAGGCGACACGCTGGCGATCTACGTGAGCGACAATGGGCCGCCCTGGCCGGGGACCAAGACCACCTTGTACGACCCCTGCATCCACTTGCCGCTGATCATCCGGAGCCCGCAGCAGAAGAAGGCAGGAGTCGTCAATGAAGCGATGGTGAGTTGGGTAGACATCACGCCGACCCTTCTGGACTGGGCCGGCGTCGAGAAGCCCGCCAAGGTGTTCGGCCGCTCGCTGCTGCCGATCCTGGAGGAAGCACGGCCGGAGGGCTNNAGTCACCATGTACTACCCGGTACGAATGATCCGCACCCGTCAGTACAAGTACATCCTGAACCTGGCACACCGTCTGGAGTTCCCCTTCGCCTCGGATCTGTGGGGCAGCAGCACGTGGCAGGCGGTCCTGAAACGGGGCGATAAGCACTACGGTCAACGAACGGTGGATGTCTACATCCATCGCCCTCGTGAAGAACTGTACGATCTCCAGGCCGACCCCAACGAAACGAGAAACCTGGCCGGTGACCCGAATCACGCAAAGCTGGTGGCCGATCTGCGTGCGCGGCTCCTAGAATGGCAGGAGAAGACGAACGACCCGTGGTTGATCAAATACAAGCACGAGTAGCCTTCTCCGGAGGCTCGCCATGCAATTCTTCATCGATACGGCCAACCTGGAGGAAATCCGCAAGTTCAAGGGATTAGGCCTGCTGGACGGCGTCACGACCAACCCCTCGCTGATGTCCAAGGAGGGCAAGGTTGATTTCCACGCACACATCAGGCAGATCTGCGACATCGTCCAGGGACCGGTCTCGGCCGAAGTTGTGTCCACCGACAGCGAAGGCATGTTGACCGAGGCCCGCACGTTGGCCAGGCTATCACCGCATGTCGTGGTCAAACTCCCGACCATCCAGGAAGGTATCAAGGCACTGGCCCAATGCACGAAGGAAGGGATTAAGACCAACATGACGCTGGTCTTCCAGCCGCTGCAGGCCCTGATCGTGGCCAAGATCGGGGCAACCTATGTCAGCCCCTTCCTCGGCCGCCTGGACGACATCGGCCAGGACAGTATGGAAGTCCTCCAGACGATTCGCGAGATCTACGACAACTACGACTTCAGGACCAAGATTCTGGCAGCCAGCCTGCGCCACCCCTTGCACGTCGTGCAGGCCGCCCGCATCGGGGCCGACGTGGCCACCATTCCGCCGTCCCGCCTGGCCCGCCTGCTCGATCACCCGCTGACCGACATCGGGCTCGAACGGTTCCTCGCGGATTGGAAGAAGATCAAGGCGTGAGCGGCAGTGGTCAGTTCTCAGTCGTCAGTTGCCGGCCTTCATCCATGAACAGCACTCCGTGCGCAGGTGCACGCGACACCATCGTCGGCCTGCTCATCGGACCGACAAGCACGCCGGCCCATCTGCTCTAAGCGACACGTTTCAACCAATGACGTTCTCAGTAATCTCCAGGCTCACGGGCGGGTCCGGGTGGCTGAACGTGTAGGTGATGATATCTCCGCAACCGAAATCGTCGCCATCTCGGAGAATGTCCGTGCTGGCGCTGGGACCAACGGATCCGACGAGGTCGAGATCCGCCTTCCTGATCAGAATGGCCTGGAGATCCTCACAGTCCTTGAAGAATGTGACCGCCTCCCCGGCCGCGATGGTGTACGTCAGCTCGTTCCCAAACTCCTCGAGTACCACCTGAAGCTCATACTGATTGTCGCTGAACCGAAGCTCGACGTTCACCGGGTAATCGCCGTTGTTGACCAGTTGGACGGTCGTGGCTTTGCCCTGAAGCAGCTTCATCAGGTCGCAGGCCCCGACCAGCGGCAATACCAACCCGACCAAGGCAAGACAGGCAAGACGTTTCATCGCGGTCTCCTTTCCGCAGTTGGAATGACCTTCCATGACTTCCGCCGGCACCCCGCACCTTGGCCGGCTCCGGGCAATTATACCCCCCACAGGGGTGCCGCGGAAGAGGAGGCGCCGGGTGGGCAACAAACGCTCTTGTAACCCTTCAGCAGCTTGTTGTATACTACAGTGGCTGGGAAACCGCGAGCGTTTACAGCTTCCCGGTCGTGATCAGGCAAGAGAATGGGAGGAGAGACCATGCCGGCTTCATCTGCTTTCCGATCTATCGCTATCGCCGTCATGCCTGTTGCCGCCGCCTGTGCATCGGCTCACGCGGACTTCACCTTCCGCACGGTGGCGATCAGCGGTTCACAAGCCCCGGATCGACCCCTGGGTCAGCGTTTCGGCTCATTCAACCCGCCTCGAATCAACACCGAGGGGCAGGTGGCGTTCGAGGCCAACCTCCTCGACGCACCTACAATGGAGCGCCGCGGAGGCTGGTCCGAGAGGCCGGAGGGCCTGAGACTCACCTTCCATGAGGGCCAATCCATCCCTTCGCTCGGGGCCGACTACAAGTTGGCGCTCCCGTACGGTCTTACCCCGGTCAGTGGTGTGACTCACGAGGCATTCTTCGGCCTCATTGGAGGTGGGTTGCTGGGCGGCTACGCAATGGTCGCCAGCCACGGCGGCGAGATTCGACCGCTCGCGGTGCAGGGACAACAAATTCCCGGCACCTCCCTGGTGGTCCCGGAGTTGAATGCCAGCAGCGTGCCGGTCATCACGCCGGCAGGAGAGGCCGCCTTTCGTGCGTATGGAGCGATCCTGACCAACCGAAACGGCACGTTGTCATGTGTCGCCCACAACGGCTCGCCGGTGCCAGGCATGGACGGTTGGACCTTCATAGGTTTCCAGAGTGAACCCGTCATCAACGGCAACGGCACAACAGCGTTCACAGCTCAGGCAAGAACCGGAAGCACCGGGGTTTCCGCAATCTGGAGAGAAGACGGCGGCACACCGCAGATGGTGGTCAACAGCAATATGCCGGTACCGGGACGGCCGGGTGCGTTGTTCGGGACCATCGGCTACCCGACGATCAATAATGCGGGCCAAATCGCTTTCGCCAATTTCGATACGAATTGGTCAATCTGGAGGGAGAATGGCGGCGAGTTTTCCATGGTCGCGAGAACAGGAGAGCAGGCTCCCGACGCGCCCGAAGGCGTGAAGTTCGCCATTTTCCGCGACCACCTAATCAGTGGCTCGGGCGGGGTCGGTCTCCATGGGAAGCTCAGCGGACCTGGCGTCACCAGCATGAACGACGAGGGCGTCTGGAGCGATTCCACCGGCGAATTGCGACTCGTGGCTCGTGAAGGCCAGCAGGCTCCGGGTATGCCAGAGGGTGTCGTGTTCGGCACGACGTACGGAGAGTGGCTACCATGGGGCGCGATGAACGTTCTCGGACAGTACGCTTTCAGCTCGTCTTGCACCGGTCCGGGCATGCCCTCGGGAGCAGATGCTGGTATCTGGTTCACAGACCTGGAAGGTTTGCTTCATTACCTGATCGGCGTCGGCGACACGTTGAGCGTCGCGCCTGGCGATAGCCGTACGATATCGAGAGTCGCTACGTATGGATTCTCCGGGGGCGAAGACGGACGGGGTTCGTTCTTCAACGCTCGCAGTGAATTGACCTTCCTCGCCTGTTTCACCGACGGATCACAGGGTGTGTTTGTGGCCGCCATCCCGGAACCGGCCGGGGCTGTCCTGTTGTTGACCGGATGGCTGCTTCTGCTACGGCGCAGGGCGGAATGATTACTCCGTCGTGTTACGATACGACTCGATGCGGCCGGCGGGTCAATGCGATGAGTGCCCAATCGTTTCTAGGTCAATGAGCCGCATCAGAACGTCCAGATCGCACCGATTGCGACCTCGATTCGGTTGCCGTAAGCTCATCTACAGCATGAGGATGCGACTTTTCCAGAACTCATGATTTCCTCTGAGCACCCCCTTGCAGCACGTGCAAGGAATCCGTACAATACAATAGCATATTGACCCCATTGCCGATCCCGAGGACTACCGAGTTCGGGAGGGGTTGCTCGTATCAGTTGCACATCGGGTAAAAGATGACTTACCCGCGCCAAAGGCGATCGGTCGGTTGAGACGGCACGGAATCCTGCGTGGACGCGGCACAACTGGCCCGCACACCTCACAGTCGCAGGTCACATGCGAGGAAGGGGACAGAATCATGCAGTCCAAATCCACTCTGACAGCGGCCATGCTGTTGTTGTTGACGGTGACGATCTCGGCCCAGGCAAGCATAACCTACAGTTACGAAATCCTCTCCGCCCAGGCCGAGGCCGGCGGCTTCCTGCTCCCCGACAACACGTTGACGTTCGTCGAGCAGATCTGCGACGACACTCTGGATGTCTACCTCCACAGTGCCGAGTTGAGCACCAACACTCTCACCGCCGGAGGGGGCAGCTACCTGGACCTGTCGGTCGCACCTGACAGCACCGACCCTCAGTACATCGAGGCGACGCTCGGTGGTCTTCAGGCCGAGCTGACTGACACGAGCTATTCCAAGGTCTTTGGCCAAGGCCACAGCTACTTTCAGTTCTGGGTCCGGCCAAGGGACAAGAATTACGAGTACACCATCTGGGCAGTCCAGGAGTACGACGACGGGTTGGTGCCAGCCTATCTTTCGGATGGCAGCCGCGCTTTTGACATGTTTGCGGTCGTTGAGGGCCTCGCATACACAGGCCAAGGCCAAGAGGGCATCTGGTACTTCGTCGGAACGCTCACCGCTGGAAACGACTACCACTGGTACGGTGGCGTCCGGGCGGCGGCCGAAAGCGACGGTCCCGTCTCAGGCCCCTTGAATGCCCGCTTGCGGCTGGAATTCACCCTCCTGCCGGAGCCGGACGACTACGTATGGATTGGACCTGATGGCGGACTGTTCGCTGAGAGTTCGTTCTGGAGCCCGTCAGGAGGTCCGCCCTGGGAGAATGGCCGTGCGATTGTCAATTCGCCGAGCGGCGCCGACCAGACCATCCTGTTTGACGACGACCACCGGACAGCCCGGCTCGTGGTGACCGCCCCGTCGGGTCAGAACACCGACGATCAGATGGTCTTTGACCTGGATGGCTGGAACTACGCAATCCTCAGGGAATGGAACGACGTTTACCGAGCCTCTCTGACCATCGGCAATACCGCGAACGCGACGGCCAACATGGCCATCATCGACGGCCATGTCGACGCCAAGGACGTCGAGATCGGCCTCGACGGAAACGGGCAATTGACCATCGGCGAGGACGGGGTGTTCACCGTGTATGCGCACGGTGTCAGCGTCGGGACTCAGGGCGTTGGCTCGTTGAATGTCGTTGACGGCGGCTGGGTGCATCACGGCCACGGTTTCGTCGGCCAGTTCGCCAACTCGGTGGGGGTGATCACCGTTGACGGTACCAAGCCCTCCGATCCCAACGTTCGCTCCTACTGGCAGGCGGGCGGCTGGCTCGGCCTTGGCGATCAGGGGCAGGGCAACCTGTTTGTAACCAATGGGGCAAAGGCCGAGACCGGCAAGTGCGACATGGCCTGCAACCCTGGGTCTGCGGGAATGGCCGACATTTCCGGCAACGGATCGCAATGGGAACTGCAGTCCGGCTGGGAGGTCAGCCTGATCGTCGGGAAGGCCGGATGGGGTTCCGTGACCACCTGGGACGGCGGATCGGTGGTCAATCGGGGCGAGATGTATCTCGCGGAGAACCCAGGCACCACGGGCAGTGTTGTGCTGGATGGACCTGGCCGCGATAGTTCCGGTACTCCGATCCCGGCGTTGCAGTGCGACCAGCGCCTCACGGTGGGTCGCGGCGGAGTGGGCGACCTTGAGCTGTGGGCTGACGCGTGGGGCCTCGTGTCCGGGCCGGTGATCGTGGGCACCGACCCGAACGCCGAAGAGGGCAGTTACAGCCAGGTCATTGTGGATGGAGCCGACTCGTTGCTGGAGGTGCTCGGCTACGACGGCGAAGGCAGCTACATCGGCATGGAGATGGGCCGGCAGGGCACCGGCAACCTGCTGAGCATCACTAACGGCGGCCAAGTCACCACCGACTACTCCACGACGATCGGCGGTGGCGGCGGTGAAGCAGACCTGCTGGTTGATGGCTCGGACTCTCTGCTGCTCTCCCGCTTCCAGTTCGAAGTCGGTCGTGACGGCGTGGGCGAGGCGATCGTGAGCAACGGGGCCATGATCTACGTCGATGGTTCCAATGCAGACCCCAACTGGGGCGACAACTTCAAGGGCCTCACTTTCATCGGCATCCGTTCGGCCGGAACGCTGACGGTCACGGGCGTGGATGGCGAGACGGCTTCCACGCTGGAGAGCAATGCCCAGATTTCTCTCGGCTCCGACCCAGGTGGCCGTGGAACGCTCAACATCGAGAATGGCGGGTACGTCGTCTCCTGGAAACACGCTTCTCCCAGTGAAAGCGCCGGCATCGTCGGCCGAGGCGCAGGGGGCACCGGCCTGGTGACGATCAAGGGCGGCTCCCGATGGGACATGCCCGACGGCGGCTTGACGGTCGGCTGGATGGGCAACGGCCGTATCGAGATGACCGGCGGCGACCTGACCTCGACGTACGGGGTCATCGGCCGCACGCCTGGCTCACAGGGTGAGGTGCAGCTCTCCAGCCCGACCGGTGAGAGCTCTCCTTACTGGGACATCGATGGCCCGCTGGCGATCGGCGGCGACCTGGTCGGTAACGTGGGCGATACAGGCCGCCTGTCGATCGGATTCGAGTGCGGGGTGTGGACATCGGGCAGCACGACAATCCACGCCCCCGGTACGCTGACGCTGTCGGGGGGTCACCTTGAGACATCGAGCCTGAGCCTCGGCGGCACCATCGAGGGCAACGGTGAACTCACCGGCCCGGTGACCAATTCGACCGGCTTGATCCACCCTGCCGCTCTCGAAGCCGGCGACCCCCGAAGCCTGACCCTGTGGAGCAGCTACGTCCAGGCCTCCGGTGGAACGCTGCACATCGATGTGGCTGATGACAGCGTTAGCGAGATCAACCTGTGGGACGGGGATGACACCGCCACCCTGGGCGGTACATTGAAGGTTCGCATCCTCGACGGATACGTGCCGCCACTGGGACATACGTACAGCATCGTCTACGCGGCCGGCGGCGTTTCGGAGGAGTTCGACACCTACGACCTGCCCACCATCATGGGCGAGCCGGTATTCGACGTTTCCTACGAGGCAAACAGGGTGAGGCTGGTCGTCTTGCGCGGCTACCATGCCCCGGTCGATTTCAACACCGACGGCGACGTCGACCAGGACGATCTGGACACCTTCGAGGCCTGCGCCACCGGACCGGGCATTCCGTTCGCCGACGGGGATTGTGCGAAAGCCGATCTCGACGACGACAACGACGTCGACCAGACAGACTTCGGCGCCCTCCAGCGATGTTACAGCGGCGAGGGCGTGCCGGTTAACGCCGATTGCGCCAACTGACCCCGGTCAGACTGGTGCGGCAGGTCTTCGTCGCCTCCGGCGGCTTCGACCGTGCCCTGCCGGTGCGGTGAGCTCACCGGTCGTCCGGGCGAATGTACTCCTGCCCCACGGGGT
>MTKZ01124365.1_pt1 | contig 17474 bp, 16 predicted proteins | sample 1042781 | NCBI WGS metagenome assembly MTKZ01 (sample SAMN06212207, study PRJNA360539) | anaerobic digester metagenome | biome: Wastewater treatment plant; material: sludge; isolation source: anaerobic digester fed with sludge from wastewater treatment plant | place: Denmark: WWTP Viborg ... | reverse complement strand
TCCTCAACCGGAACCGTTCAGGTTCGCGGCCGGTTCGACAACCGCAACGGGGTCATGACCGCCGGACTGTTCGTTCGCGTGTCCATACCGATCTCCCTGCCGAAACCTGCGCTGATGGTCACCGAGCGGGCCATCGGCCTGGACCAGGGTCAGCGTTATCTCCTGGTGGTGGACGACCAGAACGTCGTCAGGTATCGAAGGGTCAAGAGCGGCATTCTGAGCGGAGGCTACCGTGTCATTCAGGAGGGTCTGGCGCCCAACGAATGGGTCATCGTCAATGGGCTGCAGCGCGTGCGGCCCGGGGTCACGGTGGTACCCCAACGGGTGGACATGACCGAAATCGAGAAACCGAGCGGCCAGCCGACATCGGCTCCGAGTCGCGTCAAGGCCGGTACGCCGACAACGGAGGCGAAACCGTGATTTCCCGTTTTTTCATCGATCGGCCGGTTTTCGCGGCCGTACTCTCCATCGTCATTACCATCGCGGGCATCGTCTCCATGCTCACCCTGCCCGTCGCCCAGTACCCGGAGATCACGCCGCCGACCGTGCAGGTGGCCTGCGTTTATCCCGGAGCCAGCGCCAGAGTCGTCGCCGAGACCATCGCCGCCCCGATCGAACAGCAGGTCAACGGCGTCGAGAACATGCTGTACATGTCGTCCAACTCGACCAACGATGGGGCTTACAACCTGACCATCACCTTCAAGCTCGGCACCAACCTGGACATGGCCCAGGTGCTCGTCCAGAACCGCGTCTCGATGGCCATGCCCGCGCTGCCCGACGTCGTCAAGCAGACCGGCGTGACCACCAAGAAGAAATCGCCGAACATCATGCTGGTGGTCAACCTCACCTCGCCTGACGATCGCTATGACCAGCTTTATCTGAGCAACTACGCGACCATCCAGGTCAGGGACGAGCTGGCCCGCCTTGACGGAGTTGGTGACGTATCGATCTTCGGCCAGCAGGACTACAGCATGCGAGTCTGGCTGGACCCCGAGCAACTCGCCGCCAGGAACCTCACCAGCAACGACATCGTCAACTCTCTTCGGGAACAGAATGTTCAGGTAGCTGCGGGGAACATCGGCCAGCCGCCCATCGCGCCCGGGCAGGCCTTCCAATACACGATCGGCACCCTCGGCCGGCTCACCGAGCCGGAACAGTTTGAGCAGATCATCGTCAAAACGGGAACAGCCGGCGAGGTCACCCGACTCCGGGATGTCGCCACCATCGAACTGGGCGCCAAGACGCAAGACCAGACCTGTCTGCTCGACGGCAGGCCCACCGCCGGGCTGGCCATCTACCAGCTTCCCGGCTCGAACGCCCTGGACACCGCCAAGCGGGTTCGGGCCAAAATGGAGGAGCTCAGCAAGCGGTTCCCGGAGGGCCTGGCATACAGCATCGTCTACGACACGACGCCGTTCGTCAGCGAGTCGATTCACGAGGTGGAGAAGGCGCTGCGCGACGCGTTTATCCTGGTCGCCATCGTCGTTCTGGTCTTCCTGCAGAACTGGCGGGCAACGCTGATCCCGCTCATTGCCGTACCCGTCTCGCTGATCGGCACGTTCGCGGTGATGTCGGTGCTGGGTTTCAGCCTCAACAATTTGTCGCTGTTCGGGCTGGTGCTGGCCATTGGCGTGGTGGTGGACGACGCCATCGTCGTTGTCGAAAACGTCGAACGCTGGATCGAGCACGGCCTGTCGCCCAAGGAGGCTGCATACAAATCCATGGACGAAGTGACTGTCGCGGTCATCGCCATTGCTTTCGGTCTCAGCGCGGTTTTCATCCCGGTGGCATTCATGACCGGTATTACAGGGCAGTTTTACCGCCAGTTCGCCCTCACCATCGCGACCTCGACGCTGATCTCGGCGTTCAACTCCCTCACGCTCAGTCCTGCCCTGGCGGCGATCCTGCTGAAACCCCGCGAGGAGCAGAAGGATATCCTGACCCGTGTCATGAATTTCGTTCTCGGGTGGTTGNNTCAACGCCGTCTTCGGCTGGATAACCGGCGGATATGCACACACCGTCCGCGCGGTCGTTCGCGGCTCGGCGGCCGCTCTGCTGGTTTTCCTCTTCCTCCTGGGGGCGACCTATTACGGGCTTGTGACGGTGCCCACGGGCTTCATCCCCTCCCAGGACAAAGGCTATCTGCTGGTCACGGCCCAACTGCCAGACTCCGCCTCTCTGGAAAGAACACAGGAAGTCATGGCCCGGGTCGAGAAGATCAACCATGAGACTCCGGGCGTTGCCCACACCATCACGATCTCCGGCCAGTCCTTCCTGCTGGGCGTCAACGGGTCCAACTTCGGGTCAATGTTCGTCGTTCTCGAAGACTTCGAGCACCGCCACGATCCTGAGCTCGGGGCGGACCGCATTGCGGGCAAACTGCGAGCACGTCTGCGGCGCGAGGTCCAGGAGGCCCTGGTCGGCGTATTCGGAGCCCCGCCGGTTGACGGACTCGGCACGGCCGGCGGCTTCAAGCTCATGGTCGAGGACCGCGGCGACAACGGTCTGGAAGCCCTGCAGGGTCAGTCCGACAACCTCGCAGCGCGGGCCAACCAACAACCGGGCCTTGTCGGCGTCTTCCCATCCTTCCGCGCCAGCACACCGCAACTCTACGTGGACGTCGACCGTGTCAAATGCAAGACGATCGGCGTGGCCCTCAGCGACGTGTTCAACACGCTGCAAGCCAACCTGGGCAGCGTCTACGTCAACGACTTCAATCGATTCGGCCGCACGTGGCAGGTCAACGTCCAAGCCGATCAGGCTTTTCGAGCCGAGCCAGAAGATGTTGCCAGGCTTCAGGTGCGCAACGCTCAGGGCAAGATGATACCCCTCGGCACGGTTGCCCGAGTCGAAGACAGCAGCGGACCGCTCATGATCACGCGGTACAACATGTACGCCTCGGCACCGATCAACGGCGGCACCGCCCCCGGCGTCAGCTCGGGCCAGGCCATCGCCCTGATGGAGGCCCTATCCAAACGCGAACTGCCCGAATCATTCAAGGTCGAATGGACCGAGCTGACCCTGCTCGAACAGTTGGCGGGCAACGCCGCCGTGTACATTTTCCCCCTATGCGTCCTCTTCGTTTTTCTGACGCANNAGCTGGCTGCTGCCGCTGGCCATCATCCTGATCGCCCCGCTGAGCATCTCATTTGCCCTGCTCGGCGTGTCCCTGGCCGGACTGGACAACAACATCTTCGTTCAGATCGGCTTCGTGGTGCTGATCGGCCTGGCCTGCAAGAACGCCGTGCTCATCGTCGAATTCGCCAAGCAGCAGCAGGAACATGGCCTGCCGCGTCTGCAGGCGGTTGTCGAAGCCTCCCGACTGCGTCTCCGGCCGATTCTGATGACTTCGTTTGCTTTCATCCTCGGCGTGGTGCCGCTGGCCACGGCCTCGGGGGCGGGAGCGGAGATGCGTCGAACCCTGGGCATCGCGGTTTTGTCCGGCATGCTCGGCGTCACTCTGTGCGGCATCCTCCTGACCCCGGTCTTTTACTATGTGCTGCAATGGGTGGCGGAATTGCGAAAGCCGAAGCGAACCGGGGCCGCCCCATCGGCGCCCGCCTCCTTCGACCACTCCAAGTGATGGCCGCATAACGGTAAGAACCGTCGACACGCGAAAGCAAATGCTTATGATTGGGGAGCATGAAGCAACAGGACCGAAACCAACGGAAGGATGATCCGGTATCGTCAAAGGAGCCGGCCACCACGCTGACCCTGCGGCTGGTGGTTCTTGGTCTGTTGGTGATCGGCTGCATTCTGGTGTTGCGGCCGTTCATTTCTGCCATCCTTTGGGCCATCGTGTTGTGCATCTCGATCTGGCCGCTTTACTCTCGTCTCGTCAACTTTCTGCGAGGACGCCGCGGCTTGGGCGCGTTGATTCTGACCGTCTGCATCATCGTGGTCTTGTTGACTCCCTTCGTACTGATCGGCCTCAGCCTCGCCGACGATGTGCGGCGTTTCGGTTCTGGTCTTCGCGAAGTCCTGGAATCACCGCCGCTGGAGCCGCCTGGCTGGGTCGAACGGCTTCCTGTGATCGGCTCGCATGCGGGCGACACCTGGCGTGATCTCTCCTCGGACAGCGCCAAGCTCGCCTCGCGTCTCAAGCCGCTTGTTGAGCCGGTAACCTCGGCACTGCTCGCCGGCAGCGTGCATTTCATGAAAGGGGTTGGCGAGCTGGCCCTCAGTATCTTCGTCGCCTTCTTTCTTTTCCGTGACGGGCCGGCCGTGGGAAAACGATTCGTCGAGGCCACCGAACACATTGTCGGCACCCAGACCCGCGAGCTGGTCGAGGTCGCGGTCAAAACGGTCCGCGGAGTTGTCTACGGTATCCTGGGAACAGCCCTGGCGCAGAGTGTGATTGCAGGCATCGGCTTTCTCATCGCCGGTGTTCCCGCTGCCGCCCTGCTGGCGCTGCTGACATTCTTCCTCTCGGTCGTTCCGATGGGTCCGCCGCTTGTCTGGATCCCGGTTGCGATCTGGCTTTTCTGGAAAGGGTGGCTGGGCTGGGGCATCTTCATGGTCTGCTGGGGACTGCTGATCAGCAGCGTCGACAATGTGATCAAGCCGATGATCATCAGCCAGGGCAGCCGCATGCCTTTCGTCCTGATTCTACTGGGCGTGCTGGGCGGAGCGATCGCCTTTGGCTTCATCGGCGTCTTTCTCGGACCCGTGCTCCTGGTGGTCGGCTTGAGGCTCCTGGATCACTGGAACAGGACGCAGATGGAGCAGAGGCGGATGAAGCAATCAGGATGACAGGAGAAGTGGTCAGTTATCAGTTGTCCGTTGTCTGTGGGGAGCGTTCGGCAGGATGCAAGATTGCTCACTGATGCCTCGGTCCGGTCATCCTGGCTTTGGGTTTCCTTGGTCATTGGTGCTTCGGCACGGGTCATTTCCTTGAAGCCGGGGCGTCCGACAAATCCTGCCGCATGCTTATGGCTCATGCTCGTCAGGCTGCGTTCCGGTCCATTCGTCCGCCTTCAACGGTGGAAACCATCTGAGCTTGTCGGCCTTCTTGCCCAGCTCTGTCTTGCCGCAGCGCCTGACCAACGCCTTATAGAACCGATCGGCCGCCTTCGGATCGCGGGCCTTGATCCACGAACCGGCCTCGCAGAGCAGCCTGGCCGTCTCCTCCGACTCGTTGGGCATCAACTCGGCAGCTTGCCAGGCCAAGTCGGCCGCGATGTAGCGATAATGCCAGCGTTTGCGCGGCTCGACATGCTGCCTCAGCCTACGACGTTCGTCGGTGCTGCTGGGAACCACCTTCGTCCCTCCGGCCTCCGCGCGCACTTCCGACGCCGCCTCCATCTCGAAACTGCCCTGCAATGACGACCAGTCCGGCTCAAGCTCGGTGCCCAGCAGGTCCATGCCGTCCCATCGCGCGATCGCGGCCGCTTCCATGAGTGATTCGGCACGATGCTCCTTGGACTTGCCGGTATCGTGCCCTGCCCTCAGGGCAGTCATGTAGTTGTCAAACACCTCTCGCCATTTGTCAGGATAATATGCGCGGGCTTCGTCCCACCGTGTCTCGCGAGCCAGGCGGCGGGCCAGGAGATGCCGCATGGCCGATGCCGGCCCGAGCGGGCCCGGTGTACCGAAGCCATACTCCTGCTCCGACTCGTCCTGGTCATCTTCCTCCTGTTGCTCTGGCCGGGACAAGGGCGCGGTGTTTGGCTGCCGCGGGTATCGGGCATCGACATATCGCTTCAACTCGCTGATGGTCAACACCCGCTCGGCCACATACGCCGCATCTATCCAATATCCGCCTCGCAGCAGCGCATCCATGGCCTCGACGTATTGGTGCCGCGCCATGTGAAGCACGCCGATCTCGCCCCAGAGCACCAGATGGGCCGGAGCGTCTTCCCATTCGACAGCATGCGCGGCGAAGACGCTTGACGAATCGGGTCCGGTTTCATCCTGCGGGAAAAGCTTCACCAGATCGGCAAGGATGGCGGCCGCAGGCTCGATTTTGCCGTCGTACAGCAGCAGCTTGGCCCGGAGCCATCGGGCAATGGGCAGGTCTTGGGGCGTCAAGGCCAACCACCGTCTGGCTGATGGCATGTCGTCATACTGGTAAGCCAGCCAAGCCAGTCGCCCTGCCCCCGGTACATCGCGGGTATCTGCTTTTTCAACGGCCCGCAACCAGACCATCACCAGCTTCTGATCGGGCGCACCCCACGGGTTCCACCTCGGTCCGCCCCTGGCCACGATGTACGCAGTCACCACTTGCTGGGCCAGCGGATCCGCGGCAACCCCTGCGAGAATCGCCTGGTTCTCCTTGAGCAAACGCTCAACGGTCATCCGCAACGAGACATGTGCTCCGTCATCGCCCGTTCGCGACTGCCGCAGGTACAGCGTCAGCGCCTCGGCATAGCGTTTTTGCTGCAGTTCCGCCCTTGCCTGCCAGCCAAGGCTCGCGGCCGCCAGTCCGGTACTGTCACGGAAGCCTTCGCGCGCCATAGCGCGTGTTTTCTCGAACCACCAGACGGCCTCGTCCGGGTCTTCGTCGACCCGGCTTCTTCCGAGCATGTACGCAGCCCACACGCTCCGGTTGCGGCGATCGTCGGCCGGACGATCCAGCAGGCGCGTCCATGACTGGCGAGCCTTCTCATGCTCTTTCCGATGATAGGCAACCGCTCCCTGCAAGTAGTCCGCGAACTCGGCGGGAAGCCCTTTGGGTATCTCGAAATCCTCTAGCGTCGGTTCGGCCGGCTGAGACTCCGGCTGCCCGGTAAGACCATAGGAACGGCGAAGTTGATGCTCGTCCTGGTCCGCGAGAAAGTCCCAGATCTGCTCGCGAATGTCCTGGTAACGACTGAAAAGAGCGTCGCGCTCGGTTGCCGTCAGCCCTGATTTCTGGAGTGCCTCTCGTAGCTCGGTCAGATCCGTGTCGGTTGTCTGCCGAGACTTGTTCCCGTCTTCGGGCAGCAGGGCAATCATGTCGGCCTTGCCCGGAAGCTGAATCTGATCTACCTCGACAATGAAATCAGCCGTCGGAGGCTTGAGCACCGCATTGTCGCCGTCTGTCAGCAATCGGTTGGGAAAATTGGGACCACACGCCCACGCGACCGTTGGGGACAGCCACCCGGCAACGATGACCGCCGCCGCGAGTTCAAGGCTGTACCATCTCAATCTCAACTCGGACCTCCTTATCGTCGTCCAGCCGAAGCCAGGCCACTGTTCGCCGCTGACCCACCGCAAGTGCGCAGGACGCCGGGGGTTCCGGGCTCTCGACAACCACAACGTCCGTGGACATCCCCTTCCACTGGAAGCCCCCCAGGGCGTCTCCCGCGATCAGATCCGCCCCGCCACAAGTGATCTTGAGCCGGATCCGCGAAGTCGAGTCGGCCTGCCCGTCGTTAACCAGATCGATCTTCACCAACCCGATCTCGGGTCGGCGGAGTTCGGCTCGCACGGCCGGGAGGGGGCGCCGGCCGGTCATGACGCATTCCATCGTCGGCCATCGCCAGTTGAGCGCGTCTTTGTCCGTTGGAAGACGATACCAAATGATGCCTTGCAGATTCATCGGTCGATCGTCGGTCCACGCTTGCACCAAATCAGCCATGGCCGCGGGTTCCGACCGGACCTCGACGACCCGCGCATCCTTCGGCCACCGGGCCATGGGCCCCTCGGCCGAAAGGCCAATGAACGTACCCGCCGAATCGAATGCCACCACATAGCCGTAGGTTGGCAATGCTACCCGGAAGGGCCTGCCAACTCTGGCCGCCGTCTCGACCGCGTGCCGTGCTGCCGTCGGATTGCAGAGCGTCATGGGAGCATCCGGCCCCTTGGGCCGCTCCAGAGAATGAACCTGCAGGATGAAGCCGTCCGCAGCCTCCGCCAGCGTCCGAAACGCCGACTGCCGCAACCAGCTCGGCAAGGCGGTGATCACGATTGGAGTGGGCGATACGCGTCGCCGGATTGCCTCCACCCAAGTGCGGTAACCGCTCAGTTTCGATTCCGCACAATCGAAATCGACTTGCAGCTCGCCCACAGCCAGATCTGCATCACGAGCTTGTTTGAGAACCGCGAAGGCAAGGCCTGTCAACAGGTCCGCCGTTTCATCGTCGGCTCTGAAGGGGCCCGCAAAGGGGCCGATCCGAATGGCGAGCCCCACCGGCATTCTCAGCCCTGACAGAAAGACGGGGTCCCATTCGGCCGTGGCCACGCGGGGCCGGCCGTCCTGCCATGACACCTCGGCACCGAGGACGACGATTCCCGCAAGGCGATCTCCGGCCCGACCGATCGCTTCAGACACTTGCGGCCCCCACGAACGCTGCCAGACATAAGCTTCGTGCGGCATGGGCCTGGAAGTCCTGGACGGCTGGCGGGGCCAGATCCGCCACACAACCACAAGGAATAGCGCGCCCAGAAGACAAACACTCAAGAGCCGGCGGACACGAAGGTTACGGGCGAAGGTTTTTCCCGCAAGCAAGCACATGACCTGTTCCCAGTCGGCACCGGCCGGACTGCGGGGTCAATCCGCCGGCACGCATCGTCCCTCGGCCCACTGACGCAGAGCCTGGACGCTTTCGGCCATCGTCACGGAAAGCGGCGGCGATTGCTCCAGGGTCTGCACGAGCCGATCAGTGTCCAGGGCCGCCCCTTCTGCAAACGCATGATGCAATCCGGAGACGACGGCCTGCTCGATCTCGGCACCGCTGAATCCCTCGGACTGCTCGGCCAGCTTGTCCAGATCGAACTTATCGGGGTCGCGGCCGCGTTTTTGGAGATGGATGGCGAAGATCTCCCGTCTCGTCGATGCCTCCGGCAGATCGACGAAGAAGATCTCGTCGAAGCGACCCTTGCGCAACAGCTCAGGAGGCAGGGCTTCAATGTCGTTGGCCGTGGCGACCAGGAATACCGGCGCCAGGTGCTCCTGCATCCAGGTCAGTAACGAGCCGAACATACGCTGCGACANNCATACGCTGCGACAGGCCTCCGTCCGTGCTTCGGGAGGCCGATGAGGCAAACGCTTTCTCGATCTCATCGACCCACAGGATGATCGGGGCCATGCTCTCGGCCTGCCTGAGGGCGTCACGGAGCCGTCTTTCCGACTCGCCGATGTACTTGTCGTACAAGGCCCCCACATCCATCCGCATGAGGGGCCGCTGCCAGGCCGTTGCGATGGCCTTGGCACACAGGCTCTTGCCGGCCCCCTGGACGCCGAGCATGAGAATGCCGCGCGGGGCAGTGATGCCGAACTTGGCCGCCTCGTCGGACATCGCCTGCTGCCTGAGTTTGAGCCAGTGTTTGAGTCGCCGCAGCCCGCCGATCTCGGACAGGTCCACCGGGGCTTCGACATATTCCAGTAATCCACCCCGATCCACGGCACGCCGCTTGGCGGCCAGAATGCTGTTGATGTCGGAACCGTCCAGACGATGGTCCTCCAGAACGACTTCGGTGATGATCCGTTCGGCCTGTCTTCGGGTCAGACCGCGCAGGTTGCGAATGATCGTCTGAAGCTGGCGGCGGGTCAGGTCCACCTCGATCGGCTCCCGCCGGTGAAGGCGGCGAACGACGTCTCGGATGATGGAATCCAGCTCGCCTTCGGTAGGCAGAGAGACATCGAAACGCACCGCATCCGTCGCGACAACCGAGGGCAGTTGGTCGGCATAGTCAATCAGCACCAGGTGGCTGCCGGCCTGGCGGCAGTGCCGAATGGCTTCCCGGAAATAGCGCAGCGTCTTCGCGTCGGACAGGTGAGGCCCGAGGTCAAGCATGACACAGATGTAACGGCCGGGAAGCTGCGTGAGTTGGGCGAGGGCAACCGCGGCGTTCTCCGTGGTGGTCACTCGTTTGCCGGTGTCGACCAACCCGTCCCGTAATCCCGAGGCGACCGACCACTGCCACAGGCCCAGGCCAGCCAGGTCGCGGGCCATGTCGAAAGCCACTTCGCGAACCACGTTGAGGGCATACTCCTCTTCGTGGGTTACCACGGAAATCAGCGGATGCCCGGCATGGATCAGCAGTTCAAATCGCTCGCGGTCGGTCATGAAGAGGCGCCCTCAGTGTCAGGCCCGGCAGGCATCGCCGATTATCATCCTCAAGCATACCATACCGCGACGACAAGTAAACGCCCGAACTTGCCGCCCAGTCCGAGGCGGCACGCTTGCCGGATGCCGTCGGCCAGGCTACCTTCGTCCCTACCGTGAAATAACGGCAGGGGTTGCCCTGTCCAACCATCAGAGGTTGAACCACGGCGGGAGCTGACCTTAGATGTCGGAGAAGGATACGCCGAAAAAGGCCGGTCTTGTCGGCAAGATCATCGCCGCTCCGTTTATTCTGATGGTGGTGGTGATGCTCCTTGCCTTTCCAGGCGTGGCCATCTTCATGGCCTATCGCGCAGTCTCAATGGTCGCCACCTGGCAGAGAGCAAAGGGTTGGGTCGAGATCCCAGCAACGATCACCCATCTCGATCTGGAGGTCGACGGCGACAGTGATGGCGCGACCCATCGTGTCGTGTGCAGGTACACCTATGTGTTCAACGGGGTCAGTTACAGGAACGACCGGGTTGGTCTCACGGGGGGAGGCAGCGATAACATCGGTTCATGGCAACAGGACACCTACAACCGCCTTAAGACCCATCAAGATGGAATCGAGAGCGACACCGTCCCCTGCTGGGTCAATCCCACAAATCCCGCGGAGGCCGTGCTGGATCGAACCCTCAGAACAGGACTGCTTCTCTTCAACATGGTGTTCGTGGTCGGCTTCGGCGGAATCAGTCTCGCCTTTGTCTGGTTTGACGGGACCCGTCGCCGGCGCAAACGGCAAGGTAAGGCACTTCAACTCGATCATCCGGATAGGCCTTGGATGTGGAAGATGGCATGGGTAGACGGACGGCTCCGCTCGGAATCCAGCCGCACGTTGGTTCCCCTCTGGGGCTTTCCGATCCTGTGGAACTCCATTACGCTCCCCGCCATCATCGCCATTGTCCCCGACGCGATCCGGCGTGGTCAGTATTGGGCGGCGTTTCTACTGTTGTTGCCCATCGCTGGTATAGGGATGCTTGCAGCGGCGGCTGCGAGTACTCTGCGACACCGGCGATTCCGCAACAGCCGCCTTGAATTACGCACCCTGCCCGGCGTCATCGGCGGGCACTTGGCGGGCTACCTGGTCATCGCCGGCGACGTGACCGGTCTCGACGAGGTTTCGGTCGCCCTGCGGTGCATCAATTGGATCAGCAGGCGCAAAGGCGAAGGAGACGAGACGACTGAGCGGCCGATGTGGGAAGATACGAGAACCCTGCGAGCCGGTACCGCGACCTACGGACAGACCGAGTTGTGCCTGCCCGTCGATTTCCAGATCCCCTACGACTGCCTGCCGTACGACGACTCGAACCCCAAGGATCAGATCCTGTGGCAGCTCACAGCCAAAGCCGACATCCCCGGCGCAAACCTGGACCTGAGATTCGACGTGCCCGTATTCAGGACGGAGCAGAGCCGGACGACGATCGGCGAACCGCCCGAGAAGGCCGCCCGGTTGGAGGCCACTCTCGACAGTCCCGAGTCGCCGCTGCCTCGAAAAATGTGGCGCGAAGCAGACCCCAGCGGCGGCGCGATACTTGTCGTGTCCGGGTGGCCCGGATGGGGCACCTTCATTCTGACGATGGTCTTGGCCGCAGGTCTGCTGATCGGCGGCGGAATCTGGCTGCGCTCGGTGTGGCAAAACGGCGGGTGGTCCATCCTGATGCCGGCGGCCCTGTGCCTGGCCGGTGCGGTCGCCCTGAGGGCGGTAATCCGTGGTTTCCTCGGATCGACTCGAATCACAGTGAGCCTGGCCGAAGTCATCATCGAGCGATGGCCGCGGTTCCTGCACCGCAAGGTCGAGATTCCGGCCATCGACATCCAGGAGATCAAGATTTCGGACTCCGCACAAGTCCGGTCGGGCTCCGAAATGACCCAGTACTACGTCGCCCACCTGATCACGACCCACGGTCGCAAACTCAAACTCGGGGGCATGATCCCCACTGAATTGGCCGCACAATGGCTCGTCCGGCAAATCGAGAACGGATTGACGAAACCCACGCCTTGACAACACCGCCGGGGCAAGATTACATGAATGAAGCAAAGACGCCGGAAGCAGTCTCCGTTCAATGGGACCGAAGCCATGCGAACAACGACCAATCACAGCCGACGCGATTTCCTTCACACGATGGGACGTGTCGCGCTGGGCGGGCTGGCTTGGGGCTGCCTGCCGCGCCCGCTCGCGGCACAATCGCGGCCCGCGGGCTCCAGCCGGGTCGCACTGACCGCCGGCGGCACGCGAGGCGACAACATTCATCGCGCCCTGCGGCTGGTGGAGACGCAGATCCGCGAGACGCTTGCCCGGAAGAAGCGCGTGGTGCTCAAGCCGAACATCGTCGTGACCAGCAAACAACTGGCCGCCACGCACCTGGATTGCCTCGAGTCGATTCTGGACTTTCTTTCCCCCTTTCACAAGGATGAGTTCATCATCGCCGAGTCCGCGGCCTCGGGGTCGGCGCTGGAGGGCTTTTCAAACTACGGCTACGACCGACTGGCACGTAAGTACAATGTCCGCTTCGTGGACCTGGACGATGAGCCTTCGACGATGATACATGTGTCCGACGAGCGTTTTCACCCTCAAGCCGTCCGGATGGCGCCATTGCTCCTGGACCCGGAGACCTACATCGTCTCAGCGACACCCCTCAAGACCCACGACCGGGCGGTGGTCACCCTGTCGCTCAAGAACCTCGTCGTCGGGGCCGCTCAGAAGGACAAGACGTATCACTGGGGACCCGGCAGCAAGGGCACAAATGACAAGCCGATTATCCACGGCGGGCCGGCCAACGAGGCCATCAACCTCAACCTGTTTCAGCTCGCCCGGCGCCTGCACCCGGACCTGTCGGTGCTCGACGGCTTCCAGGGCATGGAGCACAACGGGCCGGTCAGCGGCACGCCCGTCGATCACAAAGTGGCCGTGGTCAGTACCGACTGGCTCGCGGCCGACCGCGTCGCGACTGAATTGATGGGCTTCGATTTCAACAAGATCGGCTATCTCTCATTCGCCGCCAAAGCGGGCCTGGGCGAGGGTGATCTTTCGCGCGTGGCAATCATCGGTGAAAAGGTGACCGACCATATCCGACAGTACCGGCCCCACGACCGCGTCGAAGAGCAGTACAAGTGGATGACCCGCTCTTAGCGGTCTTCCCCGCCGATTGCTCACGGACATCTTGGGAAACGCGGCCTTAACTCAACGCGGCGATAATGGTCTTCGAGTAGTCCGGATCACCGGCAAAATCGACCGGCAGCGCCGGGCGCTCGCGAATATCGCATCTGCGGCCTCCGGCCACGCTCTGAACCGCTTGCTCGAGTCGCTGTCTGCTGATCCCGCGATCATTTGTGGCCAACAGCAGCAGGCCGTCCCGCTCCAGCAGCTCGATCGCCCCCGCGCATAGCGCTTCGAGCTGTTCTTCAAGCACAAACACGCGACGCGGTTTTCGCTGCCGAGAGAAGGTGGGCGGATCGAGGATCACCAGGTCGTATCGCAGCTTCTGCCGCCGCGCCCGCTTGTAGAATTCAAAGACGTCGCTGCAGTAGAAACGATGCGGCGCCACATCAAGCCCGTTGAGTTCGAAGTTTCTCTTGCCCCACTCCAGGTATCGCTTGTGAGCGTCCACGCTCGCCACCTGGACGGCCCCTCCGGCGGCCGCGGCCACCGAAAAGCCGCATGTGTATGCAAACAGATTCAGNNCCTGCCGATAGCTCGCGCACTCGCTTGCGGTTGTCACGATGCTCCAGAAACAACCCATAGGAAAAGCCATCATAAGGCCGGACGAAAAACTGCAGCTCATGCTCGCGAACAGCATGCTCGGGAGCGGCCGCCTGCCCGAGCCACGGCTCCGGGTCCTGGTGAGCCTCGGCGATTCTCGGATCAACGCCCCCCCGCTCGCGCACGAACCACTTGCGATACACCGCCGTGGCCCCCAGACGCCGGCACAATTGCTCGGCGATCGCTCGTGCCGCGTCCTCCCCCATCGCAAGTCGCTGCTCGTGCAACTGGGCAATGAGAACCGGCCCGAGCTTCTCGATGACCAGTCCCGGCACGCCATCAGCCGCACCGTTGAGTATGCGTACCGCATCGATAGCATCGTCCTCCAACAGCGGCTGTCGCAGCCTGAGGGCTCGCTCGATCTGACTTGTGTATCCCAGACTCATCGAGGTTCCCGGCTTCCGCCACTGTTCACCAGGACGCCGTCTCACCGGGATGGTACAGAGGCGATCATCGCCTTGTCCAGCAGGCCGATCGGGCCTCGGGCGCCCGCGTGCTCCAGCATCTTGAATCACTCGGCAGACAACACGAGAATACCGCGATCATGTCGGCCACACGAGTCTGGGCATCGTTGCTCGACCTGGTCTTGCCGCGGGCTTGTCCGGCCTGCAACCGAACTCTCTCTGCCTCGGATGACATCTGGTGCCGGGCTTGTGCCATGACTCTTCTGGAGTCCGTGACGCCGCCGGATCGTTACTGCTCTCGCTGCGGGCAATCGGTCGGGCCCTATCTGCTGGATGCTTCCGGTTGTGCCGCCTGTCGTGACGCCCGCCTGTACCTGGACGGCATGGCTCGTGCCGGACCCTACGATGGAGTTTTCCGTGAGATGGTGACCAAGTACAAGTTCGGCCGCGATCAGCATCTCGATCGGCCGCTCGGCAGGCTCATTAAGTCGGCCATCGAGGGCCGCGGCTGGAACGGCGAGATTGACGCTCTCGTGCCGGTGCCCACGACGTGGTACAACCGGCTTCGGTATCGTTTCCGTCCCGCGGCGCAGCTCGCACGGGCGGTCGGCCGCGAGCTGCACGTCCCGGTTCTTCCTCTCATCCGCGTGATCGGAAAGAAGTACAACCAGATGGACCTGCCCGCCTCGCTGCGACCTGGAAACGTGCGTGGCGTATTCAAGCTTCATCCGCGGGCTCGGCCGGCCGGTGCTCGGCTGTGCATCATCGACGACGTCTGCACCACCGGAGCGACGCTCAATGAGATCGCCCGCGTCCTCAAGAAGGCCGGCGCGGCGACTGTCTATGCGGCCGTCGTGGCGAAAACCGAGGCGGATCAGCCGATCACGTAGTGGAATCCCGAAAAAGGATTCTGCTCGCACGCAGAACGCGTAAATACATACTCTCAATGCGTGCGCGTCACATCCGTGCGGACCGGATCGAACTTCGCACAACACAATACCGGGCTCACTGCGGTACCGCAGGGTGGACACGGCGTTACGGCCCAAACCGGAACAACCGTCGGTGCAGCGGGCCGTCAGGTGCGGGCAACTCGATGTCGAACGGCTGGGCCGGTGCCAGGCCAAGCCGCCGGGCCTGGCGAATTCCATCAGAAACCTCGCCCGGCTCGATCTTGTCAGTTTTATAGAAGACAACCGACGTCCCGGGCCTGATGAGCCCCCGCAGTCCGCCGAGGACCTCGGCAATTCTGCCGACCGCGCGAACGACAATCAAGTTGAATGATCCGCCGCCTTCTCGGGCCAGATCTTCCCCCCGGCTGTGAATCGCCTGCACATTGGCCAGCCCCAGAGCTGTTGCCGTCTCTGCGACAAAGCGGGCTTTTTTGCCCGTGCCGTCCACCGCCACGATCCGCCATTGTGGGCACACGATCGCCAGCGGCACGGCCGGAAAACCGGCACCCGTGCCCACATCCAAAACCCGAGTTGGTCGCCCGGATGGAACCCAGGCGGTCGCGAGCAATACCAGGGAATCGGCGTAGTGCTTGACCGCCGCATCGGCCGGCGAGGTGATTCGCGTCAGGTTGAAATGCCGGTTTGTCTCGACCACCCGCCGGAAGTGCTCAAACATCCGCGTGCGCTGTTCGTCCGTCGGCGACACGTTCATAGTCAGGCACGCCCGCACCAGCGCATCGTCAAAGGCCTGCCGTTCGGACAATCCGCTGATCAGCTCGTTCGGCTCCATATACAGCATGTTAGCCGCAGACCCGACCGAGCACGTAGCCCCGGACTTGATGAACCAACCTTCGGCCCATAAGCTTTCCACCGGACCGGATGAGACCAGGGCAAGCCACGGGCTTCATCTTCAAGCGAGCCACTGGCCTTCCTGGATCGAACTTGTCAGAGTCGTGCCCCCGGTGGCATACGAAAGGATGACCCCGTGCCAGAGATCGCCCCGTTTCGCGCCCTGCGTTACGACACCAAGCGCTTTTCGACCGATGTCTCGAAGCTCATCGCCCCTCCCTATGACGTGCTCGAGGCCAAAGACAAGGCCGAGTTGCTCGCCGGGTCCGACAGGAACATCGTGGCCATCGACCTGCCCTACATGCCGCCCAAGAAGGCCGGTCCTGACGCGCTATACGCCCAGGCGGCCGACGTGTTCAACCGCTGGAAGAACGACGGCACGCTGGCCCTGGACGACAAGCCCGCGCTGTATATCTACCATCAGGCATACGAGCATGGCGGATGCTCTTACACTCGCAAGAAGTTCTTCGCCCGGATGCGCATCGAGGCCTTCGGCGAAGGCACCGTCTTCCCGCACGAGCAGACTTTCGGCGGTCCCAAGGAGGACCGCTTCAAGCTCATGCGGGCGACACAATGCCAGTTGTCGCCCGTGTTCGGCCTGTACAACGACCCGGAGAACGCCATCAGCAGGTTGCTGGATCCCGGCGACCGCGCCCCGGACATGACCGCCGATATGCAGGGAATCGACAATCGCCTTTGGGTGCTGCAAGATGCCGCAGCGATTGACGCGGTCTGCAAGGCATTCTCCGGCCGTGCGGTGTACATCGCCGACGGTCATCACCGTTACGGCACCGCCCTCAACTACCGCGACACCCTGATCAAGGAACAGGGCGACCTGCCCAACGATCACCCCGCGAGGTTCGTGCTCGTCGGGCTGTGTGCCATGGAGGACCCGGGCTGTATTATCCTGCCGACGCATCGCACCGTCAGCGGCTTCGGCTATTTGACGGTCAACGACATCCTGACCGTTCTGGGAGACGGCATCGAGCTGTGCAGAGTGGACGCGGACGCGGCCGAGGCCGAGCGTCTGCTCGCTCCCGATTCTCCTCACGACGTCGTCCTGTACGTCCCAAACGGCGAGCGAATCTTCATCGGAACATTCTTCCGTCGCGATATCCTGGCACAGTTGGCCCCCGATCGAAGCGAAGCCTGGCGCAAGCTGGATCTGGCTTACTTGCATCGCTACTTGATTGAGGAACTGATCACCGGCCGGGCCATGGGCGGCTCCGAGCCGACGGTCCATTATTTCAAGGTTACACAGGCTGCGATCGAGGACGCCCGCCAGACCAACGGGATCGCCTTGATCACCAAGGCCTGCACCATGGATGAGCTGCGAGCCGTCAGCCACGCCGGCGACCTGATGCCTCAGAAGAGCACGTTCTTCTATCCCAAGCTGGCCACGGGGCTGGTCATCAATCCCCTGGCATAGCGGCGGGGCCTTGCTTTGCCGATGCAGCGCGCGACAAACGGTGCTGAAGATCGA
>MTKZ01006805.1_pt1 | contig 17485 bp, 9 predicted proteins | sample 1042781 | NCBI WGS metagenome assembly MTKZ01 (sample SAMN06212207, study PRJNA360539) | anaerobic digester metagenome | biome: Wastewater treatment plant; material: sludge; isolation source: anaerobic digester fed with sludge from wastewater treatment plant | place: Denmark: WWTP Viborg ... | reverse complement strand
GGACACCGAAGTCAAAACCGGGTATCTGTCCATCTCTGGATTCTTAACTCGGCCCAATGCGTTATTCTCAGTGGATAAACAATTTGGGTCCGCTCCACTGACCGTCCACTTCACTGACAAAACACTCAATAACCCTGACACGTTCCTCTGGAAGTTTGGTGACGGTGCTACTTCCGCCGAGCGGAATCCAAGCCATACCTACCTAACACCAGGCTTCTACAAGGTGAGTCTTACCGCATCAAATGAGGCCGGGAGCAGTAGCAGGGCAATGTATGTGTTTGTGAGCGGGTTCTGATATCCCGAACCACACGAAAAGAAGAGCCATGAGGTTATTTCAGCCTCATTTTTTTTATGATTCCATCCAACCCCTGCCTCTTTTAAAAGATCAATCACTTCATTTTTACTAAATGAAAGAGTAATTTTTTAACCTTTACCAGGAATTCTAGTTTACCATGTGATCGGACCCCGTAGTCAGTGCGATCCGATCCCAAGGAGGTAAAATGACCCATTTTAAAAAGAGCATGATGATAGTCATCTCTCTGGTGCTGTTGCTCGTAGCATGCATGCCCGGAACTGCAGCAACAACAGAGGTCCGTGTCGTGAAGTTTGCAAATGACGGTACAACAGTGCTTGGTGAGACCAATGTTTCCTACCAATGGATGATGGCCAACCTCCCGGTCCTTGGAGATGGCGTGACGCATTACTATCTCCAGGGACCGGTCTTTGTGGATAATCCCGACCCTGAAACAGAACAACTTCTCCGCTGGAATGCTCCCGAAGATGCAAACGTGCTTGAAAAGGATATGGGGGCAGTAAAAGGGACCAATCTGAAAGACCTCTGTGACCTTGTCGGTGGAATGAGTCCCGGGGAGATAGTGCGGGTAAAGGCATCGGATGGCATGTCCAAGTACTTCGCCTATGACAATGTATACAGCTATTCCACCAGGGAAGGGCCGATCGGGCTCACCTGGTACGTGGACGGATTGGCCTCCTATCCCGGGCACTACCCAGACACGGGCTATTCGGACGGTATGAGATTGGTCTGGTTTGCGGATATCTCGACCAATCCATGGGGCGTTCATGCTCTGGGCAACTGGGACTGGCATGAGGTGGCCGATCCTGAATACTGGTATTATTATGTTTCCGGCAGCGAGTATTACCCCACCACCACAGGCCTCTCGGTCAAGTACGTGAGCGAGATTGCGATTTTATCCGATGATCCGGCCTTACCCGTCCCAGATGCCGGGTTTATCGCGAACGTGAACCTGGTAGCGAATCCAGGGTTCGAGATCGGTACCCTCACCGGCTGGAGCCAATCAGGAGCCTCATTGGTTACGACACCGGTACACACCGGGACCTATGCAGCAAAACTCTCCTCCACAAAAGGGTCCACGTCATATCTCTCCCAGAATGTGGACCTTACCGATGTTGCAGCGCTCACCTACTGGTACAGAATAGATGCCGTGAACAGCGGCTTTCTTGAAGTATTCGTAGATGCCACGAAGGTGGCTAGCTACAGCGCGGTCACCGGCTGGACCCAGGAGAGCATCGATACCTCAGCCTACACCGGAATTCACACCTTGAAGTTCAATGCCCGCAGCGGGACGAACAATAAGAACAAGATTTCCGCTTACTTAGACGACATCACGGCTCTCTCTCCACAACCCACTGGTGTTACAGGATACCCGCCCCTGGCGCTCTCCTTTACTGATACGTCCACGAACAGCCCCATATCATGGGCCTGGGACTTTGGTGATGGGGGTACATCGACTGCCCAGAATCCATCTCATACATACTCGTTGCCCGGAGTCTATACTGTCACCCTGACCGCAACGAATTCCTATGGATCTGATACTGAGGCAAAGACGGGTTTTGTAACCGTGAACGGTAATCCTCCGGTTGCAGCCTTCACTGGCAGTCCCACCAGCGGGATGGTCCCCCTTTCTGTCAGTTTCACGGACCAGTCCACCAATACCCCTACCTCGTGGTCCTGGACCTTTGGTGATGGAGGTACCTCGACCGCCCAACATCCTAGCCATATATATACCACAGCCGGCACGTTCACGGTAACCCTGACGGTTTCCAATGTCTGGGGGAGTGATGGAGAGACAAAGACCGGCTACGTCACGGTGATCCAGACTGGGCAGACGCCTCCTGATGCCCAGTTTATCGGCACGCCAACGACCGGATCAAAGCCCCTTACGGTGCAGTTCACGGATCAGTCCACAGGGAACCCGACCTCCTGGGCCTGGACCTTCGGTGACGGGGGAACTTCCACTCTGCAGAATCCGTCACATACCTACTCGAGGAAGGGTTCCTTCACCGTGACCCTGACCGCGACAAATTCGAATGGAAGTGACAGCCTTACCCGGAGCAAGTATATAATCGTCACGTAACGTTGATTCCCAAATGAATCCTCATTTTTTTCTCATTTGGATGCAGTAGACGTCTTCTCCCCTGATTTCCTTAATTGAAATACCATCCTGCCCACAACGTAGTGAAGGGGCATCGGGGTTGTTAATCACGATGTATTAATAATTCTGAATAATTTATCAACAAATATATCATCAATTCCCCCACAAAAGGAAATATCCAAAAATATCTTTTGGGTAGGTGACTCTGGATGAGACTGTCTGCGAAAACTTGGTGTAATCTTATCGAATTTGGGGTATTATTGGTGCTTCTTGTAATGCCGGTCACCGGATATACAACGGAAGTTACAGTGATCCGTTTGTCCAACGATGGTCTCACTCCAATTAACGAAACCACTATGACATATCAGTGGATGGAGGCAAACCTGCAGGTATTTGGTGACGGGAATACCTACTACTACTACCAGGGTCCAATCTTCGAGGGGGAATGGGAGACCAACTACGGCGTAACTTACCCGGAATACCGCACCGACTGGGAAGGAACTCCCCCTGTGTGGACCGCCTCTGAAGAGAGATGGGACCGGTTCTGGAACGGGAATTCCTACGTCCAGAACGAAGAGGTCAATTGGCAGTCAAAGAACCTCGGGAAGCTGAAAGGGACTAATGTAAAGGATCTCTGCGACCTTGTCGGGGGGGTTCCTGTTGGACAGAAAGTACGGGTTGTCGCGAGTGATAACGTTTTTATGGACCTTCCGTATTCCGCCATCTATGAACCAACTCCTCAACTCGGTCCCTATGTTCTAACCTGGTGGTCAGTGGGTGCCGGAGAGAGCGGTGCGACCAGTGGATACACGGGTCCTGATTACACCAACGGGATGCGAACTACCTTTTTTTCCGATACTTCCCGGAATCCAAGCGGGGAGCACGTTGCCGGACTTGGTGATCAGGCTGAGGGGCTTCCTGAAGAATACTGGTATTACTTTGGCGGTGATTATCCGTCGATGGGGGGTTGGACCCTGAAATATGTGGATCGTATTTACGTTTACACCTATGACCCGGTGCCACCGCCTACTGCCGATTTCTCGGCGAATACAAAAACCGGGAGANNGAGAATCATTAACGGTGATTTTGAAACGGGAGAACTGGCTCCTTGGATAGGATTTGAAGCTGCAGTAAGTGATACATATTCCTATAAAAAGGATATATACTCCGTGAGGCTCCTTGCTCCTGCCTCTGGAACTTCCTCGATACAGCAAACCATTGATCTTACTGATGTCGGGAGTATCTACTTCTGGAGACACTATTTTGGCGGAGCAGGGAAGTATATGGAAGTTCTCATCGATACAACCGTTATTGCAAATTATACCGAGACTTCAACAATTCCCAATGATTACGAAAACATTGACATCAGTTCATATGGATTTTCGGGCCTTCACACGGTAACATTCAGAGCCGTCAACACGAATCCCTCGGGATCATTCACGGTCTATCTTGACAACATCATAGATTATGGCCCTGGTACATCAGGCAATGCCCCCCTCACTGTCCAGTTCAAGGATCTTTCATCGAAGATGGAGGATATTGCCCATACTTCCTGGGCCTGGGACTTTGAAAATGATGGAATAATTGACAGCACAGTGCAAAATCCCATGTTTACCTACCCCACAACCGGAATATATACCGTAAAACTCACTGCAACCAATGCTGGTGGGAGTGATGGGGAGATCAAAACGGATTATATTCTGGTTGGTGTTCCTGTACCTGTAGCAGAATTCTCTGGAACTCCGGCGTCGGGATATGCACCCCTGACTGTTACGTTCACCGATCTTTCGACCAATACACCCACATCCTGGTTATGGAATTTCGGTGACGAAGGAACTTCGACGCTGCAGAATCCGTCTCACCAATATTTATCAAGTGGAACTTATACGGTAACTCTTACGGCGACAAATTCCTACGGAAGTGATAGTGAGACAAAGACGGGGTATATCGTTGTTGACCAGGCTCTCGATGCAAATTTCTACGGAAGCGTGAATACGACCACGAATGGAGGTTTCGAGGATTTACTATCCGGCTGGACGAACAGTGGTGATGTCACAACGGTTACAACACCGGTTCACAGCGGTTTGCGTGCAGCGAAGATCAATTCTCCGACCACTACCACTCCAGCCAATTGTTCCCAGAGTATCGATCTCACCGATGTTGACGAAATCTCATATTATTATCAGATCCCTGTAATCAATACCGGGAACGTGCAGGTTTCAATTGATGGTGCGGTAATGAAAATGTACTCCAGCCAGGTCTCTTCCTACACCCACGACACTATTGACACATCGGGATATTCCGGTTCCCATCTGGTCTCTTTTGTTGCCTCGAGCACAAAGAAGAATAATCCGCTTACACTGTATCTCGATGATGTTGTGACCCTCTCCAACCCTTCGGGTAGTATCATCCGCTCGCCCCCGGTTACGGTATACTTCACTGATACCTCTACCAATAATCCCACCAGCTGGTACTGGATCTTCGGTGATGGGGGTACGGCTACCGAGCAGAATCCATCTCATACCTATACCGCTACTGGCAGTTACACTGTGAGCCTTACTGCGACAAACACCCTGGGGTCTGATACCGAGTCTAAGATTGCCTACGTCGTCACCGGCACAACCCCGACAATCGACATCGACACTACGGGCGGCATCACCAACTGGGCATTCCTTACCGGGACAAACATGGACACGACGTCAGTGGACCTGTCGGTTTCGACCACGGCAAGCTCATGGGAGGTCCGTGTAAAGGACGGGCTTGATGATGGGAAACCTGCCGATACAGCGGGAAGGATGTCAGAATACACCGGATCTGCCTATGTGACCAGCGGGTATAAGTCGCTTGCAAACGCCCTCCAGGTAAATTCAGGGACCGGGGACTATGTCACTGTCTTGGGGAGCGATCAGATGGTTCAGGAGGGGAGTTCGCCAGGGACGTTTACCTCTGATATCGGGATAAAACAGGAGATAGTGGCAGGTGACCAGGCCCTCACCTCACCGAACGTGTATCGCATCGTGGTGACGTTCACGGGGGCGACCAACTAGGAGGGTGAGGGAGATGCAATCATTTTCGTTTTTCGTGATGGTCGTCTGCGGGATGCTCTTGATCCTGGTGGGTCCCATGGGGGCTGATTCTGCCAGCCTCACCGTTTCAGGCACGGTCATCTCGCCTGGTACTCCTGTTGCCAATTTCACTGCCAATGTGACGACCGGGTATGCACCCTTGTCCGTTCAGTTCACCGACCTCTCGACCGGTATCCCGACCGAGTGGGAATGGGATTTTGATGCCGATGGGACCGTCGATGCCGTTATCCCTGACCCGGTCCATACCTATCCCCTGCCGGGGAATTACTCCGTCTCGCTCACCGTCAGGAATTCGGAAGGGTCGGATACTGAGCTCAGGCAGGGGTATATCACGGTCCTGGAACCTGACCCGGCAATCAGGATCGAGTCACTGAAGGAGTATATCCGTGACCTGCAGCTCTCCAGCTGGGCAGAATGGCTCCTGGTAAGGCCGCTCGACCGGGCGCTCGATCAGCTCGCAAAAGGGCATGCAACCCCTGCAACCAACCAGATGGGATCGTTCATTAACTTTGTCGATCTCCTGCACGGATTCCATGTGATCACCGATGAACAGGCTGCGTACATGACCAGCGAAGCGATGGCAATCATCGACCTGATCGGGGGATAGCCTCGGTTGGGAGGAATTCTCATATTCATCCTTCGCAACCCAGTGAACTTTTCCTGCCAGATAATGAAAAGGGATGAACTATTCCGAAACTTTAATATCTTCTCTCATTCCAGTCAGTCATGTTAACTCATTCAAAAAGTTAATGAGGATTATTCATGAAGAAACTCGTTTTCGGGGCTCTTATTGCCCTTCTTGTGCTTCTGGTGCTGCCAGGGGCGGTATCGGCAGCACCGTCGGACACGATTACAGTGACCGGGAGTATTGGTGGTAGTATTGATGTTACTGTTACCGCTGATGTGAACTTTGGAGCAATGACGCCGGGAAGTACGTATACTGATACAACCACAGATCTGTCGGTTACTTCCACATTCGCGTCATGGACAGTGAGTGCAACTGATCAGAATGCCGGTGCAAATACAGGAAAGATGCTCTCTGGAACAACACCACTCGCTAATGCTTTCAAAATTAATGTAAATGCTGGAGCTTTCCAGGCACTTCCTTACAGCCCAATCTTATCCGGTAGTGCTGGTTCATCTACGGCGGATATAGGATTCCAGCAACAGGTTGTGTCTGGTGATCAGGCAGGTTCATACACCATCACGGTTGTATTTACCGGTGCTACAGCCTAAATTAGGAATAGCCCCAGAATTACTATCCGGTATGGTACCTCTACAGTCTCATACCGGAATCCTTTTTGATTTTACATTACGAACCAGATTACTATCTGAGGAATGTCAATGAAGAATTCTTACTGGCTCTTACTCTTTACACTTTTTCTGATTGCGGTTTTTATTATTGCTCCGGTCACTGCACTGAAAGTGGAGGGTGCCAAGATCATGCTGGATGTGAAGCCCGGGACAACATACATATTCCCAATGGCAGTCTCCATCAAGGCCGATGATTCTGCCTCTGAGTACTCAATAGATATCCTAGGTTTTGGGCAGACACTGGATGCAGGGATGTATGAGGGGCTTCCAGCTGGCAAAGATACCAGTCCCTATTCCGCCCGGTCATTCATCTCCTTACCCTCGTCCACTATAAGGCTCCAGCCCGGAGAGCGGAAGGAGTTCAACGCCACCATCAGGATACCAAAGGACGTGGGAGCAGGAGGCCGCTATGCTGTGGTCCTGATCCACCCCGCAGCAGCCGGGACAGGACAGGCATCGTTTGCTACCGCGGTCCTCGTCCCCGTGATGCTCACCGTTGAAGGGACAAAACTGGTGGAGACCGGAGCAATCACCGGGGTCTCGGTCGGTGAAGTCATCGCCGGGAAACCGATCGTTGTCGCAACGACGCTCCAGAATACCGGGAACCACCACTACTACGGGGCTATCAACCAGGTCTCGGTCAGGAACCCGTCCGGCCGCGAGATCGGGTCGGCACAGAGCGATCCCTTCGCCCGTGCCGTTATCCCCGGCCAGTCCGTACGGTTTGAGACTCCGCTGACCGCCGGGCTCCCGGTGGGGACCTACACGGTCGTATCCCGTATGACCCTGGAAAACGAGACGCTCCTTGACGAGAAGAGTACCACGTTCTCTGTTCAGGAAGAGTACATCCCGCCGTTCGAGGAGGCTACCGCGACGGTCGTCCCTGACCGCGAGACCGTGCTCAGGACGTCTGGTGGGGAGATCACTATCACCTTCCCCGCAGGAGCAGTGCTTGCCGATGCTGAAGTGACCGTGTCACCGTATGCAGACGCTCTCCCGGCACCCCCCTCCGGATCAACGGCCGGGACCACGGTGTTCACCGTTGACGGACTGAGCGGGATCCTTGCTAAACCTGCCACCATGGTGGTGAAGTACAATCCGGCAGATCTCCAGGCTGCCGGTAGTGACGCCGCCAAGCTCTCCCTTGCCCGCTGGAACCGGGCTGACGGGAAATGGACGGTACTCCCCACCACCGTCAATGCCGGAGCATCGACCCTCTCCGCCTCTACCGATCGGTTCGGCACCATCGCGGTGATGGCCGGCGCCAAGCAGGGAACTGGCGGAGGCAAGAGCGGTGGGTTCCTGCCCGGGCCACATCCTCCGGTCATGTTTGGGGCGCTCGCGATCTTTGCGGCGATTTATCTGAAAAGAAGGAAATGACATTTTTTTAGCGAATGCTCCCCTTGGGGTGTTTAGTCTTAACCCATTTTGGGATAACCTGATTTCACACATCCTGCCTTGTGGTAAGCCAAAGTATTCTGAAAAACCGGATTTCGGAGTAAATGCCCTTGAACGTCCTCATTGTGGATTGCCCACAAGAATCACTTCCCTGTACACTAATATCCCTGTACACTAATTTTATTTTACTTTCCTAAAAATTTTAAAAAACCTTTATCGTAAGTGAAAACCAGGGTATCCGTACTGATCCATCATGCCGTAAGTGGATGATCCGATTGGGTTGAGGGATTTAATTATGAACGATTTTATCAGAACTTTGGTTGTTACCACATTTGTTGTTCTTATCGGGATGCTCCTTGTCATACCAGTATTGGGAGCGACAACACAGGTGCATGTGGTGAAATATGCTAGCGATGAAACGACCATCCTTGCCGAACAAACGCTGACCTACCAGGAGATGGAGGCCACCTTGCCAGTAATGGGAGATGGAATTACCCACTATTACCTGCAAGGTCCATGCTTTGTCGATGATCCGGACCCCGCGGTTGAAGACCAACTCCGGTGGAACTCTGCTGAAGATTGTAATTGTTATGAAAAGGACCATGGCGCACTCAAGGGTAGCAACGTGAAGGATCTCTGCGACCTCGTTGGGGGTATGGTTCCTGGTGACACTGTCGTGATCAAAGCTATCGACGGCTGGAACATGGACTTTGCGTATAAAAACGTGTATGAATACTCCGATCGCGAAGGCCCCATGGTGCTGGTATGGTGGTCGAATGGATCGGCTGAGCATCCGTCTTCTGGATATACCGGTTCTGATTTTCCTGAAGGTATACGGTTGTATTGGTTCGCGGATACCTCAGTCAATCCCTGGGGCTTGCATATCTTTGGGAACTGGGATTGGCACGAGGCAGCTGCATCAGAGTATTGGTACTACTTCTATTCAAGCGGTGAATTCTATCCGACCACCACGGGACTCTCCGGCAAATATATCTCGGAAATTAAAATATACAGTAATGAACCCGTTCCCCCCGTCGCCCAATTCAGTGCGGTACCGCTCACAGGCTATTCCCCACTTAACGTTCAGTTCACGGACAAATCAACTGGAACCGATATTGTAACCTGGTCCTGGGATTTCCAGAACGACAGTGTCATTGATAGTGAAGAACGGAATCCGTTTTTTGTATACGACACCCCTGGGATATACACTGTTAACCTCACCATCACCTATCCAGCCGGTACTGATTCCGAGGTAAAAAACGATTATATCACGGTAAATGATCCAACCCATGTCCCACCGATCGCCATGTTCTCCGCCGATCAGACATTAGGCGAACTCCCTCTCACCGTACACTTCACTGATTCCTCGACCCTGAATCCTACTTCTTGGTCATGGGACTTTGGCGATGGGACTTCCTCAGCTCTGCAGAATCCTGAACATACCTATTCAGCAGAAGGTTCCTATACCGTCTCGCTCACCGCGACAAATGATTATGGGAGTGATAGTGAAGTGAAGGCCAACTATATCACGGCACGTTCGCTCCTCTGGGGCCCGTACCTCACCGGCTCCAATACAACCAGCACCACGGTGAATGTGAAGACCTACGAGACCTCCTCAGTTGCCGTGGAGTACGCCACTGATGGTTATTACCAGGCACATGGTGGTTATGATATGACAGCGACTGATGGGGAAAACACTCAACTTCATCACATTGCCCTTACGGAACTTATCCCTGATATTCTGTATCATTACAGGGTATTGTACAATGGAGTGGTATCTGGTGATTTCCATTTCAGGACCTTCCCGGAGAGCGGCCCGTTCACTTTCGTCATGTACAGTGATACCCAGGACCAGCCCGGGTACAGCCAGCTCGAGCGGCACAAGCTGGTAGCAGACCAGATTGCCGAGGAAGAGAATGTACTCTTCGTGCTGAACTCTGGTGACCTCGTAAACGACGCTTCGGATATGGAGAACTGGGACCGGTACTTTGCAGCCGGAGGCACCATGATGTCCACGATTCCGGTCTTCCCGGCGCAAGGCAACCATGATAACAACGATCCGAACTATTTCGAGAACTATGGCATGCAAGCCAACTACTCATTTGATTGCGCCGATGCGCATTTCACGGTGCTGGATAGCAATACCTGGGCTGATGTATCCGGTCAGGGGATGTGGCTTGCCGAAGATCTGCAGACCGATAAAACGTTCAGATTCGTCTCTTTTCACTATCCTCCCTACAGTTCAGACTCCAAGCACTTTGGTGGCTGGCTCAATATACGGGAAGAATGGGGAGACGAGCTCACCGAGGGAGAGGTTATGGCTGTCTTCAACGGGCATGTACACGCTTATGAGCGGTTCCTCGTAGATGGCATCCAGTATTTTGTTTCCGGAACAGGAGGTGGCCCCTCATACAACCTTGCAACCCCACGGAGTGACTATTCCCAGAACAGCCTGGAATATGTGCTGGCTTACCTCCGCGTGACGGTAGATCCGGATACTGGGACGGCCACAGCAGACGTGATCAGGGTCGCCGATATTTCACCGGATCTTCATAGCATAACCACACAGTACCCGCCAAATACGGTCTTTGAGACGGTGGTGATGACCCTGAATACTCCTCCAATCCTTGATTCCATGGTCGCAACCATGGAACCTACACCGGTAAATAGCGAAATTACGGTAAACGCATACTTCCGGGATCCTTCCGATACCCACACTGCTGTATTTGACTGGGGAGATGGAACCACCTCCGAAGGGGTAGTTGATGAACAGACCGGGATGGAAACGTATGGCTCTGTGACAGAAGCCCATATATACTCACAACCAGGCCTGTATTCAGTGAGTCTGACCCTTACAGACCGTTGGGGTGAAACCGCAACAATCAACTGCCAGTATGTGATCATCTATGACCCTGACGGCGGACAAGTGAATGGTGGTGGCACCATCCAGGTAATGGCAGGAGATTGGTCTTTTAACCCTGAATCAAGTGGAAAAGCGAGCTTCAGCCTGAGTGGCAAATACAACAAGGGAGTCCCGTCAGGGAACATTAATTTGATTTTTATGGATGCCAAGTCGCAGTTCAAGGCCGAGTACCTGGATTACATGGTCATAGGGGATGGTACCGCCTACCTCCATGGATATGCGAGCATCAATAAGAGTTCGCCCGATTATGAGTTTATGCTTGTAGTGCAGGACGGTAAAATAACAGCGGGGGAGGATACATACCGGCTCCAGGTCTGGGATAATCTCGGTCAAAACAAAATATTCGACAACGCTCCTGAAGCGGGTGACAGGATCAATCCAGACACTGTTCCCATTAGCGGCGGATCGATTGTCATCCAGATGATGTGAATGAAATAATCCGTCACAATAAATTTTCTTTTTTCCTCTCATTTACCGGGGGGACCTGGGAAATATCATTTGATTGGGTTTTTTAAAAATGTAAGAAATGCATTTTACGACAACAACAGGAGTCGGATGCATAAAAAACCTCATCCATTTCTGCTCGTCCTGAAACGCGCCGTAAAAATTTAACTGTTTATCAGTTGGTATTTACACAATTAATCTGTTAATTGAGTATTAACTGATTAACTTACTAGTAATCAGTGAGAAATCAGAAAACGATCACTACTCGAATAAAATCCGGTAAAAACGAATTAATTCGTGAATAGAAGGTGTAAAAAGAGATCTTAATTTGTTAAGAATAATTTAATAGTATTGAAATTTTCTTATTGTAAACAAAAATCCTTTTAAAACCTTCCAACGAAATTTTCCTTTGTCTCTAATCGGTTTTAAAAATTCACCCATAATGAGGTGCACTGTGAAGGAAATGAAGAATGTATGGGCAATCCTGCTCATTGTGATTGCAGCACTGGTGCTTACGGCACCGGTTATCGCAGCAAGTAGTACCTCGCTTACCATCACCAAGCTGGCAAGCGATGGTACGACCGTGCTTGACACACGAACGGTCGATTATACGTGGATGATGACCAACCTCCCTGTGTTAGGAGATGGGACTACCCATTACTATGCCCAGGGACCGGTGTTCATAGACGATCCCGATCCGGTTATCGAGCAGCAGCTTCGGTGGAATCCTGATGAGGATAACAACATCGATAAGGACATGGGGGCTGTCAAAGGTACGAATCTCAAGGATCTCTGTGATCTCGTCGGAGGAATGAATGCCGGTGAAACCATACAGGTCACGGCAAACGACGGCTTTACCAAGTACTTTGCTTACAAGAACATCTACGAATACTCCACTCGCGAAGGTCCGATGGTGATTGCGTGGTATCAAAACGGTAACTATCCCGACACTGGTTATAGTGACGGTATGCGTCTGGTCTGGATGGCCGATGATTTAGTAAATCCCAATGGTAACCACGTTTTCGGAAATTATGACTGGTACCTTGCGGCCGATGAAGCTTACTGGTACTATTACGTAAGTGGTTCCGAGAAGTATCCGACTACATCGGGACTCTCGGTGACTTTTGTCAGCGATATAACCATCTACAGCGATGATCCCGCCCCTTCGATGGACGTGCTCTTTGATGGTACGGTAGTCCTCACCCCAGGAGAGACCTTTGACAAGGTAGCCTACAACACAGGTACAACCTATACCGTCAGCCGGACCACCCCGATGGGTGCATTGGATGTTGCCGCGACCACAGCCGGGTTCACCTACGATGTGACCGACAAGAACTATGCGACTTCCGGTGCACTGCTCCTGGACAACGTGGGCACCTACCTCCGTGACAAGACAAACGGTATCTACTGGTATGCCTACGTCAACGATGTCTACAAGGACGGGTACAATAACCCTGCCGGCGGGATGAACCTGATCGAACTCAATGATGGAGATAAGGTCGAGTTCTATTACGCAGCTGGTATCACCGATCCTGCAGACCTGGCAGCAGTGAAAGCAACAGCTACCGCCGCGGTGAAGACCGTTGCTTCTACCGGTGTCGCGCCAACGGACTGGTCCATCGTCATCGACGGTGCGAAGACCCAGACCGTGACGAAGAGCTACTTTGAGAACGGTCTTGCCTGTGCAGCTTCCAGTCACCAGGTCTTCTGGACCGATGATGATGACAATGTGTGGGGCGGTGTTCCGCTCTGGCTCCTTGTCGCGATGGTTGACGATGATCCCGATGTCGGACCGGATCACTTCAACTTGAACGATGATCTCGCAGCACAGCATTACGAAGTGAAGGTGATCAGCTCCGATGGATGGTCAGCGGTCTTCGACAGTTCTGCTGTCGCCCGGAGCAGCGACTACCTCGTTGCCAATACCCTGAATGGCGAACCGCTCATCTACGGTGGGGAGAAGCCTTCCTGGCCGCTCCACCTGAAGGGCGCAGCGGTTCTCGGTGGCCAGCAGGTAGGCGGCATTGTCCGCATCGAGCTGAACAACCTCCCGGAGCCACCCGCCGGCTGGACGCTTGAGATGCTCGGTGAAGTGGGCGATGTTATCACCCAGGAAGAGTTTGAAGAAGGCCTCGCCTGCCCAGTCGCCGATCACTACGTCGAATGGATGGATGCATCGGGCAATGTCTGGTCGGGTATGCCACTCTGGCTGGTCGTAGGTGCGGTGGATGACATCGAGCTTACCGACAGCTATACCTTCAATGATGAGGTGGCAGCCGCCGGATATACCGTCAAAATAACGGCAATAGACGGGTTCAACAAGACCTTTGACAGTGCGGTTATTACCCGCAACAACGATTACCTCGTCGCCAACAAGATAAATGGCGAACCGCTCGATGAGAGCATGTTCCCGCTCCGCATGGTCGGGGCAGGGGTCACAAAACCTGATGGCTCACTCGGTGGATCAGCAGTGGGGAAGATTGCAAAGATCGAGATCCTTGAACTGCAGACACCCCCGGCTGCACCGGGCAGTTACAACCTTGCCGTCAAAGGAAAGATCACCGATGTCTTCTCACAGGCTGAGGTCGAAGAGGGACTCGCCTGCCCGTCGTCAGGACACTTCGTGACCTGGACACAGGAGATCAAGGATGACAGTGGAACCATCATCGAGACCCATGAATGGTCCGGCATCCCGCTCTGGTTCCTGGCCGGCTGGGTCGATGACCGGGTCCCGCACGAGTTCAACGCGGTCCAGGCCTCTGCCGGGTACAAGATAACCGTAAGAGCTTCTGACGGGTATGCCAAGGACTTCCCGTCTGCTGATGTGGCCTGGAGCAATGATTATATCGTTGCCACCACCAAGGATGGCGCCCCGCTGCCCGATGGCAAGTGGCCGCTCCAGCTGGTCGGTGACGCACTGGCCAAGGCGGACGGGACCCTCGGTGGGATGAGTGTCTCGAAGATCGCCGAGATCGAGCTTACTGAATTTGGAGTACCGACCGAAATCCCGAAGGTCCATATCGTCAAGTACGCTGCTGATGGAATGACGGTCGTGAACGAGGTTACCCTCGACTACACCCAGATGCAGGAGCAGTTCATGGTCGTCGGTGATGGGAAGACCCAATACCGGTACCAGGGTGTCACCATGGACCCGGAGGATATCTGGGGAGAGACCGATGAGACCAAGGGCGGATACAAGATCTCCAATGCCGTGAAAGGTACCCGGGTGGCTGACCTGGTGAGCCTTGTCGGCGGCATGGGCGAAGGCACGGATATCGTGTTCGTTGCCAGTGACGGTTTCAAGACCACACTGCCGTACACGTGTATTTTCACCACCCCTGATATTCAGGCACGGCAGGGTGATGCGATTCTCGCCTGGTATGCCGACGGGAAATATGTACCCGGTTATGCAGACGGTATGAGGCTCTTTTTCATGCCTGAGGATACCATCTACGGCCAATGGGACATGCATGAGACCATCCCGGCAGGTTACTGGCACTACTACTACCAGGCATATAACGCCGCTGACCCGATCTATGGTAAATATGCACCGGGTATCCTGTATCCCTCCTGTGCAGGGCTTTCGGCGAAGTACATAACCGAGATCAAGGTCTATACGACACCAGAGTCGACCTGGGACCTCCACCTTGATGGAACAAGGGTTGGGGGAATTGAGCATACGATCGCAAAGGGCTATTTCGAAGCAGCACTTGCCTGCCAAATGGGGGCAAACCACGATGCGAGTTACACTGATTCCAGCGGGAACGTCTGGACCGGCATGCCGCTCTGGTTCCTCCAGGGATTCGTGGACGATGCCGACCAGCACTCCAACAATGCCTACAACGAGGCACTTGCATTGGAGGGCTACGATATCATCGTGATGGCATCCGATGGCTACAACAAGACCTTCAGTAGCGTTGACACGGTCCGCAGCACGGGATACATCGTGGCTAACACGCTCAATGGATACCATATCCCTGAGTCTGACGCCAGTTGGCCCCTTCGGCTTGTCGGAGACGACGTACCCAAGAAGGACAATGTCAAGAAGGTCAGTGATATCATCCTGAACTTCAAGCCAAATGTGTCCATGGCGTATCCGAGCCAGGAATCGCTCTGGCCTTTGAACAAGAATTACGTGAATGTCACGATCGAAGGAGTTGCCGATCCCTACGATGAAGTCACTATCTCCATCATATCGATCACCAGCGATGAGCCAACCACAGCCGGAGGAAAGAACCAGGCCCCCGATGCCGATCCATCCTGCATTGGCACAGACACCGCCAGGATTCGTGCTGAGAGGATAGGGAATGGAAATGGACGGGTATACGAGATCTCCTTCGTGGCGACCGACAGCATGGGCGCATCAATGGAAGGCACCGTGAACGTCTTTGTCCCGCACGACCAGGGCATGGTCTCCGAGTGCATCGATGACGGCCAGATATACGACGCCACATTGATAAACTGACCGATCTCGCAAGAGAACAATGGCCATCTGAAAAAGATGGTATAACTCTCTTTTTTTTAATCCTTTGAAACAGGCTTATGGTGCATTATAGAATCCTAAAAACTGGTCCGATAAAAACGATCAGGTGGTGCATTGTGTCGATGAATGTTGGGGATCAGGACAAACCGCTCGCGGATCGCATGGATGGCACCCTGTTCGAAAAATGGAAACGCGGAGAAGTGGGCATCATGATCCTTCATCCCCTCCCTCTGATGTCCCGCCACCCTCCCCGACCCCGTCTCCATCATCTCCCCCGGTCGGCACGCTGATCCCGCAATGGTACTCGTCTTCCGTGCACCAGACCTCGATCTCGGGCGATTCGGGGGTCCCCCCAAGCGGCCGTTCCCGCCCGGGAACCACCTGCTCTTCACGGACCACCTGCCCGTTCTTCATCCGGTAGACAAGACGGAACTCCCACGTGTCCCCGAGCGTGACCGCCCGGTTGAAATAGACCTCCCGGGCGAGACCATAGGAGCAGTAGAGGGCGGGAGAGATCTCAAACAGGACTCCCCGCATGTAGCGTTTGACGTACCAACGGAGGTCAGCAACAAGGGAGAGTGCACTACCAAGTGAGGCAACCGTGATGGCAACCCCTGACGGGGTCTCCACCGGGCGGTAGAAACGGAGTGCCTCCCGGCTTGTCTCCGAGCTTGAGAGTTCATGGTACAGGGCGACGCCATCCCTGGGAAGGAAGAGGACGTTCATGGATCTGTTGCAGATACTTTGGTCACCCGGAATTTATAGGCTCCCCGGTTGGATACCAATCAGCGAAAGAAAGGGGTGCTGATCACGATACTGACGGACAGCCGTACAACCAGTTTCAGGAGATCCCTCCGCATGGAGGAACATCGTAAAAAAAGCGGGGCAATTCATCCGGCCATGCCGGGGAGGAGACGAGGTATTTACGCCGGAGTAGGTGCGACTGCTGTATCATCGGGCCCTGCTGGTGAGGAGAGGTGCATAACAAATGCGGGATCCGGAAGAGTCCCTGGATGTCATCCGGTATGGCAACCGCTGCTTCATGACGCAACATCCATGAATCAAGGACAAAAAAAGGGATTATGTGTACATCCGGAGATCCGTGACGACCTCCGCTTTCACTTTCCGGACCGCTTTCTCAAAGTCCTCCTCAGAGACCCCGTCCGCCTCCCTTCGGACCGCCATCATACCGGCCTCACGGCAGACCGCCTGGAGATCAGCCCCCGTCGCGTTTTCGGTCATGTCGACAATCCGGTCGAGATCCACATCGATCAGAGTCATCTTCCTCGAGTGTATCCCGAGGATTGCCTTCCGGCCGGCCTTGTCAGGGAGAGGGATTGCAATGACCCGGTCGAAGCGGCCGGGGCGGAGGAGGGCCGGATCCAGCATGTCGACGCGGTTGGTGGCAGCCATGATCCGGACA
>MTKZ01017515.1_pt2 | contig 17500 bp, 15 predicted proteins | sample 1042781 | NCBI WGS metagenome assembly MTKZ01 (sample SAMN06212207, study PRJNA360539) | anaerobic digester metagenome | biome: Wastewater treatment plant; material: sludge; isolation source: anaerobic digester fed with sludge from wastewater treatment plant | place: Denmark: WWTP Viborg ... | reverse complement strand
ATTGAGTCAAAATTACCCTCATTATCTCTGCACCCAAAATAACCGGTCCCGATCTGCCAAATGACATCACCACCCTGCAAATGAAAATCACTTATCCCCCCTTCGCCTGTATTGTGGGCGAAATCGCCCAACATTGCGCCTTTGTTCAGTGAGCTGATTGCTGTTTTACTTAAGGCTCCATAACTCATTGCTCCTATATTGAGCACACTTGCAGAATATGGCTTAGTGCATTGATTATTACCTACAAGGACTCTCAGCGACTCAATGTTAGCTTTAATGGGGTAGACACTATGCGCTGCCCATTCGTACCCAATCCGGTTGGGATCGTCCTGCATACCAAATGAGATGGTCTGTTTTTCATTTTTTGACCTTTGGTACACGATTGAACGTTGTCTTCTATTAAAAGGCTTGCCGTCTAATTCTCCCTCAATAAAGTACTGTCGTAATTCAGGCCGGATGGACTCAAATACATAACGCAATCTCCCTATCAGGGGATAATTTTTCCTGAGAGAATGTTGGTTTTGAAACGTATCGTAAGCCACTATTGCAATTACGAGTAATGGACCGAATAACCATAATGGGTTTAGAAGATGCACTGCAACCAGAATACTTACGGCTGTAAGTAACGTTAATGCTAACAACCAAATGATAAGAAAAGGCGTTGCCTCAAAATTTAAATTTAAATTTTTATTTTTCATTTTTATTTTACGTGAAAATGTGACACGCAGTGACAAAAGCCACTGCCGGCTATGTTTTTTCTAAGAAGATAATAGCAATAGGTTCCTCTGTTATTGGATCAATAAACAGAGTCTTAGGGTACGAAGATCTTTTGGTGAATATACCACAGAGAAGTACTTGTGGTAAGTGTATTCACATGCGCAGCAAACGTCAAGAGTGACGTCATGTGATTGTTAAAATAAAAAAAACTAAAATTAGACATAGTTTGATTGTGGCTACAGAATTTTATAACAGTAATTTGTTAAATAAGTTGTTGAAAAGTTTTTTAAGATTAATTGGCAGATTGAATTTTACTTTATGATGGTTAAGCAATGTGATTGTCAATTTATGAGTTGACAATAAAATATTTGCCATTAGGTCTTAATCATAATGATGGCGACATTTCACTATTTGTATTTCGTCTTGGTTGAATCTATAAATCAATCTATGTTCTTCATCAATTCTTCTGGACCAAAAACCAGCGTATTTATGTTTTAATGCTTCCGGTTTTCCTAATCCTTCGAATGGAGTCCTGACAATATCTTTAAGAAGTTCATTGATTTTTTTTACTTTTTTCTTATCATGTTGCTGCCAGTATAAATAATCATCCCATGATTCATCAACGAAAATATATATCATTTATCTTCTTCAATTAAGTCTTTTGAAAAAGAACTACCTTTTTTAAGTTTCTCTATTGCAGAGTCCAATCGTTTTTCATTAACCCTTGATGACAATTCATAGTTTGTAGCCATCAATGAATTATATTCTTCAAGTGATATGACTACAATGCCTGAGTCTTTACCTCTGTTAATAATAAGTGTTTCGAAGTTTTTAGCCACTTTATCGAAGTAAGATTTGATATCTTTCCTGAATTCTGAAATATTTGTTACGACCATTATTCGCTTATTATGTACAAATATATGTACAATATATGATAAAATGTAAAAAATTGAATTAAACATTTGTTTTCAGAATGGCCCCAATTTTTTTGAAGCAGGAAGCAATAAGAAATAAAATTAAGCTTCCAACACTTCCATAAATTGACAAAATCGTGATAGGGTTAAATTTTTCTGCCCCGCATGTAGAATTTTGTGTTGTAGAATATATCCCAACAATATAAATTGCTAATCCTAATAAGATACAGCTTAATATCGAATATTTGAAAGTCTTATATAGCCCAAAGGCAAATTTATTTGGAAGCACTAATTGTGCTAAATAGATGATCGTCTGGCTTATCCACAATAATTGAATCAATGCCATCAAGAATTTTGTATCAATTTTCATATACTCTTTTCAATAATTGGTGTTTAATATTATTAGATAACGTATAATTACAATTGTTTATCCTCCAACCATTTAAACCAAGCGCTCTGATCCACCATCGGAATGTTATGTTGTTTACAAACATCCATCGTATGCCCTGTTCCTCCGGCCATCGGATCTTCCAAATCATCATAGAATATTCCAAATGTGGCAGGTAATATTTCGTCTGTTCCGAGTACTTTTATCGTATCCCTGATGATATAAGCCGCTTTAATTGAAAACCTGTCTCGTGCACCTGCGACATATTTATCGATAAGTTTCTCCGTTTTTTTATTGCTTTTTGAATGGTATATTACTGGCGAATCTGCCGCAAGATCCAATTCATCCAAATTAATGGTATCATATGCCTGATTGGTTTTCTTTCTGTGTCCGGCATAAGGCGTGATGACTTGCAGCCTTGTGTGATCAACTTTGGTAACACCATCAGAGAAATACTGATCAGATCCTTCTGCATTACCACTTCTGAAGAGCATGTTTTGCGTCCTGGTCGCTAGCAATTCACCAAGGGCGGTAAGCTTTTCCTTGTCTTCTTCTTTGACATTTCTTTTGCCTTCAAGAAGGACGATGGAGTGGGGTAGGTCGTAGTTTTGGAGGAAATTGGATAGGGTCATGTTGTTGTGTTTAATTCGCTTTTTATTTGCCTTTTTAACATTTAATAAAGTAGGATGATTCATATTTTGTTTCTTTCTTAGAATTTAATTCCATTGAAAAAAAGTCATTTATTTACCACATAACTTAGGCAGCCACTTTAATGCAATAATATGCGGTTCATAAAATTGTCAGAACCACTGATGATTATGATTATATGATTAAATTGAAGATGCACATAATTCATAGTAAATCAATCCAATCAGCTTAATCAATGGTTCAGACATTCAACGGTTCAGACAATTGTTTTGAATTTTGAATTGATTATTCTTTTAAATTCCAGGCTTTTGGCTCCAAAATTAATTAATAACCCAATTTCTAGATTGTATGCTTCCAAGTAATTTATCGCCTGAGCCAAGTGAACATCTTCCAGTTTTGTAAGAGCTTTGATTTCCACTGAAATAACATCAGCAATCAAAAAGTCGACTCTTCGAGTACCGATTAATATCTCTTTATAAAAAATGTTCATCTCGAATTCTCTAGCAAATGACAAACCTTTTGAGATCATTTCTTCTTCTAAAGCTCTTTGGTAAATGACTTCCTGAAAACCATTGCCCAAGATTTTGTGAACTTCCATAGCACATCCAATAATTACAGATGTCTGTTTAGAATATTTGTATTGGTCTTTTATCATGGTGATTTGATTTAAGATATTAGGAATTGAAGTATACAAATGTAATGTAAAATATCGTCTGAACCACTGATTCTTATGATTTATTTGTTTTTATCGAATCTGTACTTAAATCATAGCCCATAAATCCAACCAGCTTATTTAGCGGTTCAGAATATTGTCTGAACTACTGATGATTATGATTAATGATTACATTGAATATTTACTTAAATCATAGTAAATCAATTTAATCAATGAATCAACGGTTCTGACATTTGCTTTTTGATTCTATAAACAACTTAGTGAGATTCGCAACATCGCCAAGTATTTCCTTAACGTCCTCAAACGATTGATACTTATTCGTCAATAGAATTGGCAGTTTCTCCTAATCGAGTTCTTCGACACCTTCTTCAAAATATATAATGAAAATATCAAAAGCTGTTAAATTCACAACCACCTCCTGACTATAAAATACCAAATCATAATCAGCAACAATACTAGCCAAAAAACTCCATTTGCTATCAAATCGTACCTTCTTTTTGGCAAGGTATGCTCCGGATAGTCCAAATCCCATTTACCTTTTTGGGCAAACTCGAATAGCAATTTTGGAGTGACCGGTATATGTTCGACCAACTCATTTGGCGCTCGAAAAAAAGCACTTCCGAAATTATTTCCTTCTTCTGCATGATGAAAGTACCATAGGTATGAAGACATATCTACTTGGTAGTGCTCGGAATATTTTATCATAAGTTCATCAAAATCATAACCGGTCCAGCGTAAATCCCGATCTATATCCGAATTTTCGTATACTTTTTTTGATACAGTTCCTTCTGCTACAAAGGATATTATATCGGTAAGTAGGTAATTATTCATTTGGAATGTTTCAGTAAAAATTAAGAGGTGAAAGGTCTCAAAGTATTTATTTGTGATGTAGAATGACACCCCGCCTGTCGGCACCCCTCTGTCAGAGGGGAAGCACAGATCTTGCCTTTTTGCAGGTTTGAAGTTTTATTTATTTATTAAACATTACAAAAATAGATACTCACATCGAACCATGCTATTCTGCCAGCTCTAATTATTCATTATTCATTTTTCATTCTTCATTATTTTCGTAAATCATCTTCAAATATTCCCCTCGATAATTATTCTTCGCAAAGTTGCACCAATGACAGTCAGGTGCACCGCAACCTTCAGTGAATTCCTTTGACTTGATGGCGTTGTAGACTACTGAGATGGCGCTTTGGACTTCGGCGAGTTCTTCATGTAAGTAGGAGATAGGCTGTATCACATTTTCAGGTTCTTCTTCTATGAACTCAAAACGGATCTGTACATTTTTTATCGTTTCTGTAGGGAAGTGCAGCAGCATCAAGGAGTAGAAAGCTCCCTGGATCCAGTAGGAGTGGGCATCTGCCAAGGACTCTTTGGGGCCTTTCAGCTTTTTGGTTTCAAACTTTCCGCTTTTGTAATCTACCACGAGTTTGTAACCCGGATGGTTTTCTAATTTGTCTATAAATCCTTTGATAGGGACTCCATCGATATCTACATTAGAAATGGCTTTTTCCGGCTCAGCATCAAGGTACCAATTTGGAATTTGGAGGGCATATTTAGGAAGCACTTTGTGTCCTCTTGACCTGAAATATTCGTAGTCATTTTTGACAAATTTCGACCTTTGTTTTAGGATCTTTTCATCAAATAAGCTGATCAATGCGTCTTTACAGTTATAGGGATCGACTTCTTTAGCGATGAGTTTATGGAAAAATGTTTGCAACGTTGTGTGCATGGTAGTTCCGTACAGCAAAATGCCATTTTGCTCTGATGGTAACTTCAAATATTGGGTGAAGTAAAATGCCAGCGGACACTCCAAATAACTCACAAATGCAGACGAACTCAACCTGAATTTCTCAATAAATGCTCCAAAATAGGCATCGAAAGTCAACACGATCCTTGGTCTTCCTTCTGCTGATAATCGTTCAATATGTTTTTCTACAAGGTATTCTTTGGAAAATACCTGTACATGTTTTTCTGAGGTGACGTCCTCAAATACTTCCGCTACATATGCGGCGACTTTGTGCTCTTTCTGTTTGTAATTTTTAGCTGAAAATGTGATGTAAATGGTCTTCTTAGCCCTTGTCATCGCCACATAAAATATCCTTCTTTTCTCTTCATCTTCCAGTGCTTTATCTGCAAGCTTTGATAACTCATTTGCCAGTTCTTTTCCTACATAAAAATTAGTAGGTAGTGACCAATTGAAAGAATTGCCGCTACCTCCCCAGCCAATATCATCATTGCCTACCATAAGCACGTGATCGAATTCAAGTCCCTTAGATTTGTGCATGGACATGAGTTTGACGGCATCTGATCCGCCTTGCCAATAAGTGATGTTGATAGAAGAATTAATATCCTCCATAGTTTTGATTTGCTCCAGCAGTTCATTTAGATTAAAGTCCGCATTCTTCTCACTTTCCGACTGCACATATGCCAGGAATGAATCAATGCATTGAAGTCCGAAGATCTTATTGTCACTTGCGAGACTTGCCGAAGTGATGCCTGTCTTGGTGAGTAACATGGCCAAGAAAGGGTAGACTGGCTCTGTCATCGCATCTTTGATTGAATCTTCCAAACTTTGATTTGCCTTGAAGACGGACTCACTAACCTTTGAATCGACCTGATCTTCTTTATAATTGCGATTAATGAATTGTCGGAAATTATAACTATAATCCGCTAATTGCCTTCCAGTCAGATAAACCTGAGAGATCTCATTCGGCAATAAATTAAATGCTTTGTTGTGCAGAACCTCAAATAGCAGGGTAGGGCTGTGGACCCCATTTGCCTCATGATTGATGTAATCGAGGATTCGAATTAGATTGATAATGAGTGGTTCCGTCAGGATGTTAATCTGGTTTTCAGTTTGGAAAGGGATATTTTCCTGTTCCAGCATTTTTTTGATGACAATGTCCTGACGATTCTTTCGATAAAGTATGGCGATCTCAGATGGATGAGCTCCTTGATCCAGCAAATGTCGCACGATGCCTACGATACCAATTGCCTCTTGAAAAGGATTTTCATAAACACGTAATTTTGGCTCTATAGAGATATCTTTTACATTTGGATTGGAGGCAATGATGTTTTTGTCAATGTTACCAATCTGGTTAATGATCCTATTAGCATTATTACCGATCAATGAAGTGGCACTGTCAATGATGACCTGACTTGAACGATAATTCTGAACCAATGGAATGACTTGGATCGTAGAAGCATATTTGGTATGAAAGTCCAGAATATTACCCACGTTGGCTCCTTGAAAACCATATATTGCTTGATCATCATCACCTACCACAAATAAATTGGCATCTTCTCCCCAATAAGATGCCAGATTAAATATGATCTCATTCTGCGAACCATTAGTATCCTGATATTCATCGACAAGGATGTATTGATAACGCTCCTGATAATCCAGTAGGAAGTCAACGTCTTTATTAAACTCCTCCAACACCCACAGAATCATATCTTCGTAGGTGTAGCGTTTTTTATCTTTTAGCTTTTCTCTGTATGATGAATAAAGTAAGGCGGCTTGTTTTATTTTGTCAAACTTGTCCGTGACTAGTTTAATGGCAGTGGTTTTAGGTTCACCGGCGGTGTAACCTTTGCCACTTCTTTTATAAATGTATTTATCCTCATTACTCAATTCTTCCCGGACGAATTCATCACTTTTTTCCACAACATATTCAGGACTCCAATTTTCCTTTTGCATGGTTTGAAAAAAACCTTTGATCATGTTGATCTGCCCGTAGGGACTTTTAAGTTCCATCTTTAATGGGCTTCCAATGGGCACTTCATCCAATAATTCTCGCAGGTATTTATCTTTTTCCAGATCTGTGATGAGGTCCATATCTTCCATGTCAAAGCGCTCCGGATGTTCTCTAAGGATGGCATTGCAAAAACTGTGGAAAGTAGCTATATTGACCTTGAGTGCATCACTTCCGATAAAGGACATAAGTCGCTGCCGCATGGCATTGACGCCGGATTCAGTAAATGTAAGACAAAGAATGTTCTGCGGTTGGGCAAGTCCTTGCTGTAGGATATACCCGATTCTCGCGGATAGAACTTGTGTCTTACCGGTGCCGGGACCGGCGAGGACGAGGACTGGNNAACGAGGACTGGACCTTCGGTAGTTTCGACTGCTTTTTTCTGATTTGGATTGAGGCGATTTAATGCAGCCTGAAATGTTTCGTTGTTGGTCATATGTCTAGATGTAGTTTATTAAGGTAAGGTTTTTTATTAAGGGTTTTGAAATCACAATAATATATTTAGGAATCGGATAGATGAACTTGTCCACCCACTTGGCCCCCTCCAAAGGGGGACATCGTGGAGTTTTCGTGGCTTTTCTTTTTAATCATAATTTGGATTGTGAAGGATAAACTCCCCCTTGGCCCCCTCAGACGAGGGGGATAGCGTGTGGGTATCGTAGTTTTGCTTTTTATTCATAATTTGGACTGTGTTAATTAGACTCTCCCTAGTCACTCAGACGAGGGGGATATTCGTAAATTTTCATATTTGTTAAACATAGACATTATTTCAAGAGCTGGAAGTGATCATTCATAATTCACCATTTATAATTTATAATTATTTCATCGTTTGGCAGAGTTCCACTAGGACGCCATTGGTGGTTTTTGGATGGAGGAAGCAGATGAGCTTGTTGTCGGCACCTTGTTTTGGCGTTTCTGAGAGGAGTTGAAATCCTTTTTCCTTCATGTCAGCCATGGATTTATAGATATCATCAACTTCGAATGCAAGGTGGTGGATGCCTTGGCCTTTTTTACCAATGTATTTGCTGATGGCGTTTTCTGTTTCAGAATTGGAGCCGACAAGTTCGATCTTGCTCTCGCCTAGTTGGAAGAAAGAGGTGGTGACATTTTCACTTGCCACATCTTCTTGTTTGTATGGATTTTTGCCAAATAATTTTGCAAATAGTTCATTGGATTCTTCGAGATTGGCTACTGCAATTCCGACATGTTCAAGGCGCATGTTAATAGATTTAGAAAGTAAATATATGATTTTTTAATGAGAAAAGTGAGAGGGTGAGAAGGTGAGAAGGTGAGAAGGTGATGACTTTACATAAATAAAAAAAAGCCGCGATGAGAACATCGCGGCTTTCTTTAAAATTATTTTCGAAATATTATTTCATGATAGAAACAGGATAGATGTTGACACCTTCTTTGTTTTCTATTTGTACCATATACATTCCGTTAGCAAAATTACCAACGTTGAAGCTAAGGTTGTTAGAACCACCTTGGATCAATTGATTGTTGTTCAAAGTTTGAACTAATCTTCCAGTATAATCCAACAATTTAATGCTAATGTTACCCGGTGTAAATGCATTGATCTTAATGTTCATTACATCAGACATTGGGTTAGGGAATACGCTAACGTTCTCAAAGCTTTTGATCGTGTTAACTGCACTAACTGCATCCTGACCAATGAATAAATTATCCAAATAACCATTGTTACCATAGTCAGAAGTTGCTCTGATCTGGAAAACAACATCCTCTACACCAGCAAGATCATCTAATCTTGTAGTATCAGATTTCCACTGATTAGCTTTAGGAGCGAAGAATGCACCTTGATTTGCACTTGTTTTCAAAGTAGCTTGTTGCTTACTTTTGAATAGAGTCCATGTTGCACTACAGTCTAATGAATAATAAAATTCAAATTTATCGTTGTCATATGTTCCATCAGAAGCAGTATAACCAGCATATGCATAGTCAAAGCTATAGATTGGCTTAGAAGGCATATTTACTTTGTTGTGAGTAATAGTCATTGTAGCAGGAACTGTTTCGCTAGGATTCCAACCATAGAAGTTAAATAGGATTGAATTTTCAGACTTAGCATAACCACCCATTGCATTTGGAGCATTTATAAAGGCTGCATTAATCGGAAGTATATAAGCAAATCCAGATTGACCGATAAATAAATTTTCCGGGAAGTCAAGAGATGCCTCGAAATCTTTAGCAACAGGTGCTGGTTCACCTTGTTCGCTTAAATAATTAAAGCTAAAAGATGTGGTAGCATTATTGATTGTATTATCATCAATAGCTCCATTGTTGAAAGAGATAAGTGCTACATTGATAATAGAAGAACCAGCAGGTACAGAAACTGAACCAAAGCTAAGAGTCTTAGTTTGGTTGTAAGCTATTACATCAGTAAATTCTTTAGTATAAATAACGCCATTGATGGAGTATGCAGCTGTTACCTGAGTAATATCCTCCTGTGAAGGATTTAGGTTTTTAATTCTTATCTTAGGCTCAGCAGTATATTCAGTAGGACAAAGTGCTGAACTTGCAGTAGAAGCATTAGAAATACTTGCATCGCCAACAGTTACGCCATCAGGATATGCTACTGGAGCGCTAAGAGCAGCGTTCATTACATTTAATTCAGTTTTATGTTGAATGAAAGCTACAGCTTCAATTTGATTATAAATAAAGAAGTAATCTTCCATAGCTACTGCATAAGTGTAAGTAAACGCATCGCCATCTGCTATCGTAGCAGGGATCACATTATCACCATTTATGTTAGAAGCCGCTTTTCTGAAAACATGTTCGAAAGCTGCCTCACCATTTGTTCCCGGTGCAGTAGGGAATTTAAGATCTTGCTCTAATAGATACGCATGTAACTGGTAACCTGTATTTGTAAATTCACTTCCTGAATTGTTTGAAATTAAAACACTGATAAAGATAGAGTCCACATTAGCGTTATATTCATGACTTACTGAGATATCCAACGGGCTTTCAGTAGCGGCAGCAAAATCAATTACAGCAGCATTATAACCTACAGGTGCACCGTAATAAGCGCTAGCCCAGTTGCCACCGCCATAAGATCCGTTACCCATGTAGCCATCTATAAATGCAGAAGGAACCCCACCAAGACCATTGTCAGCATATAAAGCAGCTGTTTGTTCTTCATAAACTGTCCATCTTGCTCTTACTTCAGGAGTGTTAGTTTCATACATTGGATCGTATCCAGGAAACCACACTTGATATTTTACAGCAATTACTTTGTCAGTTTTGCTTTGCAAAAGTGCGTTGTAAGCAGGATTCTGAGCAGCACATGGAGGACATGATGCATTTGTGAATTCTTCAGCCAGGGCAAATTTTTGATTTGCTCTTTCTGAAGGATTTGCTTTAGATTTAATTGTTTGCACCAAATGAGAATGACTAGCAGAGGCTGACTGACCAGGGTTGGTTACCAGGCATTTTTCTGCGGCTCTGTTAGCTACTGAAATTGATTTCTGAGCATTCAAACTGATGCTTAGTGCTAGAAATAAAGTTAAAAATGTAAAGTACTTACCATTCATAGTTTTGTAATTAAAATTATATTTTATTAGTTAAGGCCGCAAAGATAATTGAAGACTCGAATAAAAACAAATATTTGTCAGCACCTTTAGTTGTTTTTGCAACTTACTAGCTTAGACATAGCATTTTGCCAAATTATATTCCGTGAATTAAATTGATTAAAATCGACGAAAATTCCGCCTATATTTGGAATTATTCTAGATTACGTCTAAAAAAGGCATTAATTTTTAGAAAAACTTCAGCCAAATTGGTCAATAAAATAATTTGTTAAAATTATTCAAGTTGGATATTATGATGATGAATTAAGATAATTTGCAGATATCTGAGCGCTTGTTTTATAAGTAAATGAACTTTTAATTATATTTTTATAGATATAAAAGGACTTCATCTTAAATACTTTATTTAGCTCATCTTTTGTTTTTGGGAGTCTTTGAATTCATATTAACTCTTATCTTTGATCTAAATGAAACTTCTAAGTAAGATAATGGAACTCTGTTTATTTTTTAAAATCCTAATAATGTCAGCTTTGTTATAACTTACAATTTGAAATTAGGCTTTAGAGAAATTTTTTTAATGAAAAATAAATAAAAATAAGTTTTGTCGATGTTATTTCTTACTAATATTTAGCTCAAACTGTTTGTATGATTGATACTCCAAAAATTCTGCTGGTTGATGATGACCGGTCTTTGAGTCCCATGGTCAAAGAATATCTTGAAGCAAAAGAATTCAGCTGCAGTCTTCATCACAATGCCTATGATGCATTAGAGGATTTGAAAAAAAACAATTTCAAACTCTGTATTCTAGATATCAAAATGCCCTTGAAAAACGGTTTTCAATTGGCTGAGGAGATAAAAATATTGAAGCCTGACACCCCATTTCTTTTTTTGACAGGGAATATTGAGAAGGACGATCGGATAAAAGGTCTTGAAGCAGGTGCTGATGACTATATCACAAAGCCCTTCAGTATGCAGGAACTCTATCTGCGTATTAAGGCCATTCTTAAAAGGACTGAAATGTATCATACAATAAGAAAAAGTATTTCACAATTTGATCTGGGAAAGTTCAAATTTAATGCTGAGAGCAGAGAAATCGTCGATAGCACCCACCAAATAAAACTTAGTGCCATCGAAGCAAAATTGTTGAAGATGTTTTGCGAAGCTCCTGATGGCATCGTGATCCGAGATCATGCTTTAAAACAAATTTGGGATGATGAGCATTCTTTCAGAGAGCGAAGTCTCAACGTTTATGTCAGCAAACTAAGGAGCTATCTTAAAAGCGATCCAAATATAGAGATACTGAATATCCATGGGACAGGGTATAGGTTGTTGATTAGTGGTCAGTAGTATTATAGTATATCAGTATATCAGTATATCAGTATGTCAGTAATCAGTAATCAGTAATGAGTAATCAGTAATCAGTAATGGAGCTTACTTCCTAGATTTGGGTATTAAGTAATCTTCAGGAACCTCATTCTTCTATATAACTAATTTTAATTTGCTGTAAATCAAAATTTTATATGGATAAAAACTGTAACGAATCAAAGACTTCCCCTTGGCCCCCTCTTGCAGAAGGGGATATTGTGCTAATCGACATTTTACATATCACATTTCACCTTATTTAAGTTATCTTTTTGATTTTGGAAGCAAAGTGTTACAGATGAACTACTTTCTACTTTCTAATTTTTCATAAGCAAAGTGGATGATTCGGAAGTACAACCTTGATCTCAACTACAATTTATGTTCCGCAGCTCATTCTAATTTCTACCTTCTAATTTCTAATTTTTTTTGAGCAAATCGGATGATTCGGAAGTACAACCTTGATCTCAACTACAGCTTATGTTCAGCAGCTCATATTAATTTCTACCTTCTAATTTCTAATTTTTTTCAAACAAAGCGGATGATTCGGAAGTACAAACTTGATTTCAACCACAACTTATGTTCCAAAGCCTCATTCTAATTTCTACCTTCTAATTTCTAATTTTTTTTGAGCAAAACGGATGATTTGGAAGTACAACATTGATCTCAACCACAACTTATGTTCCGGAGCTCATTCTAATTTCTAATTTTTAACTTCTGACTTTATTTTTCAGAGCACCTCATCAAGATTTTTAAATATGTTCTGCAGAGAATTTTCCAATGTTTTGATTTCACTTGTTAGTATTTCTAAATCAGGTTCTAGTCCTGTTTCACACATTTTTTCAATAGAAAGAGCCGTTTCAGAAGCTTGAGTTTCATTGAGATATTGAAGTTGACTTTTAAGACTATGCGCAATTATTGAGGTATGCTCCCAATCCTGGTTTAAAATGGAGCTCTTCATATCCGACATGGACAAAGGGACATCTTGACGAAATACAGCCAGATATTTCTTGACGAGCGCTTCATCTTCAAATAATGATCTTAAAAGGCTGGTATCTATCATGGATTGAAATATTTGGAAATTTTATTTACCAATTCATCAGCATTGATAGGCTTGGTAATACAATCATTCATTCCACTATTAATACATTCTCTAATCTGCTGCGGAATTGCATTGGCTGTAAGCCCAATTATAGGAATGTTTTTAAAGTATTCGTCTTCCATGTTGCGGATTGAAATTGTGGCTTCAATACCATTCATTACAGGCATCTTAACATCCATCAGGACAAGGTCGTAATTTTTGCTTTTTATTTTTTCGACTGCGAATAAACCGTTTTCTGCAATATCAGTCATGCCATGAACAATGTATTTTTTTAGCAACTCTACCGCGACCAATTGATTTAAAGGTGCATCCTCGACGAGTAGTATTCGGAGACCTTTGGGTAATGGCTTTTGCTTTTCCTTCCCTATCTCCGTTAGATGAACAGCAGCATTCTCAAATATTAGGTCGAAGTGAAATTTTGAACCTGTTCCATGAGTTGATGAAACCCTGATATTGCCTCCTAATTGTTCAACAAGATTTTTAACGATACTGAGTCCTAATCCTGTTCCCTGATTTCCCACAGTTTCATATTCATTGACCTGTTTAAAACTTTCGAAGATGCTTTCAAGTTTGTCATCCGGTATGCCAATGCCTGTGTCACTAATCTCAAAATTGAGTTTTGTTTTATCCTCTTCAACAGGTGTTGCATTCATATAAAGTGTTACGCTTCCTTGCTTCGTAAATTTAATAGCATTGCTGATTAAATTTGTCAGGATTTGAAATAACCTTACTTGATCACCCATTAGCTTATTTGGCAATTCACCAGAAGTTGAAATATTAAATTCAAGATCTTTTTCTTTGACTTTAAAATCGAATAGTGTATGTAATTGTGATATAATCATCAGTGGTTCGAAGGGTTTATTATTGATAGTATACCTTCCACTTTCTATTTTTGCCTGATCCAGAATGTCATTAACTATCCACAAAAGATTTTCACTTGAAGAGTGTATGGCGTGGACATATTGATCTTGTTTTTGGTTGAGTGGGGTGTCTAATAGCAATCTATTTAAACCGATGATAGCGTTCATAGGTGTTCTTATTTCGTGGCTCATATTGGCTAAAAAGAGACTTTTATATGCTGCATTCTGCTCTGCCAACTCTTTTTCTTTATTGAATTTTGCTGCTTTTTTTTCAACTCTGATATATAGATAAATGAGGAATGCAATAAATCCGGCTACAAGTATATAGAATGGATAGGTAAGATAAAAGGGTGCTTTAATATTAACCTTAAGAATTAAAGGAGTTTTCGACTTAATGCCATCTTCATTTATAGCTTCTACCATCAAAGTGTAATCTCCGGGTCTTAAATTCGTATATGTAACAGATCTTTTTTCACCTGCATCCATCCACTTTTGATCAAATCCGACTAATTGATACCTGTATTTAATATGATCGCGAAGGATGAAGTGCAACGCTGCATAATGAATTGTAAATACTTTGTCGGAAAAATTTAATTTTATCTGATCAATAAATTCATGTTGCTCATCAAACTTTACTTCAGCATTAGCTATGTCAAGTCTGGTAAAAATAACTTTTGGAGCAGAGGTAGCTTTATAGTAATATTCCGGTGATATAAAAAGTGCACCTGATGTGCCAGCAAACATAATATCCCCATCCAAAGAAGTTGCGCCGCTTCCATTGATATATCCGTCTTCTGTTTGGTAACTTATTACTTCATCTGTAGTAGAATTAATCCTTTGAATATATTTATCATGGGTATTCCAGGCAATACCATCTTTATCGATTTGGATTCCATCACTTTTAAGTGGACTTTTACTATTTTTGTCATATAATATTTTTAGTGTCTTTCTGGCTGGATCATATGTATATATATTGGTGTTGGTAGCTATCCAAAGTATATTTTTATTGACATAAATGCCGCGCATAGTTCCTTTCAATTTTTCCTTTAATGGAAGTACTTCTATCTTTTTTGAAACAGGATCCAGAAGACATATTTTGCCTGATGAACTAAAGGCAATTTTTCCATTATTAAATTGGGTAAAATAGCTAACTGAATTAGAAGTAAGTTCGGTGTTCAATAGAGTAGGCCTATACCAAAATGTATCCTGAGTAATCTTGTCAAACTTGCACAAACCTTCATTAGAACCAAGCCAAAGGGTATTGATCTTGTTAACATCCGTATGCATTCTATTCACTGCCCCACTAGTAACCACATCTCCTTTGCCAATTTTGTTAAAGCGCATCTTTTCATTATCCAAAAGATACAATCCATTTAACCTAATATACATATATGTCCTACCCAGAGAATCACCTTCAATGCATTTTACATCGTTAAAACCTTCTGAAAATAAAGGTGGTTTAAGGAAATTAATATAATCTTCATAAAGACCCTTGCGCAGGAAAAGTCCTTCCATGGTATTAAACCAGTATAGACCTTGTGGGTCCTGATATACCAAAAGGGTATAATTTTTAAGATTATTAATACCATCCTCATTTTCTAGAACTCTAAAACGCTGTGTATGATAATTAAAGCGATTAATACCAGAAAATAGTCCCACCCACAAGTTTTTATTTTTGTCTGTGTACAATGAATATATAGAAGAACCCATTAGTCCTTTTGGATCAGATGGAGAATATCGGAAATGGGTAAGGATTTTATCTTTTAATGGAGAATAAATTAATAAGCCATCACTCATTGTGCCCAACGCCAAGGTTCCCATAGAATACTTCATTATTGCAGTAATGTGCCTGTCTTGACCTTCAACTTTTAATGGAGTAAATTTCTCGGTTTTAGGATTAAAAGTAGCAAGACCATTATTATATCCTAGCCATATTATCCCATCTTCCTCACAGTAGATTGCTTTTCCTTCAAGGCTGGAAGAAGATTTAAAGAATGGTTCTCCATAAGATTTGAGTATTTTTTCATTACGCATTACTTTGTAAAGTCCATTAATCCCGAGTGCCCATATATTTCCATCAGGAGTGATGGATATATCTCCGGTATAGCGCGCTACACCAAAGTCTTTATGCAGATAATGTGTGAACTTTTCTGTGACTGGGTCGAATTCATCAACACCTTTTGAATGGATTATCCATATATGACCATCTTTATCTTCCACCATACCTTTTGTCTGGTTATTATATAGACTATACACATCATTATCATCATGAATATATCGCTTAAATGTTCCTTTTTTCCGATTCAGCTTATTGAACCCACGATAAGTTGTGACCCAATAATTACCTTTTTTATCTATTAAAAACCGGTCAGCAAATGAATTTGAAATGGTGGTACTATCATCTTCCAGGTGAATAAAATTGGTAAATGTAAATCCATCATATTTAGAAAGGCCACCTTGGGTGCAGAACCACATGAAGCCATATTCATCCTGATTAATACTGAAAACGTGGTTTTGAATTAGGCCATCATTCGAACTAAGATATTCGAATTCACTTCTACTCTTTTGAGCCGAAGTTAAATCCGGCAGCAGAAATATCATGCTTAATAAAAGATATGATTGAATTTTTGTCAAAACATTATTTCAGTTTGTATAAAGGTATAAATTATGATTAATTATTAGTGAAAATAGAAAAACCAGCCTGCAGGATTAGTTACAGGCCGGATAAATATGGGATTATTTAATATTAGTTTCTTTTTGATTCATTGAATAATGCTTTGGTATTTAATTCGTGGTCTCCATTCTACTTTCTCCTCCATCACTATAAATTGCTTTAATACCATAGACATCGTTAACATTCTGGATCTGATAAGTTTTTTCCGTGTTTTTTAATCGGCCAATTGGATCAAAACCTGTTTTCGAAGAATTTTGTTTGTAAACCACAAAAACATAATTCCCTTTTTGCTCGTATTTCCATTCAAGCATAGACTTGCCATTGTTAGTTACTATTTTAAATCCTTGGATATTCTCTCGTTTGCCACGGTCCACTGCAGTTATTCCCAAATCCTTAGAAATTGATTTGTTTCCGGCATCATCCAAAGCCACTATTCTATATGCATATGATTTTCCTGCTAATAAGTCTTTATCAGTATATTCCTTTTCATTTTTAGTGAATACAGCCATTTTTTTCCATTCCTCATTTTCAAACTTCCTTTCGAGCGTATGGTTGACCACATCATCGGAAGAACTATTGATCCAGGAGAAAGAGACGGTAAGTTGTCCTTGCTCATACTTAGAGATAAGTGGTGCAGCAGGCGGCACGATATCCGGTTTTTGTAACTTTAGTATCTTACTGTATTGACTGTGATTATACCTATGATCTACTGCTACAATTTTGTAATAAGCATATTCTGATAAGGTCTTAATATTTATTGAGTCTCCATAGATTGTTCCTGCAAAGACCTCACCGGTAAGTTGAGAGAATTCTGCCAATGTATCATTTGCCCAATAAACTCTGTATCCAATGATATCAGCTT
>MTKZ01119878.1_pt1 | contig 17506 bp, 14 predicted proteins | sample 1042781 | NCBI WGS metagenome assembly MTKZ01 (sample SAMN06212207, study PRJNA360539) | anaerobic digester metagenome | biome: Wastewater treatment plant; material: sludge; isolation source: anaerobic digester fed with sludge from wastewater treatment plant | place: Denmark: WWTP Viborg ... | reverse complement strand
GCGTCCGCGGGCTGCTCGTCCCGCGAGTGGGACCGATCATTTCGAAACGAGATGGCGAAGGTATTCCCGGATACGCCGTTACAGAGCATCGGCATGGAACATCCGGTCTTTCACATGGTCACGGATATCCAGACGCTTAACGCCAAGCACGGCAAGCCGCGACCACTTGAGGGTGTTCTTGTGGGCGGAAGACTGGCGGTTCTCTATTCGCAGGACGGCTTGAACGACACCGAGCACACCCAGGGCTGCTGCTGCTGCGGGGGAAACGAGATCACCAACGCCGTTGACGTCAACGTGAACGTCCTGGCCTATGCCTTGACTTACTGAGCGAATCAGGAAACATGATTCCTCTTGCGCACAAGCCGCTTCCATCTGGACGCCTGATGTTCGGGGTCTGCGCCCTGCTCCTGGCAGCTTTGCTGTGGTCCTGCAGCAAGGATAAGAAGCCTCCAGGCGGCAAGACACGCGTCGTGGTCGTGGTCAGTGGCGACACGGCCGGCTGGATCATTCCCTGCGGGTGCACCACGCACCAGTCGGGCGGCCTGTTGCGGCGAGGGGCGTATGTCGAGAAACAGAAACAAGAGGCGGATGTTGTTCTTCTCGATGTTGGAGGTGCTCCCGGCGGCACGTCTCCCTATCAGCGACTCAAGTTCGAAGCGATCCTCAAGGGTGAACGGCTGATGGGGCTTGCGGCACACAATGTCGGCGGGCCCGAGGTTGCACTGGGGCTGGCCAGTCTTCAAGAAGCGGCCCGCAAGACGGGCGTGCGTTTCATTTCGGCGAATCTGCGGGACTTTGCAGGACAGCAGGTGTTCGATGCATCGACAATCATGGAGGCCGCCGGTCGAAGGCTGGCCGTCATCGGCGTGATCTCGCCGAAATACGCCGCCGGTGACGTTCGTATCGAAGACCCCAAGGCGGCCGTGCTGACATCGCTGCAACAACTGGAGGGACGGCACGACGGAGTGGTGGTGCTGGCCTACCTGCCCGAGGATGAACTGCAACGGCTGGCCGCGGAACTGCCCGAGGTCGACGCGGTCATCGGCGGCGCGACAGGACAGGCGATTGCGCCGCGCGCGGNNGTCGGGCCGACTGTTCTGGCCGCGGCGACCAACAAAGGCAAGTTCCTCGTACAACTGGAATTCACGACCGCAACTCAAGCCGGGGCGCCAACAGGACAGGTCGTGGAACTGACTGACGACTGGCCTGACGATCGCAGCCAATTGGCCAACCTGAAACAATACCTGGACGAGCTGGATCACAGGGCCTTCGAGCCCGATCAGACCGGTCTCGTGCCGTCGGCTCCGCCGGATGTGCCTCCTGGTTATCAGATCGCCGGCAGCGACACCTGCCGCGAATGCCACGAGAGAGATAACGAATTGTGGGATGCATCGCGGCATGCCAAGTCGTGGATGGATCTCCGGGCGATGGGACGGCAGGTGGACCCCTACTGCCAGCAGTGTCACACGACCGGCTACGGGCTGCCCGGCGGATTCGTCAACATCGGCAAGAGCCCTGATCGACTCGGCGTCGGCTGTGAGAGTTGTCATGGCCCTTCGCAGATCCATGTTGAGGAGCCGGAACGCAGGACCCCCTTTGATGCGAAGGATCAGTGCACCCGTTGTCACGATCACGAAAACAGCCCGAGCTTCGGCTACGAACGCTATTGGGAGAAGATCAAGCACGGTGAGACCAAAGGGACCCTGCCCGATCGGTTCGGGACGCGGCCGGCAAGCACGGAGGCTCAGCCATGAAACGGGTGAACCGATTTGCAGTGATCGGGCTGGTCACAGGGCTTGGTCTCGTGCTGTCCCCCACGGCCGCGCCGGCGTTGTCCGAGAAAACCGTGAAAACGACCGGTGAGAAGCCCGTATCCACGCAGAGCGCGTCTTCACCCGACGGCACGCCCCATCGCAGCAGGATGGGCTGGTTGATCAGTCTGGACGACGGCTATGCGGAGGCGAGGCAGTTGAATCGTCCGATCCTCGTCCGCGCGGGGGCGACGTGGTGTGGATGGTGCCGCAAGCTCAGCGATGAAATCAAAAAACCGTCTGTGCAGGAGGCATTGTCGCGGTACGCACTGGTTTATCTTGACATCGATGATTCGCCGCGCGACGCGCAGTCTCTGGGAATCGGCACCGTTCCGGCCTTGCGCATCCTGAACGCCGGCGGCCGGGTGGTCGCCTCGCACAACGGGTACATGGCTGCTGATGAGCTGGCAGATTGGCTGGGCAAGCAACTGTCGAAGGCCACCGCGGTCATGCCCGCCGGCCTGACAAGCGAGGGGCCGCTCGACGCGAAGACCGTGCAGGAACTGATTGACCAGTTGCGCGGCCGTGAGGCCCTGTTCAGGGAAGCCGCCATCCAGCGGCTCGCGGCCGAACCGAGACTCGCCGCCCCTGCCGTGGTCAAAACCTTCACAGAGGGGACGCTGTCCGAACGGCTGGCGGCGCTGGAGCTGCTCGAGGAGTGGAAGGCGCCGATTCAGAATCTCGATCCGTGGCGGCCGGAGACGATCACGCCACAGCGTCTTGAAGCCTTGCAGGCATGGATCAGGCAAATGGGCGATGCGCCCGCGTCCGCGCCGGCGCGACTGGCAGAGGACGTGCTGGACAACGCCCGACGCGAGTTGGCCCGGCTGGTACAGGCCGACCACGACGCCGAGGCCGAGGTGGTCCGTGAACGACTGGCGCGGCTGGGGCGCGCGTTGCTGCCGCTCGTCGCTGCGGAACTCAAGCAGGCCGCGACCGACCGCGATCGCGAAAGGCTCACCGCCCTGCGATATCGGCTGGCAGCTCCGACGCGATTGGTGCTGGAGTGGCCGGGCGGCCTTGAGCGACTGGCATCGACCGATGCTCCGACCCGTCAGCGGGCCGCCGAAGACCTCGCCTCTCGGGCTCAAGCAGATGCTTCAGGGCTGCTTCGCGAGTTGTTCAGCAACCCCGACCCGCTGGTCCGCGAAATCAGCTTGCGAACGTTGCGCAAGGTGGGCGGCGAGGACGCCAACGAGGCACTGACGGGCTTGCTCGGCGACCCTGAAGCCAACGTCCGTGCGGCCGTGCTCAAGCAGCTTACCGAGCAGCCCTCCCGAACGCTGGTCCCCAAGCTTGCCGAGTATGCCGCCGTCGAGAAGGATCCGGACCTGCTGGTTCACGCCGTCCGAGCCCTGCGCGCGGCCGGCGGAAAGGATGCACTCGACGCGCTTGGCCGGATGACCGGTCACGACGCATGGCAGGTTCGAGCCGAGGTCGCCGAGGCGATCGGCGGGATTCTCAGCGAATCCGGCGATCTGCCCCAGCAGTCGCGGGCCGATGCGTACGTGGCACTGATCGGGCTGCTGAAGGACCCCGACGGCTTTGTCACCAGCCGGGCGATGACCGGTCTCAGTTACGCGGATGTGAACCTGGTGATGAAACCGCTGGTCCAGGCCGCGCTGGATCATCCGGAGATGGCCGGCCCCCTGGTCGAGATGCTTGCTGATCGGGGTGGCGACCCCGGCGAGATCGGCAAGCACCTGCGGGAGCTGCTTACCGCCAAACATGCCGCCGTTCGCGCCGCTGCCATCGAGCATTTTTGCAGGCTGCTCCCGAGAGAGTCCGAGAAGGAGTTGTTGACGGCTTTCGTCGATCCCGAGGAAGAGGTTCGGTTCGCGGCCGCCAGAGGTCTTCTTCTGGTGCTCACGGCCTATAGGCCGACCGAAACACCGTTTGTTGCGTCGTATGAGTATCAAACAGAGGAGATCGTGGAGACTCGTTCGTCTCTGATCGGCCGAGTGCTGGGTCTGTCATCCTCGCGAGTCGTGGTGCGTGCCAGGAGTTCATCCCCGGCGAGCATGCCATCGCAGAGTCAGCCGGTAGCCGATTCCGACTGGCTGGCGAACTTCAGATCGGGGGCCGGGCGGCCCAAATGGATGTAGCAGGTCATTCCGCCGCTGGAGGGGCTGTTGTCCGGTACACAGTGGGACCGCCGATTGACCGCCTGCATCGGCCTGATTGCACTGGGACGTGACGAGGCAGCCCTTCCCGTGCTCCGCGAGGTCGTTCGGTCACAACGATCCGCCGTCAGCCAGGCGGCGCAGGCGCTGGGTTGGCTGCCGCTCAGCGAGCGAGTGTCCCTGTTCCGCGAGCTGCTGAGCCTGGCCACTGAGACGCAACTCATGGTCGATGTCATCAACGGCCTTGCGATCCTGCCGGATCCGCAGGCAGCCGCGCCGCTCTGGGAATTGCTCGGTCAGAACGACTTCTCCAGCGCATGGGTCAACCACATGCAGGCCAGCCTTCGCCGGCTGTACCTGGGTCCCGAGCACGAATGGTCCAATGTCAAAGCCGAAAGACGCCGACAACTGGTCGCGGACGTCACCCGGATGACCGAGAAAGGACCGGAACTGCGGCAGCTTGTCGCACTGTCGCTGCTGCTGACCGGATCGACGTCTGACGCGGTCGCCACCGCCCGCAAGCTCTATGAGAGCCCTGAAACCGCCGGTGCGCTGCGCGCGGATGCCTTACAGGTCATGCTGTTGGGACAGTCCCAGGAACAGGCCGTCGAGACCGCATCGGCCGCGCTGGCCAGTTCGGACGACAACGTCCGCGGCACGGCCCTGATCTATCTCGCTCGCGGGGGGAATGAGCTCCAGTGGCTCCGCGGAGCCGTCTCCCTTCATCTGTCGAGCAGGGGGGTCGCCTTTCAGGACCTCGTCAACCCNNGTACCTTTCAGGACCTCGTCAACCCGGGAGGCAGCCCGATCTCGCCGCAGGCCCCGCCGGGCTTGAAAGCCGAGGACGTGCGCCCGCTGCTTCAATCGGGCGACGCAGCCACCCGCGCCCACGCCGGGTATCTCTTGGCGCTGCTCAAGCAGCCGGAAGGGCTGGGCCCGCTGGTCGAGTACTGGCGCGCAAACGTCCGCCAGGATCACATGTGGCGCCGGCAGGTTTTCCGCGCGATCACCGCCCTCAACGATGACAAGCACACGCCCATTCTGAACGAGATCTACAAAGATCTCGCCGGCGAGACCGGAATGATGCGCGAATTCTACTGGACCATCCGGAGCATGGATGGGGAGCAGGTCCTCGCCTTACGCAAGCAGATCCGCACCGAGGTCGGCATGGATGCCCTGAGATGAGCCGGGCACTGGCATGGATCGTCGCGCAGCCTCTGAATGTCAGACGTTTCCGGCTCGGGCAGCGGGCTCAGGAACCGTCGTGGCCGCTCACTTCTTCTGAGGCTCTAACGGCTTGGGATAGTAGTCACTGGCCCATTTGATCAGGGCCTTGGCCAGACCCTGGGCTTTCTTCTCGGGGCCGAGATTGACGCTTTTCTCGGAGCGGCTGATAGCCACGCCCTGCCCGATGACCTGGCCGGTGTCCTTGTCCACCAATTCCACCCTTGCAACGACTTCCTCGAATGGGCCGAAGGCACTGTCCATCGTACTGGCTGCCTCGTAGTGGATGACGCTCAGCCGGAAAGCGAGAGTCTTGCCAGACGCCTCCTTGGGCAGGTCCGACTTGGCCAGTTGTGCGTTGAACTGCGCGGGCAGATAGGTCATGAAGGCCGGCGGCATGAACTGGCCGGTCATGTTCTTCACCTCGCCCAGCTCGAAGCGTTTGTAGGCCTCCAGGGCCTTGTGGTCTTTCTCTGCCGCGAGCGGCTTCTCTTCAAAGTAGGCCGCTTTGGGCCCCATGGCGGCCTCCATCCCTTCGCCGGCCAGACGTTCCACGCATCCCTGGGAAAAAGCCGCCGCGATCACCACCGCTACCATTGTCATCACTCTCATCGTTTGCATATTCGTTTGCCTCCTTTGGGCAATAGACCTGTAGACCTGTCAACACCGAGTTACGTCCCGAGAACAGCGACACGGTCACGTGTGCCGCAGCCGAGACCGCCATGACTTTCGACGACAAAACCGTTGTAACGGCGGCCGGACAACTACCCCTGAAACGGAATGCATCCACGCGAATGACCAAGCCGGCATTCAGGGCGCAACCGACTACGATCGGCACGCCGGAGTATATGTATTCACGGGAGGCCAGGCAAGATATGCCAGAGGCCGTCGGCGAAGAGCGATTCTCACAGCTCCGGCGGCCGGCCGTCACGATCATGCATCGCCATCTGGGGCGAACACCCACAAACAGCTGTCGCCCTGAACATGATCAGATTCCCGCGGCGGGCAAAGCCCGCCCTACCGTTCCTGCACCGTGGTTTCGTACTTTACGCCGTCGGGGACCGGGACGGGGACGGCCACCGTGGTGCCGCTGTCGCCGGCGGTTCGGGTCAGCGAATCGACGGCGACAAACGCCGTGTAGCTGGACATCAGGCCGTATTCGAGAGCCACGGTCTTGATCTGGCCGGGCCACTTGTCGCCTGGATCCATGATCGCCTGCTGCGAGAGTTCGGCGATTTTCATCCGTGCCCAGACGGCGGCCAGGCCTTCGTGCGTGGCGGATGCGTCATCGAGGTCCACTGGAATGGCGATCTCGCGGGCTTTGTCACCCGCCTGGCCTTTGACTCGGACCGTGGCCGAGCCTTTGCCGCTGAACCGCCCGGTGATCACCACGGGGCGGCCGACGAAGAGGTCGGGGATCCGCTTGGGATAGATGTCCTCAACCTTCATCCCGCCCCAGTCGATGGTCACGTCGGTCATGGCCGGGTGGCTGATTCGCTCGAAGAAGCGGTTCATGACGTCGGCGCCGCTGTCGTTCAGACCGAGATAAGCGACCGCGCCTTTGCCCATGCGGGCCATGCCGTCGAGGAGGTAGCGGTTGACCGATGAGCCGACTCCGAAGCTGAAGATCCGGGTCGCGCCCAGCCGCTTGTGGATTGCACCGAAGATCTCGATTTCGTTGCCGATGTAGCCGTCGGTTAGAAAGGAGACGAAGCGCAGGCGGTTTTCGTCATGCGGGAAATCCAGCGCGGCCTTGATGCCCTCGATCATCATCGTGCCTACCTCGCCCTGGAGCGACTTCNNTCAGGTACTCCAGGCCCCGGCGGACGTTGTCGGGCGTTGCGACCACCGGTTTGGGGCCGAGTTGCGAGGCGTTGTTCGAGAAGCGGATAATCTGGAAGGTGTCGTCGGGCTCGAGCAGCCGCAGGGCCCGTTCGGCGGCGGCCATGGATTGCTCGATCGGACGGCCGCTCATGCTTCCGGAGCAGTCGAGCACGAAGATCATCTCCATGGGCTTGCGCTTGAGATTATTCAGGTCCTTGGGCGGGTAGACCATCATGGTGAAGAAGCCGCCGCGCTTGTCGCGATGGGTCATGATCGCGGACTTGACCGTTTCGCCGGCCACCTGGTAGCGGAGGACGAAATCCTTGTTCGGCACCGCGTCCAGCCGTCCGAGACGCACCTCGGCCTTCTCGGGCGCCGACTTCTTCACTTCGATGACGTGGTTGCGGCTGTCGAGTTTCTCGATGGCCACGCCGGCGTCGATGGCCACCGACAGCGAGATATCATGGCCGCTGCGCTCGCCGGGCTTGAGGTATTGAACTTCGGTTTTCTGACCGGAGGCGCCGGCGCTGCCGCGTCCGACCGCCCCGACGCCGTCGGTGCTCCCCGGCGGGTTGAAGCGCGGGCCGACGACCATGGGGAAGACGAATTCGTACCAGCCGTCGTCGTAGGCCAGGGTGTTGAAGTAGCGGATGTTGATGTCGATCTGCTTGCCCGGCTCGATGTTGGCCACCGACTGGGTGAAGATGTTCGGGCGTTCCTGGGTCAGCAGCGAGGCGACGTAGCCCTGCGATTTGGCCTCCTGGTAGATCTTCTCGGCCTCCTCGCGCTCGCGGATGATGCCGCGGATCTTGCGCTCGCCGACGGTCATGAGGAACTCGTTGACCGCCGCGTTTTCGGGCAGCGGGAACACGTACACCGCCTCGATCTTGCTCTCGTAGGGGTTGTGGTACTGCTGGGNNGGGCCTCCTGCGGGCCCCCAGGCGCCAACCTCAGAGCTGCACCGGGCATGCGCTGGGCGTGAAAGACTATTGGGGCTGGTGGCGGCACTGTGGTCGGAGCCACTGATAGGAGCGGCGGTGGTGGGGGGGGCGGCGGCGGCACTTGCACCGACGAGTCCCGAGGAACGGGTTCGGGCGTAGGGGTAATAATGGTGTATTCAGATGGTGCCGGTGGAGCCTCCATCTCGGAGTCAGGATGCTTCGACTCCCGAGCTCTCTGCAGGGACGGTGTACAACACGCCACAATGATCGCGCCGCCCACTATGGCGCAGACTCCCCATGCGACAACACGAGCCTTCTTCATTTTGAGTCTCCTTCGCTGACGGTGGCGCTTGCACCGCTGATCGGCTGCCCCTTAGATGAGGCGGCGACTGTAAGCTTGATCACATATTCCGGCCTGGTCTCGCCGTTGATTTGCACATGGACGCGAGCGACACGCGTCTTGCCCTTGGGCAGATCCTTGCCGGTGTTGAACGCGGCGATGATGACATGGTCGCGGCTCATCGCGGCCGGGTCGTAATACGGCGGGACCTTGAAAGCGGCGTGTTCGCCGCCTTCGATGCCCACGATCTTCACATCGCCCTTCTCGGCGGCCAGCTCGAACTGGTACGAGGCCAGAGGCTGATCCTTGCTGTCGACGAAAACGTCGACGTAGGTGAAGCGGATCGCCGGTTTCGATGTCGCTTGGCTGGTTGGATAACTCGCCGGTACCTCCTGTGCCCGAGCGGCAACCACCGAGAAAGCAACCGATGAGGCAAGAGCTGCTACGAAAACAAGCAGTGCTCTTGTTGCCCAACCCCCCCGGGCCAAAGGATGAAGGATGAAGGATGAAGGATGAGTAGGAGTGCCACGATTGGTCGCTCGGTTCTCTTCATCCTTCCGCCTTCCGCCTTCATCCTTTCTCACTGAACCCTGAACCCCGAACCCTCTGGCCTGAGCCTGTCGAAGGCTGAACCCTGAGTTTCTCATGACGCTCCTCCCTTCAGTCTGACTGCCGCCATGGCCACCGCGTCGACGTCCCCTTGGTCGACCACCCCGTCCCCGTTGATATCCCAATCAGGCGATCTGCCCCCCGCAATAAAGGGGTCAGAAGCCATTTTCTCATTTCTTTCCGAAGAATCGACGCTGCCGGCGCCTTCACGAAATGGCTTCTGACCCCTTTTTTTGAGGTCCTCTGGGCCGACGAGGGCGTCGGCCCCACTGCTGTCGGCCTCGCTGCTGAGCCTTTCGTCGAGGCGTCGGGCGAGCATGAAGGCGTCGAGGATGTTGACGTGGCCGTTGCGGTCGATGTCTTTGGGGCCAGCGGGAGTGACCGGATCGGCTGGGGTAAGGGCGGCAACCGTCATTTCGGCAGTGGGGGTTGATTGCAGGCCGCCCTGGCCGATCCACACCGCCAACCCGACGGCCGCGGCCGCTGCCGTCGCCGCGATGGAAACCCGCCGCAGCACGATCCAGGCTCGCCGGCGCGTGGTGATCCTGGCCCGGGCGGCGGCAAGGACAGCCTCGTCAACATTCGCAGGCACCGGCCCGCCCGGAGGGTGGAGCCGCCGCATATCGCCCACAAGTTCTTGCGGCACATGATCTTGCAGCCGGCCATCTTCACCTGGAAATCGTCTGGCCATGTTCGTACCCTCTGTCCTGTTAAGGGCGCGACACGGCCAGGGGGTTCCAGGATTTCATCCGGATTTCGCAGGAAAGGGGTCGCTCGCTCGCGGCTTCGCCGGCAGGCTACGCCGGACAGGTACGGTCGCGGTTCTGAGAAAGGACCCTGAAGCCCCAAAGGACACCGGCCGTCGAGACAGGGAAGCGAATCCGCAGCGCCCGGTCATTCGGTGGACTTGGGTACCAGGAAGGTTTGTTTGCTGGAGGTCACCAGGCGTCCGTCAGCGCGCTCGAAACAGACGACCATCTGTATCTCGCGCCCGCTGACATCGAGATCTCCGAAGGGCAGGAGAATGCCGTATCCCCAACCCAGTGTTCTTTTCTCCTTGGCACGAAACGGAATCGCCTCTTTGACGTTGAACGCCCATTCCTTAACCTGTGTGGCGTGCCTCTTGCCCTCTTTGCCCGGTTCGACCACGAACATTCTCGGGCGGATGACACCGTCGCCGAACACACCCAGTCCTTTCGGTCCCAGGAGGTACAAGGCGGATACATAGATGCCTGAGACCCTGGTGCGATCCGCATTCCACAGCCACGGTGCCGTTGACTTGTAGAATGCCACGACACTGACCACGTTGGGCTCGGTGGGCATCCGAGCGACGGCGTCGACGATCGCGCCATCCGGCCCGCCCAAACCCTGTTCAGGTTGAACGCAACCGGCAGCCAGCAGGACGCCTGCCGCCGCGACAGCCAAGAGAACGGCGCGGATTCCCGATTTGGCCGGCATCATCGCCATTCAAAAGCACTCCCCAAAGAGAATCAGGTACAACCCCGCCCCTGAAGACACGGTGGCTGGTGACCGGGCGTTGACCGGGCACCTTCATCACGCATCCTGCCAACGAGCCGTGGCCGGCCGCCGATCAGCTCACCGCTCGGTCTTCGCCGACACCTTGACGGCCGGCTCGACGACCACCGCCGGCACCGGGCTGGTTCGGATGCTGCTGGCAGCCGGGCCGTATTCGTCGATCTCCGGTCCGAACAGTTCGTCCTCTTCGCTTTCCTGGTCGGCCGGCTGGGTCGTAACGGGTATCTGCACGCCCTCAACGTCGGCCGGCTTGACCTGGAGCCCCTGCATCAGCGGATTGGATCGGATGCGGTCGTCGATGATCCCGGTCTGGTCGCGCATCTCGATGGACAGTTTGCGGGAATCCTCGACCGCCCGCATCACCCGCGGCGTCAGGATGATCAGCAACTCGGTCTTGGTGTCCCGCTTGGTGGTTGAGCGGAACAGGTTTCCGAGAATCGGAATATCGCCGACGATGGGCACCTTCGACTCCGTGTCGTCTCTCTTGCCCTTGATCAGGCCGCCAATGATGATCGTCTCGCCGTCCTTGATGGTCACCGACGTTTCGGCCTCACGGGTATTGATGATCGGGGCCTTGATGCCGTTGCCCAGGTCCTGGCTGGATGCGCTGACGTTCTTGATCTCGGGCTTGATGTACATATTGACGAAATTGTCCGGGTTGATGATCGGCGTGACGGTCAGCTTGACGGTCGCGTCGACATAATCCACGGTCGGGATGACCACGCCTTCGCTGACACTGGCGCTCTTCACGATGGGCACCTGGTCGCCGATCGAGATATAGGCCGCTNNGCCCGAAGAAGGAAGCTGAAGTCCTCGCCGGTGACGGTGAAGCTGAAGCCGCCGCCAGTGGCCACGCTCAGGTCGGTACCGAACACGACATCGTAGTCCGGCCCCTGCGGCAGGCCGGTATTCGCGTTGATCGTGGCCGTTTCGCTGAACAGCAGGTCCTGGGCCGCGAACTCCATGCCCAGGTCGAAGCTGTCGTCTACGGTCACTTCGGCCATCAGCATCTGAATCATCACCTGGGGAATCGGCTGATCCAACTCGTTGATCATGCGGTAGACCAGCGACTCCATCCGCGGGCTGCAGCTCACCAGCAGCAGGTTGGATTCTTTCTTGTTGCTGCCGCTGCCGCTCTCGTCGGCGGCAACCGGCCCGGTGGCGGCCTCGGTAACGATGACCTGCCGCTGGAAGCGCCGCTGGCTGGCCTCTTCGCCGAAGGCCTTCTCCATCAACTCGGTTTCCTGGTCAAAATACTCGGTCAGCGTCTTGGCCACCTCCGATGCCCTGGTATTCCGCAACTGGACCACCTTGGCGATGCGCTCGTCCAGTTCCTTGTAATCAAGCTGCAAGACCAGCGACTCCACGATACGCAGGTGGGCCGGGCTTCCGGCGGCTATCAGCGTATTGGTGCGCTTGTCGACCGAGAACTCGACCTCCAACACGCCGCCTGTCCCTCCCACGCCCGCGGCCGCGGCCAGGCTGGCCGCCGCTCCCTCGCCGAGCGTGATTTGCGGTGCGGAATCACCGCCGCCCCCGCCCTGGGTCTGGAACAACCCCTCGAGCAAGTCCCTCATTTCCTCGGCATCCGCGTTGAGCAGCTCGAAAACCCGCAGCGAAACCGTCTGCGGCTCGATGCTGTCGAGCATCTCGACCAGCATGCGCATCATGTCAATGCTGCCGGCCGGGGCCAGCACCAGCAGCGAGTTGGTGTAGGGGTCCGGCACGATGGTCACGTCCTGATGAACCAGCTTCTGAGTGATTTCCTCGCCCGTCTCGGGGTTCCGGTGGGCGACGAAATCGATGATCATTTTGCGCGTGTTCTGCCCGTCGCCGCTGCTCGCACCCGCGTTCTTGAAGAAGTCGTCGAGGAGTTTGCCCAGTTCCTCGGCCTTGGCGGTCTGAAGTTTGAATACCCGCATGGATCGGGCATCGGTCGGGCCGGCGAGGTCGATCTTCGCCACGATGTTCTTGATCTGGGTCATGAGATCGGGCGTCGCCCAGACGGCCAGCGAGTTGGTCCTCGATTCGGGCGCCACCGTGAAGCCGCCCTCGCGATCCTGCTGCTGCGGCTCCATCAGGTCGGTCAGCGTTTCAGCGACCTCCTCCGCCTTGGCCTCGGCAAGCGGAATAATCTCCATTTGCTGGGAATACCTGGTGTCGCGGTCCAGCAGGCCGATCAACTCCTGCATCTTGATATGATCGTCCTGGGAAGCGGTCACGATCAGGCCGTTGGAACCCTCTTCGGGGATGATGGTAATCGGCGTCTGCTCGCCCTTGGGAGCCTGCTTCTCGAACAGGTCCGTCAGACTCTTGGCGAGCTGGCCGGCCGAGGCTTTCTTGAGCTCGTAATACTGGGTGACGCCGCTGGGAATACGAGGCGCGATATCCAGTTTCGGCACGATCTCTTCGACCCGCTGCATCGCATAACGCGTACCGACGACGATCAGCCGGTTGTTGCGCACTTCTGGCGTGATGCTGAAACCGAGTTCGTCGGCCTGGTCGCTGGGCATGCTCTGCTTCAACCCATCGAGCATTGTGGTCAGCGTTTCCGCGGATTTCACGGCGTCGGCATGTTGCAGGTCGAAGAACCGGGCATACGCCTGGGCCATCGGCGTCTCCGAACGGTCGATTTCCTCCAGCACCTTCTCGACGATCGCGTAGTTCTCGGGGCTGGCACTGACGATCAGACAACTGCTGCGCACGTCGGGGATGATGGTGACCTTCTTCATCGACTCGGGCAGGTCCGCCTCGTTGACGCCCGGCTTGTAGATCCCTTTCTCGAACAGGTNNACAGGTCGGTGATGGTCTTCTCGGCCTTGGCCACGTCGATGTTCCTGACGTAGTAAACGCGGATGATGCCGTCGACCGGCGGCGGTGTGTCCAGCTTGTTGACCAGCGAGACGACCTCGTCGTAGTTGCTCTTCGAGGCGACCACCAGGAGCATCCGCGTCAGCGGATCGGCGACCACGTAGACGCGCTCCGACGGTTGCTCCTTGGTGTCCGGGTCGCGGCTGTTCTCGAGGCGTTTGTCCATGACGTCCTGCACCGTCTCGGCCACCTTGCCGGCGTCATTGTTCTTCACCCGCACCTGGTAGATGTCCAGCATCGGCGAGAGCTTCTGCTGGCCAAGCTGGTCCACCAGCTTCTGGATGGCCTCGAAGTCCTCCATGTTCGACGCGATGACCAGCGAATTGGTCCGCGAGTCGGACACGATCACGGGCTCGTCGGCCGGCAGACCGCCCTCCTGGCGGAGCTTCGCGCGTCGCTGCCACAGTTCCTCGACCTTGCTTGCGATATCCGGCGCGGTGAGATTCTCCGGCAGGTTGATGATCTTGATCTGGCCGAGCCAGTCGTCCTCGATGCCGTCGAGCTTCTTGACCAGGTCCTCGATCTCCTTGAAGTTCGAGTCGTTGGCCGCGACGATCAGGCTGTTGGTGCGAACGTCCTCGATCAGCAGGACGCTCTCCCGTTCGGCATAGTTCTCACCATATTTCTCAGCCATCTTCTTCCGCTCGTCGGCCAGTTGCTGGGCCAGTTCCCGGATGCGCCGCACGTCCGAGTGTTCGAGCTTGATCATCCGGACCGGGAACTTATTGGCGATCTTGTCCACGTCGACCTGCTTGACNNTCGACCTGCTTGACGATCTGCTGGACGAGCAGAAGCTGTTCGGGCCGGCCCGAGACGATCAGGGTGTTGGTCCGCTTGTCGGCCACCAGGCTGATCGGGGCCATCAGGCCCTTGGTGATGGTGTCGGGTGTACGGCCCTTTACCGCCTCCTTGCCGGGAACGTCGGTCACCTTCTGGCTCTGGTCGAAGATCTTCTGCAGGTCGTCCCGCAGGCTGACCACGTCGGCGTGCTCCAGCGGAAACATGCTGAGCATGATGTCATCGCCCAAGGGCATGTCATCGAGCTCGTTGATGATGGCGACCAGCGGCTCAATGTTGCTCTCGACCGTGGCGATGATCACCGAGTTGGTGCCCGGCTCGGCCCAGAGCTTGATCGGCTTCTCCAGATTGACCGGATCCAGCTCCTTGCCTTCTTTGGCAAGGACAACCTGCAGCCGGCGGATCTGCTCCTGCATGGCCTTGGCCGCGTCGGTCTGCGAGACAAGCATCTCATTCAGGGCCTTGACCAGATCGGTGGCCACCGCCTTCTTCAGCGGTACGAGGGCCACCTTGGCAACGCCGCCGGTCTCGGGGCTTGGCTCGACGTCGATGATCTCCAGAAGCTGCCTGATCTGTTCGATATCCCGCTCCGACGCCGATACGAGCAGCATATTGGTGCGCACATCGGCATAGAGGGTGTACAGCTCCTTGGACGCACCGCGCTGCTGCTGCAGCAGCTTGAGAAGGTTCTTGATGGCCTCCTGGGCCTCGGCCGCCTTGATGTGTTTCAGGGGCAGCGGCACGACCTTCACGTTTCCGCCGATCGGTGATTGATCGAGCGCCTCGACCATCATCTCGACCTGTTCCAGGTTGGCGATCGCCGTGGCGACCATCAGCAGGTTGGCCCGGGGGTCGGGAATGATCGTCAGCCGATCTTCGGGGCGGACCTGTCCGGACACCGGTTTCTTGTACTCGTTCCAGAGTTTCTGGATGTTCGTCGCCACGTCGGTGGCTTGGGCCGACTGCAGGGTGAAAACCTTGACCGTCTGCTCGGCTTCCGGCGGCTGGGCATCGAGCAGGTTAATCAAGGCCTCGATCACCTTCAGGTCTTCCTCGTCATCCTCGATGATGAGTTCGCCGGTGGCGGTTGAGTGAATACCGATCGTGTCGCCGGAGAGCGGGCCCAACTCCTGGATCTCGACGGCCGACGGAGCGGTCGCGGCCGGGCTTCGCGCGGCGACGCCCGGAGCCGCGGACGAGGCCTGGAGCTTTCTGCGAACCGCATTGAGATCGACGGAGGACTCCGGCCGGGTCGCCGGCGCGCCGCGAAGCGGCAGGGGCTTGGGCGTCGCTGCCACGGTTTCGTCCGACGGCCGGGTCGTCGGCTTGGTGACCACCGTCAAGGGCACTGCCCTGGCGGGCCTGGTCGACGGGACAGATCGCTCGACACCACGCGGCCGGGCAGAGGCCGCCGGGCGTGAAGCGGTGGAAATTGTGCCGACCGTGCGCAGCGAGCCCGCAGCGGGCCGAGTCGCTATCGGCGAATCCCCTACCGCCCCCACCGGGATAACCGTCACACGGCCGCCGCTGATGATCGTTCTCTTTGCTACGGGTCCGAACGATTCCGGGGGCGTGGTCTGACCAAGCGCCGCTATCAGAATCAGCCAAGAATACCACATGGGACCACTCCTTCACCCGTTGAGTCCCGCTTCAGCCCATCACGTAATCATCGGCCGAAGCTCAACGTTCGTCACAATCGTATACCCTGCCGCTCCCCCACCGGTGGCAAGCACCGCGTACCGCCGGCAACCCACGGTGGATCCGAAATCTCAAATCTGAGATCTGAAATCTCAAATCTGAAATCTTCAAATCTCAAATCCGTCTGCCGGGTGCCATGCCCACCGCTCTGCGTGGGCATGCGGCCTCACTCGTTCCCAGTCTGTTGCCGCGTGTGCCACTGGGAAGCCGTCCGCCGGCGCCGCGCCAGCCCCTCAGGGCAAGCAGAGTATACCAGATTCAGTGATCAACCGCCGCTTTCGAGCGGCTGCTGCACGCAACCGGGTCGATGACAATCCAGTCGCCGGCCCCCGAGTCCCTTCTGGGGCCTTCCACGCAGAGGATTCCCATCCTCATTCTCGCCCAATGCGGAATGGATTCCGCCAGGCGAAGCGGCCCTGCTTCGCGGTCCGCGCTTCGCAGGACGGGCCCGGAACGGCTTCCGGGCGGAGCAACCCGACTGCTCATCTCCTCCGTTGTTTGCGGCCGTTCTGCTGCTCGATATAGGCCTCGATCACCTTCTGGATGTCCTGGGCCGACTTGGTCTTCANNGCCCGTCTCGGGACGCTTCTGCTCCAGATCGGCGGCCAGTTTCTTCACCGTGTCGAACAACTCCTTCGAGCCCGACACAATCAGCGTGGACGATCGCTCCTCGCCCACGACAGCCACCTCTCGCGGAACGTAGGCCTGCTGGGATTTCTTCTTCGCCGTCTCGCCTCTGTTGATCACGTCCTGGATCTGCCTGGCTAATTCGACCACGTCCACCCCGCGACCAACAGGTATAACCTCAATTCCTGACGGACCTTCAGTCTGCCTGTCCAGCTCCTTAACCATGTCCTCGATCAGGTTGAAATCGACCGGTCGAGCCCGGACGATCAGGGAGTTCGTAGCGTCGTCGGACATAATCAGCGGAACGTCATCCTGGCTCGTCCGTCTGCCACCCCCGCTCTGCGACGGGTTGACAAACANNTCGTCAGCGTCCCTGCCAGCGTCGCCGCCGCTGCATTCTTCACCGGAATGATCTTCGGGGCACCGGCGCCCCTGACCTCCTCATCCATGCCCTGGGCCAGCTTCTGCACCCGGTCCAGTTCATCTTTCGAGCCGCTGGCGATCAGGGCATTTAAGGTCGGGGATGCCTGAAGCCGGATGCCGCCGATCAGATCGGTGCCGGCTCCGCGACGCCCGGCGGTCGTCCCCGGCTTGCGGAGGTACTCGCTCAGAATCGTGAGCGTCTCATCGGCATCGACAAACTGCAACGGAATGATCCGGAAGTCCTCGACATTGTCGGTCGCCGGCTTGTCCAGCTCGCCGACCATGATCTTGATCCCTTCCATGTCCGCCTTGCCGGCCGACACGACCAGGGAATTGCCGTTGGAGTCGGCCGCGAAAGTGATTGGCGGTCCCGAACTCGACATGCCGCGCCGTCCCATCTGGTACGTCTGCTGGAGCACCTCGAGAATGTCCTCGGCGCGGGCGTTCTTGAGGCGAATAATCTCCTGCTGGGGCACGTTGGTCGACTGCTGGTCGAGCTCGTCGATCATCTTGCGGATGATCTCGAGCTTCTCGGCCGAGGCGCTGACCACCACCGAGTTCGTCGCCCGCTCGGCCACGGCGTTGACCTTTTCCGAGTCCGGCACGTTGCCGCGGGCCTGGTAGGTCTGCGAGATCACCATGGCGACGGAACTGGGGTCGGCGTTGGTCAGCGGAATGACC
>MTKZ01031302.1_pt1 | contig 17534 bp, 23 predicted proteins | sample 1042781 | NCBI WGS metagenome assembly MTKZ01 (sample SAMN06212207, study PRJNA360539) | anaerobic digester metagenome | biome: Wastewater treatment plant; material: sludge; isolation source: anaerobic digester fed with sludge from wastewater treatment plant | place: Denmark: WWTP Viborg ... | reverse complement strand
ATTTCAACATAAACACTTATATTTGATAAATAAATTGTCCAGTCCTTCTAGACCATCTCACTCAGTTTGTGCCGGAATGTCAGTCCGGATAAGCTTTAAATGAAGTGGCTCAGTTTGCTCCGGAATAAGTGGCTCACTTTACTCCGGAATTACTGGCTCAGTTTACTCCGGAATGGGTGGCTCAATTTGGTCCGGATTATTCAGAGTAGTCAAAGGGGGACGAATTTTACACTTCATTTCAGGTTGCAGGGAGTTTGAAATTTGAAACAAAATCCGATAATTAATGTCCCCGTTTAGTTAATATTTACCTCTAACTTTTTTCTTGAACCCCATGTCATATTCAAATCTCTAAAAATGACATTATTATCGTTAATGCTGCTTTTGTTAACCGAAACTGATATGATATCTTCAAAATATTTTGTTTTAAACTTTATTACTTCCAAATGATCAATTTGGCTGTCATCAATGAATAGAGTGCCTTTTAATCCATCAATAGTGATCTTTGCCATATTATCAATGTCTTTGTCTCTGGTTTTATTTATAACACAAATTAATTTTAAATATAATTTATCACCTTTTGATAGATTATTTTTAAGTTTTACAAATTCATCATTTTTTAAAAGTTTTTGGAATTCGTTTTTGACTTTATTATTAGTAATGTTGCTGGATTTAGGCTTAATTCTAATTGAAAAACCAAGGTGCCAACTTGAATGTTTACCCAAAACACATTTATTTTGGAGTAACCAAGAATGTTTATCAGTTTCATTGATAAACCAATCTCTCATATAATAGTCGGCCTTTTTTGCGGAAATGAACCACAAATCTGACTTTATCATCCATCTTATAATATTTTTTTCTTGCTCTAATGTCAGATCGGAAGAATTGTAATGGTTGTTTGTATATAAATTAAAAAGATTTACAATTTCTCCTTTTAAATTAAGGCTGGTTAAGTCTTGAGAGTTTAAGATTCCATTAAACTCCTTTTCAATATTCAAATTTTTGTTTTTCACTTTAAGTTAATATGCATGATAAGTTAAATAACACGAATGAATCTGAAGTGGTTGAAATTATTCCTCCATTTTTTGTGATCCCTTTTGTTCAAGGGATCTTTCTGCCTTAAATACTGTATCTCCAATGTAGTTCAACAAGGACAAAACTTTATACCCATTTATTTTCGATTCACCATAATCAACACTATTCCCGTGCAAAACATCGTGTCTGTTTATCCCAATGGGATTGTCAATATCTTGCGGTTGTCGCATTGGACCAGTAAAACTTAAAGGTTCAAGTAGAGCTCGGATAATTGTATCCTTTTCAAATTTCATCACCCATTCTTCTGTCTGGGGATGCTTCTTAGTGGTTTTGAAAAATCTACTACCTGTCAAATCATTACACATACCTTCTATCTGCGTAAAAAATATAGGAATTGAAAGATAGTATTCTTGTTTCTTATGGGCTCTAATACCAGCATTAATAACAGACCTGCGTTTGGGGAATTTTTTATTCAGTTGTTCTTGTATATTAGAAAGTTCCTTGTCTAGAAAATTAATCATTTCATTGTCTACTATCTTGCAGTCACCTTCTTTGAGATGTGAGGCCATTCTATTAACTACGACAGGGTGAAAATCAAAAGGTAGATACCAACCATTTTCTGCTAATATCTTAGTTGATTCGGGAATTTTTTTAATAGATCGAAAATATTCATTTAAGGCTATTTGTGCTATTTCAACAGCCTTTTGAGCAGCTGAAAACATATACTTTGAGTTCTCAGAAAAAGATTTTAAAAACTCAGGATCAAAAGGTAGCTGAAGCTTCATTTATTTAGAGAATTACTTCAAGTATTTTTCTTTGTGCCAGTGAACTCCGTACTATGTTCAACTATTTTAATTTCCTCAGAGGTTAATCCATATAATTGATAAACAATATCATTGATTTTCTTTTCACAATAATCACTTTTATTAAGCAGTAGTTGCTTTTGGCTCTCTAAATTAACATTTAACAATTCTTCGTTTAATTTTAATAAAATATCGACGAGTTTCCCAATTTCATTTTTTAAAGATATGTCTTTCTCTTCATTCAAGATTACTATTGGAAGGCGAGCTAGTTGGTTTGTTCTAACTTTCGTAAAAGCTCCCTCTGTCAAGTTCAAGGCAATTATCTTCATAAAGTAATTTGCTAAATCAGAGTTTATAATTCCCAAAAGAAATTTTAAATCACCCTCATTATTTAACTCAATCTGTTTGTAGTAAATAGCATAGATTGAACTTAAGAAATAACGGTTCTCCAAATCAATTGTTGCCGTAATCCTTTTACCAGTTTCTCTAATTGCTATTTTATGAGTTTCATAAAATGATTTATTCTTCCAATTTCTTGCAAGCCAATCTCCATATTTTAAATAGAGGTCTCTTTCTTTCGTAGAATATCTACTTATTGATTTCCCCCTCAAGCTAAGCTTCCATGGTTCAGCTAGGGCTGTTTTCGAGTTTAAAACAAATTTTTCATCATCCCCCGTTTTAATACACTGCCTAATAAAACAAAGTTCACCCAAAGGTTTACTTTTCGATTTTAATTTATTGATCAAATCCTTAGCTGATTTGTTAATAAAAACATCTATTACAAAATTTGGATTTGTTTTTATCTCGTCTTGATCTAAAAGAATGGCATCCTCTGAAATCAATTTTTCGATTGAATCAATATTATTTTTAATAATGATGCTGTTCCCTTTTTTGTAAGTAGAACTTAATAAAATGATACAAGTATGAACAGTAGGATCATAAAAAACTGGCATTGTAAAACATACTATCTCCTTTAGCCTACATGAGGTAATTATATAACTCCTCAGCTTACGAGAATATAAGTTTGTGAGAAATGGACTCGGTACAATGTAGCCAAGGAGACCATGCTTACTTAATAGGTTAGTACCTTTTTCTATAAAAAGTTCAAAGTTGTCATATCTACCTTCAACTGTTTTATAATGAGAAACAAAATATTGTTTTTGAACCTCATCAAACAGTGCGCCATATGGAGGATTTCCTATTAAAACATCAAATCCCCCTTGTCTGAAAACATCTTGAAATCCTTTTTGCCAGCTGAAAGGTTTAATTTTCTTCTCTTCACCGAAATCTAATTGATCATCATAAAAGTCGATGTCTATCAAGCTATTGCCACTTTTGATATTATTCTCTAAAGTAGGAAGAACTCTTTCATTCCAAAGTCTAAACTGTTGTTGTATTGATGCTTCTGTCTCTCCTTCCAAACATTTTATTAGTAGACTTAGCTTTGTTACTTCGACAGCATTGATATCTATATCCACTCCGTAAATGTTGTTGAGAAGGATTCTTTTCTTTTCCGCTGTCGTCAACTGGCCTTCGGGTGTGAGAGGATTATCCTTCTTACCTTTAGAGGTTCTACCATAGTTTGAGTAATAGTTTTTATGCCAATCTAATAAAAATTGATAAGCTCCAATTAAAAAGCTGCCACTGCCACATGCAGGATCAACAATTTTAATTTTGGAAATCTCTTTTGGAGTTTTACCCTCAATAAGCTTTCCAACTGTATTTTTAACAATATAATCTACAATGTATTGAGGTGTGTAATATACCCCACCTGCTTTTCTCACTTCAGGCTTCTCTTCAATCTTTGCATGATGAGCTGGAGTTATACGAATTATTTTCCCAAGGAATTGTTCATAAGCACTACCAAGGATTTCCACAGGCAGAACTGAGAATTCATAAGGACATTCAGGATAATAAAGCTCATTGAGAAGAGTTTTAATTACTTTATTCTCAATAACCAGGTTTTCACTGATCTTATCCTTTTTAAAATCAAATAATCCTGAATTATATTTCTCATCTGCTCTTCGAAACTGGTCAAAGAGGTTTAAATAAAAATCCCTATGGGAAAGAGCCTGTTTGAGATTCCCATAAGGTTCTACACTTCTATCTTCAGCTATTCTAAGAAAAATAATTCGGTCAATTGTTTGCTGAACTGCAAAATTGATCTCATCCTCGTCAAGGTTCTTATTGTTCCAGCTTATGTTCACAGCAAGATATGTCCTCCAACGGTCAAGAGATTCCAAGAATTCCTTATCGACTGTTGTCGTCCCCTTTTTATTAGTATCGCTTTGAATAAACTTGTCGAAACTCCCTTTTAATACTTGTTCCTTACTAAAGGTTTCCCATATAAAATCAAATTCTTTAAGATAGTCACGGTAAGTAAGATATTTTACCCTTGCTACTGCAGGTTTGTCATTTGGATCTGGCTTTTTTGTACAATCATATACACCAAACTCTTCAAAGTCAGTTACTATGCTGATTGGATGTTTGGCACTACATCCATATCTACGAACCTGATAAGCTGGATGGATATCATCTTTAACTGAAATACTTGGTTTCTTAGCTTCAACAAAAAAGAGTCGTTTGCCACCGACTAATCTGAAGGAATAATCAGGGGCTTTGGTTGCTCCACTTATTTTAACCTTGTCTTCTTGGATAACTTCTCTGTAAGCTTCGGCGTAACCCGCTTCGTTGTCAATATCCCATCCTAAAGCTTTGAAGAAAGGATCGATAAAATCTTTTCGGGTCTGAGTCTCGTTGTAATTAACGTTACTATAAGAATCGTATTGATTTTCAAAACGTGTGACGAGGTTTGAGATATTTTTATGTGCAGTAAGTTTATCTACCATTGTTCCTTAGGATGACTAACAAAGTTAATAAAAAGTAATAAGGAATTAGTTCAGCTTGTCTGAGGAAGAGTGGTTTCACTATGGTGATTAATTCCTGAAATCTGGCATTTTTTACCAAAATATTTTAAAGACAAATCGATCTTGTCAAATTTCATAAGATTTTTCGGTAAAATTTATGAAACGGGTTTGTACCCCATTTCGGATAGAAAGGTTTTCCCTTAATCAAGTGGGGATACCAGGGGGGTATCCTACAGAGGAGGCCAAGGGGGCGGAGGAGGGACGCCCATGGGACCTCTATTCAAAGTCAAACAGCAACAAAGACAAATTATTGATCTGATTCGTTTTAACATGGAGAAGCCCTGTGATGGAATATAAAAACTCAATCTGCAAGAACAATCTGCTGATTGACTTTGACGTCAAACAGATCTGATCTATCCAAGCCATGTCGCATCATAAAAATGTATTTTGTTAAAGCTTCAACCGTTCCCAACTATCTAAAAAGGAAGTGAAGTCCAAGTCTGTTCCATCCGCCATCCTACCACCTACTCCTTTGCTCAGAAAATACCATTCACTTTCAAGGGAAATATTCGTTGCATCGTAAACAAACCCATCTTCCATAAACCATAGGACCAATTCAATCCTTTTATGACAGGGTCTCTGAGACTTCATCTTAACATGTCTTCTCAAGAACTCCAATGTCGGAATAATGATGATTTCAACTTGGTTTTTAAAGCTATTTTGGAATGCAAAAGCAAAAATGACAGGTTCTTGCTCTGAGGATATAAGTTTAAATTTAAACAATCCGATAGCCTGAACATCATTTCCGTTTTTACTGCCGTGGACTAGCTTCTCTACAGGCATTGATGATATCAATTGGACAGTGAGATGGTTTCCACTGTCTGATTGCTTTGAAATAACATAAAAATCACGATCATGCATTCTGTATGACACTCCAAACTCGTGTAACCTCTTCTCAAATTCAATCCGTGTTTGACTGATCACAGTATAGGTATTGCAGATTATAAAATACCATGTTTTGTACCCAGTTTCTTCACTTTCATTACTGACCGTGTTGAAACACCAACAACCTTACTGGTTTCTCTGATGGTTAATCCTTTTTGTAATGACTTAATAACACTAGTGCTCATTTTCTTTTTCAGAAATTCCATCTCGGTCTCATTCGAACCCTTAGGTCGGCCCAAGATTCCTCCACCTTGCAGATATACCAATCTGCCAGTAGTCGTTCTTTCACGGATATTCTCAAGTTCCATTGAGTAAAGAGAGCTCATCGTCGCACAAACAACCTTCCAAACAGGATTTTTCTTGCCATCTGGGCGTGATTGTAGTCCAAGATTCTTTACAACGATATTCACACCTTTTGAATCCAACCATTCACAAACAGTTATACAATCGCCAACGTTACGGCCTAGTCTACTCAGCTCCTCGATGTGAAGTTCCTCTACTTTCCCCTCTTCAACCAGGTTAACAAGTTCCTTCCCCTTGGGTCTTTCTCGAAATGGAATAGATCCACTGATTTTATCGAACAAAGTAAGGTCATAAACATTTGTGTCAGCAGAGAACCGATTTCCAGACTGATACAAGGTCGAAACACGATTGTATTTTATTCTCATTTTTGTGCTACATTTATACTTATTATAAAAGTAATACATTTGCACCAATCTGCCTAATATCCAGAGTATTATTTTTAATAAAGGAGTGCTTTACTTTTTATTTTGATTTTTAGTATCACAGTATTAGATTTCTAAACGATAAGAATTTCTCTGAGATCTTTTTGCGATCTGGAGTCTGCCTGGGATAACTCAATCGGCACGTTCACATTTTAAGTTCCATACTATCCTCTGCCGTATGATTTCTACACTGGAGACCAGGGATAAAAAGATCTATGTCTCTGGATAACAGCATATTCTAAATAAGCTTACATTGGCCCCCATGAAAAGACACATTATTATATTAGGTATCATCTTGTCCGCATCAGTCAATGCTCAGACCATTGATTATGATCATTTTGATGAAGATAAGATGAATGAAGTATTGTTCTCTCAAATGAGCAATTATACTTCGAAGAACTGTTCATATCCACTAGTTCAGGTTGACGTTGGTAAAGAAAGAATTTATAGGTTCATTAAAAGGAATAACGATAAGTTATCATTGGATGACCTTAATAAAACGATTAATACAAATATTCTAAGGAGATTTGATTCGAAAGCTATTTCCCAAACCAATCTGACTGGCAATGTCGGAATGATATGCAGAATAAATTGTCAGGATTCTCAAACCTATCAGGAACTTGCTGACAGTTGTATTGAAGAATGGTCGAATTCTGAGAATTTAATCTTCATGGGCTGGAGCAGGGTGGCTAACGCCATCTCTTATTATAATGCAAAGACAAAAATAGCTTATTGCTTCTTAATTTACTTTGAATGATTTGTATTCATTGAAATGTTCGTATTACAAGAATCAATAAGATTAGACGTCTGGAGCATTGTATCTATAGGAATATTGGGGTTCGTAATACTTTTTACTGCCGTAGATCTTATTCATGACATTAAATCATTGTTCACAAGTGACAAATGGATTTCAACGGTTTCAATTAACCAGTTAGTACAGGAAATAATCCTGTATTCGAACGATATTCTATGGGGTAAAGGAATAGAGCACTTCCCGTCATTTAAAGTCTCCTATCATCCTCACAAAAAGTTCCTGGGGGCCTTTGACGATAAAAGAATAACTGTCTATATCAGGAATATTGATGATATTCAAATCCTAATATTAACCGTATTACACGAATTAAGACATTACATCCAAGCGCAGGTTGAAGTTAAAAATTATGCCAGATATGATAGATATGCTGAAATTTTTGGATATGTTTTTAATCCATTGGAAATTCAATGTCATTTGTTTGCTCTGAAATGGTTGAATCCATGCATTGATTATCTGTTTTCCAGAAATATTATAAAAAAGTGTGAGTAATTCGGGAAAAGGACAATTCCTAAGTGTGTCCTTATATACTATTCATTTATATCCTGCCGATTAATTTTTCGTATTCCAACATAAAGAACTGGAATTTTAAGCCACTTCTCGTTGGTAATTTTACTTAAATTATCACCCTATATTTTACGACAAATAGTATGATTAGTTGGTACAAAAAATTACATGTCAGTTAAGTTCCTCTCCATCCCAGTTTAGGACAAATATCATAAAATCAATCACATCATGAATATTCCTGAAATCCCGTTTATTTTCAATAATTAACGTCAAAATATCCAAACGCTCTTGCGGAGACAGTCCCAACAGTAATTCTTTCATTTCGTCTGGATAGATTAAGCCCCAACAACAATACCTTTCATTTCCTGGAATAGAATCAATAGTTCTTTTGGATCCTTGCTTAATCTTATCTTGACAATTCCAATCTATATTCATTTTTAAAATACCTATATGCGTATTGATACCACTAAATAGCTGTTCCAGTGAATAGTAATAATGTTGAGATAAGGTCATTCCCTTCCCTGATACTGAATTAATTCTTTCTAATTTTCCCATAGTTAAATTTTATTTTTGTTACTGTTTATTGGCTGATCTTGGTCCTTGCTTTTCTTCTTTTGGAATTCTGCTAATCGTTGAAGCCTTTCTACCATTGGCAAGCTCATCAACAACATCTGCTGGCCAGGATCTAACTGATCGTAAATTTTTGAGATAGAGAAATTCTTGAATTCTTTAAGCCTGGTTGAGGATGCATTCCTGTCTTGATCATTTGATAGTAATCTATTTATTGAATTAGTACCAGAAGAAATATTAGTTGAAGTATTATCAAATCCAGTACTGGATTGAATATCATTATATTTGGAATAAGAATCATTGAAACCTTCAACAATTTCTGAATTGGAGGAAATATCAACAAATTCCTTCCCATTTGGTCCAGTATTTCCAGTATATATTGGTCCACTATATATGGATCCAGTATCAGTGAGCTCTGTTGACTCTTTCTTTTTTACTTCTTTAATTAACTTATTATTGTTACCCTGTGGTGAACTACCTGAGTTACCCAGGGGTGATTGAGATAAGTTACCCTGTGGTGATTTACCTTTCCTTTTTCTAATGCTCTGATTTGTGTTACCCAGGGGTAATTCAACTTTGTCAGTTAAGAATTTAATAAACCGCAAACGTTTACCTTTTTCAAACCTTGTATGACATTCTATGAGTTTGAGACTTTCAAGGTATTTAACTCTCTCATTTGTATTTTTCCTCCCGATCATGATAAGTTCACCCAATTGTTTATCACTGGCATAACATCCTCCTGGCAACTTACAAAGGTTCTCAATCTCGGTCAACAGGATCATATTCAAAACATCTAATCCTGACTGACGAAATCTTGTGTCGTAACTCACATATCTTCTCTGCTCTTTCATCTCTCTTACTTAAAATGAAAATCCCAGTTGATTTCAGTGGGTCTGAGAACACTTACTTTCAAAAGGGATTTTCGATTGTTTCTTAATATTTCGGATTCTCAGACCTTTTGATAAAGCATACATAATTTTTTTGATTTAGTCAAGCAAACAGGGAGATTTTTTATGGAAGTATTGTTTAATGAAGCCGAAAGAATAATATTCATGGGATATACTCCTCTTTCCAATATGTTCAATTAAAACCGTTGCACGATTAGAAAATATTTCCTAAAATTGAGAGAACATTTCAAACAGCAATGGAAATTATAGGAATTGAATTTGACGGGTATTTTCTCCCTTATGAAGATGATGGGACATCAACTGCCCATTACCGATCCTTCATGATTTATTGTATTAATAACCATTTCCATCAGATTATAATGATGCCCGAGTTAAATCGTTGGTTCAGTCTCGCCCAGAATGACCCAGTATTTGGGGCAGCTGTTAAATATAATAGAGTGTCAGGTTGCAATGGAATCTATTATTCAACACATTACGGTACTGAACAGAAAATTCGGAATATGTACCAAATAGCGGAAATCCTGCAGCTTGATTTGTTCGTCCATATCCTGGAAGATTAAAAAGGTCGGTGGAATCTACCACCGACCTTCTTTTTAAAGTCTCAGTCTTATCTCGATTTATATCTGTAAATACCTTCTTATTCCTTCAACAGAGTAGTATTTCAGATCCTTATTCTTCCTCTGGACAAAAGATTGAAGTTCTTCAACTGATATGCCACCAGCCTTTGCTACTTCAGACATGTTTTCAGCTGTTAATTTTTTAAGGATCTGTGATATTAAATCGTTTTTCTCCCATTCCTCAAATTTATTCATGATAAACTCCTTCAACTCAGGTTTGGTCGCATCGTAAAACTCTCTCAATTGGCTTGCAGAAGCGAATGTGTTATTCTTAAATGTCTCCTCCAGAGGATTCGGGACTACATTTTCAACTTTGGTCTTTTCCTCTGGGGCATTCCTTAGCCATGAATAATAAACTGCAGGAGACACGTCATATACTTTTAAAACATCCTCAATAGTCATTTCCTCGGGCCTGCTCTCAACAGCTTCAATAATAATCCGACGCTGTTTCTTGTTGAATAACCTGATTACCTGTTCAACTCCATTCCTAATTCTGGTTGTCGTTTTTACTTCTCCAAGGTCTATTTTTCCCATTTTTTGTCTAATTAAAATATAAATCCTAATACAAATATAATACTTTTTTATAACAAAACAAGTATTTTTTAATAATTTATCAATTTATTATATCATATAATTATCTGGAAATGATCGCATTCTAAAATATGTAATATATTTATATTACATTTTTATGATTTTACTTGTAAATGTAATATATAAGTATTATGTTTGTATCGATTAAGTGATACTAATATAATACTAGAATATATGGAAACTATTAAGACATGTTTCAAAAGGAAGAGTACTTTAAGAAAAAACTGTTGGATCGACTCCTCATGACTCTAACTAAATTTTAATCCAAGCCCAAGGTTCTAAAAGATAGTTCAAACTGTCCTAAAGACGGCCTGATTTAGGTCGAATGGGAATTCTATGTCAAAAAAAAGTCTATTAAAATTATCATAAATCTTATAAATAATTAATAATGAATACGATAATTAAAAAATATCACATTGATAAACTCCTTATACACCATTATCTAGATGAGGTGTACGAGTCTGGTCCTGACGAGTCCCTGAAGGTCTCATTTAAACGAACAGCTAATAAACCAATATATCCAATCGCGGTCGTACCACACCCTGAGCCTGATCTTGGTCGGGTGATTTCGGGTAAGAAACGTCTCGAAACAGAAATAGCAATGGGTTTAAAAGAGGTTGAAGTCCTATTTATCGATACAACTGATGAATCTGAAATAAGAACCCTGATCATAGATCTTAATAAACAGAGAAATAAAAGTGGACGTGAACTCCTTCGGGAGTTTCGTCACTATCTCGAAATGTATCCTGACCAAAGAGGAATCCCAGGTTCCAGGTACTCTAAAATCGGGAAAGAAATTGGTCGGTCAAAAGACTGGGTCAAGGATATGGTAATTCTGAATGGTTTTTTTGAGGGTGAGGGTGATTGTATACTTGAAAGAATCTTTGGAAATGAATTGTATGTCTCCGATGGTTTTAAAATTAAAAAAGTGGTCGAGAAATACCCTGAAAAGTTCACTTCGGAGAAATCATTTGAAAAAATATGTGACCGCAGGTTTGATTATAAACGTCTTGAATATGGAATAAGTAACCTGAGCCTCGATGACGAAACTGAGTATGAACTGTTAAAATCATATCTGTTAAGGGAAATCACTCCACAGGAATTTCACAAGAGCTTGGTCCAAATGGCTAAGATTGAACAGCGAATTTCCAGTCATGAGAATAACAAGATATTAGTACCAGTACTTGATGATGTTTATATTACTGAAAACACTTGTCTCATTCATGGGAATAACCGTGAGGTCGAGTTTAAACACCCCTTCAAAAAAGAAATCCAGTGCCTTGTAGGTTCACCTCCCTATGGTAACCGTCGACTTAACGGTGACAATCCCGATTCAGATACTGGTCATGGAATGACTGGGAAGGAGTATGGACTGTACTTGTCGGAGACATACGAGCAGTTCAAACCATTCATGTCTAAGGATGGATCTATCTATGTCATTATCGATGACTACCGAATGGATAACGGGGCTCTTGCCTGTTCACTCGAACACTTCGTTGTCGAGATGGAGAATAAGGGTTTTTTTCCTGTTGGTCGGTATGCATGGGTCAAAGATAATCCCATGCCAAGGTCATACGCAGATAAAGATATGGTTAATGGGTTCGAGATGGTATGCAGGTTCAGTCTTGATCCTAAAAATTATTACTGTAACCCTGACCTGTTTATTGAACTCGAAAAAGGGAAACATGAAGGGTTCCAGGAAGGTTGTACCAATACCGACGGTAAGGGTCATACAACCAGAGGTAGTTCTTATTATCAATCCCACCTTAAAAAATTGAGGAACACTCTGGATGATAGGAGTTGTACTGATATCATCAGGGGAAATGTCTGTAACCCCCAAGATGTATTCCGTCAGACTGATGAGAAAAAACACACCTCACAGAGTCCCCTATATCTCACATCAGTATTGATTCTTGAATCAACCCGTCCAGAAGATCTGGTCGTGGACATCTGGAGTGGAGTTGGTAATACAATGGATTCAGCCCTGTTGCTTGGACGTAAGTATGTCGGGATCGAACTAGAAAATGACTACTTCCAACAGGCCTGCAGGCGGGCTAAGAATACAGAAAGGATTATCAGATTGAATAATAATGAAGACTTGGCTCAGGCAGCTTAACAATTGAATTACAGTTATTTGAATTATATCAAACTAAAAATTTAAAAAAATGAAAATTAATCTTGGTACTGCAAATGGTACATGGCTTAGGGAACAGTTTCCCAACAGTGAGTTTCTCGACCCTGCCTATGATAAATGTATCGTGGGTGTTACTGAAAGTGGTAATGTAATTTACCACCACTATGACCTTCTTTATACTGTAATGGATGAACGGCAGGATGAATTTGATGGGGATGACTACGAACAGGCGAAGGATGACTTTACACAGGAGTTTCAGGACTTCTATGACATTATTGACGAGCAATTGGGCTTCTGGTTCAATAATCTGCCGTATGAGACTGAAGGTGAAATACCAGCTGTTACAGATGACATGAACAATGAAGAGTGTGATGAAGAGTAATCATTTTTAACCATTTAATATTTTATTATCATGAAAACTTTGATTTCTAAGATGTTAAGTAAATACATCAAATTTCACAATCCAGATCGAGAATTCACAATCAGCAAGGGATTACCACAACCTGTAAAACCCAGACTTTACAAAGATCAGCTCAGGGTTATCGAGACCCTTGACAGACTTCCCGTTGGTCATTCATTCCCTATAAGGAATGAGCTTGAATACGTTGTCCGCAAGATGTATAATCAATATCATCCTGAATACAAGTTAGTGATCAGGAATATGGGCACTTCAAAACGGGTTTTCAGGCTGGCTTAAAACCTGCTCCATTTTGAGGGTTGGTGGAAATAACCACCAACCCTTTATCAGAACAAGAAGAATTTTTAATTAAATCATTTGAACGGGGGACAGCGATATACTGAACAACAAAAACAATGAAAAAATTAACAGTATCATTTAGGACCCAGCTGGTAGGCTTAATGGAATTTGAAGTTTCTGACGACTTTAATTTAAAAGGTAAACAGGCAGATGAAATCTGGGAGGATTTATGTGAGAATTACCCAGATCAAATTGAGTTTGATCTTATGAATAATCAACTTCCAGATCTGTGGGGGATTGACCTGGGTGGCTTCACGGTAGATTACATGGATTTTGATTGTATTGAATCCTTCTGCATTCGAGACAATGATGGGAAAACGATTGAGGAAGAGGATTATATCGACAATTCTCCTCTTAGTCTGGAATAGCGACAATGATATATAAAGACATGAGTATTATACAATTCAATATAGATCATTCGAAAAACGGTCCCTACGATGAGTTTTACACTCCTTCGGAAGCGGTAAGAATGATAGTTCCTTTTATCCCGCCGAATGTGAAAACTATCTGGGAATGTACGGCAGTTGAAGGATCCCAAATTGTGGAAGTACTGAGATCTTTGGGCTATACAGTAATTGCCACACATATGAATGATGGATTTGATTTTTTCAGGTATGAACCTCCTTCTTACCATATGAACATAACAAATCCACCCTATTCTTTAAAGGACAAATTCTTGAAGAGAGCTTATGAGTTGGGGAAACCTTTTATGTTCCTCCTGCCGATAACATCCCTTGCAGGGACAAAAAGAAATCAACTCTTCCGCGAATATGGAATCCAATTACTCATTCCCGATCAACGGTTTAACTTCAAAAAGGATGGAAGCGGGGCATGGTTTCAAACCTCGTGGTTTACGTGGGGCTTGTGTTTGGAAAAGGACCTGAATTTTATTCAGATTAATGGAGATGAATTTCGTTGTGCAGCTTAACAATTGCAAATATTTTTTCTCATGGTAAACGAACAAGAATCAATAAAGATTTTAAATGAAGGTGAGTTTAAATTTACTCATGAAGAAATGCTGCAAATTCGGGAATTCATTACGACTTTAGCCCAGATAGAATTTGATAGCCATAATGAAAAACAATCTAAATCTACCTGTAATGAACGTAATCTGTTACAAGAGGGTCAGTACCGACGAGCAGGCTGACAGAGGTTTTAGCCTTCAGCATCAGGAAACTATGTTGACAAAGTATTGTGAGATAAATAACTTCAATATAGTCGATATATACACCGAGGATTGCTCGGGCAAGTCATTTGACAGACCTGAGTGGAAGAAAATCATGACCTACATTAGAAGCCACAGAGGAAGGGTTGATCTTATCCTTTGTAATCGTTGGGATAGATTCTCAAGAAATCAGTATGATTCATTAACCGTAATTAGGGAGCTCCACAAATTAGGTGTTTCAGTCAATACAGTTGAACAACCACTCGATATTACTAATCCTGACAATAAGATTTTATTAAGCCTTTATCTCTCAATACCTGAAGTCGAGAACGATAAGATATCATTAAGGACAGCCGAAGGTTCCTGGAGGGCCAGAAATGAGGGTTGCTGGACTGCTCAGGCACCAAAAGGATATGACAACGTCAGAGACGGAAAAAAGTCAACAATTCGTCCAAATTCTGAGGCTCCATTGATGGTTGAAGCCTTCAACATGTTAGCATCAGGTTCATATTCTGCGGATGAAGTAAGAAAATGGTTGAATGATAATAAGTTAAAAATCAGTAAGAATACTTTCCTGAGGTGCATAAGAAATCCTGTTTATATCGGAAAGATAAGAACTGGACCATGGAAAAAAGAACTATCTCAAGATGTAGTTGGTCTTCACCCAGCAATCATTCCAGAAGAAGTATTCCATCGTGCAAATGATGTTCTGTCAGGACGCAGAAGGAACATGAAGTTCCATGATGACAAAACCGACTTATACCCACTTAAAGGTTTTCTCGTGTGCCCTGATCATAATAAATCTCTTACTGCATACGCCTGTCGGAGTCATACTGGGAAACTCCATCATTATTATCTCTGTTGCAAGGACAGGTGCAAACACAGGTACAGGATTCAGGATGTTCATGAGAGTATTGAAGATATATTATCAACCATCTCGTTTTCTGCTCAAATAGTTAACTTATATAGGAAAACATTGGAAAAACTATTCGAGAAGAATGAATATCAGAGGAGAGATGAGATCCAGAAGACGAAGAAGGAACTGGAGAAACTTGAACTACGTAAATCGAACCTCCAAAACGACCTGATGGATCGTGCTATTACTTCACACGATTACCAGGACATGAAGAGTAGAGTTGATAAAGATATCGTTCTGACAAAAGAGAAACTTACTGAATTACAACAAGAAAAGTCCCCCTTTAAGGTTTATCTTCAGAAGGAAGTTCCAATGTTGGAGAACCTCCTGGAGTATTACAGGAAGGTAAACGGAACTACAAAGAAGAAAATTCTCGGCTGCATCTTTGCCGAAAAACTGGTATTGGATAAAGGGAAAGTAACTGATCCTGTTTTTACGGAACCTGTGCAGCTAATCCTTAGATTAAGTAACTCACTCAAGAGCACAACTGGTAATGTAAAGTCGGTATTGGAGATTGAGAAAGATTTAAGTAAACCCCTATCGTATGCCCCCTTATTATTTAAATCTGTTTCAAAGAGTTAAGATACTCATCATGTGCCACTTTGTCAATTATAGCTTTAATAGTCCTATCTAGAGCCATGTTAACTTTATAATCCGCAGGAAGAACATAATCAACTCTGCCATTCTTGATTAGATGTTCTGATCTTAATTTCGCACCCTTTGTGTTGGGTTTATATACCGCAATTGAATGGCCTCCCCTATCCCTTACTAACCTGAAACAAGGAATATCAGTATCACCATCTCCAATATAAACCATATGTTTAAATGGGATACTTCTTTCTTCTTCAGGTGTATATTCATTTATCTTTTTGTTTTCGCTAACATCCAAACAGCCTTTATTGATCCTAAAGATGTATTGAGTCTTGGTTGTATAATTAATTGCTAGTGAAGGCCAAACAGCTATCCCATGATGATCATAAAAAAATGACGACGCATAGACTTTTTTAAACTTCCTCGCGATGGTAGTACCATCTATCATCTCCTTTATTCCAGAAGAAACGATGTAGTGTTCAACCTGTACACCGCTCCGTTTACCGTATTCATTTATACGGTCAAACCATCCCTTTACCACTTCCTCACTGTTATTCTTATACGGTAGTACACCTTCAAAATAGTTCATATTTCGTCCATAAATACGAAAATTCTCTTCACGCACCTGAACTTCGGCAATTGCAGCTTTGTCCAACATCAGTTTCATATAAACAAGAATATTATCTGCCTGATGTTCTTTTGAAGTATTGGAGACCTCCTTCCAAAACTTCTTGGTATTCATTTTTATTGCTGGAATGAAATCCCTCTCCTGCATATTACCAGGAGCGATTGTTCCGTCGAAATCATAGATAAGGGCAAAGACAGGTTTCTTTCTCATTGTTCCTTACTCATTCGGGAAACATGACCATAATTGTTACGAGTAAGAACCTTTCCATCTTTTCCTTTTAAGATGGCTTCTGTTCCCGCTCCTCTGGCTAATCTTCTGGTTTCTTTCCATGCTTCATCTTGAGAAGTATGCTTTGAGGTGGATCTGCCAGAACCTTCTGTTACAATCCAAATACCCCCAGCTTTCATAACGGTGTTAAAATCGTTCTTATGCATTGCAGTTATTTGTTTGTTATGTGGGATTATGACTTGTATAAAATTATGAATTTTGTTTGAATGATATCCCTAATCCCACAAAAAAACGAGAAACCTGGTTGCAACTCTTACAAAAAATCCGATTTTCAGAATTTAAAAGTTGCAACCCTCTCCCTGAAAATTTATGTACATCTCATCCCTTGAATTAGTGGGAATTTCAGAATGTCATAAAAAGAAACAAGAGGTCGATTTTGACCTCTTGTGCCGTTGGGTACCCGGAGCGGGACTTGAACCCGCACAGGCATTACTGCCCACAGGATTTTAAGTCCTGCGTGTCTACCATTCCACCATCCGGGCGTTTTATTGTCGTGCAGGTTCTGCAGGTCGTGCCCTGTCCTGCCGTAAAGCCTTAATGCCTTAGAACCGTAACGCCTTATCGCCCTGCCTTAGAGCCGACTCTGCAAATGTATAACAAATTATCAATCCTTAACCAGTACCGGTTTCCCTAAGCCCACTTTCTCCAGATCCTTAAGCTGCGTTTTGGCATCACCGAC
>MTKZ01003530.1_pt1 | contig 17548 bp, 26 predicted proteins | sample 1042781 | NCBI WGS metagenome assembly MTKZ01 (sample SAMN06212207, study PRJNA360539) | anaerobic digester metagenome | biome: Wastewater treatment plant; material: sludge; isolation source: anaerobic digester fed with sludge from wastewater treatment plant | place: Denmark: WWTP Viborg ... | reverse complement strand
GAGGGTTACGATCTTGATGTCCGGATGCTTCTCCGCCAGCAGGGATAGCTGGCTGGTCTGGGCGTCCAATGCATTTTCGCACTCCCGACAGAGGGGATTCTCGATATTGGTGATGTGCAGAAGTACTGCCTGCCCCCGGTATTCAGAAAGTGATATATTTTTCCCATCCAGATCCAAAGCCTGAAAATCAGGGGCGATTGCTTCCTGGGATAGGCCGGAGGAAGAGCAGAGGAGGAATATAGAGCAGAGGACAAGAAAAAGTGTAATCGACCCCGATATAAGGGATTCCTTTGTTTTTACATACATGAATGCGATCCCTTTATCCGAGGTCAGACTCAAGCACTCCAATCGGCGGAGTTTTCATCGTGCTGGCTGATGGCATCCTCCACATAATTTTTTATCCAGTCCTCGCCTGTGACCTCATCAGTGCTATGCCAGACAGGCACAACCTCTTCGCCATCGGAGGCCAGGGTCAGCACAGCGGTCAGAGGAACATACATGGTTCCGCCATTGGGATCATAGGCCTGCATTGCTTCCTCTGATCTGGCATCGCCACCTTCTGCGCCTATCTCGAAAATTGTGATCTTACCATCGAACTCTTCCGTGATGTTCTGGATAGCCTCTGTCTGAGGGACGCAGTAATCGCATTCCTTATGCACGTAGATCAGCACTGGCTTACTCTTCAGGGCATCCAGGACCCAGGAAGGATGATTGACCTCGCCGCCTGCTCCGGTGGACTGGTCAGGGTATGCCGTCCACCAGTCATCATTTCCCGATCCTACAGAATATTCTGCTCCAGCGGCACAAAAGCCAGATGCTAGAAGTATTGCCGTGATTAATGAGCCTATTCCAACTGTCTTCTTGATCACGCTCATGATAAATTCTCCTTTAACTGTAGATTTGTCTTGACGCTCTCAGGATAGGCGGTATGCCTCCGGAGAGCACAGGGGCTGCCATCGACCTCAAGGCCCGCCGCCCGATCCATCCTGGCTTTCAGCTTTCCTGCAAATGGAGTCGAAACAAGTAAGCTCGAAATTGGGAAGAATCGGGCGGCCAACTCTAATTTACCTCTGCCATGCTCCATTGACGCGCACACCTATTGGTATGAAATAGGACCAAACGCAAACCTATTTTATCCAAATAGGTGGCTGTTAGGTCATGGGTGTTTTTCTTGCGTCTTTAATATCCATTCCACACTGAATCCAATGCCATCAGTCAAGACTGAAAGCAGCGTATCGATATTGTTGGATATAAGTCTTTCGACAGTAGGATCTATATAGCCATACATAAGAGGTATTTTCAGCTTGATCAATCCGATTTAATTATATTTGAGGTATCTTATGAAATTTTATCTGTTAATTTTGGGTGGATTGTGGCTGGATGTTTTTCTTAGTAGTTTTTATATTTAATTATAGACGAATGTCGTATTTAGATTTTGGTCTTTGACGGGAAAATCTTATATATCGAAATAGCTCGATATAGTTCACCAGACAGATGTGGCCAAAAGCTCGATCAGTTAAATCGATGATATCTGCTCCATGGATCTCCAGAAAACAGGCTAATGACGGAAATGAGCACTATGAAATGTGAAATATGCAGCAAAGAGGGGGAGACCTTTTTCATTGTAACTCACAAAGAGAGCGGTAGAATAAGAATTTGCGAGAGCTGCCTCAAGCGAGAAGCAAAAAGGCTTCTGCCTCAAAAGAGCTGCAGCTTTTGCTGAAGGGAGCAGTTCAATCTATGTCGTGTGTTCCAAAAGATGCTGTTGAGAGGATGGCCAGGCTTATCGGCGATCCGGATAAAGCCGAATGCAAAGTGAATAAACTTCGCTCTCTCTCCATCGGTCTGGATGAGGCTGAACTCGAGTCGGAATCAAAGATCTTCCAGGCCATGGCCGATCCCTGCCGGCTCAAGATCCTTTCGCTTCTGCGGGAGGGCGAGCTATGCGCCTGCGAGATCGAGGTTGGAGTGGACCGTCCGCAATCCAGCACATCCCATCATCTTTCTATTCTCAAGGAAGCCGGTCTCATTAAAGAGCGCAAGGACGGAAGATGGTCCAAGTTCAGGCTGTCGGATGGTGCGTTGATTGAGATTCTTAATCTGGTAAAACATATGAGAGAAGGCAAGATTTAAAAGAGGTAACAAATGATGACGAAATTCAATATTATTGGGATTCTGATCCTATCCTTGATTGCTTTTGCACCTGTGGCGGATGCTGGTGGCTGTTGCAGTGGAGGTACCTGGGACCCCAGTGCCTTTCTCAATTCCGAACCTGAAACCATGCATGCGGACCATGCAGCAAATGCAGAACAGGGCTCTGCCAAGGCCTCTGGAAACACACCAGAGCCGGTTGAGAGAGCCTCGACCTACCCCAATGCTGCAATGCTAAAGCCCATGAAGAGCGTCTCCAGCTCGGATGTGGTGATAGATGTGTCCAATGGCGACAGCTATGTTGCATCTCATATCAAAGACGCCATTCATATTCCCAGCCGGAACTTCCTTAACGGCGAAGGAAGCCTGAAGACAGTCGATGAACTGGCGGATTTGCTGGGCAGTGCTGGCGTCTCCAGAACCGATTCGGTGGTTCTTTACGGCAGCCAGGAGAGCTCAGGCGAGGCTGAGTTTGCCTTCTTTACCCTAAGATACCTGGGTCAGAATGAGGTGAAGCTCCTGGACGGAAGCCTGTCAGACTGGAAAGCTGCAGGCCTGCCCGAAGAGGTTGGAGAGGTTAATAAGACTGCTGTAGAGTACACTCCGCAGGTCCGGTCTGATGTGATGGCAGAATATGATTATGTTAAGTCCGGCCAGGCCCAGATCATTGATGTGCGGCCTTTTGTGGATTTTGGCAAGGGCCGAATACCTGGATCTATCGCACTTGATCCTACCAATGTGATCAAGGGAGATAAGATCAAGAATGGGGGCGATCTGACCGGAGTATTCTCCAGGCTGGACAAAGAAAAGCCGGTCGTGGTCTATTCCGATGACTACAGCCGGTCTGCTCTGGCCGCATATGCTCTGCAGCTCATGGGCTATCAGGCCAGCATGTACAGCTGGGAGGACTGGAAGGCTCATGAAGCAACAGAAGTACAGGCAGGTACAGCTCCTGCCGGAGAAGACGCCGTCGGTTCTAATTATGTCAAACTGGGCCGAACTTAAGCCTATTTTTGGGTGGGGAATTTGAATGTCTAATGGGGTGAGCAAAGGACTGGATTTCTTATCCCGTTACCTCATCGTCTGGATATTTGCGGCCATGTGCTCATCGCCCTGGTCAAAGTTGTCCTGAAGCTGAAAGATAGGTACTATCCCGGAGCGCCTGGGAGGATCTTCTGTGAAACCGAAAGCTAGCAAGGTGAGATAATGACTGGATCGCCCGCTGATGTAAAGCTCGTGAGCAATGCTATGGCCAATGCCACGAGAAGAAAGATCATGGCCATGCTCGTGGAAAAAGAGCGAACAAGAGAAGAGGTCGAGACTGCTGCTGGCGGCTCCATGCTCGACTACCACCTGCAGATGCTGCAGCAGGCGGGGCTGGCGGAGACGAAAGAAGGCCGGATCGTTCTGACCGATTTTGGAAAGAACTTCATGGAGAGCAAGGGGGAAAAGCCTGCTGAGGCAAAAGACCTGGCTGGAACCAAGCCCCTGCAAGTCGTCGAGCTGCGCCAGCTCCTGCCCTGCATTGCCGATGCCAGCAAGTTCCGGATAATCGCTCGCTTTGAGCCCCCTCTGGGTGGAGCCCTCAAGCTCCTGGAGCCGTTGTTTCCCCGAGCCAGGTACTCCGATAAGATTGGGGCTCTCATCATCCAGAAGGGCAATATCCTCATCACCATCTATGCCACTGGCAATGTGACCATGACCATGATCAAGAGCGATGAGGAGGCTCGGGAGACTTTAGAGGATCTGAAGAAGACCATCAATGAGGCTATTGCGAAGGGCGTGACGCCGGTCCCGCGTGAAAAGGTCAAAGTGGACCATGCCGAGATCTACAAATATCTGCCCAAGACCGACTGCCGGATCTGCAAGGAGCAGAGCTGTTATGCCTTTGCCATCAAGCTGGTGGGAAGGGAGACCGCCCTGGACAAATGCACGCCATTGCTTGAGGCCAAGTATAGCATGAATCTGGAGCACATCAGGACCTTATTGGAATACCTCTGAAGTCTTAAGGAGGATCTCTTGAAGACACTGACCATCATCCTCACCGATGGGCCTTATATTTCCCAGTATGCGGAGATGGCCTATAAGATCGCATCTGAGGCGTTGAAATTGAAGGTCTTCCAGGTGAATATATTCCTCTACCTGGATGCGGTGCATGTGCCAAAGAGCGGGCAGAAGCCATCTCTTTTTGCAGATACAGGCCGGCTTTTCCAGGAGCTGGCCGAGAGGGGCGCTGTGGTCAGGGCCTGCGCCAGGTGCGCTGCAGCCAGAGGCTATCAGGCAGAAACGGACGGCACCTGCTTGGATTATCTTCAGGGAATAAAGATCTCCAGCCTCTATGATCTGGTGGAGATGCTGAAAAACAGCGACAGGGTAATTTCCTTATCGAGATGAGATCCGTCTTCTACCTTCTGGGTGTCGCTCCTTATGGATGCGAGAAAGCCTATGGCGTGCTCAATATAGCTGCGGTGAGCATAAAGATGGAAGTGACTATAGGGCTATATGCCGATGGGGTCTACCTGGCCCTGGCCGGCCAGGATAGCATGGCTCTTGGCGCGCCAAACCTCTCGGATATAATCTATGCCTATCCTGAGGTTCGGATCATAGCACATGAACCATCTCTGGGGAAGAGAGGACTCATGAATCAGGGTCTGATAGAGAGAGTAGAGCCTGTCGATGAGGACATGTTCATGGAACAGATTCTGGCTGCCGATTGTTTGATATTGCTATGAGGAGATCCATGGACAAGAGAGGGATTTTTCTTCTGACCAAGCCGCCCCAAAGTGACCGGGCAAAATTGTGCCTCCATCTGATAGAGCATTTGGACAATGCCTCATTGTACCTGGCTGGAGATGGCGTATACAATCTGTTGGAATTCGATTTGCTTCGGGCCGTGCCAGCAAAGACGATTTTGGCCTGCAAAGAGGATCTGGAAGCCAGAGGCTTGCAGGCCGAGGAGGGAGTGATAGTGCCCGAGAACTTCTATCTGCATCTGGTGAAAGACCTGGCAACCGAAGGCAGTCAGATTTACACTTTCTAATTCAAGCCATAGAGCCAAATAGTTAGAAAGCAGAGAATCTGAATCTTACATGGATTTATTTCCATATCCTGCTGATTAGAATTGAATATAGGGACTTTGGGGTGCAGAAATGCTCTATAGAAGGATGAAAAATCTGCCAATCGACCTTTCTATTCTCGGATTCGGATGCATGCGCTTGCCTGTCAAGAATGAGGGAAATATCGATGAAGAGCAGGCAACAGCGATGATCAGATATGCCATTGATCATGGCGTGAACTACGTTGATACCGCCTATACCTATCACAATGGCGAAAGCGAACCCTTTGTTGGCCGTGCTTTGCAGAATGGATACAGAGACAAGGTCTATCTCGCTACAAAGCTTCCTTCCTGGCTCATCAAATCTCGTGCCGATATGGATCATTATTTGGATGAGCAGCTAAAGAGGCTACAGACAGATCATATCGATTTCTACCTGGTGCATGGCCTCATGAAGCCTTTCTGGGAAAACCTGAACGCATTGGATGTCACCGACTTTCTAGAGGATGCCATAGACGACGGCAGGATAAATTATGCAGGCTTCTCATTTCACGATGACCTCTCATTGTTTAAGGAGATTGTAGATGCCTACAATTGGACATTCTGCCAGATCCAATACAACTTCATGGATGAAGAATACCAGGCCGGAACAGAAGGACTCAGATATGCCGCAGACCGAGGCCTTGGAACTATTGTCATGGAGCCACTTCGTGGGGGTATGCTCACCAAGGATATTCCCTCCATAAACAGCATCTGGAATAAGGCTTCTGTTCGGAGAAGCCCCATAGAATGGGCATTAAGATGGGTTTGGAACCATCCTGAAGTTAATGTCGTGCTATCAGGGATGTCAAATTATGAACAGGTCAGAGAGAATCTGGTCTATGCAGAAAATGCTCTTCCCAATTCACTGTCTTCAGAGGATCTGGTCCTCTTTAGTGAGGCAGAGGCCGAATACAAGAGGCGAATCCAAATACCCTGCACAGGTTGCCGATACTGTATGCCATGTCCATCCAATGTCAGCATTCCTGAGTGCTTTGAGCTTTATAACCAGGGATGTATGTTCGATGCCCCGGAGGTTGCCAAGTTCAATTACGGCTGGATTGGAGCATTCGGAAGCCCTGGATTTGCCTCCCAATGCCAGGAATGCGGAGAATGCGAGGAAAAGTGCCCACAGGGCATATCCATCCCAGAACAGTTGAAGAAAGTCGCCGCCTACTTCGGGAAATGATAGCACTTAGACAAAATGCGATATGTCATGCAAGTTGATCTGGATGCCCTTCTTTCCATCTGTAGAAGTTCGAGAAAATCCTGGATTCCCGTCTAAGACGAAATCAAAATCATTGGGATCCAGCACGACGATGATGCCGCCAGTGAGAACACGATAGGAGTCGAAGTAACCAGAGCATAAAACCATAAATCATAAAGGAGGCAGACCATGATAAGATGTAATCGGATAAGGACCTGTATTTTCCCTGATCTGGCCGATACAACAGATCCGAGCAAAGGAGATGCGTTCATAGGTTTCCAACAATTGCTGACTGGAGCCATATCTCGCAATGTTCATGACAAGTTGAGCGAAATGGTGAGCGTCAAAGACTTTGGAGCAAGGGGTGATAATTCGAATGATGACGGAAAAGCTATTCAGTCAGCATTCAAGCGACGAATGAAGGGGGTTCTATCATTTTTCCACCCGGCGAATATCGAACCTCACGACCCTTGTCGCTTCGAGGAAAGATCGATTTGACCATCATTGCTTTAGGTAGGGCACGTATTCGTGCCATTGGAACGAAGTTGGCTGGAAAGCCCATCCTTGATTTAGTTGACTGCACCCGAACACATGTCTATAACCTCAGAACTCACTCCACTCCTACGGGCAAAAACCGACCTGCATGTGCTATTGCCATTGGACGTTCAAGCCCCCTTGGAATTGGTGGCGGCATGCTTACCAACGTTGACCCATACCCGCATACTACGATAGCAGCCAAGATGCGTATGGAATAACTGGCTCAGGAGGAGAACACGTCAGTAATGTACGTCGCTACTTTTATGGTTGCGATATCACCGCCTATCTTGGAGATGCGGGTGGCACAATAGCTCACTTAGCAGTTAGCAGGGGGCCAGCAAGAGGTAGTATTCAAGAACTGCTACTTCACTTTTCATGGAGGACGAGGCCGCGCCATTGTGGTTCAAGACAAACATGGTACTACTCGTCGGTTGTATTTGGAAGACATCAGGCTTGAGACGAATACCCATGATCTGAACCAGCGGGATACCTCCCTTCTCTACATTGACAAGCCTAATGTGCTTGATGAACTCTACGCGTATGGCCTCTATATGCCCGCAAGAGGAACAGAAGATCCTCTAACGCTCATTGATGTTGCCCGAGGGGGAATTAAGAAGTCCGATATAGTCATTCTTGACAAGCATAATGCCACTTATGCTATAAGACTTCAGAAAGGTGCCGTTTTGGAGCGCAACCGCATCGTTGTTCCCGGCTCAAATAGTATTCTTGTTGAGGAGGGAGCTATAGCCCAACAGAATATCGTGCAACATTTTGATAGAGTGGCATCAGGATCAGCTTTTAGCGGCCTAGGCACAATTCAACATAACCTTGAGCATCAGCCGCTATAAGTAGCCCAATTTTTTTGAACTGCCTAAAGATCTAAAGCTATCTTCGGCAGTGCAGCAAATCTTCTATGATTCCACTAAATTCAAATCGTCATTTCAGCTCTCCCTTCCCGAAATATAACAGCAGTATCCATAGCTTATCGGCCCCTGCTTGGTGGTCTCGCAGGGAAACTCTTGGCATGCAAAGCAGTGAGATATTCCCTTTTCAAAGGCGCAGGTGGCTATGCGGCACATGCGATTCTGGCGGGGGCGACACCCGGCCTCGCCATTGGGGCATTTTCCCTGAACCATGCGGGGGCAGATCTGGCAGGCTATGCCGCAGACGCCTACCTTAAACGGCGGCTCAGAGGACATAGTCCACGACTATCCGGCTCTCGCTGGTCTTGACTACAAAATCGAAGACCATAAGATGCTCCGGATGCTTCTGGTAGCTTTGAAGAGCCTCAAGGCTCTCAAACTCTGAGACCAGCACCAGGTCATAGGCAATGCTCGCCTGCAGGAAGTTGACTCCAACCTCAAAGAATTTGATCTCCTTTATCCTGGCCGGCAGCGCCTCCAGCATCGCCTTTAGGAGCTGAATGTTTGCTGCCTTATCCCTACCCTCTGCCTTTTCTTTGAGCTTGAACATGACTATATGCTTGATCATGATAAATGCCATCCTTGCCCCTCCCGCCTTGCGAAGAGGGAAATTCAGTTATCTCGGTATTCTGCTGGGATTTATAACCATACTGGTTTTGCACCTTGCCCCTTTCGCTCTCCCAGCAAAAATTCCGTCTCCATCCCTCCCCGACGAAGATGAGGCGAAGATTTCTTGACCCATGCCGCCCCCCTGACATCCATGCCAAGTGATGTTCTGGCCCGGTTGCGCCAGGAGCTGGAGGAAAATATCGATTCCAAGACCAGGGACGGCGCTCAGCGCTTCTTCAAGGAGGAGGTCAAATTCCACGGAGTCAAGAGCGCTGCCGTCAGGAAGATCGCAGCAAAGCATTTTCAGGAGATTAAAGGCCGGGAGAAGGAGGAGATATTCTCTTTATGCCGGGATCTTCTGGAGACGGGCTACGGCGAGGAGGCCTTCATTGCCTTCCAGTGGGCTTATAACCTGCGCCGCGGCTTCCAGCCCGCCGACTTTTCGGTATTCGAGGGCTGGCTGGAAAGCTATGTGGACAACTGGGCCAAGTGCGACACCCTCTGCAACCATGCTCTGGGAAGCTTCCTGGAGATGTATCCGGAGTTTATAGAAAACCTGAAGTGCTGGGCCGTCTCCGAGAACAGATGGCTTCGCCGGGCCTCGGCTGTGACCCTCATCCTTCCCGCCAGAAAAGGGCTTTTTTTAAAGGAGGTTTTTGCCATCTCCGAGATCCTGCTCCAAGACAGGGACGATATGGTGCAGAAAGGATATGGATGGCTCTTGAAGGAGGCCAGCAAAAAGCATCAGGAAGAGGTCTTCGACTTTGTTATAAGAAGGAAGGCGGAGATGCCCAGGACGGCTCTGCGCTATGCTATAGAGAAGATGCCAACAGACCTGAAAAAGAAGGCTATGGCCAGATAGCTGCTTTTTGGAGCTATTTTTCACGATCTCTGCTTGATGAGATAGGCCACCAGCTCTCGAGAGAGCTTTGTCTCCCGGGAAACGGCACTGGCAATGTCGCTGGTGCTGGCACCGCTGGCCTGCAAGCGGTCAATTCTCTTCATGACCCCTTCATCGATGTCGTAATATTCATCTATGTCCCTGCGATGTCCCCATACATCTCCTTCCACCAGCTCAACTCCCTGGATGTTGAGAAACATCTCACTGGCTTTGGAGAGAGTTCTGCGGTAAGAGGCAGGGACCTGAACCATTCTGATGCGAGGACAGTTCTGTATCAGCTTGAATACATCGGTGTTCGCTGCCCGGAAGGCCAGATGCACCATCTGCTCATTTCGATTCAGATTTTCAATATCATTTCTGGAACTCACTACTCGCAGCTTCATGGACTCACCAACGATAAAACATTTCTGCCAATTGTACCAAATTTCACTCTACCTACTGAGATATAAGCCTGATGTATAAAGAGCAAAATTGCTTAAACTTAGCAATTAATTGCCCCGGCTTTTCAAAAAAAAACTTAGAGGCTGCTGATGACGACTTGGCTTTAGGATTGGAGAGCCTCCTTCGCGAGATCATTAGGCTAACTGCCCTGTCTTCTCTTTAGCCTGTATTCGAAGGACATAAAGCTGCTCGAAGAAGCATCTTTCGCTTAATACCGCCTCCGCCTGCATCCCCAGAGAAGAGGCCATCTCTATCACCTCAGGCAAACCGGTCAGACTGGATATTAGCAGAAGAGCCCTTCCCCCCGGCAGGAGGTGGTCTTCCAGCTCCTGCAGGAAGCGGCCGACTGTCACCCTTCCGCTCTCCCCACCATCCAGAGCTCGGTCTATCCATTTGCCAGATCTCTCCTCCGGATTGAAAGGCAGATAGGGGGGGTTGAATAGTATCAGGTCGAACCTTTCCTTGATTCCCCGGAATAGATCGGCTCTGACCAGAGGAACTTCGCTTGCTCTGGAGCGGGTTGCGCGCAGGGCATGGGGATTGATATCCGTGGCGATCAGGCATTGCACCAGAGAAGAGAGCTCCCGGGCTATAGCTCCGCTGCCACATCCTATCTCTAATGCCCGATCCTCCGGGCGAGCCTCGGCCAGGGCGGCTTTCAAGAGAAGATAGGTATCCTCAGCTGGAGGATAGACCTCTTCCCTGATGTAGTCGCAGGCTTCCTGCCGGCCATATGGGGGCATGGATGCTGCTCTGCACTCTTTCCCGGAAAAAGCTTTGGGCCCCAAAATCTGCCCGGGCTGCTGGCAAATCCTTTAGCCCAGATCCAGGGTCTTGACCCAGTAAAGGATATTCGTATGCCCGTCGATTTTAGAGCATCTTTGCAGCCAATAAGAAATCCTGAACATGGAGCTGGGGAAAACCTCCAACATAAAGCTTAAACAATAGGAATTCCATTCACCTCCTTGTAGGAGATGAAATCAAAATGGCTGATTGCGAACTATGTACCCGTGCTCGACCGCTGCTTTTTCCCATAAAGGCTCCCGTACACAACCTCAGCTACCCGGAAGGAGCTTACAAGGGCGTATGCGACATCTGCCTGGAGCATCTGGAGAAGGGCTGGCAGGAGCGCTTCGGGGCCAAGACCGAAGAGAAAAAGTAATAATATTTTTTGCATGTGAATAGGGGCCCGCGGAACAGCTCGGGCTTTGCTTAAGGGCGATCTTCATGATGATGCAAAGAGAGGAGAAGATGGTCTTTGTTCTTCTCCTCATGGCTCTGGGGTCTCTGGCGGTGGCCTTCTGGGCTTTTGCTCCGGACGACGGCCGAAATGATAGCACTTCCGCTTCTCCTCTTCCGGAAAGATACGATTCAGGGATATCGACATCGGCGGAGGGATTGGTTAAGGAGATAAAGCCCACCAAGAGCGGAGGACATATTCTGGTAACCATCGATTCCACCCCCATTCCGATATTCATCACCCGCCAGGCGGGAGCGGAGAAGATATTGGGAGGCCTGAAAAGAGGAGATCGATTATGGGTAAGGGGTATGCAGAAGGACTATCAAGGTCGGGAAGAGATCGAGGTGACTCGCTCCTCCGATGTCAAGATTATATAATCCCAATATTAAAAGTGAGCTGGCTGGCACCTGGCTCTGCATATAGGTAGAGCATCAATTAAGACACATCTTTTCAGACGGGGGATCGGAAGGCAGTAAGGCCGATTCTTCAAGAGAAGGCCAGGAATTCTCTTAAAGATTTGAAAGCAGGTCTGATAGCTGGCACAGGCTCTAGCCCTTGGCAGGAGCCGCACCCTCATCTCCGTCCCAGATATAAACTGCACACCTCGGGATTGTCCAGAAGGCTCTTGGCCGGCCCCTGGAACCGGTTTCTTCCCATCTCCAGGATATAGCCCCGGTTGCTTATGGCCAGAGCCCTCTTGGCGTTCTGCTCCACCACCAATATGGTAACTCCCCTCCGGTTTATCTCCTCGATCTCGGCGAAGAGCTGGCCCATGACCTTGGGGGAGAGAGCTGCCGAGGGCTCATCCAGCATGAGCAGGGAGGGCTTGGTGACCATGGCTCTTCCCACCGCCAGCATCTTCTGCTCTCCTCCGCTCAGCGTCCCCGCCCTCTGGCTGAGGCGTTCTGCCAGCTTGGGAAAGAGCCCCAGAACGCTCTCCAGCCGCTCATCCATCTCTCCCGACAGGGATACCCCACCCATCTCCAGGTTCTCCTTTACCGTAAGGCTGGAGAAGACATTCCTCTCCTGGGGCACATAGGCTAATCCAAGGCGCACCAGTTCGTCAGGCCTCTTTCCGGTGACATCCTGCCCCTGGAACCGGACCCTTCCGCCCCTCATCCTGGTCAGGCCGAATACGGACTTCATCAATGTGGATTTTCCGGAGCCATTGGGGCCGATGATGGAGACGATTTCCCCCACCTCCACCTCCATAGTGACCTCATGGATGATGTTCTCATCGGTATATCCCGCTGTACCCGATTCAAGCCTGAGCATTCAAGCGCCCTCCCCCAGGTAAGCCTCAAATACCCTCCGGTCGGAGATGACGGCGTCCGGCCGGCCTGAAGCCAGCACTCGACCCTTATTCAGAACATAAAGCTCATCGGAGAGGGCCAGGACATAGGGTATGGCATGCTCAATTATGATTATGGACAGGCCCTTCTCTTTCAGCATCCTGATCCGCTCTATAAGCCTGTCCGCCAGGGCGGGATTAACTCCGGCAAAGGGCTCATCCAAAAGCAGCAGCCTGGGATCGGCCATGAGAGCCCGAGCCATCTCCAGCATCTTTTTCTGTCCCCCGGATAGCGATCCTGCATACTCGTCCCTCATGCGCCGCAGATCAAAGAACTCCAGTATCCCCTCCGCCTTTTCCCGGATCTCCCTTTCCTGGGCCATTACCTTATGCCTGCGGATGAGGGGATTGCAAAGCCGCTCTCCCGCCTGCCCCTGGGCTCCCAGCATCATATTCTCGAGAACAGTCATTCTCATCAATGATCGGGGTATCTGGAAGGTCCGGACCAGTCCCAGACGGGCGATTTTATAGGCAGGCAGTCCCAGGATCTCCCGGCCGGAGAAGATTATGCTGCCCCCATCGGGAGGCAGGAAGCCGGAGATGATATCAAAAAGAGTGCTTTTTCCCGCCCCGTTGGGGCCTATCAGGCCAACGATAGTCCCCTCCTCCACCCTAATGCTGCAATGATCCAGGGCTAAAATGCCTTCGAAACCCTTGCAAACCGAGATTGCCGAAAGTATTTCATCTGCCAATGGACAGCTCCTCCTTTCTACCCAGCAATCCCTGGGGCCGGAACATCATCAGACCGATGAGGATCAGGCCTATCAATACCATTCTTGCCCCACTGGATGCAGTGGGGCTGAAGGATAGATACCCTTCCATGAATCTGGTGGTGCTGAAGAAGCCCCAGAGAATCAGCGCACCCAGAATCGTTCCCCGGTTGTTGCCGCTTCCGCCCATTATGACCATGATCCAGGCATAGAAGGTCTCAATGGGCTGGAAGTTGTTGGGATTGATGTACTGCAGATAGAAGGCCAGAAGAGAACCGGACAGGGCAGCTATGGCCGAGCCCAAAGCCAGGGCCTGTACCTTATATGAAAAAGCGTTCTTGCCCAGAGATATGGCTACCGCCTCGTCGTCTCTGATGGATTTGAGCACCCTGCCCCAGGGAGAGCGGGCGAGAGTCTCCAGGAGTATATAGACCAGGATCAGAACTGCCAATACCAATCCGGCCAAAAAGAGGTTGTAGTCCATTACCCCCACCAGATTCTGAAAGGGTCGGGAATAGCCGAAAAGCCCGAAGGAGCCCCGGGTCAAAGAGGACCAGTTGAGCAGGATGAAACGCAGAATCTCGGAAAATCCGATGGTCACTATGGCCAGATAGTCCTCCCGGAGCCGGAGAGTTGCCATTCCCAAAAATGCCCCCGCCGCCCCGGCCAGGATCATGCCGGCCAAAACTGCCAGCAGCAGAGGAATGCCGTTCAAGCTCAGGAGAACAGTGACATAGGCCCCCATGGCCATGAAGGCCACATGCCCGAAGTTGAGCAGGCCGGCATATCCCCATTGAAGATTGAGGCCCAGGGCAAAGATGGCATAGATCCCGGCAGTCAAAGCTATGGATACCAGATAGTCCAGCATCCTATCCCCCTCCCATAAGGCCCCGGGGCCGGAAGAGCAGAACTGCGATCATGATCAAAAAGCTGACTGCGATCTTGTATTCGGCGGGCAGAAAGGCGGTGGAGATCTCCTGGGATATGCCTATGATGATGCCTCCGGCCATGGCCCCGTAGGCATTGCCTATGCCTCCCAAAATCGCCGCCGCAAACATGGGCAGGATGATGGACCATCCCATATTGGGATTGAGATGAGTTATCAGTCCGTACATAATTCCGGCCAGAGCGGCCAGGCCCATGCTCACCGCCCAGGTGCATCTTATGACCCGGTCCACATTGATGCCCGATATCCTGGCCAGATCGGGATTGTCCGCCAGAGCCCTCATGCTCTTTCCCAGAGTGCTCCGGCTTAATAGTGCATGGACCAGGAGCATGGCCGCGATGGCGATCAGTACCACCTCGACCTGAAGTGAGGTGACAGTCATGCCGCCGATGTTTAAACCCTGGCTCACAGGCAGAGGAAACATCAGTGCATCGGGCCGGAAGAATATGATCAGAGCATTTCTAATAGCTATGGACACCCCAATGGAGAGGATCATGATGGCGGTGCGGCTGGCCCCGGAGGAGCGCATAGGCCTCCAGGCTAAAAGATCCAGAGCTACGCCGAAGGCTGCGGTGGCGGCTATGGCCAGGATACAGGCAAAAAGGAAGCCAAGATCCAGGCTGGCAGCAAAGAACAATGCGAAATAAGCGCCCATAGTCAGAAACTCGCCATGGGCGAAGTTGGCGAAGTTCAGAATGCGGTAAGCCAGGGAGAGGCCAATGGCTGCCAGGGCGATGATACAGCCGTAAATTATCCCGTTGGCAATGAGCTGCTCCATCATCCTCTCCGATCCTGGCCCTTTGCTGCGATCTTTGGCTATTTTTGTCTTTCCCTGCCCATCCAAGATATGATATGGATGGCTGTAGCTTGACGAAAAATCTGCTTTCCAGGAATTAAGGAAATTTTAGATCCGGAAGAGCATATGGGTGCAGTATATGCAATTAGGGATCAGGCTTAGCCCATCACTTACGGTCCAAGACCCTTATGAGATGATAGCCGAACTGGGTCTTCACCGGCCCCAATATCTTGCCCTTCTCTCCCTCGAAAGCGGCCTTCTCGAATTCAGGTACCATGCGGCCCTTGCCGAACCATCCCAGGTCTNNGGCCATCTCGGCAAAGCTCTGCCCTCCCTGGGCCAGCTTCTCTTTGACTTCCATTGCCTTCTTTTCCGTCTTGCACAGGATGTGGGCGGCGTGAACTTCCTTTACCATGATCGCTCTGAAAGGCCAGGAGAGATAAAAGGTTAATCAATGACCTCGGCCACCCTTCCCACCTGGCCGTCCTCCAGCCTTACCTTGATGCCGTGAGGATGAAAGGAGGAGTTGGTGAGAAGCTCTTTGACTATACCCCGCGTTCTCTTGCCGGTGCGCTGGTCTTTCTTCAGTATGACATCCACAGTCAATCCCGGGCGGATGTCTTTTCTGTGCTGACCGCTCTTTGCTGCTGACATGAATCGGCAATGATACCCAGGATTCAGATAGCTTTTGCCCCTGGCCTTACCGGCTAAAGCGGCATCCCCCACATGGGATACCAACGGCTCTCATCCTTCTCCAGAGGCATCTCCTTCTGCAGCAGGGCTTTGAGCCGGAACTCCCGTGCCGTGTCCCGCTGCCGGCCGCTCTGGGGCACAAAGGGATAGTATGCTCCCTGCTTGAAATTGTAGATCCAGTAGATCACCGCCTCACCGCGGAAGCGATATACTGCGGCCAGTATCTGAATTCCAAACCCCTGTTCGGTGAGGATCTGGGCAACCATCTGTATGGCATTGACCAGATCATCCAGGTCCGGATCAGATAGAACCACCCAGAGGTAATTGTACTCATCCTTCTGAAGCTTGTACTCTGTGCCGGTCTCCTTCATGCTCAGGCCTAAAAGCTCCTCAATCTCCCGCCGGACGGTCTCATAATGGGAGGACTCCATGGGCTTGATGCATACCCCGGCCGCTCCATCCGGCCGGTAGCCCAGGCTGGCCTCCAGGGTGATCGCGGCAGTGGAGATGGCGAAGAGCTTATCCGTCTTGGCCTCGGGCAGTTTCGTCTTTCCCAGGAGGGAGTCCAGAAATCCCATCCTAAGCCTCCAGCTCCATCTCTATCCTCTGCAGGGCATCGATCCTGGCCTCCAGGGTGGGATGGGTGGAGAAGAGCTTGCTCAATGAAGAGCCGGAGAGGGCAGGAGTTATGAACAGGGCGCTTACCGGTCCCTCCACCCGGCGCAGGTCCTCCGTGGGAACCCTGGATCCGCTGATCTTGGTCAGGGCAGATATGAGGTGGGAGGGCTGGCCGGTGATGATGGCTGCGCCACGGTCGGCGGCGAACTCCCGGTATCGAGAGAGGGTGCGAATGAGGATGAAGCTCACTATCCAGACCACCAGAGAGACCACCAAGAGCAAGGCAGCATTGCTCCCTGAGTCACGATCTCTGTCTCCTCCTCCCATGAAAGGCAGCCACTGCACCAGCATCTGAGCCAGGGAGGAGAGGAATGTGGCAATGGTCATGACCATCATATCCCGGTTCTTGATGTGGGTGAGCTCATGAGCTAAAACCGCCTCTACCTCGCTATCATTGAGCCGGCTGAGCAGGCCGGTGGTCACAGCTACCACTGCATGCTTCTGATTTCTGCCTGTGGCAAAGGCATTGGGCATGGCAGTCTTGACCACTGCAATCTTGGGCATGGGCAGGTTGGCATTCTGGCAGAGCCTCCTGACCATATCATGAATCCGGGGCTCCTCGCTCTCCGAGACGGGCTTTGCTCCCATGCTGGAGAGGATCATCTTGTCGGAGAAAAAATATTGCAGGAACATGAAGCCGCCCATGAATAGTACTACTATTATCCGACTGACACCCATGGACAGCAAGACGGCTAGGAAAGCCAGATAGACCGCCGCCAGCAAAAACATGGTCAGCAACATTCTGGCTTCTAGACCCCGATCGGACTTCCATCTCTTCATATGCTTTTTTCACCTTGTAATATCGTTTTTAAACGGTGTGCCTAATATAAATTGATATTTGTCCCTGTATCCAACTGGAAGGAGGAGACAGAGCCAGGGATATTTTTGAACTGATGGAAGATTATCTTATCGATCAAGAGGATGGGATGTAGAGTCCTTAAATTATTTCGCCTCACATTTAGAAATACACAAAATCACAGTACAGAATTCATCTCAAACTCAATGATCATCAGATGATTATCGAATCTAGCGATTGTGCAGTGACTATTTTTTCTCTCCTTGTCGTTATTCTGCTGTCACTTACCCAAAATTAATCTGTTTTGGTCGTCGCAACATTCTCTGGATATTCTCTCTGCTGACAAGAAGGCAGATTCGGTAGCTATTCACCAGCCATAATTGTCTTCTTGTCCAGTTTTCAGTATTAAAAGCGTCCCGACCGGGATTCGAACCCGGGTTGAAGGCTCCGCAGGCCTCCGGGATGTCCACTACCC
>MTKZ01008021.1_pt1 | contig 17568 bp, 15 predicted proteins | sample 1042781 | NCBI WGS metagenome assembly MTKZ01 (sample SAMN06212207, study PRJNA360539) | anaerobic digester metagenome | biome: Wastewater treatment plant; material: sludge; isolation source: anaerobic digester fed with sludge from wastewater treatment plant | place: Denmark: WWTP Viborg ... | reverse complement strand
GCAGGGAGAGTAAAGAGGAAAGAACGGAGGAGAAACCGCGTACAGAGCCGGGTGTGGTCTTTACCCGGGTCGGCGACAAACTGTTAAGGGTAAATATTGATGATCTGCTTGCAATAAGGGCCGATGGTGAAAACTGCATCGCACTGGTTACAGCAAGGAAGGAAATTCTGTGCCGGACCACACTGAAGGATTTCTGCAAGCAGCTTCCACCTTCATTCATACAGGTCCACAGGTCATTCCTTATAAATCTTGATAACCTCGATTCTTTTAACGAGAGGGAACAGACTGCAGTCTTAAAAGGGTACAATGTCCCGGTTGCCCGCAGCTTCCGCAAATCGTTCCTGAATTCAATAAGAAAGGTTTAAACTGGTCTGCTGTCAGTAATAACCGGTAATTTTTACCATTCGCCATCAAATATTAACTTCCCGGCATCGTGAAGTGTCATCCTGCCACCTAATCCGTGCACGGGCCATAATTGTATTATAACTTCAGCCAGGAAATAATCTGAAACCATGGAAGATCATTATATAAACTGGACAGATGTGTATCAGTCACTGAATACGGAAGCTGTAAAAGCTTCCGGCAAGTGGATGTTCCTTGCAACACTGGTGGCAGGGATGATTATCCTGTTGATCTTCATACTTATCTTCAGGAAGAACCCGGTTGTCATTGTTTTTATGGTAGTCGGAGTTATCATGTTTTCAGGGAAATATGCCGTTGGTTTATGGCGAATGTCAAAGCAACCTGAGATCTTTTCAGGAATTGTGATTGCGAAATCTGTTGACAGTTTCACGGACGAGTCCACCATGACAAGTTATGCAACACATTACATAATCATGAAGGTTGAATCGGAGACATGGCTGACTGAAGCCGGACCGGGAGCTTTAAAAATTCGTGACGGGAAAAGAAGGAAGATAAAGTGCCCGGAGGATCTGTACAACACCCTGACTGAAGGCGACAATATTACAATTGTCGTTATGCCACACGATAAGACTATAGCATGGTCACATATCAAAACAAGACAATAACCCTTTAAAATCAAAACAATGAAACGAAGAAAACTTACTCTTCTTGCGCTTTCAGCCGTATTTGTATTTTCAGTTGCTTCTGGTCACATCCCGGGGTGGTCTGAAAGGCATTTTACTGATAGCGAAACTCTTCAGAAGAACCAAGAAACTGAAAAAGGTTTAACCAAAACATTAACACAGACTATGGAAAATCAGGTATCAGACCAGGGAACAGAAAGGAATTCACCCGGTTCACAGGTAAGCAATGAACAACCGGCGCAGGAGAAAATACTTTATGTTTCAAAACAAAACGGCAACAATAAGAATGACGGTTCAAAGTCAGCACCCCTGAAGAACCTCGACAAGGCCATTCAGTTGTCGGAACCGGGAGGAAAGATTTACATCGCCGGAGGACCTGAAACGGGAACCCTGAATGTGGGATTCATTGAGAGCGATAAGCCGGTTCAGATTTACGGAAGCTGGGACGAAAGTTTTTCCAGCCAGGATATTGTTGAACATCCAACACTTATTCAGCCTGATAATGAGAGCGCCCGCTCGACACGCAAGGCTCTTCTTAAATTCACCCGCGATGTAAAGGGAACAATTATCGATCATCTTGTTTTTGATGCCGGTGAGCGCAATTCTTATCATGTTAAGGAGGGGATTGTGAAGGGAATTGAAGGGGGCCGCCTTATGTCGGATACCGAAAAGCCTTCAGCAGGCTATGCAACGGTTTATGAACCACTTCTTCAGTTTGTAAGTGCAACGACCGGAGGGGACGTAACGGTTCAAAACTGTGTTTTTGTAAACGGTGCAAGTTTTGCATTGCAGGCAGGCCATCGCAGCGGTAAATTCACTGTCAGGAACAATGTTTTTGTAGGCAACAGGATGGCTGCCATCGAGATCTACGGCACCTGTGCAAATACGGGAGGTCCCGGCTCGATGGCTCTTTGCGGTGAGGTGGAAATAGCTGATAATACCATCCTTTTTTCGTGGAGCCGGACGAAGGATTTCCAGGATATGGGCTATGGTATCAGGGTGATGACTAAATGCTCCTACAACATTCATAATAATATTATCGGAGCATCCATTCTTGCCGGTATCGACCATACACGCTTCAATAAAAACGAATGGGTTAAGATCGACAATAATATTTTCTTTGTTAACAAAGACAAAGATCTTCACTACAGCCCCGCCAGCAACACACGTCTGAGAATCGATTCCGGCGACTTCGGTGATCTTGATATTGAAAGCGCCTCAGGAAATAAGAATGAGATCCCGGTCGGCCTGTCAGTGAACAAGGCTTACCTTGAAGGCTATCTTGCTGCCAGGTATTCCGAGCAGACCGACCTCGACCGCAACTCCCCTGCCAACCAGTGGCGTTCAATTCTGGGAATGAACCTTCAGGGAACAATGACTTCGACTGTATCAATGTTCTGTAACAAGTATCCCTGGAAGGAGGCATTGAACCTTTTTGGCAATGTAAGAGAATATGGCGCTCAGAAATAATAAATCTCATCATAGCCAAAAAAACAGCATCATGAAAAAAATACTCAGATTAACAGTAACCACTCTATTATTCATAAGCATCATGGGAGATCTATCATCACAAAATGCAGGAGAAATAATTTTCTCATCTGCTGCTATCAATGCGAAACAGCCCGGGAACCTTAAAAATGCCTTCAGCGCGGGCGAAAATATTTACTCAGTTGCCTACCTGCCGCAATCGGTAAAAGAACTGTATCCGAATGCCACACCCGGCGAAAAACTTCAGGTTGAAATCTTTATTTACGAGAGGAAAGCTCCGATGTACGAATATCAGCAGCCTATGGATATTCAGTTAACCTTTGCCAACATGTACGTTACGGGAAGCATAAAGGACAATAAATACCTTGTAATTGACCTGGTCCCCGATCCTTCAGCCACAACTGCTTATGGTAACTCTGAAATAATCTACAACAAGTTTGGAAGGAAGTATGAAGGCCCGGTGGGAATTGCTGAGGCTCTTGCCCAGCTTAGCCCGGGGGAACACAGGATGAAGGTGGTCGTTAATTGCTATTACAGTCCTGTAGCCCAGGGAGAATTTACCCTGAAGGGTGACGACTTTGATATCTATGCAGTAAAGGCTGAACAGATCAACGATGCAGCTTTTAATGCAGGAGTTGCCTCCGCATCCTTTCCTCGTGCAGTTATATCCGACAGTGAGCGGGAAGCCCGGATGGTTGCAGCTCTGAAAAATTCAAATGACTGGAAAACAGGCAGGATTGATGGAACAGAAGTTCTGAAAACAGCAATAACATACGACTGGGAAATCAGGCGCCATGAAATCTCCGGAGCAATCCTTCATCGCTATTGCATTGCAGCCATGGCTGTAAAGACAAAATCGGGAGGGTGTGCATACTACAAGATTACTTTCCAGGAAGACTTTGCAGGGGGCGATTTCCTTCCTCTCCGCTATGACGGTGCCGGCGATAAGGTGGTGATTGATTGTAACAGCCTTACCAGGTAAGAATTATCTGCTTTCCTTGTTTTTACCTATTCTGTCCGCTTCCGGCAAATCATGGAAGCGGACAGAGCTTTTTATTGCTTCTTTTAAGACCGTCGTTGCGAAACTGTTACGTTATTTTACTATTTTAGAAGTGAATAAATCCCTTGTTAGTAATATAACATTTAGTCATGCTAAGACCTATTAGATCAGGTATTTCAAAATTCTTTTTTATTTCCGTAGCCTTTCTTTTTTTTCATAATTCATCTTTTTCATCGGGAGTTCTCGGCAACCTTTTGGTTGAATATGCAATAAACCCTCTTGGAACTGATGTACAGAATCCCCGTTTCAGCCGGAAGAAGTCAGCATACGACGGGAAAAGCTGGCTGACTAAGGCAGGCATTCTTTCACTTCAGCATTGTAAAAACTTGTTTATGAAAAGGTTTCAGAACTCACAGGACATATTTAAAAACCGGAATTACAATCATTATAAACCATAAACAACTAAGGATAAATGGAAAACAAGAAACTTGACACACGTCGCGGCTTTATCAGGAAAGTCGGTATCGGGTCTGCTTTTGCAGCTTTTGGAAGCGGTGCGGTAATATCGTCATGCACCGTAAAAGAAACAAAAGAGAAGAGTGCTCCGGATGCAGCTCTTAACCTCGGTCTTCAGGAAGGCGTGGTTCCCGGTGAATCGCTGAATGAAAAGCTCGATTTCATGGAGGCAAATGGCGTTTACGGACTTGAGGTGGGAGGAGGAAACCTGCCGGCAAGGATTACCGAATTCCAGAATGCGCTTCAGAACAGGAAGGTTAAGATATCAGCAATCTGTGCAGGCTTTAAAGGATGGCTTATCGCTACCGATGAGGCTGAACGGACCAAGTGCATGGAAAGTTCGAAGGAGATTCTCCAGGCAGCAGGCGCTCTGGGTTCCTATGGAATGATCCTTGTACCCGGATTCAACGGACAGCAGCCATCATTCCCCTTTGTTGAGGCACGTGCCATTCTTATTGATCAGCTTAAAGAACTTGGCGAATTCGCACTCAGTCATAATACATCTGTGATTCTCGAGCCACTTAACAGGAAGGAAGCCTGGTTTCTACGCCAGGTTGCCGATGCTGCAGCCATATGCCGCGACGTCGACAGCAAGGGAGTAACCTGTATGGGCGACTTCTGGCACATGACATGGGAGGAAACGGACGACATGGGAGCCTTCATTTCCGGACAGAATTATCTTAACCATGTCCATATTGCCAGCAGAAAGACAAGAAATACCCCTGGCGAAGATGAGGGAGACAATTATGTTAACGGTTTTAAGGCTCTTAAAATGATTAATTATTCCCATTATGTAAGCTTTGAATGCGGATCAAAGGGAGATAAGGGCATTGTAGTGCCTGCCGCTCTTAAGCTGCTTCGTGAACAATGGGATATGGCCTGATTGATAGCTAAATAATAAATGATAAAAATCAAACAAATGAAGAGAAGTATCTTGCTTTTTTCAGTTTTGCTGCTGATAATTTCGTGTAATAAAAATGTAATTACCGAGGATATTCCGCTGAAGGAACATCCCCGTCCGGATTTTGAAAGAGTTGTCTGGCAGAATCTTAACGGATACTGGAATTTCATGCCCGATTCTGCAAATGCAGGAGAGGGTGAGAACTGGCAGGAAAACCCCGGATCATTCACCTCCCGGATCCTGGTCCCTTTTTCATGGGCATCGCCGATGAGCGAGGTTGAATTGCCCGATGTTCATGTAGGATGGTATTCAAGGACATTCACCATCAGCGGAAGAGAATGGTCGGGAAGGAAGATTTATCTTGTCTTCGGAGCCAGTGATTTTCACACCAGGGTATGGATCAATGGGGAGCAGGCTGGAGAACATAAAGGCGGCTATGTCCCTTTTGAATTCGATATAACACCCTTCCTTAAAAGGGGTGATAACAGCCTTGTAGTAAGGGTGGAGGATGAAGAACTTGATAACCGGCCCTCTGGTAAGCAGTACTACGGTAATGCCAAAGGGATATGGCAGACAGTTTACCTTGAACCGCGAGATGAGATCCATATCAGTGGCATTCGCTTTACCCCAGATATAGACAAAAGCCAGGTCTCTTTTGAAGTTGACCTTTCGGCCCCGGCACCCGATGGTTATAAATTCACCCTGAACGGAAAGGAAAACAACATCAGTTTCGAGGCTCCTGTCCAGACAGGTGTGGAAAAATTCTCCCATACACTTCCGGTTTCAGATATGCGCCTGTGGAATCTCGACGATCCTTTCCTCTATGAGGTTACAGCCTCACTCAGGAATAACTCCGGAGAAGCTGATGCTGTCAGCACTTATTTCGGAATGAGAAAGTTCTCCGCGGTGGAGATCCCGGGAAAAGATTTTCAGTACGTGGCTCTTAACAATGAGCCCATTTACCTGAAACTTACTCTTGATCAGAGCTATCATCCCGAAGGTTTTTATACTTTCCCTTCCGACCAGTTTATGAAGGATGAGATTCTGAGGGCAAAGCAGCTGGGACTGAACGGGCTGAGGATACATATTAAGGCCGAAATACCCCGTAAACTTTACTGGGCCGACAAGCTGGGCCTTCTTATCATGGAAGATATTCCCAACTACTGGGGCGAACCAACTCCCGAAGCCATGGCCAACTGGGAGTACATCGCTGAAAATGAAATAGAAAGAGACTACAATCATCCCTCGATCTTCTCATGGGTGCTTTTCAATGAGACCTGGGGTCTTTTTACAAGAGACACAGTCAGCGGAAGAAGGGCATACATGCCTTCCACCCAGGACTGGGTAAGATCGTGGTATCATAAAGCCAAGTCTCTAGATCCTACAAGGCTTGTTGAAGATAATTCTCCCTGCAACCTCGACCATGTAATTACCGACCTAAACACCTGGCATTCGTACAATCCTGCCCGTCAGTGGGCCGGCCTGTTTGATGAGATAGTTGAAAAGACCTTTCCCGGTTCTGCTTACAATTATATCGGAGGCAATGTTCAGGGAAGAGAGCCCATGCTCAACTCAGAGTGTGGTGCAGTGTGGGGTTACAGCGGCAGTACAGGCGACATTGACATAACCTGGGAGTATCATATCATGATGAATGAGTTCAGGAAAAGACCCAAGATAGCAGGCTTCTTATTTACCGAATTCCATGATGTCATAAACGAATGGAACGGTTATTACAGGTTTGACCGAAGCATAAAGGAATTTGGTCTTGAAGAGCTTTGCCCGGGCATGTCGATGAGTGATCTCCACAGCGATCTCTATGTCGTGGCCGGCGACGATTTCTTCAGGAGCTACAGGGGCGGATCAACAGTTCAGATACCTATTGGGCTCAGTGCGTTTACTAACGACATACCTGACGGGCTTAAGATAGAGTACAGCCTTTCGGGATGGGATTCAGAAGGAGAGAAGTTTGAAGGGACAAATGGAGAAATTCCGGCGAAAGCAGAGCCTTTCACCTTTGTGAGCCTCGAGCCGGCAAAAGTTGAGCTCCCTGACGTAAATTCAGTAATGATCCTGGCCGTAACACTCAAGGATGGTGCAGGAAACCTTCTTCAGAAGAATTTCGTTCCGTTCAGGGTCGAAGGGAAAGGTCCTTCAGGAAAGACTGTCATTTCAAGCCCGCCATCTGCCTTCACTGCTGCCGATTGGACTATAAGGCATCATAGTCCGCAGAAGGGTAAGAAAGTATGGGGGATGGGTATGGGATTCTTTGAGTTTGAGTTCAGGCTTCCGGCAGGCTTCGACACTTCTGCAGTTAAATCGATGGAGTTCAGGGCTGAACTCGCAGCACGCTATCCCCAGGAGAAGTATCTCGAAGAAGGTGTCGCAGAGGGTATAGGAATGACTGTGGTCACCGACAAGGGTACAACCCCCGGTTACGGCCGGAACAGTTATCCTCAGACGGATCAGAAGCTCTATTCTTCCACGGTGAAAATTTCATGCAACGGAACCTCTGTTGCAACGGTTGAGCTGCCCGACGACCCTGCCGATCATGTCGGAATACTCTCCTGGATGAACCAGGAACCGGGCTGGGCATGGGGAAGCAGCGACAGGAGCAGGCGCTGGCTGCTTGATGAAGCCGGTTCTTACGGTTATCTGGTTAAGGCAGAATTGGATAAATCAATGATCCGGAAGGCAGCAGAACAAGGGAAGATAGTTGTCAGGCTCCAGGTTGATGACCATGGGTCCGCCGAAGGAGGATTATCAGTATATGGAAAGGATTCGGGCAGGTTTACACTCGATCCTTCAATTATTATTACAAAGGCGGATTAGTTTCCTCTGGCATAAATAAAAAAGAGGGTGTTTAAGTTACACCCTCTTTTTTTATGATAATCAGATATTTTCAGATCAGGATATTCCTTGCATACTGAACGCAGGTTTTGGTTTCTTTTACTGCATTTGACCATGCCTTTACTTCGTACTCGAGTTCAATGTCGCAGTAGATCGGCCATTTGTTCTTCTTGATAAGGTTAAGGACATCTGAAAGGGGTACTTCTCCCTGTCCCCATACCTGGTTGGTGTTGGGCGGTTCGGAATTGGGTCCGGTCTTGTCCTTGATGTGAACGCTGAAGATCCTGTCGTGATACTTTTCAATTATTGTATTAGGATGGATTCCTGTTGATCCGAAGAAGTGCCCTGCGTCGAAATTCATCATTACCGCGGGCGACACAGCCAGGAAAGGATCATAGCTGAAGCCTTCGGTTGCAAACTGCATGTGGTTGTGGAATATCGCATACATGCCATGTTTCTCGGCAATCGGTCCCAGCTTGTTTACAGCTGCTTCACCGATCTCTTCTGTAATGCCCTTTGCTCCCATGGCCTTTGTAGCCCTGAAGGCGTAGTCAATTTCCTCATCGGACCAGCGTGAAGGAGAGAATTTGACGATATGTACTTTTATTCCGGCGTCGTTGAAGAGTTTGCGGGCTGCTTCAACTTTTTCCATGGGAAGGGATATTCTCCATGCCTTAAGATCCTGATTGTATTTTTCTACTGCAGCCTGCTGTTCAGGAGTAAGCTGCTGACGCTGCCTGGGTGCGTTAGCTGCTGCTGCAGGAGGTGCTCCAGCAGGGGGCGCTCCAGCTGCAGGTGCTCCGGCCGCAGGGGGAGGGGGAGGTGGTGCAGGTGGACGCATCATCCCTGCCATGGGGTTCTTCGGAGCGCCAAGATAATCTTCAAGATCGCCGCTCATAAGCTCGATGGCATTGATGCCGGCTTCCTTGCAATACTTTATTATGTTCTCAACTCCGCCCGGCATGCTTCTCCAACTGTAGGTTATTGCGCCTATCTGCACACCGCCGAAATTCGAATTTGGTTTATCTCCGGCAGCCGTCTGGGCAACAGCCGTCGGACTGCCGCTGCAGGCCAGAGATGCTGGTACAACTGACAATGCTGCAATGGCAGCTGAGCTTCCCAGAAATTTTCTCCTTGAAATAGAGTGTTTTTGATTGCCCGTGTTTTTCATAAATATTCAGGTTTAGGTTCTTGTAATTTGCTTATAAAATTAGATAAAAGTAAATACCCCTGCCGGGAAATAAAGTTAATTAAATATAAAATTTAACTCTCTTTTTGAAATCTGAAAAATATTGGGTTATTTAATATCAGATTAACCTTTATTCCTGACATAATAAAACTAACTGCTATGAAACTGAAAACCAGCGTTGTCCTTTCGATCATGATGTTCCTCCAATATTATGTATGGGGTTCGTGGTATGTAACCATGGGAACTTTTATGACAAAAGTCCTTAATGCTACAGGCATTCAGATAGGGGCTGCCTACAGTGCACTTGCAATAGCAACTATGATATCTCCTTTCTTCGTGGGCATGATAGCCGACCGGTTCTTTGCCGCCCAAAGGGTTATGGGTGTTCTTCACATAATCGGCGCCATACTTTTGTTCATGGCATCGAAGATCACCACAAATTCGGCTTTTTACTGGGTCATAATGCTCTATTCACTTGCCTACATGCCGACAATTGCGCTCTCAAACAGTGTTGCATTCCGTCAGATGAGCGATCCGGGAAAACAATTTCCGCTGGTAAGGGTCTTCGGAACTGTGGGCTGGGTTATTTCAGGCTTTATGATAGCGCTTTTCGGGATCGAACAGACCCCGGGAACTTTCATTATGGCTGCACTTATCTCGGCAGCCCTGGGATTGTACAGTTTCTTTCTTCCCGATACACCGCCGCAGGCCAAAACCCCGTCAAGTGCCAGGAGCGTTATGGGAGTAGATGCCTTTGTGCTTTTCAGGGACAAGCCTTATCTGATCTTCTTCATAGCAGCAATTTTTGTCTGCATCCCCCTGTCGTTCTATTTCGGATTTGCAAACCTCTTCCTCAATCAGGCAGGGATGCAGAATGCGGCCGGTAAAATGGTTATGGGGCAGATATCCGAAGCGCTCTTCATCCTTGCCATCCCCTTCCTTTTTAACAGGATAGGGGTAAAGAACATGGTGCTCATCGGAATGACAGCATGGCTGGCAAGATACCTCTGCTTTGCCTTCGGAGATATGGGACCTAATGTCTGGATGCTCTATGCTGGTATAATCCTTCATGGCGTTTGCTACGATTTCTTCTTCGTAACAGGATACATGTACACTGAGAAGAAGTCGAACGAAAGGATAAAAAGCGCATCCCAGGGCCTCTTTACCTTTGTTACCTACGGGCTCGGAATGTTCATCGGCACCTGGTTCTCCGGATTTACAACCGCATACTATACTGTTGAAGGCGCATACCAGTGGAGAAGCATATGGATGGTTCCCGCCTATATAGCCGTGGCCGTTCTTATCCTGTTTATCTTCTTCTTCAAGGAAAAACGCGAGATCGAGATAGCAAAATAGACCGTGAAAATGAGTTTGGTCTTTTATCCAAATGGCTTAACTTTACTGAAAAACAGAGCCAATGGTAGTAACCTGTGTACATGTTCATGTCAGGCCTGAAGCGGTTGATGCTTTTATTGAAGCCTCGGTCGAGAACCACAAACAATCTGTAAAGGAACCCGGAAACCTGAGATTCGACTTTGTGCGTCAGGCCGATGATCCTTCGCGGTTCATGATGTATGAGGCATACGAATCAGAGGCTGCAGTTGCAGCCCACAAGGAAACACCTCATTATCTGAAATGGCGCGACACCGTGAAGGATATGATGGCCGAACCGCGCTACGGTATCAAATACTATATTATTGAACCGAAGGACAAGTCTGAATGGTAAGCTCCTTTAACTTTGCGCGGATTCCGCTTATATATTTCGGACCGGGAAAGTTAAATCTGCTTCCGGTACTGATCAGAAGGTTTGGAACGCGTATTATCCTTGTCTCCAACGATAGTTCCTTCAACAGGACGGAGGCAGCAGGAGAGCTTTTTTCAGCCCTCAGGAAGGAGGGAATTGAATTTCCGGGGATAAGCGTTCCCGGGGAACCGACCCCGGATATTATCGACAATGCCGTTGAAGGATTCATGGACGAAAGGATTGATGCGGTGGTTTCTGTCGGCGGAGGAAGTGTCATGGATGCCGGCAAGGCGATTTCAGCCATGCTTTACCGCCGTGAAAGCGTTATGGAGTACCTTGAGGGGGTCGGTAACAGGGAACATCCGGGTGCAAAAGTGCCCTTCATAGCAATCCCGACAACAGCAGGTACGGGAAGTGAGGCAACAAAGAACGCTGTTATTTCCCGGATCGGCAGGGATGGCTTTAAAAGATCCCTTCGTCATGACAATTTTGTACCCGACATAGCTCTTGTCGATCCTGTGCTGTCGGTCAGCTGCTCAACCGGCGTTACGGCATCAAGCGGGATGGACTGTTTTTCCCAGCTTATCGAAGCCTTCCTCTCAACAAAAGCCACCTTGTATACTGACGCCCTTGCCTGGGAGGGATTGAAAGCTGTAAGGGGATCCCTCATGCTGGCATGGGAAGATGGAAAGAATATTGAAGCGAGGACGGGAATGGCATTTGCAGCACTTACTTCGGGGATCTGCCTGTCGAATGCAGGACTGGGAACTGTTCACGGTTTCGCTTCAGCGATTGGAGGATTGTTCGGTGTTCCGCATGGAATAATCTGCGGGACCCTTGCTGCTTCAGCTAATGAGGCAACGGTAAAGCAGATAAGGTCAGGCGGTCTGGGTGCCGGCGCCCTTAAGAAATACAGCGCTCTCGGCAGGCTTTTCACAGATGCTGATGAGAAGAAAGCAGATGATTATTATGTTGATGCCTTTGTTGAGTACCTGTGGAACCTTACGGAAATCCTTCATTTGCCGCGTCTCGGGGAATTCGGGATCGGGGAGGAGGATCTAAAAATGATATGCAGGGAAACTGATTCAAAGAACAATCCTGTTGCCCTCGACGAAGAACACCTTGAAAGTGTTCTCCGGTCGAGGCTCTGAAAAAAATTACCTGAATGAACGAGGTAAGATTCATCTCTGACGCTCATCTGGGAAAACTTGCAAGATACCTCCGTCTATGCGGATTTGACACTTTGTATGACGCTTCACTGGATGACAGGGAGATAATCAGGATAGCAAGTTCAGGTAAAAGGATCGTACTTTCGTGTGACAAGGATCTTATAAGGAATTTAAATGGCACCCCTGGACTGAGGATAGTTTCCCGGAAACCCGTGGAACAGATTGGTGAAGTACTCCGTTCTTTTGATATAGCCGGTTTGTTCAGGCCATTTACAAGATGCATGGGATGCAACGGTCTTCTTGATGATATCGGTAAGGAAGAGATCCTCGATCAGCTTCCTGCAAGGACGAGGGACTATTATTCCGTTTTCAGGAAATGCCGCCGCTGCGGCCAGCTGTACTGGGAAGGATCGCATTATGAGAAAATGAAGAAGTTCGTTGACGACCTGAAAAACATAAATTGCTAATTTTCAGACCTAAAGTGACCTCGGAATTATCGATATTATCAGTAAGAATATCCGGCACTCAGGAATAAAAAACAGTAAACATCAATAAAAACCTCTGACTATGAAAAATTTCAACAAAACCCTGACATTCCTTCTGACATTTCTGTTATTCATTTCACAGGTTACCCAGGCTCAGCTTCCGAAAGAGACCGAGGCCCAGAAGGCACAGAGAATGAAATGGTGGACTGATGCCCGTTTCGGGATGTTCATCCACTGGGGACTTTATGCGATGCCGGCCAGGCACGAGTGGGTAAAGAACCGTGAACGGATGACCGACGAGCAATACCAGAAATACTTCGACAATTTCAATCCCGACCTTTACAATCCGAAAGAATGGGCAAAAATGGCAAGGGAAGCCGGAATGAAATATGTTGTTCTCACTGCAAAACACCATGAGGGATTTTGCCTGTGGGATTCGAAATTCACCGATTACAAATCGACCAACACACCGGCAGGGAAGGACTTTATAAAAGAATATGTGGATGCTTTCAGGGCAGAGGGGCTTAAGGTAGGATTCTATTATTCCCTTATCGACTGGCATCATCCCGATTATACGATAGACAGCCGTCATCCGCAGAGGCAGGAATCCGATGCTGAATATGAGCGCCTGAACACAGGGAAGGATATGAACCGCTACAGGGAATACATGAAAAACCAGGTAAGGGAACTACTTACCAATTATGGTGAGATAAGCATTATCTGGTTCGATTTCTCCTTCCCCGGTAAGAACGGCAAGGGACGCAGCGACTGGGATTCGGAGAATCTCCTTAAGCTTGCAAGGTCGCTTCAGCCCGGGATAATCGTCGACGACCGCCTCGATCTTAGAGATGTTGAAGGAGGATGGGACTTCACCACTCCCGAGCAGGTAAAAGTTGCGAAGTGGCCGGAGGTAAACGGAAAGAGGGTTCCGTGGGAGACCTGCCAGACTTTCTCCGGATCGTGGGGTTATTATCGCGACGAAACTACATGGAAAAGCCCTGCGCAGCTGATCGAACTTCTTGTTGAATCGGTCAGCAAGGGAGGCAACCTTCTTCTGAACGTGGGACCCACGGCAAGAGGTACCTTCGATTACAGGGCGCAGGAAAGACTTTCGGCAATGGGGGAGTGGATGAAATACAACGGCCGTTCGGTTTATAACTGTACCGAGGCTCCTACGGATATTAAGGCCCCGGCCAACACGCTGCTTACCTGGAATCCTGTAACCAGGAGACTCTATATCCACCTTCTTGCTTATCCAATGGGTTCACTTACACTTGAGAATATGGCCGGCAGGATAAGCTATGTACAGTTTCTGCACGATGCTTCCGAGATAAGGTTCAGTACGGGAAGCAATGAATTCCAGAATAACCTTAACCTCCAGCTGCCTGTATTGAAACCTTCAGTGGAGATACCGGTTCTGGAAGTATTTCTCAAATAGGGGAGATAAATAGCCGGACAAGTAAAGCGTCAGGTTTTCCCCAGTCAGATCAGATACCTACGCTGTCATACACTACAACCCTTTCCCACAGATCCTGACTCTCTTCAATGAACTTCAGGTGGGTGGGATGGGTCTGGTAAACGTCCTGGTCTGCCTTGTTTCTGAAAACTGTCAGCAGTGAGTAGGAATAGGTGTTGTCAATCACATCGCGGCCGGTCGGAGCAGGTACCCCGAGATGGTAGTCTGCAATGGTTTCGACCGTAACGAGTTTTTTGAGCTCCCCCTCGAATTTGGTCCTCATCTCCTGTGTAACCGGTTGCTTTAGCCAGAAGAAGACATGATGAATAAAAAGGTCTTCTGTGAGACACTTCCCTGAACCGGCACATGACGAAGCTGCCAGGAGTCCTGCTGCAGCCATTCCTTTTGCAGTGGCGCCGATGAAGCTTCGGCGGTTCTGTTTTTTTGTCATAAGCTAAATTTCTATTACAAGAATTGTATCTATTTCATCAAAGCTCCCTTCCGGGACCGATATTGCGATGCCAAAGGCATCCTGTTTGAACTTAAGTTTTGCTCCGCTTTCAAATAATGAGACATTCTTCACTTTCATTCCAAAATCGGGAATAAGCAGGTTTTTATCTTCAGGGTTCAGTATATGAGCATATACCTTGTTCCCCTTCCGGGTTGTCACACCCCAGTTCCTCGGGCTTACAGGGCCGCCTCTGGTCCCATAGATTGTTTCTCCGTTTTTAGCCATCCATTCACCTATTTCCTTTAGCGTTTTGGTGAATTCAGGCTGTATTTTCCCGTCGGGCATGGGGCCGACATTGAGAAGGAAATTCGAGTTGAACCCGGCGGCTTTGACCACATAATGGATCAGGCTCTTTGTTGATTTGTAATTCTTGTCCTGGAGGTTAAATCCCCATGAGTTGTTCATTGTTTCACAGGTCTCGTAGGGAAGTTCTCCCAACTTCTGTTCAGGATTGAATCCGGTGGTTTTCTGTCCCGGGAGATCCTTTTCAAACATCTGGAAATCCTCGCCGGGGAATGTTGCCAGGTGGTGGTTGCTGCCTACCAGGCATGCAGGCTGCAGTTTATGGATGAGACTGTAGGTCTTGTCAAGTCTCCAGTCGGCATCCTTTTTGTCCCAGTGGCCGTCGAACCAGATTCCTCCTATCTCACCGTAACTGGTAAGCAGTTCGGTAAGCTGGCCGTCCATGTAATCGAGGTATTTGTACCAGTCGCCCTTGTCGGGTCTTCCTGCTGTGCTGCCTGTGTTCCCCCTCGGGAAATAGTCTTCCTGGTACCAGTCGAGCTGCGAATGGTAAAAGAAGAGTTTTATTCCTTCCTTTTTGCATTCTTCGGCAAGCGCCCGTAAAACATCTTTCCCGTAAGGTGTACGATCCACAATGTCCCAGTCGGTGAGCTTCGAATCCCACATTGCAAANNGCAGGCAGTTTCTGGTAAGTTGCCTTGTCGATACGCTGGTTGTTCATCACCCACTCACCGTCACCAAGAATGCTGTAAACACCCCAGTGAATGAACATACCGAATTTCGCATCCTGGAACCATTCCCGGGCTTTAAGATTTTCGGGAGCAGGAGTATAGGTTTGCTGTGCTTCTGCTGAAAGAGCAGCGCAAAAAAGAAAGATTATTGAGAATTTCAGGCGCATGGCAATTAGCTTTATGGTTTAATGCTGAATATACGGATCAGGATTGTTTTGACTGGCCGAATTTTTCGCTCACAAGTTCGGGCCACTTCAGGTCGAGATCCTCAAGGGTTTTAAGTATAACATTTGCAACGGCATACAGTTTCTGCCAGTTCTTGTCGGAAGGAACAATGTGCCATGGTATCACGTTGCAGGTATTAAGGATCTTTTCGTAAACATCGAGGTACTGGTCATATTTCTCGCGGGTATCCCAGTCTCCGTCCTTATGCTTCCAGTGTTTCTCCTTAAGCTCAATACGCTCCTCAAGTCTTTCCTTCTGGGCCTCTTTAGACACGTTCATAAAGAATTTCAGGACTTTGGTGTCGTTGGTTTCCAGAAGCCTTTCAAAATCGTTGATTACCTCATATCTTTTTTCAATGATGTCGGCCGGAATGTATTTTTCCACTGAGGGAACAAGTATATCCTCGTAATGTGAGCGAATGAAGACCTGCAGATCGCCTTTGGCCGGAGCAACCTGGTGCACTCTCCACAGAAAGTCGTGTGCGTATTCGGCAGGAGTCGGTTTCTTGAAGCTGTGGATCTTGATCCCCAATGGATTGCAGTATTTGACAAGACCCTTTGTCAAACCGTCTTTTCCCGATGCATCGGTTCCCTGCAGGACTACCAGCAGGCTGAACTTGCCCTGGGCATACATTTTGTTCTGAAGCTTGCCTATTTTTTTGAGGATCTTTTTAGTTTTCTCCTCTGTTTCCTCTTTGTCCCACTCTTTATCAAAGGTAGGGAAGTCTTTTATCTTTATTTTCATATGTCAGGTATTTAATTATTTTTCAGTCTGTTATATCAGATTAAAGTGCTGGGGTCTTTCTCCGGCGAAGTAAGGCAGGGCATACCTGTCAACTCTTCCTTCTAATTTATTTCAATACTGCTCTTACTCATTCAGAACGTTTTCGAGGGCATTCAGAATAGGCTGGGCCGAAATCCTGGAACCTACGGCGCCAGTCATCCATTGCTGTGGAGTAAGTCTTCCCTGGCTGAATATCCTGTCGATCTCATCCGAAAGTTTCTTCTCCCTCAGGTGTTCCTCGAGCTGAAACTGAATGATCTGTCCGTAGGAATAGTTTGCAAGGTATAGCGGGGAATTCACCATATGCGAATAAACAGCCAGAACGGGTGAATCGCTCACACCGAAAACAGGGGCAAAGTAAAGGTTCCAAGTTTCCTTCGCTATTTTCACGACCTCATCCCTGAATTGTGCAGGTGTGGCATCCGGATTAGTGTAGAGCCATTTCCAGGCTTTCATGTCGACCATTCCCACACCCATTATTTCCATCAGTGACCAGGCTGCATCGAGGGTTTCCATTTTTTGCCTGTCGGGATTGGTGTCCTTCATATCCAGAAGAAGGAGGTCCCTGTCCTGGAAGATAAAGGCAAGAGCTTCGGTGATTGCAGTGTTCGGAACACCCGACATCATGTAATGATCAACATCATAAAGCGAGATGGTCTGCTCTATGTTATGCCCGAACTCATGAACAGCAATATTGTATCCCTTGAAATCCATTCCTTTATCCGACACCCTTGTTCTGAGGTGCGACACAGCCCCTTTCATTGCTGCTCCCCATGCGTGGCCTGAACCACGGGCCGGATCCACCACTATTTTTGAAGCAAGGTATTGTGCCCTTTCGCTGCTCCATCCAAGTTTTTTAAGCATTGCCGGCATTCCGGCCCTGAAAGCTTCGGGATTGGGATATAGGGCAGATGTCCTGGCAGTAAGTATTTCTTCGGGGAAGGATGTCCTTGCCCTGAATCCGCTGTACCAGATATCGTAAGGTCTGAGGTCACGTCCGAGCCTCTCCTTTACAACAGCACCGGTCTTTGCAAGAAGGGGAGAACTCAGGTATGAATCGAAGAGTTCCTCCACCTCTTCCTGAGCTATCTCCATTTCGAGCGAGAACTTGCGGAGGATGGCGGTATTCATTTCCGGATTATAGGGGTCGATATCCCTCATTGCCCTGAATGTGTTTATAATGTGCTCATACCGCGTATCGGGTTCAGGAGCGGCATCAACAGCCTCTCCGTTT
>MTKZ01035170.1_pt1 | contig 17571 bp, 18 predicted proteins | sample 1042781 | NCBI WGS metagenome assembly MTKZ01 (sample SAMN06212207, study PRJNA360539) | anaerobic digester metagenome | biome: Wastewater treatment plant; material: sludge; isolation source: anaerobic digester fed with sludge from wastewater treatment plant | place: Denmark: WWTP Viborg ... | reverse complement strand
CATTGCCTGGATGTCTGGAAAAAGAGCGCATCCCAGGTTTTGAACCACCACCAACACTATCGCTATCCGAATTTGTTTGAGGTGCGCAACCGTGAATTTGGCGATTGGCAGAGCCAGAAAGAGTGGTCCAGGCTGAATTATCCTCCTGTCACCCGTTGGTACTCTCCGTTGGATTTTGGGAATTTAAGGCCTTGGGCTTGGATCAATCCGATGAACTGGGTCAACTTGGTTCAGCTTTCCCAGTATAGTCTGTTTGTTGGTCAGAAATTGTCAGCTATTCTCACCTATCAGCGGACAGCCTTGCGATCGGATAACCTATACATTGCTGCACCGCCAACTCCTGCTGAGGGAGAGTATGTGGGGGTTTTGTTGACCCGTTTTCTTCAAGAAAATTGGGCGGGCAGACCGTTAATGGTGGAATATCCAGCCGGTAGGGCGAACCGCGGCTTTGAAAGCAGCGGTCTCACGCTAGCCCGAACGTTACTTTGGATGCACGCAGAAATATAAAAAGCCTGCACAGTATTCGACTGTGCAGGCTTTTTAGGTGCAGTCTGAATCTTAGATCTCTTCGTCAACGACGATTTCGGCCAGTTTCAGGAATTCCTGCCATTCCTCTTTGAAAAAGTGCAGGGTTACGTTGTTGAGTTCCAGATGATAGGTTGATTCGCCGTCTGGTTCGTCAGCTCGCCAGGCGAGGTAATTCTCGGTCTCGGCAATGGTAGTGGTTACAGGTTCATCGTGTTCCATAGTATCTCCTTGGTTTATTAGTTCATTATCTCATAAATGATAAGGTAATGCTACTTAATCATGTTACTTTTTTGTTTGTTGTGCAGTGGCTTTTTTCTCAGGCTTTTTCTTCGCCTGTTCCCTGACCTTGGTTGCAGTTTGATTTATTCGTTTCGTGAGCGGAGCGGTAGTCTTTTTTAGCCATCCACTAACAACGCCAAGAGGCTTTTTGAGCCAGGTACGAATCTTTTTTTCCAGTTTGCGCAAGGCTACCAGCAGGGCAGGTTCCTTGGGCTTGCGATAATACGACATCCCTTCCCAGGGATCCTGATCAAACAGTTTCTTCGTAGCATAGCCGAAAAGCAACTTCAGTGTCGCGAAGGTAGGGGCGGCAAGGATGATGCCCAACAGCCCGAAAATTTGTCCGCCAATCAGTGCGGAGATCATGATGGCAGCAGGATGCACTTCCAAAGTGTCGCCCATAAGTTTCGGAGTCAACACATGGTCAAGCACCATGTCAATCACCATGGCCACTGCCATCACCAGGATGACGTATAACAGCTTCGTGAGACCAAAAGGAGTTGGGTCTTGCAGGATGGCGCCGATAATGAAACCAATCCAACCAAGCCACGCACCAATGTAAGGTATGAAACGACCCAGACCAGCGATAATTGCCAGAACGAGGAAGTAAGGCAAGCGCAGGATGCCGAGGAAGAAAATGTAAACAATGATCGCGATCGCCACAACAGTAAATTCACCGCGGATAAAGGCATTGAAAATCTTGGAAATCTCCATACCAATCCGGCGGAAATCTTTTTCGAAGCCTTTGATGTTAATGTTAATCATCCTCTTCTGGACACCGTTGGATTCGGATGTGATGAAGAACGAGACCATGTAGGTGATAACCAGGTTGAACAGGAAACCTCCCACAAACCCCACCAATTTGCCTGCCTGGGATGCTGCTGGCTGCAGGTATTCGGTGATCGTCTGGGCAATCACATCCGTGTCCAGGTAAGGTAAAGTAAATTGAAACGGTCCGACGACAATGATACGGTTGGACCATGTTTCGAGGAAGGTGGTCAAGCCACCAACATTTTTCGTCAGGTTATCAAACAGGTTTTGCAACTGTGTCACAATTGTGCTGCCTGCACTGGTGAGCAGCCAGACAACCAGCCCGGCAATCAGGAAGTAAACAATGGCAGTTGCTATGCGCCAGGAAATTTTCAGGCGTTTGTTGATTAGTCTGCAAAGTGGGTGAAGCAAAAAAGAAATGATGAAGGCTGTGATCACCAGCTTGAAGTAATCATTGAAGCGGATGATCAATGCGAGCAATCCGGCAATTAACAGCAGCCCGACGACGAGCTTGGTAGCCCATCCCCAACGAGGCGATTCCGGCGAACGCTTCGCAATGGTTTCGGGTTCGATCGGTTCAGGTGATTGGATTAGGTTAGTGTTTTCTGTCACACCTTGATTTTACGCTAAATAAAATAATGTGCAATAAAATGCCTATAAAATCGTAACTACTTGGGAATGTAAGATCAGGGAAAAAGCAGTGGCATAAAAGTCCAAAGTTCTACCCGACCAACAATAGCACATCAAAAAGAACCAAAATATGCGCTATCATTTGGTAAGTTACCATTTTTTTATATAATAATGAAAGTCACTTTTGGATAGTCTCTTTGTACGATAGCGAGGAGCAGATCATGAACGCACCGATTAGTTGGTTGCTTGAGGGAGAACCGTTTGTTGAGTATCGGACCCGGTGTGATCTGTTGGATCAACCTGAGGATTCACTGCAGGTATCGGTGTTACGTAAACGCACATTGGCCAGCCAACAAGTGATAAACCTGCTGACTGAACTTTCAAGTTGGCCAGGAACGGTCATTTCCAGCCATAAAAGCGCTGGACAGCTATTTCACAAATTGACATTCCTCGCTGATTTGGGACTGACTGTAAATGATCCCGGCATAGAAACAATTGTCGCAGCGATTCTCGATCACCAATCGCCTGAAGGACCTTTCCAACTTCCAACAAACATCCCCGTACACTTTGGGGGAACTGGTCAGGATCAATGGGCTTGGGCGTTATGCGATACGCCGCTAATTGTTTACGCGCTGGCAAAATTTGGGCTGCAGAATCACCCGGCAATACAAGCTGCCAGTGACCACCTTGTTGGTCTGCTTCGCGATAACGGTTGGCCTTGCTCCGTCTCAAAGGAACTGGGAAAGTGGCGCGGGCCCGGGCGAAAGGCGGATCCCTGCCCGTTTGCCAATTTAGCCATGCTCAAGGCACTGTCCCAAATTGATACACTCCGCGACAGCCCAGCCTGCCATATCGGGGCAGAAACGCTACTCACCTTGTGGGACAACAGTCAAACAGAGCACCCGTATCTCTTCTATATGGGCACCGATTTCCGAAAAATCAAAGCCCCGTTTATCTGGTATGATATCACCCACTTTTTGGATATTCTCACCCGTTTCTCCTGGATTAGAAATGACTCTCGACTGCTCGATATGCTGGATGTATTGAAAAGCAAGGCTGATCCTCAGGGTCGCTTTACAGTCGAATCGGTTTGGACTGCCTGGAAGGATTGGGAATTTGGACAGAAGAAAACCCCCTCCCGCTGGTTGACTTTCCTTGCCTGGCGGATCATACATCGAGTAGAGCCTACTACGATGTTTTCTCCAACTGCCCCGTGAAACTCACTCAAATGGCAGGGCGGGTACAAAAAATCTAATCCAAACCCTGCCTGAAAGTGATAAGCGATTAGAATAGACCTGAATTCAAAAAGGAGTGTTGATGGAATACAGAGATTTTGGTCATACAGGTTTGAAAGTATCTGCCTTAGGCTTTGGCTGCATGCGCTTGCCAGTTGTGGATGGAGATAGCGGAAAAATTGATGAGCTTGTTGCAACAGCAATGCTAAGGAACGCGATCGATCAGGGCTTGAACTACGTGGACACAGCCTGGCCTTATCACTCAGAGCAAAGTGAACCCTTTGTGGGGCGGGCTCTGCAGGATGGTTATCGTGAAAAGGTTAATTTGGCAACAAAAATGCCGTCATGGCTCGTCAAATCGCCGGAAGACCTTGAACGACTGTTTGCCACACAACTTGACCGGCTTCAGACAGATCACATAGATTTCTACCTGCTGCACGCGCTTAATGCAGGTCATTGGGACAACTACCTGAAAGTCAGGGTGTTCGATTGGGCTGAACGAAAATTGGCTGAAGGTCAGATCCGCCATTTGGGGTTCTCGTTCCATGATCGCTATGAGGTGTTTAACCGAATCCTGAATGGCTACGACAACTGGGACTTTTGCCAGCTGCAGTACAACTACATGGATATTGACGAACAGGCAAGCCAGCGCGGCGTTCGCGAGGCGGCTGAAAAGGGGCTTGGGGTGATCGTGATGGAGCCTTTGCGTGGCGGCAAGCTGGCTGTGCAGGATCCACCTGCGCAGGTGGCTGAAGCTTTCAGCCACAGCCAGCGCGACTGGACCATGGCTGAATGGGCTCTGCAATGGCTTTGGGATCAGCCGGAAGTATCTCTGCTGCTTTCAGGCATGTCCACCATGGAGCAGGTTAGGCAAAATCTGCGAAGCGCTTCACGATCCGGCGTTGGAAGCCTGAGCGACGACGATCGCGCGACGATCAGCCGGGTTCAGAAAGCTTGGTCCGGGCTGGCACCTGTGCCCTGCACGAGTTGTGAGTACTGCATGCCATGTCCCAGCGGGGTTCAGATCCCCCGTATTTTCAAGCTCTACAACGAATCGGTCATGTATGACCGTCAAGGGCGTGGGCAAAACGCTTACCAGAACGACTTCACCGATGATCAGAGAGCGGATATGTGTGTTGAATGCGGGCAATGTGAGGACTTGTGCCCGCAGAGCATCCAGATCATTCAAAAACTGAAGGATGCACACTCCTATCTTACGGGAGAACCTGCTTGATAACACCAATCCCAGCCGAACCAGCAAAAAGGAACGACCGACCCTGGATCATCCTGGCTGGTGTGGCATTTTTGGCTGTATTAATAGCCTGGTTCTGGTTCACGCCAGCTGGTTTCTGGGGAAAATTGCGCGCGCTCGGCTATGCCGTCTGCCACCAACTGGAAGAACGCTCTTTTTGTATCCACGGACTTTGCTCCCCGCTTTGCGCTCGCTGCACGGGGATGTACCTTGGGGCAATCGTTTCGCTGGGATATCAGTCGTGTCAAGGACGCAAGGCGAAGTTTCCTCCGATTTGGGTGATCGTGGTGCTGGTGCTGCTACTTGGATGGTTCGGAGTGGATGGCATAAACTCCTTCCTGCATTTCTTCCCAAACTTTACTGGCATTTACGAACCAAACAACCTGCTCAGATTGATCACAGGAATAGGGGTAGGGCTGGGGATTGGCACTGTACTGTATGTGTTGTTTAATCGTACTGCCTGGAGCAACTGGGTAGACGAATCGCCGTATAAAAAATGGTTCATCTTCCCGTTGCTGCTCGCTTTAGCCGCTTTATTGATCTTCCTATTACACACGAATCATCCGCTTGTAATCTATCCGGTGATGGTCATCTCGGGTTTAGGGGTCTTCCTGGTCCTCAGTAGTGTCTATACCGTGGTGGCATTGATGATCCTTAGNNCCGTTAAACCTCTGATTTTCTACTGTCCTTCAGACAAAGAGTGGCTATAATGGAAGAGTTGAGGTAGAGCTCAACCATAAGGAAGGAAATAATGACAGAAGTTATAGGCGGAATTCTTGGCGCGTTTGGCTTGTCGGTTTCGGCGGGTCTCAACGCCTACATTCCATTGCTGGTGGTTTCACTGCTGGCTAAGTTTACCGATCTGATCGAACTGGCAAAACCCTGGGATGCCCTGGAAAGCTGGTGGACAATTGGCGTGTTGGGGGTTTTGGTGATCATAGAAGCAATTGCGGATAAAGTTCCGGTGGTCGATCATGTCAATGACGCCGTCCAGACCTTCATTCGCCCGACTGCCGGCGCAATTCTGTTTGCCGCAAGCGCAAAATCGATCACCGAGATCCATCCGGTCTTGTCCCTGATTTGCGGGTTGCTGGTGGCCGGCTCAGTACATGCTGCCAAATCAGTGGTTGCCAGACCGGTGGTGGATGTCGCCACAGCGGGCATGGGCACGCCGGTGGTCAGCACACTCGAAGATATCTTCGCCACTGTTGTCTCGGTATTATCAATTCTGGTTCCGATAGTGATGATTATCATCGTGTTTTTGACCATATGGTTGATCGCTTCCGTTATCAATCGCCGTCGTAAAGCGAAAATCAGTGAGAGTGTAAGTTAAAGGAGATGTGAAATGACAGAACAGACAAATTCAAATCAGGAGCAGGTTACTTCCGCGTGGTCGATCATCAGCCTGATCGGCGGTATCTCCAACTTCGTAGGTTTTCCTTTCTGGGGCGCCTTGGTGGCTTTGATCGCGGGATATATCGCTAAATCCGAGATTGAAAAGGGTCACGGTAGAATCGGCGGAGAACGCCTGGCGAAAGCCGGATTGGTCCTTGGCTGGATTGGCATGGGTTTGGGATTGCTGATGATATGCCTTAGTGTCTTAATGGTGTTGGGTGTGTTAGGCGGCGCGGTTGTTTGTGGTCCGCTTAGTGCCCTGATCAATTCTGTTCAATAAAGAGGTTATTACATGGAAGATCAAAGCTATCAAACTTATACAGATACTGAAGTAATCGACGCGAAGCCGCTCTATACTGAGCAGCCAAAAAAGAAAAGCAAAGCCTGGTGGATCATCTTGTTGGTGCTTTTGCTGGTTTTATGCTGCTGTATTGTCATTGCCGGAGTAGTGGTATTTGTTATGGTTGCCAGTGGTCAATATCGGATCGACTGGACCATGCTGACCCCCTTGCTAAGCTTCATCTAATTTTTAACAATTTACTCACCGGCCTGGTTGCAGAACCAGGCCTGGTGTAATTAAATCCGGTCTGCGTAGAATCTCGTGCACGGTTTCCAGGCAGGTTTTCCTTACTTCAGGCTCGATCAGCAGAACGTCAAATTCATCTTCGTCCAGCAGACGATACTCTCCACTTGGATAAACAACCAGGTCTAGTGCAAGATCCTGCCAGGTGATGCTTTCTGTAGTAAATAGGGCTGGGTAACTGAGATTGATGTACCAGCATTTCACCTGGTCGGATGAGCCCTGGTGGACCTCGAACAGGTTATACCAGCGGTCGGTGTAGTAACGCTCCAACATCAAGTCGCCTTTCCGGAATGTGACTTTGTCCACAGGCACGTCCTCAGCCCCACTAAAATGAGCACGCACCAGCCTCAAGTTGGGTGTCTCAGCAACAAGTTCACCTTCCCAGCTGAAAACTGGCTCCCCCAAGTGATTTTGTTTGAAGACGGTAACAGTTGGTGTGCTCATAGGTCTTGAAAAACTCGAATTTTTTCTGCAGGCCAGCTCACATTTATCCTTGAACCAATGTCCGCAGGGGTCTGACTCCTGGCAAACAGAGTACTCTCACCACAGAGCAGCTCAAGCTGGTGGTATTCTCCCATAAAGAGTGAATCGCGTACTGTGCATTCAAACTGATTGTCCTGAGCTGAGATTTGTGCGCCAAAAAGCGCGTCTTCGGGACGGAGCAAAATCAGGCATTCCTGACCAGGATTGAACTGCTCGGACCGGTTGGGCATTGTTAGTTCAGTAAATGCGGTTTTGAATATTACAGGTTCTGTTTGGCTCACCACACCCTGGATCAGATTGCCTAGACCAAGGAACTCAGCCACCCAGGGGGTGGCGGGCTGCTCGAACAGCTCCTGGGGAGTGCCTTGCTGCAAAATGACTCCGTCGTGCAGGATCACCAGCCGGTCTGCCAGCCCGAAAGCTTCTTCGCGGTCGTGAGTGACATAGATAACGGGGATCTGGCTCAGATGCAGAATCGCGCGCAGTTCCTGGATAAGCTGCGTCCGCAGGGTATGGTCCAATGCGCCAAGCGGCTCGTCGAGCATCAACAGGTTGGGCCAAGGCGCCAGCGCGCGCGCCAGCGCTACACGCTGCTGCTCGCCGCCCGAGAGTTCCGTTATCGGACGGTCGGCAAAGCTTTGCATGCGGATGCTTTCCAAGCCAGCCTGCACGCGTCGCGTGATTTCCTCTTCGTTCAAGCCCTGCATTTGTAAACCAAAAGCGATATTCTGCGCAACCGTCTTATGTGGGAAGAGGGCGTAGTCCTGGAACATCAAGCCAAAGCCGCGTTTGTGCGTTGGCACCTCGCGCAGGTCCTCCCCTTGCCAGAGCACCGCGCCAGACTCAGGCTCTTCAAGCCCGGCAATGATGCGCAGGATGGTGCTCTTGCCCGAACCGGAAGATCCCAGCAGGCAGACCAACTCGCCTTTAACTACCTCAAAACTGACCCCCTTCAGCAGGGGTTTGTTTTCGTAATCTTTTGTCAGGTTTAGTACTTCGAGCATCAAAACAACTCCTCTCCGGGGAGGCGGATTTTTTCGATCAACAAGCTGCCCAGTCCGCAGACCAACAAGAGCAGGCTGGACATGGCCAGTGCCTGACCGTAGTTTAACGCACCTGGCTGTGAAATGTAACGGTAAATTGCCACGGGGATGGTGGGGGCGTGCGGGTTGCTTAGGAAGCTGGACGCGCCAAACTCTCCCAGCGAGATCGTGAACACAAAGACCAGGCTCACCAGCAAACTCCGAAGAAGGATGGGCAGGTCCACCTTGAGCAGCACCTGAAGCGGATTTGCGCCGAGCGAACGGGAAGCTTCGCGCAGCGATTCCGGGATGCTGCGGATGGCGGGCAGCATTGTGCGCACCACGAACGGCAGGGCGATCAGCGAGTGCGCAATCGGNNGCCGCGCCATGGCGTAGGCGGTCAGGGTGCCGAGCAAACCGGAAATCAGGATCGTCACGCCCGAGTAGAGCAGCGAGTTGCGAATTGCCTGGATCGGCGGCACGTAAAAGATCGATCCACTGCGGTTCCGAAAAAGTTCGCGGTAATAGCGCAGGGTAAGCCCGATCGCTACCTCTCCCCGCTGACCGCGATCCGCTTCAAGGGTCACGAATGAACGTGTGATCAGGCTGAGGACCGGAACCGCGAACAGCAAGATCAGGCTGAACACCATGAAAATCACGAAAACCTTCTGCCAGCGCTTGTGTGGGCGGCTGAGAGCGCTTCTTTCCGGATTGAGGGCTGCCTTGCCGTAGCGTGGCGTGTTNNCGTCACGAGCAAGGTGATGCCGAGCTGGATCACCGAGAGCAATCCCGCCACCGGCAGGTTGAAGCGGTTCATTGCCTGGTTGTAAATTTCCACTTCAATGGTACTGAACTGCGGACCTCCAAGCATCAACACCACGCCAAAACTGGTGAAGTCGAACAGGAAAACCAGCAGCGAAGCACTCAGCAGGGAGGGCAAAAGCAAAGGCAGGGTGATCGTGGTGAAGGTCTGCCAGGGCGTCGCGCCGAGCATTCGGGCGGCGTGCTCCAGGCGCGGATTGAGCCGACTCCAGGAAGATCCAACAATGCGAATGATGATGGATGTGTTGAAAAAGACGTGCGCAAGCAAAATGGCGGGCAAACTGTTTAGCAGTTTCAGAGGGGGACTGCTCAGGTTGAAGAGTGCCATCAGTGCCTGGTTGATCCACCCCTGCGGGCCGATCAGCGTGTTGAAAGCAGCCGCCACCACCACTGTCGGGAGGATGAATGGAAGGAGGCTTATAGCGCGCAGCCCCTTCCGCCCGGGAAAGTCGAACTTGGCAAACAGCCAGGCAGCTGGCAAACCCACCACCAGGGTCAAAATGGTGGAAAGAAAGGCCTGCAAAAAGGTGAAGCTGAGCGGTTTGCTGATCTGCGACCACTCAAACAGATCCCAGCCCTGGCTGAAACGCTCCGAGAATACCAGCCTGAAAATGGCAACCAGGGGCTGATAGAAAAAGTAGGCGAGGAACGCCAGCGGTATCAACCAGAGGGCGAGCGTCAGCAGGGCAGGGCGTTTGGTCATAAAGGCAATCTCAGTTCAGCATTAAATTGATCCAGGCGTTGATCCAGGCATCCCTTTGGGAGGCGATCAATTCTGGCGCAAGGCTGGCAGGCTGTTCGGGCGACTCGACCGTTTTTTGGAAAGCTTCCGGGATGAGCGCGTCGGGCAAAACCGGGAAGACAAACATCTGCATGGGGACATCCTCTTGGAAGGGCTGGCTGAGGAGGAAGTCAACAAATTTTTCAGCCGCAGCGCGGTTCTTGGTGCCCTTTAGGATGCCAGCGAACTCGATCTGGCGCCAGCACATGCCTGCCTCAACCAGAGAAGCGGTCGGCGATTCGCTCAGCTCCGTCTCGGCGTAAATGAACTCAGCAGCGGGGCTGGAAGCGTAAGAAACTACCATTGGCTGAGCACCTCTGCCGGATGATCCGGAGAAGTTGGTGTAGTAGGCTGTTTCCCAATCCGAGGTTATTTGAACGCCGTTGTCCTTCATCGCCTGCCACCAGTCCAGCCAGCCATCCTCACCAAATTCAGCGATGGTCGCCAGCATAAATGCCAGCCCGGGGGAGGAGGTGGAAGGATTCTCGACCACCAGTAAATTGGCATATTGGGGGTCAGTCAGTTCAGCCAGCGAGGCAGGCAGGGGTAGCGCGTTTTGCTCGAACCAGGCTTTGTCGTAATTGATGCAGACGTCGCCATAGTCCACAGGTAGCGCGCGGTTTTCGGGGTCGAGTTTGAACTCTGCCGGGATCTGGCCTAACTGCGGCGCGTTGTAGGGTTCGAGCAGTTCCTGTTCCAGGGCACGCGAGAGGAAAGTGTTGTCTAATCCAAAGAACACATCCGCGCCTGGCGTGCTGCCCGAGAGCGACTCGAGGATCAGGCGGTTGAGCGTGGCGCCCGTGTCGCCGCCTTTGACGAAGTTGACCTTGATGTTATTCGCGCTTTCGAACGCCGAAATGACTTCCTGGCTGACCGAGAACGAGTCGTGCGTCATAACGGTCAGGGGCGTCGGTTCGCCGGGCACTTGGGTGGGTGAGGTGGTTGAGGTGCAGGCTGCCAGGAGCAGCGTAAGGGTTAGAGTAAGTAGGAGTATCTTTTTGGACATAAGGTTATCCTCCTGAGATGGAATTGGTTTTGATGACAAGCAAGCGGCCGGATTTGAAATCGAGTTCGATTGAATCCGCCAGGGCGACGTTGCTGATGCCGCGGGATTGCCAGGGAACAAGGGTTTCGTTGTTGAGTGGGTATTCCAGCCCTTTGGTGGTGATCCCTTCAACGGGCTCACCCCAGGGAATGAGGGAGACGAGATCGCCGGGTTGGGTGGGCAGGCTGGCCTTCTCATCGAGCAGGCGCGCTTCCACCTGACCGTCATCAAGTGAGAGCCTTCTCCCCGCCAGGTCCGGTCGGGCAAGCAGGCTGAGATTGCCGAGGGTGTGGTCCACCCGGTCTCCGAAGGGATAGGCGATCACGATTTGCGCATAGCCGAGGCTGAGAGCGTACTCAAGCGCCAGCTCAAGGTCGGTCTGGTCCTTGGCGGGTGGAAAACGGTGAACTTCGATGCCAGCTTCCAAGATCTCAGCCACTTCACTGGCGTCTATTGAGTCCAGGTCGCCGATCAGCAAGTCGGGCTTGAGCCCGAGCCGCTTGAGGTGACGGAGACCGCCGTCCACTGCCACCAGGAAGTCCCCAGGCAGCAGGCTCACATCAAAGCCGGGTTTGGCTTGGCCGTTAACGAAGAGCACCGCGCGTTTATTAGTTTGCATCAAAAAACACCTTCTGCCGGGAGGGTGTTTTGTTGGTACAGATTCACATCCCTCCGCCGGCATTATCCGGATCAGGTCATTCGGGTCGGACTGTGCGTCCCTCTCAGCCTTGCGGCTCCCCGTGATTTCTACTCCTAATCCTACCACGAATGGAAGATGACTTGCCAGTCTTTGTAAATCTGAGCTCATCCTTAATAAATTTGGAAAATACTTTAAAATCACATATATTATTGTTAATGTGGTTGTGGGGTTTGATTTCTCATTGGCAGTATTGCCTTCAGATTTACCAAAAAACTTAAGGCAAAACCTGCACCTTTTCCGTTCGACTTGGGGAAGCTTCAAGGAGAGACATGGAACAGATTTTTATCGCGAGGGAAGAACAACTCAAGCAATTGGGTGATTGCCTGGTGCAGGCAGTTGGCGGGCAGGGGCGGGTGTGCTTTGTGAGCGGGGAAGCCGGCAGCGGCAAGACCACCCTGGTGCAGGAATTTGTCAAGCGGGCACAGGGGCAGGACAAAGAGCTGGCGGTGGCAGTGGGCTTGTGCGATGCCCAATCTGGGATAGGGGATGCCTACCTGCCGTTCAGGGAGGTATTGGGACAGCTGACAGGCGATGTGGATGCCAAACTGGCACAGGGCGCCATTACCAAAGAGAATGCAGGCAGGCTGCGCAACATGCTCGTGCTGGCCGGGCAGGCCATCGTGGATGTAGGCCCGGATTTAATTGGCGTGTTTGTGCCCGGGGTAGGGCTGGTGACCAAGCTGGGCGCTTTCGTGGCGGAGAAAGTGGGCTGGCTGGACAAGCTGGAGAAACTGGTCAACAAACCCAAGGCCAATCCGGGGGAGAGCGGCATCCAGGAAAGCCATATCTTTGAGCAATATGCCAACGTGCTGTGCCGGATAGCTGAGAAACACCCGTTGTTGATCATCCTGGACGATCTGCACTGGGGCGATGCCGCCTCAATCAATCTATTGTTTCATTTGGGCAGACGCATCGGGCAGCACCGCATCCTGATCCTGGGCACCTATCGCTCTGCTGAAGTCGCGATTGGGAGGGGTGGAGAGCGGCACCCTTTGGAGAAAGTGCTGGCTGAATTCGCCAGCTACTTTGGGGATGTGACCATCGACCTGGACAAGGCAGTCGAGGAAGAAGGTAAGCAATTTGTGAAAGCCTTCCTGGAGAGCGAACCCAACAATCTCAAAGATGCCTTCAGCACCAACCTCTATCATCACACCGGCGGGCATCCATTGTTCACAGTGGAACTGCTACGCAACATGCAGGAGAGGGGCGATTTGGTCAAGGATGAGGATGGCAGGTGGATCGAAAGCAAGAGCCTGAACTGGGAAAACCTGCCGAGAAAAGTGGAAGGCGTGATCGAGGAACGCATCGGCAGGCTGGAGGCAGAACTCAAACATTTGCTGACGATTGGTAGCGTGCAGGGGGAGGACTTCACCGCAGAAGTAGTGGCGAGAGTGCAGCAAGCAGAGGCAGGGGGATTGATCCGCAAGCTGAGTGGGGAGCTGGAGCGGCAGCACCGCCTGGTACGGGCGGAAGGCATCCGGCGCCTGGACCCGGGCGGGCAGAGACTATCGCTCTTCAGGTTCCAGCACAACCTGTTCAGGACCTATCTATATAACGAAATGAGCGAGGCCGAGAGAGCCTATCTGCATGAAGATGTGGGCAATTCACTGGAAGCTTTGTTTGGTGAACAGGCGGGTGAGATCGCCGTGCAGCTGGCCTTGCACTTTGAGAAGGCGGGCTTGGATGAGAAAACGCGTTACTACCTGCAGAAAGCAGGCGAGCAAGCCGCTGCCAGGTATGCCAACGAGGAGGCGATCGCCTACTTCACCCGGGCACTGGAACTGACACCTGAGACTGACCTTGAGAAGCGCTTTGAGCTGCTGATGCTGCGTGAAGAGCTAAATTCACTGGGTGGAAACCGGGAAGATCAGTCAAAGGACCTTGAATTTGCGTCCGAGTTGATTTTGAAAATGGAAAATAAAGGAAAAATGACCAGCTTTCTACTAAAGAAAGCGGGATATTTTGAGCAGATTGGAAAATACCAGGAGGCACTGTCGCTGCTGGAAGAAGCTAAGCTGAACACAGTTTCTGAGGATGATCTGGCACAAAACGCAAGGATTCACAAGGTGATTGGTTTTATTCTGTGGAAGAAAGGCTCATTTAACGAAGCTCTTGAGGAATCCGAGTTAGCACTTGGCATGGCACAGAAAGCCGGCTTGACCAAGCTCGAAGCGGGAGTGCTGCATGATCTTGCGGTCATCCATTGGCGCATGGGCTCAGTGGACAAAGCCAGGGAAATGGCTGAGCAATCTCTGAACATCAGCCGTTCACTTGCAGACACCAGGGGGGAATCGATGGCATACAGTATCCTGGGAAATCTTGCTCTAACCAAAAACCATTTCCAGGAGGCAAAAGAGTATTATCAAAAGATGCTATGCTCGGAAACCAAAATTGGGGACATCCGGGGACAAGGCATGGCTCAGGGCAATCTCGGGATTATCGCTGAGATCGAGGGGAACCATTCAGCGGCGATCCAAATCTTTAGAAATGTGCGTGACATTTTTCATAGGATGGATGATTTAGCCAGTGAAGCCCGGGCTTGGGCACACATAGGCTTGGATTATTCTCTGCAAGGTTCGTTCGAGTCGGCAATTCAAAACCTTGAAAAGGCCATGACAATTTTCCGCGAGATTGATGGCAAGCAAGGTCTTCAATGGGTGCTCGGTCTGTTGAGCAGGGTGCATTTGGACCTTGGGCAACTTGCTCCTTCAGAAAAGCACTGCCTGGAAGCTCTGGATATCGCTCAAAACGCAGGCGTCAAATATTATGAAAAATTTAGCTGGTGGATGTTGAGCAGAGTCCACCTGGCACAAGGCGAAGTCGATCAGGCTGAAGGTGATCTGCAAAAAGCCATGAATGACGCGAATGAGGGCAGACAAAACAATGGTGTGCTTGCTTTGTTCGGGGAAATCGAACTGACCCGGGGAAATCTGGAAAAAGCATTGCGTTTTGTTAACGAAATTTTGGTTGAAGGAACAGACTTGCCTAATGAAATAGATAACAAAGACCGCCTGGAAATCTTATTGAGCTGTTATAAAGTTCTTGCTGCAAATGGCGACGAAAGAGCCAAAGCTGTTCTACGATCGGCGTACACTCTTCTCGGTGAACAGGTTGAAAATATCACTGATCAAACGATCAGACAGGCGTTTCTGCAGAATGTGCCTGCAAATCGTGAGATCCTGGCAGCCTATAGTCATAGTTCTTCTGACGATAATTAGTAACCTCGCCATATTTGACAATCTCGGCGAGCTTGATAAGGAAACAATAGAAAGACAAACCGGGTTGAATTTTCAACCCGGTTTGTGTCAACTTATTTCAAAGAAAGATTGAGATTACCCGCCAGCGAGCAATTTGGCGATGGAACCTGTAATGATGCCCCACAGCGAGAAGTCCTGCCCGCCATAGACCAGCATCCAGTTGTTGATGGTATTCATGAAGAAGTAGGAACCGAGACCCACCAGGAAGACCATGATGATGCCCGAAACCGCCGCGCCCACGATTGCGCCGCGAACGCCGCCGGTACCGTTGCCGATGATGGCAGCTGTACCAATCTCGAAGAAGCAGGTGAAGGTCAGCGGAATAATGATTGTCGGGAACATACCTGCAGTCAGGAGAATGGTGATGGTGGATGTGATCATCGCCACGATGAAGCCAATGATCAGGGCATTCGGGGCGTAGTTGAACAACACAGGGCAGTCCAACGCGGGGATGGCGCCGGGAACGACTTTGTCGGCGATACCTTTGAAGGCCGGCACGATTTCAGAGATCAACATGCGCACACCCAGCAGCATGACCGTGACACCGGTTCCAAAAAAGAGTGATTTGGAGAAGATGTAGGTAAACGCGCCAGTATTACCGCCAGCGTAACCCCAAACTTCGCCTGGAACTTGTCCGTTCGCGCGGAGAATAAACGACATCACGATGTAGGTTATCGCAATCACAATTGAACCGGTAATCGAAACTTCCCTAAGGAAACTCAGTCCCTTGGGGAACTTGATGTCTTCTGTCGACTTTGCCTTATTGCCGATCAGCTTGCCGAGATAACCGGAAATGACCGAGAGCGTCGTGGTGGGGTGGCCAATGGTGAAGCTGTCATCGCCAGTTACTTCTTTCACCAGCGGTTTCATCAGGTTGGGGGCGACAACCAGGTAAATGGCGGTCATGATGGTTGCCAGCACCACCAGGGGAACGCCGTCCAGCCCGGCATTAACGCCAGCAGCGGTGAAAACATAAGGGAACCAATACAACATGTGACCAGTCAGGAAGACGCTCTTCCACTTGGTGAAGCGTGCTACTAAAATATTGATCAGGAAACCGATCACCATCGCGATTCCGATCTGAGTACCATAGGGCGACATGTCAATATCGGGGGTTCCGGCTGCGGAGGGCATGATGGTGTTGAAGGCCTTTGCCAAACCATCAATGGAGCTGCCGACAATGATACCGGTACCTTGGCTGAGAACGAAGAAACCAATTGCGGTCATGGCAGTTCCGCGCAGGATCTCGCCAAAGGATTTCTTTTGCAGAATTAGACCGATCATGGCGATCAGGGCAAGGAAAATCGCACCCTGACCAAAAATTTCATTGATTATAAAATTGAGAATTTTCACGATGGCTCCTTTTATGAACGATGTTCTTCTAAGAATTTGAGAGTCTTTTCGGTGATTTCAGCTGTGCTCATGAAATTCCGAATTGGGATGACCGGCACCGTGGCGCGGTCTGCGATGCGGGAGTAGAGATCTTCGGAAATAAAAATTGCGTCGCATCTGTTTGACAGGCAGGTTCCAACATCACCACAAAATACTTCTGCTTCAAAATTTTGTTTCTTTAACACCTCCTCGAGCTTCATTCTTAACATCAGGGATGATCCACATCCAAAGCCGCAGACTGTTTGTATCTTCATTGTTGCTCCATTTTGATTGATCGAGTTCTAAAAAAGCAGCTAATGCAATTTTTGCGCCAGGAAGTGGATGCCCGGCTGTTCAGTACATACCCTTCCTCTGCGTATTGTTCACTTTATGGACGGGTATTGGAAAGAGAACGCGAAACTTAGACACACAAAGTGTACCAGTTGTCTTATTTCTCTGCAATAGTAAACGGCAGTAATTGGCCTGCGATTTACGGAAAGTGATGGCTATCCTGAAAGGGTTAAAAGGTATAATTTCTTAATACAACTTATCCACTATTGGTGAGAAGGAAGTAACAAGTGGCGAGAATTACCAAAACATCGCGTGTCCTCGAGGAATTGCTCTCTGAAATCAACCGTCCTGAGTCTCAGCATGGCGACTGCCTGCCCTCCGAAAGGGAGTTGGGTGAGCGCTTTAATGTCAGCCGGGTGGTGATCCGCGGCGCACTCGCGAGGTTGGAGGAGGAAGGTCTCATTTACCGCATGCAGGGGAAGGGGGCTTTTGTCAGTAAGAACAAGGTCAACCAAAACGCATCACGCCTGACCAGTTTTACCCAGGATATGCTCCAACGCAATATGATCCCAGGTTCGAAGATCCTGGCCAAGGAGTTTGTTCCATGCACGCCTTTCCTCATCTCCAAGCTGCAGATAAGCCGCGAGGAACCGGTTTTCATGCTGAAACGGCTGCGAATGGCAGACAATTCGCCGATGGCCATCGAAGTTTGCTTTCTCAGGGAGTGGATTGGCCAACGCATTGTCGATTCTTTGGTGGATAATGCCTCTCTTTATGGATTGCTGGCGGAAAAATGTGGAATTCGATTCAAGTATGCCATGCAAACGATCGAAGTCGGAACACTTGAGAAGGCAGAGCGCGACCTGCTGGGGGGGAATTGCCCGCGCTGTACGGCGATTATTACCCGGCAAACTTTTGACGTGGAAAATAATGTCGTGGAGTTCGTGGAATCGCGTTACCGAAGTGATCGCTACTTGTTCAACATGCTTTTGGATATGGAAAAACCCGAAAAGTGATTTTAAAACCAGCTGCGACTGAATAATTGGTTCGTTTATTCCTGAAAGAAAACAGGAAATTATTTTTTAAGATTGGAAAAGGGTGCTATAATTATTAGTTCATTGCTGGA